>Ga0335078_10012344_pt1 | contig 12666 bp, 6 predicted proteins | sample Lox_Sample_32_FD_206711 | JGI IMG/M metagenome (GOLD analysis project Ga0335078, IMG submission 206711) | Soil microbial communities from Loxahatchee National Wildlife Refuge, Florida, United States - Lox_Sample_3.2 | ecosystem: Environmental > Terrestrial > Soil > Wetlands | place: USA: Florida... | reverse complement strand
CCAGCGTCCATCGCCTGCTGGGCGGCGCCCGCACGAGCCTGCCGATCATCGCGATCGCCGGCTATTACGAGGAAGGCAAGACGCCGGCCGATCTCGGCCGCGAGATGGTGGCGCTGCGCCAGCGCGGCATGGCGGGCTGCAAGATGAAGGTGGGCGGCCTCTCGGCCGAGGCCGACGCCGAGCGCGTCGCCGCCGCGCGCGCCGGCGCCGGCCCCGACTTCATCCTGGCGGTCGACTCGAACCGCGGCTGGCCGGTCGACGAGGCGGTGCGCTTCGCGCGCCTGATCGAGCGCCATGACATCCGATGGTTCGAGGAGCCGTGCCACTGGTACGACGACGCCGCGATGATGGCGGCGGTGCGTCGACGGACCACCATCCCGATCAACGCCGGGCAAAGCGAGATCTCGAGCCACGGCGTGCGCCGGCTGATCGAGGCCGGCGCGGTCGACATCGTCAATTTCGACGCCTCCGAGGGCGGCGGCATCACGGAATGGCGGCGCGCGGCGGCGCTCTGCGCGGTCCACGGGGTGGCGGTCGCGCACCACGAGGAGCCCCAGATCGCCGCGCATCTCCTGGCCGCGATCCCACACGGCACCTACGTCGAATGCTTCCCGGACCCCGCGCGCGACCCCTTGTGGGAACGCCTCATCCTCAACCGGGCGCCGATCAGGGACGGCATCATCGCGGTGCCCGAGGGTCCCGGCTTCGGTCTCGCGCTCGACTGGAAGCTGATCGACAAATATCGCCTGCGCTGATCTCACGCGGGCGCTACGCCTGGCGCGGCGGGGCTGCTATGCTGGTCGCCTGATAAGTTTGCCGCGGGTTCTGCCCGATTCCGAATAACGCCGCTGAACCAAGGCCTTACGGGATTTCGGCGCTCGCGCATAGCTGGAGGAAGGGCATGGACAAGCAGTACGACCGCGCGGCCGAGGACGTGGGCAATTCGGTCGCCCTCGAGCACGTCAACGTGATGATCCCCGACCAGACGGTCTCGACGTGTTTCTACGTCGCCGGCCTGGGGCTGACCCGCGATCCCTACATCATGGCGGGCACCAACAACATGTGGATCAACGTCGGCCGCAGCCAATTCCACATGCCGACCGGCAAACCGCAGGTGCTGCGCGGCCATGTCGGCATCGTGATGCCCGATCGCCAAGCCCTGCTCGAGCGGCTCGCGCGCGTGAAGCCGCACCTCAAGGGCACCAAGTTCGCGTTCAAGGAGCACAACGCCTACGTCGAGGCGGTCTCGCCCTGGGGCAACGTGATCCGGCTCTACGAGCCCGACCGGGAGCGCTTCGGACGCATCAATCTCGGCATCCCCTATGTCGAGTTCGACGTGCCGGAGGGCACGGCCGACGGCATCGTGCGGTTCTATAAGGAGATCATCGACACGCCCGTCTACGTCACCGGGAACGGCGACGGCCGCGCCGCGCACGCCGTGGTCGGCCTGCATCAGGAGCTGATCTTCCGCGAGACCGACCGCAAGCTGCCGAAGTACGACGGCCATCATCTGCAGATCTATCTCGCGGACTTCTCGGGGCCGCACCGGCGGCTGCAGGAGCGCGGCCTCGTCACGGAGGAGAGCGATCAGTTCCAGTACCGCTTCAAGGACATCGTCGACTTGAAGACCAAAAAGGTGCTGTTCACCATCGAGCACGAGATCCGCAGCATGACGCATCCGCTCTATGCGCGGCCGTTGGTGAACCGCAACCCGGTGCAGACCAACCGGAACTACGCGCCCGAGCACGACGCGTGGCGCTGGAACATGCCGCACGACGAGTACAGCCCGATCCCGTAGCGCGGGCAGGGCGCGGCGCTCGCGGGGCTTCGCCCCTGCCGCGCAGCGCTTCGTCGGTTGGCGCTCGCGGGGCTTCGCCCCTGCCGCGCAGCGCTTCGTCGGTTGGCGCTCGCGGGGCTTCGCCCCTGCCGCGCGGTGCCCACGATCGACGTGCGGGGCCGGCCCCCAGGGGCCGGCCCTTTTTCGTCAGGGCCTGACGATGCGGCCCTCGAGCACGAGCGCGGCGCGGCCGGCGATCAGCACGCGCGCGCCGCGATCCTCGCATACGAGATCGCCGCCGCGCTTCGAGAGTTGGCGGCCGATCAGCCGCGTCTTGCCGAGCCGGCTCGCCCAGTAGGGGATCAGCGTGCAATGGGCGACGCCGGACACCGGATCCTCGGGCACGCCGTTGGCCGGCGCGAAGAAGCGCGAGACGAAATCGGCGCCCAGGTCGGGCGTCCCGGGCGCCGTCACGATCACGGCGGCCCGGTCGAGCGCGGCCAGCGCCGCCATGTCGGGAGCGAGACCCCGCACGTCGGCGGCGTCCGCGTAGACCGCGAGATAGTGCGTGGCGGCGAGCACCGCGACCGGCGGTTTGCCGAGCCCCTCGACCAGGCGAGGCGGCGCGACCACCGGGACCGCGACGCGCGCCGGGAAATCCATCGACAGGAGATCGCCCGCGCGGCCGACGATCAGCGGACCGCCGCGGCTTTCGAAACGGATCTCCGCCCGCCGCGGATCGATGCGCTCGAGAATCAGGAAAGCGGCCGCCAGCGTGGCGTGGCCGACCAGATCGACCTCCAATGTCGGGGTGAACCAGCGGATGCGCCACTCCTCACCCTCGCGCACGATGAAGGCGGTCTCCGAGAATCCGATCTCGGCGGCGATCGCCTGCATCGCCGGCTCCGGCATCCAGCGATCGAGCGGACAGATCGCCGCCGGATTGCCGGCGAACGGACGGTCCGCAAACGCGTCGACGAAGTAGACCGGCAGCGTGTCCGACGCGCGGGCGCTCAAAACAGGATCTCGGCCTCGCACGCCTGATGGGTGACCTCGCCCACGAACGGCGGCATGTTCTTGAAATCCTCGCGCGAGCGCATGCGCGCCTCGGATTGCAATGCGGCATTGAGCGCTGCCGCGTCGTCGAACATCACCTGGGCCAGCATGTAGCGCAGGTCGGGCTTCACGGGCACGGGGTCGTTCCAGCCGATCGGGTGATGCAGGACGGCGCCGCGCACGCCGGGGAACGCCTGCATGAAGCGCGCGTGCGTGCGCCGATAGTAGTCGAGGAACGCCTGGGGGTCGTTCGGCTTGCCCTGATAGCGCACGAAATACGACACGGACATTCGAGCCTCCTGCTGCGGGCCACGTGCTGCGGGGATGAAGTCAGAGCGGGGTCGCGAGCAGGCTCGGGATCGCGAACGAGTCGACGATCACGAGCTTCTCCCTGAAGCGCGGCACGCCGCCGATCAGCCGCAGCCGATCGAGATAGCTGCCGACGCTGAACAGGCGGCTCTCGCCGTCCTGGTCGCTCTGAAACACGCTGTAGGACGCTTCGACCGCGAGCTCCTCCGCACCCGCGCGGGTCACGCGCGGCAGGCCGATCAGATGGCGCGCCACGTGGATGTTGAATTTGTTGGCCTCGCGCAGCGCCGTCACGCGGTCGCGCAGCATGTCCTTGTTCTCGCACAGGATCAGGCATCCGGGCAGGCCTTGCGCCAGGTTCTCGCGCGGCACCACCCGGTAGCCGCAATCCTCGACGAACAGGTCGAGCCATTCGTCGAAGCGCCCTTCGTCGATCAGCCAGCCGTAGTCGGCGTACAAGGCGAGCACGGCGTCGCGCTCGGCCGCGGTGATCATCGGACGCCGCTCATCATCGGACGGCACCGACGGGCTCGAGCCCCATCAGCTCGGCCCAATACGACCAGAAGCCGCGGAGCGGCACGTCGGTCACACGATAATCTCGGTCCGAGATCTCGCCGCCGCCGCCGAGCTCGATGATCGTCTCGCCCTCGAGGTGCGACCGAGACGCCCGGTAGGCGATCTCGATCGCTTCGCCGTCCTCCATCGAGACGTAGCCGGCCGGCCCGACCAGGTTGGCCGAACGCAGCCGATGGCCGGTCATCTCCTCGTCGTCGTCCGCATAGCCGATCAGCGTCTGGTACACCTCGAAGCAGCCGACCCCCTTGGGCCTGATCTGCCGCGTCGCCAGACTGTTGTTGATCTGCACGAATACCCCGTTGGGGAACACCGTAGTGACGGCGAGGTTGAGATTGTCGGGATGCTCGGAGCGGAAGCCGACCAACCGGGGGTCGCGCAGCCTGAGATAGTCGTTGCGGATGTTGGCCTGGCTGTACAGGTCGCGGGCGACCTCCGCGTCGTCGCTGGCGGCCTCCGCCCAGGTGATGTTGTGGCGGTGACGTGCGTCCATGGTCACGCCGCCCGTCTGGGTCGATCGGTCGATCCCGAAGGTCACGAGGAATTCGTGCAGCAAGGCGGCGTGATAATTGTCGCGCGTGTTCTCGGCGAACATCTTCCAGTTGCCGTTGATGCGCTGGCGATGATAGCCGAGCACGCGGATCGGCCGCTGGAAGAAACGCTCGATCTGCGCCACCACCGGCGGGCCGAGATAGTCGCGCAAGGGCTCGGCGTCGTCCGCGAAGGTGGCGAACAGCGCGCCGGCGACGGCGTCGACCTTGAGTCGCTTGAGCCCGTGCGCGCCCATGTCGAAGCCCGGCGCGAGCCCGCCGCGGCCCTTGATCCCCCGGCGGAACGGGATCGACAGCAAGCGGCCGTCGAGCCCGTAGCACCACTGGTGATAGATGCAGGCGTGACTGTCTGCATTGCCCGCGATCTCGCGCCGCACCAGCGCGCCGCGATGGGCGCAGCGATTGACGAAGGCGTGCACGACGCCGTCCCGGTCGCGGTTGTAGATCACCGGCGTGTCACCGATGAAGCAGGCCCGGAAGTCGCCGGGGTCGGGGATCTCGGCGTCGAGCCCGAGGAAGCTCCAGGCGCGGCCGCGGAACACGCGGTCGAGCTCGCGTTCGTAGAGCGCCGGATCGTGGTAGACGCGATAGGGCACGCGCGAGTAGTCCTGTCGCGAGAAGAAGCTGGGCTCCGGACCGGCGGTCATGGCGGTTCTCCTGGGCGGCCCCGTCCGAGACGATGAGGACCGGCTCCGAGCTTAGCGCCGGTCCGGCCCTGCGCGCATCAACATCCGGGCCTCGTACGTCCGCAGGGCGAGCTTGCCCGGCCGTCCGCGTTCTCGCGACGGACGGCTAGAACTTGGCGATCAGCGCGAAGAAGATTCTCGGGCGGTGGGTGTGGGGGGCGAACGTGTAGGTGTCCTCGGTCGGCACGCCGCGCATGACCGGCTGGCTGACCTCGACGTAGCCCGACGTCCAGTCGGTCAGGGTGAAGCGGCTGCCCACGCCGATCGAGATGCCGGCGTCGTCCGATTTGACGCCGGGCTGCTGGACCAGATTCTGCACGCGGCCGATGTCGAAGTACGTGTAGGCCTGATAGTCCTTCAGGTACCACGTCTTGGGCTGCTCGCCGTACTGCAGCTCGAACTTGGCGCCGATGCCGCTGTCGCCGACCAGATCCGACGGATCGTAGGCGCGCAGGAACTGCGAGCCGCCGAGACCGAACTGCTCGGACGACAGGAGCGGCATGAAGGCGATCTGCGCCGTCGCCGCGCTGAGGAACGACCAACCCTGCCAGCCGAGCGACTGCAGGCGCGAGGCATCGAAGTTGAGCTTCGTATAGTCGCTGTGTCCGAGCGGATTGGATAGGTAGGGCGAGCCCGGCCGCGAGGCGCCGAGGATGTCGAGCCCCTGGCTGAGCTGGATGCCGAGCAGGTTGGCGCCGTGGTACTCGTCGAGGCTGTCCCAGACCGCAGAGAGGCGCAACGAGCGGACGTTGTCGTGCAGGATCGGGAACACGCCGACGGTCACCGGATTGGCCTCGGTCTTGTACTCGTTGACCGCGAACGTCATGCTGAGGCGCAGATTCTGGGCGCGCGATCGGATCACCGGCCGGGCCAGCACGACCGCGACCGTCGAAGCGTCGCTGGTGAGGTTCAGCTCCTCGAGCGTGAAGCCGGGATGCGCCTCGGCATAGTTCATCTGAAGCCCGAGCGTCGTGCCCTCGCCGTCGAGGGTCTGCTGATTGTTCAGATCGAACGCGAGGAGCTCGTTCGGCAGCGCCGGCGTCGTGATCATTCGCACGAACGTCTGATCGCCGAGGCCGAACGGCGAATTCACGCGCGTGCCGTAGGTCGCCTGGATCGGGCCCACATAGCGCGTGCCGCGATCGTCGAGGGTCGCGAAGCTCTGCATGAAATCCCGATCGATCTTGATGACCAGGTCCGCCGCGCCGGTTTCCTCGGCGGACGGCTTCAAGACCGAGCTCACGGTGACGCCCGGCAGATCGCCGAGCAGCAGCAGGTAGCGCTCGAGGTCGCTGACCCGGACCGGCCGCGCGCTCGTGATGGCGTCGCCGGTCTCGCGCAGGATGTCGGGGCGCGTGTCGTCACCCTCGAAGACCACCCGCGCGACGTAACCCTCGACGACCCGGATCTTAACCTTGCCGCCCTCGATCTCCTGGGCGGGCACGATCGCGCGGCTGAGCACGTAGCCGTCGTTGCGATAGCGGGCCGTGATCTCGGACGCGATGGCGAAGAGGTCGCCCAACGTACCGGGCTTGCCGATCCTGTCCTTCCAATACGGCTCGAGATCCTCGGTGCGGTAAGCCGTCACCCCGATCAGCTGGACGGACTCGATCGTGAGCGGGATGTTCGCCGCGCTCTCGGGTGCCTTTTCGATCGGCGGCGGTTCGACCTGGAGCGACGGCGGCGCGCCGCTGGGCGGCGGCGACGGCGCCTCGCGCAGGCGCTGCTCGATGCGTCCGCTCGCGTCGGGGGGCAGCAGCTGCGACAGCTGCGCCGGCGGGCCGGCCTGCACCGGCGCCGGGATGGCCGCCGACAGGACAAGCGCGACGCTCGCCACGGTCCGCAAGGCCCGGCCGGCGCGGGAGGCCGCCACCCGGGTGAAGGGGGAGATGGTCATCACGCCCGTGCTGCGGCCCCGGCGGCTCCGTTGGTCACCCCACGGGTGATACCGGATCATGCCGAAAATGCAAACTATCGCAGCCAGAAAGCCCGTCCGTGTGGGAGTTTTAGGCCCCGGAGGTTACTGGCTACGACAGTGCGCCTGGTCCGATTCGGGATCGTTGCACGACGTCCGGCCGGTCGTTTGCCCGCTGTCCTGCCCCTGGGGGGTCGTGCTCTGCGACGGGCCGGCCGACTGTGCGGAGGACGGCTGATCGGAGGACGGCTGATCGGAGGACGGCTGATCGGAGGATGATTGGTCGGGGGACGACTTGTGGGACGACTGGGCGTGCTTGCCGCTGAAGTACGGCTCGAGATCGATCAGATAGTCGACCGGCTTGATCGGCAGGTCCCCGGATGGGTCGTCCCAATCGACATTGTGCGCCGAGATGCTGACCTCGAAGCCGGATGCCGCGTTCAACCCGCCGCTATCGCCGGCGAGCCCCGCCAACTGGCCGAGGAGCGAGGAGGTACTCGAGTTCGCCTCCGTGGGTGGCGACGGCAAGGCTGGTAGATGCTGTAGCGCGTAGCCGTTGAAGAACTGACTCCCGGTAGGGTCCCCATCGCTGACCTGATGAGCCCCCGCCAGGCCGCCGAGACCGTAGACCGAGCCGAACGCATTCACAGTCGGCGCATTCACCGAGAAGGACGGGACGTTGTAGTTGCCGAGGATCGTGTTCGTGGTCAGGGAGACGCCGCCACCGGTCGTGAGCGATGCGAAGTTGGTGGTTCCGGTGCCCGCAGACTGGGTCACGGAGCCTGCAACCGTCATGGCTCCCGCGCTGGTCACGTTCCCTGCGTTGTTGATTGCGAGATTGCTCAAACTGACGGTGTTGTTGAACTGGATGTTTCCCGTGCCGGTGTCCAGCGTCAGGTTTTGTCCCGAGACGGGCGCGTTGAGGGTCACGGAGCCGCCCTGGGTCGTGATGGTGTTGCTCGAGGCGGTCAGATTCAGCGAACCGCCATTCACGGTGAGTGAACTGGTGCCCGTGAGCGCAATCGGATTGCCTATGTTCACGGCGCTGCCGCTCTGCAGCGTCAGGTTCGCGCCGCTTGGGACGACGAGATTGTTGCCCACCGTCAACAAGCCCGTCTGCGCGGTGTTGGTGCCGAACACCAGATTGGAATAACTCGAGAAGCGGTTGAGCTGCGCCGGCGTGACGACGAACCCGCTGCCACTCGTCGCCCCCACCGTCATCGCCTCGCCCGCCGTGTACGGCTCGAAGGTCAAGGAACCGTTCACGGTGATGGGATTGGCGCCGGTGAGCGAGTTGGTGATCAGCGTCAGATCGCCGGTGACCGACAGCGAAGTCAGGCTGAGGGTGGGCGCGCTGATGACCGTCGGGACGCCGTTGCTCAGTTGGACGGTGCCGACGCTGTTCACGTTGAGCCCGCCGATGAAGCTGTTCAACGTGCTGGTCAGCACGACACCGCCACCGCCGACGTTGAAGGTGGTGAGGCCGTTGACCGTCACGGGATCGGCGGCATCCTGGTTCAGCGGTCCGGTTCCGTTCACGTTCACCGTGAGAGGGCCACTGACCAAAATGTTTCCCAGCGTCGTGGCACTCGCCGAGTTGGTCGTCAGAGTCGCAGAGGCGATCGAGCCACCCAGGTTATTCAGGATTGAAACGTCGACGCCGAAGCTGTTCGCCTGATCGAGGACGACCGACCCGGTGGCGGTGGTCGTGAAGGTGGACGAGCCCGAGACGGTGAGCGTCGTGCCCGTCTGCTGCCTGATCGAATTGCCAATGCCCGTCTCGTTGACCGTCAAATTTCCGAGAGTCATCGTGCCGAGGATGATCGGCCGCGTGTTCGTCAGCGTCGCGCTGGCTGTGGGGCCGGTATCGAGCGACACCGTGCCGCCGAACGTATCGGCCGGGTTCGACAGCGTGATGTTGTTGTTGCCCGTGGTCGTGAAGGTCGCGTTGCCGCCGACCGTCTGGCCGCCGCCGCCGGCGTCGGTGATCGCGCCACCCGCGGTCACCGAGAGACTGCCCGCCACGTTCACGGTGCCGATACTGACCGCTCCACCGCTCTGCAACGCGACGGCGTTGTTGGCTCCTGTGTTGAACAGGCTGACCAGCCCGAGGAAGCTGTTGCCCGGGTCGTTGACCGTGATCGGGCCGTTGACCGGCGACACTGCCGTGCCGAAGCTCACCGCGCCCGCGCCCGTTTGCGTGATCGAGGTGTTGGCCGCCTGGGTGATCGAGGTCGGTGCGGTGACCGTCAGCGTGCCCGACCCGAGCGCCGAATTGCCGAGCTGGAGCGCGCCGTTGGCGTTGAGCACGACCGCATTGGCGCCCGTGTTGTTGAGCGACACCGCGCCGGTGAAGGCGTTGTTGAGCCCGAGCGTTATCGGATTGCCACCGGCGGTAAACGTCGACGTCCCCGTCACGGTAAGGGCACCCGCCTGCGTGATCGCGCCGCCCGCGCCGGTCTCGGTCACGCTGAGATTGCCGCCGATCGTGGTGCCGGCGAGCTGAGTCGCCAGGGTGTTATCGAGTGTCGCACTACCGGCGCCGTTGGGATTGAGCGTGACGAGCCCCGAGAGCGCGTTGCCGGCGTTGGTCATCGCGATCGACGCGCCGCCCGCGGTTGTCGCGAAGGTCGACGTGCCGGTCACCACGACCCCGGTGCCGCCGCCGTCCGTGATCGCGCCGCCCGCCGACACCGTCAGGTTGCCGGTGATGCTCGACGTGCCGATCGCGAGCGCCCCGGCGCTCGTCACGCTCGCATTGCCGCCGGAGGTGAGGTCGAGCGCCCCCGTCAGATTGGCGGTCAGCGTGGTGGCGGCGTTGTTCGTCACCGTGGCGTTGTTGCCGGTCACCGACACCGACCCGGCGCCGCCTTGGAGCACGTTGCCGGCATCGGCCAGCGTGATGTTCCCGGCGCCCGCGGTGAAGCTGGAGCTGCCGCCGACGTTCAGCCCGGCGGCGGTCTGCGTGATCGCGTTGCCCGTCGAGTTGACCGCGAGGTTGCCGCCGACCGTCACCGCGCCGAGAACGGTGGCGGCGTTGTTCGTCAAGCTCGCGGCGCCGCTGTTGATCGAGACGGCGCCGCCGAAGGCGTTCGCCTGGGTGAGGGTCACCGAGCCCGTGCCCGTGGTCGTGAAGTTTGACGTGCCCGAGACGGTCAGCACCGAGCCGCCCGTCTGCGTGATCGTATTGCCCGCGCCCGTCTCGTTGACCGTCAAATTTCCGAGCGTCATCGTGCCGAGCACGATGTTTTGGCTGTTCGTCAATGTCGCGCTGGCATTCGCGCCCGTGTTGAGCGAAACGGTGCCCAGGAACGTATCGGCCGCGTTCGACAGCGTGATGTTGTTGTTGCCCGTGGTCGTGAAGGTCGCGTTGCCGCCGACCGTCTGGCCGCCGCCGGCGCCGTCGGTGATCGCGCCGCCCGCCGTCACGGAGAGGGTACCGCCCACGTTCACGGTACCGATGCTGATCGCCCCGCCGTTCTGCAGCGCGACGGCGTTGCCGCCGCCCGTGCTGTAGAGGCTGACCTGGCCGAGGAAGGTGTTGCCGAGGTTGTTGACGGTGATCGGGCCGTTCACCGGCGACACGGCCGTGCCGAAGCTCACCGCGCCCGCGCCGGTCTGCGTTATCGTCGTGTTGGCGCCCTGGGAGATCCCGGTCGCCGCCGTCACCGTCAGGGCACCCGATCCCACCGTCGAGGTGCCGAGGATCACCGCACCCGCGGCGTTCAACGCGACGTCGTTGTTGCCGCCGTTGTTCAGCGACACGGCGCCGCCGAGCGTATTGCCAAAGCCACCCAGCGCGATCTGGTTGTTGCCGGCATTGATCGTCGTCGTGCCGGTTACCGTGATCGCGCCGCTCTCGCCGACCGTGCCGCCTGCGCCCTGCTCGGTCACCGTCAGGTTGCCGCCGACCGACGAGCCCGACGTCAGGGTGGTCCCAGTTAGAGCCTTGTTGAAGACCGTGGCGTTGCCGCCGACGCCGTTGGTCGACAGGGCCACCGTCCCGCCGAACGAGTCGTTCACGTTGTTCAAGGTGATCGCCTGGCCGGCCGCGGTCGTCGTGAACGACGACGTCCCGGCGACCGTCAGCGCGCCGCTGGCGTTGGTGATCGCGTTGGTCGACGAGATCGTCAGGGATCCGCCCAAGGTCGACGTCCCGAGATCCGTTCCCGTGTTGTTCGTCACGTTAGCGTTGTTCGCGGTCAGGAACAGCGATCCGGTGAGGCTATTCGCCTGGGTCAACGTGATGTCGCTGTTGCCGCCGTTGGCGGTGAGGGTGACGTTGCCGGCCCCCGCACCCTCCGTGATCGCGCCTGCCTGTGTGATCGCGCCGCCAGCCGTCACGGTGAGGGTGCCCGTGCCGAGCGCCGACGCACCGAACTGGAGCGCGCCGCTGGTCTTCAGCGCCACCGCTTTGTTGCCGCCGTTGTTGAGCGACACCGCGCTGCCCAACGTGTTGGCGAAGCCGCCGAGCGCGATGATGTTGTTGCCGGCGTTGATCGTCGTGGTGCCGCCGACCGTGATGACACCGCTCTGGCCGACCGTGCCGCCGGCGCCCTGCTCGCTCACCGTCAGGTTGCCGCCGACCGACGAACCCGCCAGCAAGGTGGTCGCCAGGGTGTTGAAGACCATCGCGTCGCCACCGACGCCGCTGGTCGACAAGGCCACGGTGCCGGTCAGCGCGTTGCCCGCGTTGTTGAGCGTGATCGCCTGGGCGGCAGCCGACGTCGTAAACGACGACGTGCCGGTGATCGTCAGCGCCCCCGTATTGGTGATCGCACCGTTCGAGGTCACCGACAGGTTGCCGCCGCCGGTGAGCGACGAGGCGCCGAGCACGGTCGCGATGTTGTTGACCAGCGTGGCGTTGTGGCCGCCAGTGGTGGTGAACGCGACCGCTCCGGTCAGCGCGTTGTTGCCGACGCCGGGAGTCAGGTTGATGGCGTTGCCGCCCGCATTGATCGACGTCGTCCCTGCAACCGTCAGATTGCCGCTCTCGGTGACGACGCCGTTCGACGTCAAGGTGAGGTTGTTGCCGATGTTCGAAGTCGCCAGGGTGGTGGCGACGTTGTTCGTGACGGTGGCGTCGCCGCCCGCCTCGGTCGCCAGCGCCAGGGTCGAATTGAACGCGTTCGCCCCGTTGTTCAACGTCATGCTGCCGGCGGTGTTCGTGAAGCTCGCCGCACCGGTGACCGACAGCGCGCCGGTCTGGGTCAGGTTGCCGCCCGACGTCACCGTCAAGCCGCCGGTGCCGATCGCGCTCGCCGCGAGCTGAGTGGCAATGGAGTTGTTCAACGTCGCGCTGCCGGTGCCGTCGGGCGCCAGCGTGATGGCGCCGCTCAGCGCGTTCCCGGCGTTGGTCAGCGTGATCGACGCGTTGCTGCCTGCCAGGGTCGAGAACGACGACGCGCCGCCCACCGTCACGCCGGTGCCGCCGGTGTCGGTCAGCGCGCCGTTCGAGCTCACCGTCAAGGTGCCGCTCACGTTGACGGTCCCGAGCACGGTCGCGACGTTGTTGGTCAGGCTGGCATTGGCACCGCCGGTCGTGGTCAGCGCAACCGCGCCCGTGATGGCATTGGTCGCGGTCGTCAGCGTGATCGCGCTCGCACCGGCGTTGAACGTCGCGCCCCCCGCGCCGATGTTGAACGCCCCGGTCTGGGTGATCCCGCCCGCCGTCGTCGTCACCGACAAGGCGCCGGCGCCCGTCAGCGTCAGGCCCGCGAGTTGCGTCGCCACGGTATTGTTCAGGGTCGCGCTGCCGGTGCCATTCGGCGCCAAGGTGACGACGCCGTTCAGCGCGTT
>Ga0335078_10012343_pt1 | contig 12667 bp, 12 predicted proteins | sample Lox_Sample_32_FD_206711 | JGI IMG/M metagenome (GOLD analysis project Ga0335078, IMG submission 206711) | Soil microbial communities from Loxahatchee National Wildlife Refuge, Florida, United States - Lox_Sample_3.2 | ecosystem: Environmental > Terrestrial > Soil > Wetlands | place: USA... | reverse complement strand
GACGAGGAACTCGATGTGACCTGACCGCACGATGTCGAAGCTCGGGCTCACTCGGATCCTGACCTCGGTCCGTCCCCTCTGCTCAGGAACTGCCTGACTCTCTGCCTGTAGGGTTCCTTGTCATACCAGTTGTAGTAGGCGCTGGCCATTCGAACGGGGTCTCCGAAGAAGAACCTCTCGTACAGCTCCTGCCTCCCTCCGAAGGAGCTGCCCGTCACGTCCCAGGCCAGCTTGAAGAGCCTTATCCTTGCGTCCGCGTCCGCCAGCTTGGACTGGTAGTACTTGTCCACGTCCGGCCTTATCGGCGAGCCCATCGTCTTTTCGGGGGGCATGGCGATCAGCCCGCTGGCGCCGATTTGCTTGACCACAGTCACGAGGGAGGGAGCTACCCTCGGCCAGAGGTTCCGCGCGGTGTTCAGCGGGGCGAAGTCTGGCGCGAAGAGTCCCCACTCGTTCAGCCGCCCGTTGGCCGTGCTTGAATTCAGAAGAGCCTTCATGGTCTCCACCGTCATCATGGCTTCGGCGATCTTCTCCTGGACCTGCGGGAACTGGTCCACGCCGATTGTCTCCGCCAGGAGCGTCACCAGGCCGAGCAGGAACTCCCCTTTCGCGATTTCTCTCACGGTGGCCTGCTGGGTCATGTAGACCACGGCGTTCGTCGCTTCGTTGAACCTGTTGGCCCTCTCGGGGTCCTCGAGGAGGAAGACCCTCTTCCAGGGCACGAGCACGTCGTCGAAGACCACGACCGCGTCCTGCTCGTCGAACCTGGAGGCGAGCGGGTGGTCGTAGTGCGAGTCCTCGGAAACGGTCTCCCTGCAGATCATCCGGAGGCCCTTGGTCCCCACCGGGAGTGCGAACGACATGGCGTAGGGCAGGTCATCCTGGCCGGTCCTGAGAACGGTCGACGGCGAGACGAGGAGCTCATCGGCCATGGGCATGGTTGCGAGCATCCTCGCTCCCCTCACCAGGACACCGTCCTGCGTCTTTTCCACAATCCTCACGGCTATGAACGGGTCAGACTGGTTCGCAGGTCCGACGCCCCTGTTCACCTGCGGGTTGACGAGCGTATGGGTCAGAAGCAGATCGTTCTCCCGCACGTATTCGTAGTAGTCCCGGACGTTCTGGGCGAAGTCGACGGTCCCCTTCCCGAAGAAGCTGCTCGCGGCCGCCATGGCCATGAGGGCGCCGTTGAGATAGTCCGGAGTCCTCCCGAGCGTTCCGCCGGAGTAGTCGGCCCAGGCCTTCATCATGCCCATCCTCCTCAGCAGATCCTCCTTCGTCTTCGGCTGGAGGAAGCTCATTCCCACGCGCTCGCCCGACGACGGTGAGACGTACGTCATCACGTCGACCATGTCCGGACGGTGCTGCATGTCGTAGAGCTCTGCCATGGTGTGAGCGATGCTCCTGAAAGCTGGGTGCTTGCTCACGTCTCTGGTAATCTTCTCGTCCCCGTACCAGAGCTCCCGGGTGGTTCTGTCGAGTGCTTCGAGGTATTCCCTGCCTGTGCGGGCGCCCAACTGGACCCCCAGTCCCCCGCCTGAGCTACTTTAGGTTTCTGCCCGGGAACCGGCTCGCGGGCTCTAGGAGAGCCTGTTCCTCAGCACGCCTATGGCCTCGACCTCCAACTCCAGGTAGCCCGCAGACGGCGTGCACACGAATTCGGTCGGGTCCAGGTCGCCCAGCGCTTCCTTCGTCCATCCCACGCTGCCGCAGGACACCACGTCGCCGGGCTCCAGGGTGAGAAACGACGAGATGTAGGCCACCAAAGCCTCAGGGGAGAAGATGTAGTCTGAGGTCCTGCCGTCCTGCAAGAGGCGTCCCCTGAAACGAGTCGTCATCCTCAGATCGGGCGAAGGGCCCAGTTCGTCGGCCGTGACGATCCAGGGGCCCATGGGGCAGAACGTGTCATGGTTCTTCGACCTGAAGAGCGGGCCCCTCAGGGTGACGCGCCTGAGCTCCTTGGTCTTCGGGTCTCGGCGGTACGCTTCGTAGGCATCCTCCCGAGAGTCCTTGGGCGCTGTCATGTCGTTGAGAATGGTGTAGCCGAAGATGGCTCGTCCCGCCTGCCTCGGTTTCGCTCCCGACACCCTCATGCCGATCACCGCCGCGAGCTCTACTTCGGGCCTCACACCCGATCCCCTGGTCTTGACGGTCTCCCCCGGACCTATGACCGCGCTCGGCGCCTTCATGTCTATTCGGGGCCGGTCCAGGGAGACGTCGCTTCCCCCAAGCATCCCCTTCGTGTTGACGATGGCCGCCAGTATCTTTCTCGGCCTCGGAAGCGGCGCGGCGAGCCTGACGCTCGAGAGGCTTCTCGGCTCGGAGGCCCACTTCGCCTTTTTCTCGAGCACCGCGCCTCCGTCCAGCAGGTCCTGCATTGAAATCCCCTCCAGGGCCTCGAAGACCCCCTCGTCTGTAACGGAGCCGACGCGCGTCTTCGACCCGTCCCCGTCCCGTAGGCTGAAGGTGCAGAACTTCATGCCGAGCCTCGAGGCGGATGAAGCCTTTATACATTTGAGCGGTCCCCGGCGATCCGTGTCCGACCACACGCTCGACCTGAGCGAACGTTCCGCCGTGGAACCAGGGCCCTGGCACTACGGCGCCGACTACGTGACCGTCTACTTCAAGGGGGAGAGGTCGAAGCTCGAGAAGCTCGTCCCCGCGCCCTTCATGCTCGCGGACGGGACGTGCATGGCCTACGTGTGCGAGATAGTTTCTGTGAGCGACGAGAGGCCGCAGCTGGCCAGCGAATACCCTGAGCGCACCCTCTACCGGGAGGCCGCCGTAGGCGTGAAGTGCACCCACCGGGACTCGCCGGGCATCTACTTCCCTGTCATGTGGGTCGACACGGAGTGGTCTCTCCTCCGCGGGCTCTCGAACGGCTACTCGAAGCGACTGGCGGACAGGATCGTGATGACAAGACTCCACCCGCTCAACCCCGCCCAGAAGCCGGTCTCGGGAGGGACGGTCTTCACGGGGTTCTGCGTCAAGGGCGACCAGAGGACTCTCCGTGTCAAGGTGACCGTCGAGCGGCAGGGCGGCGTGTCGGACCTCGTCTCCTTCGGCAAGACCTACGGCATCAGAAAGTACCCAGCCACCGATTCGAGCCAGTCCAGGGTAGCCGAGGCGGTCGACATTCCGAAGTCCAATTCGCGCTCCTCCGACATCTGGGTGGGGAGCGGCGTCGTGGAGACGACCCTGGACGTGGGATCAACCGAGGTCACCCGCGGTGCCGTCTACAGATCTGGCTTTACCATAGGCGGCTCCAAGGTGCTCGCGCGACTCTAGTCAGGCAGGCAGAGTCTTTTAATCGCCCCGGGGAGGCCTTTCATTGGATATGGAAGCGGGGCACGAAGTCAGAACATACCCTAACCTGATCGACGGCGAGTGGAGAGAGTCTGCGGGCGGGCGCGTCGCGAGCCTGAACCCCGCCAACGGCGACGTCGTCGCTCGTTCTCAGAAGTCCACCAGGGAAGACGTCGCGGCCGCGATCGACGCGGCCAGGACTGCCTTCGACGAGGGGACCTGGAGGGCCAAGAGCCCCAGCGAGAGAGAAGCGCTGTTGCACTCCGTCGCGGAGCTGATCAGGAAGCGGCTCGACCACCTCGCCATACTCCTCACTTTGGAGAACGGCAAGCCGCTGGCCGACTCGAAGGGCGAGCTCCTCAACGCCGCCAACGTCTTTGACTACTACGCCTCGGCTTCCCGCCACATCGCGGGCAAGATCCCGCGGTACGCTGGCTCGGACATAAGTCTGGTCGTCCACGAGCCCGTGGGCGTCTGCGGTCTGATAGTCCCGTGGAACTCCCCCATATCGCTCCTGTCCTGGAAGCTAGCTCCCTCGCTGGCCGCAGGCTGCACCGCGGTCGTGAAGCCCTCAACGTACACGTCGGGGATCACCATGGAGTTCGCCGGGCTCCTGCAGTCCCTCGAGGGGCTGCCAAGAGGCGTTGTCAACTTCGTCAGCGGTTCCGGCGAAACCGTCGGAGTCGAGATCGTCAGGAGCGAGAAAGTGGACAAGGTTTCCTTCACGGGCTCCAGCGAAACGGGGAGGCAGATCATGGAGGCCGCTTCATCGAACCTCAAGAAGGTCAACCTGGAGTGCGGAGGGAAGTCGGCCGGCATAGTCTTCGATGACGCCAACATGGAGGCTGCCCTCCCGGGCGCCGTATGGTCGATCTTCAGGAGCGCGGGCCAGTCCTGCAACGCGGGCTCGAGGCTGCTCGTGCAGGACACCATCTATGACAAGTTCATGAACGGGTACCTCGAGCTGGTAGGCAGGATCCGGGTGGGGGATGGCCTCGACCCGGAGACCGAAGTCGGGCCGATAGTCTCGCAGAAGCAGATGAACTCCATCCTGGCCTACGTGCGTTCGGGACTCGACCAGGGCGCGAAGCTGTCGGCCGGCGGAAACAGACTGCTCGACGATAAGCACTCGCGCGGGTTCTTCGTCTCCCCGACCGTCTTCGAAGACGTCGGCACGGACATGAGGATCTTCCAGGAGGAGATCTTCGGGCCGGTGCTCTGTGTGCTCCCGTTCCACGACGTCGAAGACGCCATCGCGCTGGCCAACGCTACAAAGTACGGCCTCGCAGGCGACGTGTGGTCGCGGAATCTCATCCGAATCATGCGGGTCTCACAGGGCGTCAGGACGGGCACACTCTGGGTCAACAGGCATCTCAACCCGGGACCCGAAGTCCCCTTCGGAGGCTACAGGCAGAGCGGCGTCGGGAGAGAGACCGGCATGGAGGGGCTGATGGAGTACCTCCAAGTCAAGCACATCAGCCTGCAGCTTACGGACTCCTACGAGCGGGTCCGAAGGTAGCGGCGCGCCCGCTGCCGCGGTCATCCGGGAACGTGGCTCCCGATGGGAAGGACCAGCGTGCCGAGGGAACGCCTGGGTCGGCCGCCCTGGGTTCTCGAAAGGTTTTTCACGCCCGCGGAAGCGAAACGGCGTGAAAGCTCATGCATGAAACAACCGAGGACAAGTTCTCATTCGAGGGCGAGAGCCTGGAGAAAGGAGAATGGGTGGGCAGGGACTACTGGGTCAGCCACTTCAACTTCGACGGCACGGTGACTTCCGGCTTCCACTTCCCGAAGGAGGTCATCTTCCACGACGTCACCCTGAGGGACGGCGAGCAGACTCCAGGGATCGTGCTGCGAAAGGGCGAGAAGGTGGAAATTGCCAAGAAGCTTGACCAAATGGGCACGCATCGAATCGAGGCGGGCATGCCCGTCGTGTCTCAGGAGGACTTCGAGGCCGTTAAGGAGATAGCCCACCTTGGGCTGAAGTCGAAGGTCCTCGCGTTCTCGAGACTCGTGAGGGACGACATCGACACGGCCATGCGGAGCGGAGTCGAAGGCATCATCTGCGAGGGGCCCGTTGGAATTCCGAAGCTCAAGCAGTTCACCTGGACCTACGACCAGGTGATTGAGAAGGCCGTGGACGCCGTTGGGTACGCGAAGCAGCACGGCCTCTGGACCGCTTTCTTCGGAGTCGACAGCACCAGGGCCGACCCCGTCTTCTTCAGGCGGCTCCTGAAGACCCTATCGGAACAGGCCCATCCCGACGCGTTTGTGATCGCCGACACCTTCGGTTGCACGACGCCCGAAGGCTACGGCAGGCTGATCAGGTCGCTCAGGGAGTCCCTGCGGGAGCCGCTCGAGGTCCACACCCACAACGACTTCGGCCTCGCGGTTTCAGACGCCATTGCCGGCCTACAGAACGGGGCGAACGCCGTCCACGTCTCCGTCAACGGCATCGGGGAGAGGAGCGGCAACGCCAGCTTCGAGGAGGTCGCCATGACCCTGAAGTACCTCTACGGCCAGAAGGTCGACCTGCGGCTCGACCAATTCAGGGATCTTTCAGCCCTTGTCCAACAGTACACGCGTTTCCCCATGGCGCCCAACAAGCCTGTCGTGGGCGAGAGGGTGTTCACAAGGGAGGCCGGGATCTCGATCGCCGGCTGGATGAAGTACAACCTCGGTTCCGAGGCGTACATGCCCGAGATAGCCGGGCGCAAGGACTCGGTCTTCCTGGGCAAGAAGTCAGGGACTCACTCCATCGAGTGGAAGCTGAAGGAGCTGGGCCTAGCGGCCAGCCCTGAACAGGTCGACAGAATCCTTGCCGAAGTGAAGAGGAAATCTGAAGAGAGCAAGTCCAACGTCCGGGACGACGAGTTCAGAGAGATAGTTCGGAAGGTCCTGGCCTAGGCGAACGACCTGGCCGACCTGCCAATCCGCAAGCCTTTTCTCACGAGCCGCCGGTGAGCGAGTCAGTGTCCAGCGAGAGCATACTCGTCGAGCTGAATGGCGGCGTCTTGCACCTTACCCTGAACAGGCCCGACAGGCTGAACATCCTCGACGTGGAAACGAGGCGGTCGCTCATGTCGGCCTTGAAGACGCTCGAGAATAGCAGCGAGGTGCGGTGCGTTCTCATGTCCTCGAAGGGAGAAGTGTTCTCCGCGGGAGCCGACCTCCGCTACATCCTCGAACTGAGCGAGCTTCAGGCGAGAGAGTACACGGCCTTCGTGAAGTCCGTCCTCGACTACGTCGAGGCCTATCCGAAACCAACCATCGGCCTCGTGGACGGCCTCGCCGTGGGCGGCGCCCTGGAGCTTCTACTGGCCCTGGACATGGTGCTCGCGACACCCAACGCAAGGTTCGGCCTCACCGAGCTCAACGTAGGGCTGATTCCGGGAGGAGGCGGATCCCAGCGGCTGCCAAGGATCGTCGGGGTCAGGAAGGCGAAGGAGATGATATTCACCGGCAGCCTGATCAACGCGGACGAGGCCCTCTCCCTCGGGCTGGTCAACAGGGTCGTTCCCAGAGAGAGCCTGATGGCCGAGGCGATGAAGATCTGTGAGAAGATCACGGCAAAGAGCCCCGCCGGCCTGAGGCTCGCAAAACAGTCCCTGAATCAGTCACTCTACAGCTCCATGGGCGACGGCCTCCGATTCGAGAACGCGCTCTACACGTCGATGGTCGCCAGCCCGGACGCGAAGGAACGCATCAAGGCCTTCTTGGAGCGGCGCAAGGAGACCGCCCAGAAGGGCGGCTAGCTGATGGGCCCATCGCTCCTGCTCAGCAGGTCTCCTGCAGCACTCACGCGCCGGGCATCGTGTAGCCGCCGTCGGCCACGATTATGTTGCCCGTCATGTTGATCGAATCGTCCGAAGCCAGGAACAGTATCATCGGGACCACCTGCTCAGGCCTCGCGATTCGCTTGAGCGGCGTGTGGTCGAGGACGTGCTTCCTCCTCTCCGGCGTCCAGTCCTTCCTCTTCCTCAGCATGTCCGACTCCACATAACCAGGGCAGGCCGTGTTTATCCTGACCCAGGGCGCGAAAGCAAGCGCGTAGGACTTCGACAGCCCAATCAGGGCAGACTTGGCCGCAGCGTACTGGGGTGCCCTAGGGCTGCCGAGCACGATGACGTGCGATCCCACGTTCACGATGGTTCCCTTCTTCCTCTGGAGCATGCGCTGGCCGACCTCATGGATGAGGAAGAGCGGCCCCTTCATGTCGACCGCTATGGTGTGGTCGATCGACTCCTCTGTGATTTCCCTCCAGGACATCTGCTTGTCGGCGGTGTCCCCGGCGTTGTTCACGAGAACGTCCAAAGGGCCGAACTCGCTCCAGGCCTTCTCGACGGCGGCCTTCACTTCGCCCCACTTCGTAACGTCCATCTTCAAGGGCATCGCCTTGCGGCCCATGGCGACTATCTGGTCGGAGACCTCCTTCGCACCGGCCTCCGACTTGTTGTAGGAGACCACCACGTTCGCTCCCTCCCGGGCAAGGGCCAGCGAAATCATGCTGCCGATGCCCTTCCCCGCACCAGTGACCAGGGCGTTCATGTCCCTGAATCGCATCGCCGGAGGGTGCTCTCGAAGCGTTACCTCCACCTCGGTGTCTATCTTCGCTTCCCCAGGCAGCGTTCCCCAACTCATGATGAATTCTGCAAACCTCGTCGGGCCAGCCGACCTCAAAGATATTTAATGGTTCTTCGGGCCGCGGCGTGAACGAGAATGCCGGAGTTGACGCCCGGTGGAGGGAGGAAACGACTGTCTGCTTCGGCTCCTCACCCTTAAGAGCGTCGGCCGGGGGGTCCGGCCCCATGAAGGTAATCCCAGAACTGAAGCAGAAGATAATAGAGTTCGACCAGATGCGGTCCAAGGGGCCACAGGAGATCGGCACAATCAGGACCGACCTCCGCAACGTCGAGCACCTGCACCACGAGGCCAAGCTCAGGGAGTTCACCGTGACCATCGACGAGCCAGAGAAAAACGGCGGGACCAACACCGGGCCGAACCCCTTCGGATACTTCCTTATCGGCGCGGCTGCCTGCTTCTTCAACCAGATAGCGAAGGTCGCTATTATGAAGGACCTGAAGGTCGACACTCTCGAGATGACCGCCAGGGGCCACGTCGACCTCGCGAAGGTCGGGGGCCACATGACGGACATAGTCTACGACGTGAGGCTGACGGGCGCCGAGACCAAGGAGAAGCTGGTCGACATGCTGACGGAGGCTGAGGGGATGTGCTTCGTCCACCAGACCCTGAAGAGGGCCATACCAATCACCGCGAACATCAGCATGAACGGCGCTGACGTGACTTCCCACACGGTAGGACCGAACAGCCCGTAGTAGGCCGCCTCGCGGCGGCGTGCGCCCATCCCGACTGAACAGGACGAGAACTCGCCCGTTCCCGGCAATCAACCAAGAAGGGTTTTAGTAGCGGACATCTCGGTTGCCAGGCATGAAGCTAGTTACCTACAAGGAGCCCCACTACAAACGCCAGAGACTCGGACTCCTGCTCGGAGACTCGGTCGTCGACGCAAACTTCGCCTATGCTAGCCTGCTGAAGGACCAGGGAGACGACTACCCGCAGAGACTCGCGGACGCACTAATTCCCTCTGAAATGGTCGAGTTCCTCAGAGGCGGCAAGAAGTCGATGCAGGCCGCCAGGGACGCCGAGAAGTACTCAGCAGAGAAGGGCGTTGACTCGACAAGAGGGCCGAAGGAGGAGGAGGCGGTCTTCGATTCAAAGGCGGTCACGCTGATGGCTCCACTCCCTCGCCCCGGGAAGATCATCCACACGGCAGGGAACTTCCGAGAGCACGCGAAGGAGGGGTCGGACTCTGGATGGGAATTCCCGATGCCGCACTGGATCTCGTTCCTAAAGAGCCCGGACTCGGTGATCGGCCACGAGGGCAAAGTGGTGCACCCGAAGTACACCGAGATGCTCGACCATGAAATCGAGCTGGCCATAGTAATCGGCAAGAAGTCGAAGCTTCTCACAAAGGAGAACGCCTGGGACGCGATTGCCGGTTTCACCGTCTTCAACGACATAACCGCGCGCGACATACAGCGCGAGGAAATGAAGTCGGGCCTCCTCAACTTCGGGAAGAACATGGACACCTTCGGCCTCTTCGGGCCATGCCTGGTCCCCAAGGAGGACGTGGGAAACGTCCACAACCTGAAGATAGAATGCAGGGTCAACGGCGACCCCCGGCAGTCGAGCAATACCAACCACCTTTCGGTCACCGTCCCGGAAATCGTCGAGCACTACTCGTGGGTCACGCTCTACCCGGGCGACATAATCACCACGGGCACCGTCTCGGGGGTGGCCGCCTTCAGGAAGGAGCCTGAGAAGTACTTCTTGAAGCCCGGCGACGTGCTCGAGTCGGAGATAGAGAACATCGGCCTGCTGCGCAACTACGTGGTCGCGGACGATTCCTGACCGCGGTTCCCCCATCCGAGCTGGGCGCGCCGTTCTAATGTCGGTGTAGTCCCAGGCGGGCCTATACCGAACCTCTCAGAGAAGGGTTCCTCACGGCCCTGATCAAGTAGGCCGACATCGTCAGCATCCAGAGGAGCACGAGCCCAAGGAACACCCTTTCTGTCAGCCCCCCTATGTGGGAGGAGAGATGAGGGGCCGCGCCGGGCAAGAAGAGCGTCACCAGGCAGGCCAGAACGGCTAGGACGGATATTGGCATGGCGAAGCGCCTGGCGCCGCCGAGCAGCGGGTCCCGGGCAAACCTGACCGACAAGACGAGCGAGCCGAATGCGCCGCCGAGGAATGCGATGACGGCCACCACCAGGTGCATGACGCCATGCCAGGTCGCGGGGGCCGGAGGGACGTCTGTCGGAAAGAACGCAAGCAGCAGCGCCCCGACCGCCCACACCCCCAGGAGCATGATTCCGCCTCGATATCGTTGCGGGCCCGCGCCGGCGAGGCTCGAGGCACGGTCGAGAGCGAACAGGAAGAGAAGGGAGAGCACCCCCCGGTTGATGAAGTTCGCAGCCATCACGTAGCCATAGGGACCCACCGCAAGGTCGCTCTCCGCCTGTGAGATCGGGCTGTAGTGCGGGGGAAGAAGCTGCGCCACGACGTCGAGAACGACGTAGAGCAAGACCAGCGCGATGACTAGCCAGGCTGCCCTCTTGAGAGCCCTGGCCCGCCCTGCATCGCCCGATGAAGACCCTCCGCCCGGACTGGTCATGTCGGAACCTCCCGCGGACCTCGGAGGGTTGCTTCAGTCTGCGATTTTTGGCCAGCGAGGACATTCGGGTTGCCCGGGGCCGGCCGCCGGCTCGTTTGCAACGGGGGCGCCGACCCGCCGGGCCTTTTGAACTCTGTGGGCCGGCTTCTCTAGCTCAGCGCCTATTGCCTCGCGGAGATCTTCACGCCTCTCTTGGCCAGCTCCGCGATGAGCTTCTCCACGGCCTCGGCTCCCAGGACGGTCTCGGGAGGTATGACTCCCTTGCCCTTCACTTCGCCGGATCCCACCATCTGAGTCACGATCGAGCCCGTGTAGCCCGTCGTCTTCCCCATGGAAGTGACCTTGTTCCCCGGGTCGTAGTAGTCGACGATGTCGTAGACGATCTGGCCAGAATGCCCCTTCACCTCGACGCGCATCACGGTCACGTCCTCCGGGTCGCCGCCGCTGAGCTCCTTCTGCAGCAGAGCCGCAGAGAAGTCCATGGGTGAAACCTCGTTCCCGCCCACCTTGATCGGCTTCTTGGAGAAGAAGCCGGCGTCCGCAAGGAACTTCATCTTCTCCGCGTGGCCGGGCCAGCGCAGGGTCATCTCGTCCAGCTCCTTGTAGCCCTTCAGAGAGTAGAGCAGGGTCGCAAGGCCGTCCGTGTAGAACCCCTCGCAGGCGCCGATCGGGGCCGGGAACTCCACCGACTTGATTTCGTCGAAGGGGCTCACCCTCACCACCTTGCCGTTCCTGACTATCCTCGCCTCGTCGGTGTACTCCTTGAGCACGCCGACGACCGAGAAGACCAGCCTGTATCCGAAGGGCGGCTTCGGCTTCTGAGGGAGCCCGCCGACCATAATGTGCCCCTCCGTCGCTCCCCCGATTTCTCTGGCGCCCTGTGCCACGAGCACTCCTCCGAGCCCCGGGGCGACGCCGCAGCCCGGGATCAGCAGGCTGCCGTTCTTCCTGGCCTCCGCGTCGAGCTCCATCTGCTCGTCCTCGAAGGCTATGTTCACCATCTTGGCTCCCATCTTGACCGCTGCCATGTCGGCGGAGTGAAGGCTGCCGTGAGGCAGCGCCGACGCGACAACGTCGAAGCCCTTCAGGAAACGCGATAGCTTCGCGGTATCTCTGACGTCGAGCTGCTCCGTGGACAGCTTCTTGCCTGCAGACCTCTTCACTCTCGCCAGTTTCTCCGGATCGATGTCCGCTACGACGACCCCGTCGACGCTGTCAGCGCGCGCGAGGTCGCCGGCGATGACAGATCCCATCAATCCCGAACCGAGTACTGCGGCTTTCATGGCACCTCGGCGCACCGAGGTTGCTTAAATGCTTCAGCGGAGCAGCTTATTTAGCTGCGCCGCCTTAGCCGCCCGATGGACCTTCGCAAATCGCTGGAGGAACCTGTGACCAAGTTCATGTCCTCGGACTTCGTCTCCGTCGACTCCGATTCCTCTGTTGAGGAAGCCGCAAGGGCGATGATGAGGGGCGGGACAACCGAGGCCGTCGTGACGAAGGGTGGCAGAGTCGCAGGGATCTTCACGGAGAGGGACATCCTGTACAAGGTGGTAGCCGCCGGAAAGAAACCCGCCTCGGTCAAGGTGCAGGAGATCATGTCCTCGCCGATAGAGACGGTAGACGTCGGCGCCACGGCGGGCGACGCCATCGCCAAGATGTCCAAGCTCGGTCTCCGCCGGCTGGGGGTGACCAAGTCTGGGAAGGTCGTCGGGCTTCTGACGCAGAAGAGCGTCGTCTCGGACAGGCTAGAGAACCAGGTCGCGCTTCCAGAGCTCACGCTTCCGGAGGAGGTGACATGCCCCTACTGCGGCACGCCCATGAAGGATTCAAAGGAGCTCTCCAAGCACATCGACGACACCCACCTGAGACGGGGGCTGCTCGAAGGCAGCGGCACGAAGTGGTGAGCTAGGCGAGGTACTGGTCTATGGTCTCGGCGAACCAGACGATTCCCTTCTTCAGGTAGTCCAGCCGCAGGTTCTCGTTAGGCGCATGCAGTCCCGCGTCCGTCCCTGAAACCCCCATCACCACAGTGGACGCCCGGTAGCCTCTGGTGAAGACGTAAAGCGGGCCAGTGCCAGCCTCGGAGAGCTTCACCGTGGGCTTCTTCCCCCAAACCTTCTGTCCAGCCTGCACAGCCGACTGCGCCAGTTTGTCTTTGAAGCTCGT
>Ga0335078_10012342_pt1 | contig 12667 bp, 8 predicted proteins | sample Lox_Sample_32_FD_206711 | JGI IMG/M metagenome (GOLD analysis project Ga0335078, IMG submission 206711) | Soil microbial communities from Loxahatchee National Wildlife Refuge, Florida, United States - Lox_Sample_3.2 | ecosystem: Environmental > Terrestrial > Soil > Wetlands | place: USA: Florida... | reverse complement strand
CGCGACAAGCTGTGATCGGCGCACCCTTGCAGAAAAGTACGTCAACCGACGCTTGCTGGCACGCGATGACCGCTCAAGCAGTCGCAAATCGCCTGGGCGTCGACCCGGCGACTGGGCTGAGCCAGCAGGTAGCGCACAACCGATTCCTTGTATACGGTCCGAACCGCCTGTCCGCCCGAAAGGAAGAAACCATCTGGGAGATCTTCCTGGAAGAGATCCGCGAACCGATGATCGTGTTGCTGCTGGTTACCGGAGCGCTGTACGGGATTTGGGGCGAGTTCCGCGACACGCTTACGATCTTCGCGGTGATTCTGGCATTGGTCGCGGCCGAGGTAGTGAATGAGCGGCGGGCGAAACGAGCCATCAGCACGCTCATGAGGCTCGCCGAGCCGACCAGCCTCGTTCTGCGCGGCGGCCAGCTTCAGGAGATCACCCCGGATCAAATCGTCGCCGGCGACGTGATCCTCATTATTTCCGGACGGCGCATTCCGGCCGACGCCCGGCTGACCCAGGCGTACGGCCTGGCGGTCGATGAGTCCGCCTTAACGGGTGAGTCCGTAGCGGCCGAGAAGGCGGCTGAACTCGAACTTCCGGAAATCACGCCTTTATCGGAACGCGAGAATCTAGTTTTCGCCGGCAGCACGGCTGTGCGCGGCCGTGGCGCCGCAATCGTCGTCGCGATTGGCAGGGACACGGAAATCGGGCGAGTGGCTGGCCTTGCGCGTGAGGCCAAGCCGCCCCGCACCCATCTGCAGAAGGCGATGAAGGAGCTTTCCCGATGGCTTGCCTGGCTGGCGATTGCTTTCAGCGTACTGGTTCCCCTGCTGGGCTGGATTCACGGCGGGCAACCGCTCAAGCAGATGATCCTGACCGGCCTGGCGCTGGCTTTCTCGGTGATACCGGAAGAATTGCCCATCATCGTCACCATGGTTTTGGCCCTGGGCGGATATCGCCTGGCCAAGCATCACGCGATCGTCAAGCATTTGAGGGCCGTTGAAACGCTCGGCGCCGTCACTGTGATCGCCACCGACAAGACCGGCACTCTGACCGAGAACCGCATGCGGGTACGGCGTGTGGTCCCTGCTGAGTTCCGGCGGAGAATTCTCGAAATTGGCGTCCTCTGTAACGACGCGGTCGAACCAGCCCACGGCGACCCGCTGGATACGGCACTGTTACGGGCAGCGCAGGACGACGGCATAGACGCAGTGGCGTTGAGGAAGTCCTGCCCACTGCGCCATGATTTCACTTTCGATAATGCGCGAAAGCGAATGTCTGTCGTCTACGAGCGCGATGGCGAACTCTGCGTTGCCGTAAAAGGTGCGCCGGAGTCGGTACTGCCACTGTGCCCATTGCAATGGGACGCCTGCGGCGGTCGGCAACTCCAGCTGGCCGATAGTCAGGCGGCCATGGCGGCCGCAGAGCAGATGGCCAACGAAGGTCTCCGGGTGTTGGCGTTTGCAGAAAAGAAGATCGGAAAGGCCGCCGTAACCCAAGAAGAGGCGGAATCCGATCTTACCTTCCTAGGTTTCGCAGCGTTCCTCGACCCGCCCCGTCCCGATGTGACCGCGGCTATCGCGACGTGTCACACGGCTGGGATTCGCCCGGTGATGATCACGGGCGATCATCCATTAACAGCTAAAGCCATCGCGGCTCAGGTAGGTCTCGATAGCAAACTGCGCCTGGCCACTGGAGCCGAACTGGATGCGATGTCGGATGAAGAGCTGCTGCGCGACGTCGCCGATATTTCCATATACGCTCGCACGACGCCCGAGCAGAAACTGCGCATCGTTCGAGCTCTTGAAGGGAGGGGCGACATTGTGGCTGCCACCGGCGACGGCATTAACGACGCACCGGCGCTGGCGGCAGCCGATGTCGGGGTGGCGATGGGCCAGACCGGAACCGACGTGGCGCGCGAAGCAGCCGACATGGTTCTGGCGGACGACGATTTTGCCACCATGGTCGGCGCCGTTGAGGAAGGCCGCATCTCATTCGAGAACTTGCGAAAAGGCGTGCGATACTACCTGGCTTGCAAAGGAGCCTTGGTTTTCACCGCCCTCCTGCCCGTTCTGCTCGGAGTCCCGGTCCCGTTCGCGCCGATTCAGATCATTCTGATGGAGTTGTTCATGGACCTCGCGGCCTCGGCCGCATTCGTGGCTGAGCCGGCGGAACCGGACCTGATGCGCCGCCCGCCACGGGACCCCAAAGCGAAAGTCGCCGATCGTTTCATGGTGCAGAGCATTGTTCTCCCGGCGGCCGGCCTCCTCGCGGCGGTTTGCGGTGCGTACCTGGCCACATGGTACAGCGGTGTCGGCGTGATAACGGCGCAGACGGTGGCGTTCGCGACCTGGTTGTTGGGGCATGTCTTTCTTGCATTCAATCTCCGGTCCGAGCGGGAACCGGTGCTTCGCCTGGGACTATTCTCCAATAGGGTGATGCTGGTTTGGGCAGCGGCAACGCTCGCTCTGTTGCTGGTGGCCACAACGGCGCCCGGTGCGCAAGATCTCATCAAAGTAACGTCGTTGCACAGAGCGCAGTGGATGTTGGTTGTGGGGGCTGCTCTGGCCGGGACCTTTTGGATCGAGGTCTACAAGCTGGTGCGTTCCATATTCGAGAGAGCATCCCAAAACCATGGCCGATGAACCGATTCTCAAGGTGGATCACGTATCCGTAACACTGGATGACGTGCAGATTCTCCAGAACGTGTCCTTCCACCTGAACCAGGGCGAGGCCGTCGCGGTGATCGGACCCAACGGCGCCGGCAAGACGGTCCTGTTTCGAGCGCTGCTTGGACTCGTTCCGTTTACGGGCACGATTGTCTGGCGAGCGGGAATCAAAGTTGGCTACGTTCCCCAGAGATTCAACGTCGACCGTTCTGCACCGATCACGGCGAAGGAGTTCTTTCTCTTGAGCACTCCACATTTCTGGCGTCCCCCCAACTCGTTTGTCAGCCGTTTCGACCACGAACTGACGCTCGTAGGACTGGACAAGCGCATCTTGAAGAAGAGCCTCGGAGAATTATCCGGCGGAGAGACGCAGCGGGTTTTGATCGCCTGGGCCTTGCTCGAACATCCCGACGTGCTTTTGCTGGATGAGCCGACGGCGGGCGTCGATGTCGCCTTCGAACATTCGGCTTACGAACTTCTACACCGCGTGCAAACAGAGCGCGGAACTGCTCTGCTGGTGATCTCTCATGATCTGGGTGTAGTCTACCGGCATACGCAACACGTAGTGTGCCTGAATAAGCGCGTGCTCTGTCAGGGCCCGCCGGTCGAGACTTTGAATGCAGCAGCCTTCCGCTCGCTTTATGGAGAAACCGGCTACTACTTGCACAAACACGGGCCGGAGCATTGAAGCGTATGCCCACACCTTATCACGCGCCTTTCTGGATCGGCCTCCTGGTAGGAATTGCCTCCGGAAGCATTGGACCCTTCATCCTTCTCAGGCGAATGGCGTTAGTGGGGGACGCGCTCTCCCATGTGGCGCTACCCGGTATTGCGATCGCGCTGATGTACCATTTGGACCCATTCTATGGGGTCGTGGTCTTCCTGCTTGCGGCCGCATTCATCATTTTCTGGCTCGAAGACAGAAGTCGCATTCCGGCGGACGCAATCGTCGGACTGTTATTTACCGCCAGTCTGGCGATCGGTATTTTGCTCATTCCGAACGAGGAAGTCATCGAGTCGCTGTTCGGCGCTTTTCCGGTGCTTTCGTTAGGCTTCCTGCTCATGATTCTCGTAGCGGCTGGTGTGCTTTCGGCACTGTGTTATCTCATGACGCGGCAGTTTCTGTTTCGGATTATTTCTCCAGATCTGGCCAAGGTCAATGGCTTTGGCCGCGGGTACGACCTGGCGATGCTGTTGGTCTTTTCGATAACCGTCGCTCTGGGAATCAAGCTGGTCGGAACACTGCTGATGGGGGCCCTCACCATCATTCCAGCCTCGATTGCAAAGAACGTCTCCAGAAGTATGCGTGGATATCTGCTATTGTCTTCCGTACTCGGCGGCGTGATCTCCACGGTGGGAGTCGGGGTAGCCCAGACCTTCCGGCTGCTCCCGGGCGCGAGTATCGTCCTGCTGGGTATTGGCCTTTTCCTGGTGAGCCTTCCCCTCGCTCAAAGGCACGCTCGCTAACTAACGGCTGAAATTGAGGGGAGGGACTTCAACTTTGCCTTTACTTGACCAGTGGCACCATGGCGCCGGCGCCTATGTCGAGCAGGTTTTCGATCTGAACTTCCAACTGAAAGTACTTCGCTGCGATTGTGGGGGAAAGCTTTTTAGAGATCCGGTCGAAATATTTCGTCCGAAGCTCGGCGCGCTTCATCTGGTAATCGAACAGGCGGTGTCCCAGATCTTTGGCCATTTGTTCGCTTAAATTGTCCCAGTTCCTTGCGTAGGTACGCATGGTGTCCAAATTCGAGTCGCCCAATTTCGCGAGGTCGGCCTCGTAGCTTCGCTGGAGAGGCCAGAATCTCTTCGCCTCGTCGTCGGAAAGCGATAGTCTTCTGGCAAGGATTTCCGTCTTGCCGGCCTGAATATTGGACCTGAGCAGCGCGATGTAGGATTCGGGCAGTCCGGTCGGGGTATCTGCCGCCCAGGCATGTTGGCCGAAAGCAAGCGCCAAAAGACCAGTGCAAATCAAAATGCGTCGTGGTTGAGTTGATTTCATAAATCCTCTTGCGCTCTTCAAAGAAGCACACGGCAGGCCAAATACGATTCGCTGAAGTTCCTGTAGCTCAATGGAACGTTGGGTTCAGTTGATTTGCCGCCACCATGTTGAACAGTTGGGCATAACGTACTTGAAGATAGGCGGAAGTGAAACGTCCCGGCAGTCAAGCCGTCATGGCAGCCCGCGATTTCAAGAACCGGACCACCATCAAGGTGCGGTCATCCTGCGGGGGACCCTGGGCCGCAAAATCAGCCACCCGGGTCATAATCCGCTGGCACATGTCATCTGGCGGCTCGGTTTGGGTTTCGGATACGGCCTGGCGTATGCGTTCGCCGCCGAATTCCTGGTCGTTCGGATTCGCCGCTTCATTGACCCCATCTGAAAAAACGACCAATATGTCCCCTCTGGAAAGTTGGACCGCGCCGCAAGTGTAGCGGGCATTCGGCAACACACCGAGTACAGGTCCGCCCTCATCGAACCGGTCGGCCGGGGTGCGCTGGCCGGGATTCGCTCGCTGCAGCAAAGGAGCGGCATGCCCGGCGTTGACATAGCGCAGGGTCGCGGTGAGCGGATCGAATACGCCCCAGAACAGCGTCACAAATCGTTCAGAAGCGGTCTTCTCGCAGAGCATACGATTGATGCGCTCGCAGGCGACTTCGAGATGCGCTCCGCTGCACGACCGGATCGCGCCCTGAACGACCGAGGCCAAGAGTGCGGCGGAAATTCCCTTTCCGGAAACATCCCCGAGCACGATTGACACGCTGCCGGAGTCATTTTGAAAGATGTCCAGGAAGTCTCCTCCGACCTGATCGGCCGCGATGGCCGCGGCGGCGAAGTCGACGTACGGCGAAACCGAGGCCGCCTTCGGCAGCAGATCACCCTGCACTCGCCGGGCGAGCGCCATTTCATTCTCCAGGTATTTCCCGCGAAGATAGCTCGGGGCGCGGAAACCGATTACGGCCATCGCGGCAATTAACGCGAAGGCGCCAGCCACACCGCTCACCAGATTCTCTCGCAGCCTGCGGAACGCTCCCGATACGGCGTCGAAGTCCAAAGCGACTTCCAGTGCCAGTGGCGGCGGCCGCAGTTCGGCAGCGCGCCCCGATCCCTCTCCGGCCGGCCGCGGCATCCGAAAGCCGACCATCATTACGATTGCCCTTCCCCTTGGCGTCCGGATCACGCGTTCCGGAGATTCGCCGTTCCCGCCCTGCCACCATCGCGGCGGGACCTTTATCTCACCAATGGCGGTTCCGGCTTGCGCCACAACATCACCTTGTTGATTCGCCAGACGCATCCATATCAGCCGATCCGACGCCTCGTCCATCGCATGCTCGAGCACGCTGGAGAGGCCGTGCGGATCCGTTACCCCCGCGCTCCGGGCGGCGCTCGTCAATGCTGCGCTATGCCGCTCCGCTTCCCGCCGCGCTTCTTCCGGGACCAGCGTCCTATCGACGTAAAGATAGCTTCTGACGCATTGAGTGCAGAGGAGGACTGCCAGAGTGGAACCTGCAACGATGCTCAGAACCAACCCGGCTCGCGAGTAGTGTCGTATCGATTTCATGGCGATTGAGATCCTCACTCAATTTCCCAGAAATACGACGTCTGGACTGCACGCCTGGCACCATTTTCACGCTTTTTCTCGGATGCGCCGCTGCAGTGACGCCCTTCGCGCGGGCGTCTGCCGCCAATAGAAGACCTCGCGATATACGGCGTGTGCAAACTCGAAAACCTGCGAGACACCGCCATCCGCGAGCTCGAGAGAGCAGGCTGCACGAACCATGCGCGAACTGCGCGTCACTCTCTCGAATAACTCTTCCAGAACCTCCGTATTTTGTTGCACCGCATCTGCCACCACCTGCGTCGGGAAGCGAACACCGACTACACTCGCCGCTTCGAGCGCCCGCTGCTCTTCAGATGTCAGATGTTCGATCTGGGCTTCCATCATCTGGCGAAGTGTTTCCGGCACCTCGATCTCAATCGCCCCAACGGGAACTTTGAGGCACCACTGTCCATCGTCCCGGACGATGAGGCCTCGCTCGATCATGTGATCCAGGGTAGCGATCATGAAGAGTGGATTGCCCTCCGTATGCCGATAGATCAGGTCGGCAAAACCCTCCGGCAGGTTATCAGCGGACTCTCCTTTGAGATAGTCGGCCACGTCCGCCGGCGAGAGCGGGCGGAGCGCGATTTGTCGGCACAGTCGATGGGTCATCAGCTCGGACTTCAGCTTTCTCAGCGGATGATTCGCCGCCGATGCGTCCAACGGCCGGTCGGTTATGATCACCATTGATTTCACCGGCGTCCGCCGGCGGGCGGTCGCGGAGAGCAAATCGACCATTGACGGATCCGCCCATTGCAGATCCTCGAAGATCCAGAGGATAGGCGCTTCAGGATTGAAGGCGTCCAGCGCTTCGCGAACTTCGCGCAACATGCGATCGCGCGTGGTTCCCTGGATCTCCTGCTGCAGGTCCTGACGGTTTTCACGATTTATAAGGGATGGGAACTGGACCAGCCAAGTGGGTGCGTGCGCGGCTAAGGTTTCCACCACCCGGGCCGCTTCCGGGCCTCGGCACAACTGGCCGACCGCCTCCAGCATCGGGTAGTAAGCTTCCGTTCCACCATAGCCTTCTACGCATTGCCCGCTGGCGATGAGCAGCGACGGTTGCTCCGCATGGGCTCGGCGTTGGAATTCACGGACCAGGGCCGTCTTTCCAATGCCTGGCTCGCCCGTTATGAAGGCGATTTGGCGCTCACCCCGCAGTGTTTTCTCAAGGCAGGTTCTCAACTCGGCGAGTTCGCGCGCTCTGCCCACAAGGCTGGCTCGCGGGGTTGTCGCCGGCGTTGGTCGTTCCGCGTCGCCAGTCTCCCGCACCCCGGCGACAAACCGATACCCCCGCCGGGGCAAAGTCTCAATGAAAAGAGGGCTCTTTGGATGGTCCCCCAAAACGCCGCGAATGTCGGCGATTTGGTACTTTAATACTTCGGGTTGAACGAAGGTGTCGGGCCAGATGGTCCGCAGAAGTTCTTCCTGGGTAACCAGGCGCCCGGCGTGCTGCACCAGGTGCCGCAGGACGGAAAATGCCTTCGGGGTCAGTGAAACGCGTTCATCCCGCCCCGCTTCTCCGCGGCGCCAAAGACACTGGTTGACAGCGTCCAGTCGAAACGGGGGAAACTCCTTCATGGCCCCCCAATCAGGCAAACGCCGCCGCCGCAACGTCGCCAGCTTCAGGCTCGGTTGAAACAGCCGTTTCTTCCGGAACTTCCCTCAAGGCCCGGGAAACGGAATCGTCGATGCGCCTGCGTATCCAATCCCTCCGCATCGGCGTGAGCCGTCCGTAGAAGACCTCGCGGTAAGCGGTATGCGTAAATTCAAACACTGGCGAGATACTGCCGTCGGCTAACTGCTTATCGCCGGCAGCACAAGCCACACGCGACCGCCGCAACAGCTTGTCGAGAGTCTCTTCCACGAACGCCGGAGTCTGTTGAAGCCCTGCTGCAACCGCATTCGCCGGGAACCTTGTTCCAACCACACTGGCCGCTTCGAGTACCCGCTGTTCCTCGATCGTCAAATGGTCAATGTGAGCTTCGATCATCTGACGAAGAGTCTCCGGTACTTCGAGATCGATTTCCTCGAGCGGGACCTTGAGCCGCCAACTTCCGTCCTCGCTCGCGATCGAGCCATGTTCGGCCATGTGATCCAGGGCTGCGATCATGAACAGCGGATTTCCCTCGGAGCACCGATAGATCTGCGCGGCAAAACCCTCCAGCAGACCTTTGTCGGACTCACCGCCGAGGTACTGGGCAACATCGGATTTGGAAAGCGGCTCGAGAGCGATCTCCTGGCAGAGTTGATGCGCCAACAATTCCTGCTTCGCTTTCCTAACCGGATGATCCGTCTCGACCGGCCGCATGGTGACGATCACCATCGTCTTCGCGCCCGTCCGCTGGCGGGCAAGAGCAGAAATGAGATCGGCCGTCGAGCGATCTACCCATTGCAGATCCTCGAACACCAGCAGCAGCGGCGTTTCCAGGTTGAACCGATCCAGTGCTTCTCGGATCTCCCGCAGCATGCGATCTCGCGTCGCTCCTAGGATCTCCTGCTGCAACTCCTGGCGCTGTTCGCGATTCACAAGCCAAGGAAACTGGACCAGCCAGGTGGGTGCATGTGCGGTTAGAATCTCCACCACCCGATGGCCCTCCGCTCCCCGGCATAGCTGCCCGAGCGCCTCCAGTATCGGATAATACGGCTCCGACCCACCATAGCCTTCCACGCACTGCCCGCGGGCGATGCTGAGAGATGGCCGACCAGCGGCGGCCTGTCGCTGGAATTCGTCCACTAGCGCGGTCTTCCCAATACCCGGCTCCCCGGTGACGAAGACGATCTGAACCTGGCCTTGCAACGCTCTCACGAGGGAGCTTTGCAATTTGCTCAACTCGCGCGCTCGGCCCACCAGTTTGCCCGCCGGGGTACTCGTTGAGGCCGGGGATTCCGCCCCGCCACTTTCCCTCACTGCGCCCACGAACCGGTACCCGCGGCGAGGCAGAGTCTCGATGAAAAGGGGTTTCTTTGGATTGTCCCCCAACACGCTCCGGATGTCGGCAATCTGGTACTTCAGAACCTCGGGTTGAATAAACGTGTCCGGCCAGACCGCTTCCAGCAGTTCTTCCTGGCTTACCAGCCTGCCGGCATGTTCCAGCAGATAGCACAGCACAGCATATGCTTTAGGTGTCAGCGTGACGCGCTCGTCGTGGACCGCTTCTCCGCGGCGCCATAGACACTGGTTGGTGGTATCGAGGCGGAATGGCGGGAACACTTTCGAGCCTGTTCCCGGAGAAGTATGGCCGTCATTTGGCGGGCTTGGACGCCCGTTCCTGTTCCCGACGACGTGCTGAACACCCGGAACGGATTTTGCACACTGCCGGATGGCATTCAACAGCTCTTCACCGTCAACCGGCTTCGTCAGGAAATTTATGGCGCCGGCTTTGAGCGCGCGTACAGTCATGGGGATGTTGCCGTGACCTGTGAGGAATATGATCGGGACCTGAGTGCCCGATTTGAGAAGTTCCTGCTGCAGGCCGAGTCCGCTGAGCCCGGGGAGATTCACGTCCAGCACCAGGCAACTCGGCATCTTCGGCCGAGGGGCAGCCAAGAACTCCTCCCCTGAAGCGAAGCTCTTCGCCATGAATCCCGCGGAGCGAATCAGCCCTGCCACTCCTTCACGCACGGACGCATCGTCATCAACGATGTAAACCAAAGCTCCTGTATCAGTCATGGGAACTCCTTGGTTTGCGGTTGGGTTAGCCGTTTGGCGGTTTCCATTTCAGAGCCGCGTTGACGGCATCGAGCAATTCGTCCTCGTCGAACGGTTTGGTCAAGTAGGCAACGGTCCAATCCGAAGCCGCTTCCGACCTCGCACGATCGTCAGATGCATGTGCCGTTATGAATACAACCGGCACCTTATAGTCTCGGGCCACCAAGTGGTGGTGTAGTTCGATTCCGCTCATCCCCGGCAGGCGCACGTCTAAAACGAGGCAGCTCGGTTTGGGAGGAAGGGATCCGTCCAAGAACTCTTCCGCAGAGGCGAAGACCTTCGCATCGAGGCCTGTGGACCGGATCAGGCTCTGCAACGATTCCCGGACCGCAATGTCGTCATCGACTACTGCCACCAAGGGGGCCATTGGTTCGATAGATAGCACCCGGGGTAGAAGAAATCTATTGCACCTTGGTGCTAGATCCGCGCCAACACCACTCAAGCCATTGATTCTAAGCTCATTGCCCGAGTGAGCGCATCCCGAGGCTGTCCGCCATCCGCACCAGGTCCGCCACAGAACCGGCGCGCATTTTACGCATGACGTGTCCGCGGTGAATCTTGACCGTGAATTCGGTTATGTTCAGCTCGGCGGCAATTTGCTTATTCAATAGGCCCGAGACCACGTGCCGCATGACCTCCTGCTCACGCGTGGTTAGAGATTCGTACCGGTCCCGCACTCCACGGATCTCGGCGCGCTGCTGCCGCGTACGCTGGTCGCGTTCGATGGCCTCTTGAATCGCCCGCAGAAGTTCCTGCTCATCGAACGGCTTGGTCAGGAATTCGACCGCCCCTGCTTTCATAGCCTTCACTGAAGCTGGGATATCGCCATGGCCCGTGAGAAAAATGATCGGGATCTCCAGCCCGGACTCGGCCATCCGCTTCTGCAGATCGAGCCCGCTCAAACCGGGAAGTTGCAGATCCAACACCAAGCAATTTGGCGTCTCAGCGGATGGGCGGGCCAGAAATTCCGGCGCGGATGCGAAGGTTTCGACCTGCAATCCCGCGGACCGGATCAGGCTGCTGAGTCCCTCGCGCGCGGAAAGGTCGTCGTCCACGATCGCGATGACTGCGTCAGACCGCGGCGGTGTCGGCATGGGATTCTTCTTCATGGTACTTCGGTAGCGTGAAGTGAAAGCTGGTACCCCGACCGTTATTGGCCGAAGCCCAGATCCGGCCTCCATGCATTTGAAGAATCGAACGGCAAATGGAAAGCCCCATGCCCATGCCGCCGGACTTCGTGGTGTAGAAAGGGTCAAAAATCTTGTCGATCACGTTCGGGTCGAGCCCTGTCCCCGAGTCGTCAACCGTTACCTGCACCTGGCCGGCATCCAGATTCCGCGTGGTGATCGTCAGCTCTCGCGCATGGTCGTCAACGCTGCTCATCGCCTCGATCCCATTCATGACCAGGTTGAGCATCACCTGCTGCAACTGCACGCGATCGCCGGAAACCGTGCAAAGGTCATCCGCAAAATGCGTGCGAATCATCACGCTCTTTCTTTTCGCTTCGTCTCCGATCAAGGCGAGGACTTCCCGGATGGTTTCATTCAGATCCAGTTTCTCTATGGGTGTTGCAGCTCTTTTGGTCAAGGCCCGAATGCGGGAGATGATTTCCCCGGCTCGCTTGCCGTCGCGCACGATCCGGCGCGCTGCCTCCCGGGCTTCCTCTATGTCGGGCGCATCTCTGCCCAGCCAACGCAGACAGGCGCTGCCGTTGCTCACGACGCCCGAAATCGGCTGGTTGACCTCATGCGCAACCGAGGCCGCAAGCTCTCCCAGCATGCTGACGCGGTTGATGTGCGCAAGATCCGCCTCGAGTTGCCGCAGTCTCTCGCGCTCTTTTTCGGCCCGCAGCCGATCACTGATATCCCGTGCCACTTTCAGCAGCAAGCGCCGGCCGCTGTACCAGAATGACCGCGTATGCACTTCGACCGGGAAAACCGTCCCGTCTTTGTGCCGATGCGAGTGTGTTTCGAATACCGTCTCACCCGCCGCCGCCCGCGTCGCAATACCCAAATCCGCGGCTTGTCCATCGATATTCAGACAGAAAGAATCGCACGGTGTCTTCCCGATCACTTCTTGCCGGGTGTAACCAAGACCCTCGCAGCCCTGCCGGTTCGCGTCCACGATGATCCCTTGATCATCCTGGATCACGATAGCGTCCGCTACGTGATCCACAAATGTGCGGAAGCGCAGCTCGCTTTCGCGATGTGCTTCCTCGGCCCGTTTACGTTCCGTGATATCGACCGAAGTGCCGACCAACTTGACCGGCTCTCCAGCGTTATTCAGTACAAGGTGCCGGATCGTGTGAACGTGCTTCACCCTTCCGTCCGGCAGCAGGATTCTATACTCGTCGGCGCTGTCTGTCTTGTCGCGTAGCGACCTCTCGAAAAGTTCTTTACACCTGTTCCGATCCTCGGGATGGATGCGTTGAAAGACTGCTTCCCTGCTGGGTGCCCCGTCCTTCGGATCGAATCCCCAGATCCGTGAGTCTTCCTCTGATACGTAAACATATTTGTCACAGGCCAGGTCCAAAGCCCAGCTACCGGTGTGGCTCAGTCTTTGCGCCTCGGCCAGATATGCTTCGCTTTGTTTACGCGCCTCCTCGGCCCGCTTGCGGTCGTGGATATCAGTGCCTGTGCCGTACCACTTCACGATCTTTCCCGTTTTGTCATACAGCGGCACATTGCGGA
>Ga0335078_10012340_pt1 | contig 12668 bp, 8 predicted proteins | sample Lox_Sample_32_FD_206711 | JGI IMG/M metagenome (GOLD analysis project Ga0335078, IMG submission 206711) | Soil microbial communities from Loxahatchee National Wildlife Refuge, Florida, United States - Lox_Sample_3.2 | ecosystem: Environmental > Terrestrial > Soil > Wetlands | place: USA: Florida... | reverse complement strand
CGCGGAGGAAGGCGTGCAGCGCTGCCCGCATCAGCTCCGACCGGGTCGGGAACTCGCCCGAGGCGACGAACGAGTCGACCAGCTGGAGCTCCTTGCGGTTGCACCGTAGGGCGATGCGCGCATCCTCAGCGTCGTGCCGCGGGAGGTCGGGCTCGGTCGATCGAGCCTTCTTCCCGTTCGGAGCGTTGTCGAACACAGCCGAGCTAACCGATGCTACTTCCTGCTACTTAAACTCAAGCGAGCCGCATCGGCGAAATCGGTCCCACGCGCAGATCCGATGAGTCCCTATCGTGTCGAACAGAAGCTGGGGGCGTCGAACGCTCGGTCGAACGACGGTGAGGGGAGTATAACCGACCCGGCCGCGCCGTCCGGTCCGCGGGGTTCCGTCCGGACGCGGAGATCGCGGGCCCCGAACGGGGGGAGGGGGGGTCCCGGCGCTCCTCCGATCGCCGCTCGACTCGCCACGCGCCTCGATGAGGCGGAATGTTTTGCCTCGAACGGGTATGGGTACGTGCGCATTAGTGTGTATTACGTCAATTGACGTCATTAACATCGACTCTGGCCGTTTCCACTGGGCTGTATCTTCATATAGCAGGGCTCGGGCATAGCACCGCTCGCGGGGTCGAAGACCCATCGGAGGAAACGAGCGAATGAACGTCATCGGCGAGAAGCGAAGCGGGTGGAGAAAGGGCCGGAAGCGGGGCGTGTCGCCGATCATCGCGACCATCCTGCTCGTGGCCATTACGGTCGTGCTTGCGGCCGTGCTGTACGTGCTGGTGTCCGGCCTGACGCACACCAGTGTCAGCACGCCGTACAGCCTCGGCCTGACTTCCCCGACGGCGAGCAACCCCGGGACGAACACGTACTGGGAGGTCATCCCCCTCAGCCCGACGGGCGGGGTCACGACCGCGATGTTCGGCCTGACGGTGCTGAACATCAACAAGATCGGCATCGGCGCCCAGGCGCCGACCGCGAACTGCAAGAAGGGCAACGCCCTCACGTTCGCGGATTGCGGTGCGCCCGCGGCGGCCGGCTGGTACGTCGCCCTGGTCTACGAGTCGAACAGCACCATCGCGAACACCTACCAGACCTCGTGGAGCGCGGCGACCATCGCGCTCAACGCGGGGATGGAGGTCGTTGTGGTCTCCTACACGTCCTACGCAGCGACGGGCGACACGCTGAACGCCGTCTCGACGGGTTCGTCGAGCGTCAGCGGCACGGTCGCGCTGTAGCGCGGCGATCGAAGGACCACCACTCAACAGAACACGGAGGAAACGAACGGAAATGATGGGTAACGCAATGGCCCACCGCTGGCGCCGCGCGCGCAAGCGGGGAGTCTCGCCGATCATCGCGACGATCTTGCTCGTGGCCATCACGGTCGTGCTTGCGGCCGTGCTGTACGTACTGGTGTCGGGCCTGACGCACACCAGCGTCAGCACGCCGTACTCGCTCGGGATGGCGACGCCGTCGACCAGCAATCCGAGCGCGAACGCCTACTGGGAGGTCATCACCCTGAGCCCGACGGGCGGGGTTACGACCGCCATGTTCGGTCTGTCGGTCGCGAAGCTGAGCGGAGTGACGATCGCGGCCTCGACCCCCCCGGCGACGTGTAAGGCGACGGCGCAGATCACCTCGGCCAACTGCGGGGCCCCCGCGGCGGCCGGCTGGTACATCGCGCTCGCCTACCAGTCGAACAGCACGATCATCTCGATGTACACGACCGCCTGGTCGGCGGCGACGGTCGCCCTGAGCTCCGCGATGGAGCTCCTGCTCGTTTCGTACACCTCGTACGCGGCGACGGGCGACCTGCTGAACGCCGTCTCGACGGGCTCGTCGAGCGTCAGTGGATCGATCGCGCTGTAAGCGGTGATCGGGAGAGCCTCCCGCGCCCGCGGGAGGCGGACTAACCCCTTCCTTCCTTTTGTTCCGATCTCCGTCGGCGTCGTTCGCGCCATTGCGCGCAACAACGTCTAAATAGGGGCCTCCCGCCTGTAAACGTCACGGACGGCGTCGCGGCCGCCCGGACCATCCCATGACCGACCGCACGGTCTCTCGAGGGCGCGCGTTCCGATCGAACTGCCGGTCCCGCCGGTTCCGCCAGAAGCGGGGGGTCTCGGACGTCATCGCGACGATCCTGATCCTGGCGCTCACCGTGACGCTGTTCGCGTCGATCTTTGCGTTCGTCGGCTCGTTCCCGTCCCCGCCGCCCCAGAACGTGAGCCAGTTCCAGGCGGCGCTCGTTCGGACCGCAAACAACACCTACATCTCGGGGGTCACGATCGAGCACCTCTCGGGCCCGACGATCGCGGGGTCGAACCACGTCTACCTGGAGTCGGCGAACCACGTCGCCGACTGGCAATTCTCCCTCTCGACGGGGGTCCCGATCTACTGGGGCCTCAGCGGCAACTCCTCCGCGAACGTCTGGAACTTCGGCCAGTCGTGGAGCACGACCTTCAACCACCTGATCAAGATCCCCGACAACATCACGGTCTACATCGTCACGCCGACGCAGCTGCTGTACTCGGTCACGCTGCCGGGGCTGACGATCACGACGCCGCCGGCGATCCTGACCGCAGGAACCTGGCCTGCCAACATTGGCACCACCAAGACGTTCGACATCTACGCGACCCTGGGCGGAACGTTGACCGGGCTGGTCGACAAGGTCAACCTGGGCGGGATCCCTGGGCTCTCCGGCAATTTCACACTCACCAAGGCCGCGAACGGGACGTACGTCTACACCACGACGTCGGGCGCTTCGACCGCGGGACGATGGTACGCCGTGCTCTATGTCACGAACTCGCTGGGTCAGACCGCCTCCGCGTCGATCCCGGTGGTCGTCACCTCGACCGGGGGCGGGGGGACCGCCTCCCAGCTGAGCGTGACGGTCGGGATGTCGGTCCAGGCCCCTGGCTACCCGGTCTCCCAATCGGGGGTCTACTTCTTCGCCACCGTCACGTACACCGGGTCGACGGCCGGCGCCTCCGTCTACCTCAACTTCACCGTCAACGAGTACGTCGGCGGGAAGGCAAAGGCGACCGACATCAAGACGAGCGTCCCGGGCACCGGGAACACCCCGGTCGCGATCTCCGGGCCGTCCTCGGTGACGATCTACAGCCCCAGCACGTACTCCTTCAGCTGGTTGGCCAACAGCTCGGTGATCATCTACGGGAACGCCACCGTGACTAAGTCGGTCGGGAAGGCGACCGGATCGATCAACTTCCCGCTGTCGAAGGTGTTCGTCGGAATCGTCTACTTCACGACGTCCAACACGGGCGCGACCTCCGGCATCGAGCACTCGGGGATCTCGCACAGCTGCTCGGGAACGTGTCCGTACCTCTACCTCACGTTCTACGACAACTACACGACCTCGGTCGGGGCCCCCGCCTCGGTCACGTTCAGCGGGACCGTGACCACGAACACGTCGGCCTCCCACACGCACACGTACACCGTGGGAACGACCACGGTCACCTCGGGCGCCGGCGCAGGGGTCACGTCGGTCGTGAACGTGGTCACGGCGGGAAGCACGAGTGCGAAGTGGTCTCCCCCCGCGGGAACCACCTCCGGGACGTTCCAGATCAAGATGTGGCTCACGGTGATGTCGGGCGCGACGGTCATCGGCTACATCTACGACACATTCAAGGTCACGCTGTCGTGAGCAAGCCGTAGGACGCCCGCCCGACCGCGGTCGGCCGGAGCTCCCTCCCTGCGCTACGGGGAACGCGGCAACGGGGGGGCGGGGGCGTTCCCCAGCGAGACCCCGCACTTCCAGCATTTCGACTCCGATGGGTAGACGACCGCCCCGCAGTTCGGACACGACTCCTCGCCGACCGCGGGGCCGGGCGGTGCGGGGGCGCTCCCGCCCGACGACGGGACCGGCCCGCCGCTCGGCGCGGCCCCGTCCTCAGACCCGGACGTCGGGGGGATCGGCCCCGCGACGCGGTGCCGCGCCTCGTCCCGGCGCTGCTGCCGGCGCTTGAAGTAGACGTACAGCAGGAGCAGCGCGAAGTAGGGCAGCCCGAGGTAGAGGAAGTCCTCGAGGTAGATCGACGGGAGCACGAACGAGTAAACGTCGCTCCAGCTGCCGACGACCGGTCCCTCCAGCCCGTTGTACGTCGCGTCGCCGACGAGAAGGGTCGACGTGAGCGAGTGCGAGGAGAGGTCCTCCGCGGCGAGGCCCATCTGCCAGGCCCAGATCCCGTTCGCCCCGATCGTGTAGTTGAACGTCACCGTGGTCGGGCCCGTCAGGTTCGGCGCGGTCGCCTCGCACGTCGCGATCGTGCTCGGGTCGGCGCAGAAGAAGTGCGTGAGGACGATGAACGCGTAGCCGGCCGAGCAGACCTCGGAGGTGTTGGACGTCGCGCCTGGGCAGGTGCTCAGGAACAGGGCGATCCAGAGCGGCTCCGAGCTCTGCGCGGGCAGGGCGCGGGGGTCGACCGTGGTCGTCCAGGTGAACTGGGTCGTCACCGAGCCGTGGAACGGCCCGACCGTCGCGTTCGCCAGCACGACCGCGCCGGCGCCGGCCGGCAGCCCGGACTCGGTGAAGACGACCGAGTACGTCGTGGCGAAGAACGGCACCGGGACGGTGGCGGCCCCGCCCGAGACGACCACCGTGCCAACGACCGTCGGGGGTGACTTCCCCGACGGAGCGCCAATCCGGTAGGGGTACGTCCCGTTCGAGACGTTGTACGTCACGTGGGCGGTCCGCGTGTTGTGGGTGAGCCCGTCGATCGTGACGTTCCACGCCGTCCCGCTCCCGAGGCCGACTTCGGAGAACGTCAGCAGGTACTTGACCGGCGTGTAGGTTACCGAGGTCAGGACGTTCGAGCCGGAGACGACGACCGTCCCGGCCGCGACGACCGTGTACCCCGGCTCGAGGGAGACGGCGTACGGATAGCTGCCGTCCGAGAGGTTGAGCCGGATCGATCCGTTGGTGGACCGGACGGTCGTGGGCCCGACCGAGACCTTCCACGCGCTGCCGGCCGCCAGCCCCGTCTCCGTGAAGGTCGCCACGTGCGGGGTCGCGTTGAACACGACCGGCACCGTCTCGGGCACTCCCGCCACGCGCACGGTGTTCTGGCCGACCACCGGAGCGTATCCGTGCGGGCCGCCGACCGAGTAGTCGAACGTGCCGTTCGCGAGGTCCACGACGATGTTGCCGCTCGTCGAATTGGTGACGAGGTCTCCGACCGTGATCGACCAGAGGGAGCTCGAGGGGAGCTGGCTCTCGTTGAACGTGACGGCGAACTTCGCCTGGGAGAACGAGACCGACTGGGAAACGCTCGCCCCCGCGATCGATACCGTGCCGCCCGGGGCCGTGTAGTACCCCGCGGGTCCGGCCGCCGTGAACCCCGTCGTCCCGTTGGGAAGGTCAAGGACGAGATGGGGGGTATCGGACCGGGCGATCGCGGAGTCGGCCGTGACGCTCCAGGTGGAGCCGAGCGGCAGCCCCGTCTCGGAGAAGGTGACCGGATAGGCCGAGTGCGCGTAGGCGACCGTGACCGACACCGGTCCGCCGGCGACGCCGACCGTACCCGCGCCGATCGGGGGAGTGTAGCCGCGCACCGGCGCCAAGCTCCAATCGTAGGTCCCGTTGGGCAGCTGGACCACGGTCGTCGCGGTCGAGGAGCTCACCGAGACGCTGCCGACCCTCACGCCCCACGCGGTCGCGCCGGGAAGCCCGGTTTCCGTGAACGTGACGGGATACTTGACGGCCGAGAACGGCACGGGCACCGTGACCGAGCTCGTCCCGACCGCGACGTGGCCCGTGAGGGTCGCGGTGTAGCCGGCTTCCGGGGCGACCGTGTAGTTCGCGTTCCCGGTCGGGAGCTGGAAGCCGATCGACGGGGACTGCGAGTCGACGGTCATGCCGTCGATCGTCACGCTCCAATCCGTGCCGGCCGGCGCCGAGGACGCGGGGCCGATCGGGGCGAGCAGCTCGCCGGTGTAGACGATGCTGATCAGCGGGGCCATGAGCAGGAGGACGACCACTCCGGAGAGGGCGAGGTAGCGCGGCCGCTTCTGGCCGAGGTAGATCGGAAGCCAGAGGCCGACGATCAGGATCGCCGGGATCGCGAACAGGACGGAAAGGTAGAACGCTCCGAAGACGACGACGATGGTGAACGCGAGCAGCAGGGTCCGTCCCAGCGGCGTCTGGACGAAACTCCTAAGACGGCGAGGGAACTGGGGCTCCACGGGACGGGCTGTCAGTCCCGCGTCCCATTAATTAGTTATGGCCGCGGGCTCCCCGGGAACAGCTCCGGCCGCCGGCGTGAACGTTCTCGTGGTCCTGGACGGGCTGGGCGATCGGCCGAGCCCCGACACCGGGGGCCGGAGCCCCGTCGAAGCGGCGGCGACGCCGAACCTCGACCGGCTGGTCGCGGGGGGCGCCAACGGAGAGCTCGTGGTCGTCGGCCCCGGGATCGCCCCTGAATCGGACGCCGGTGTGTTCGCCCTGCTCGGCTACGATCCGGCCGTCGACTCGCCCGGGCGGGGAGTGCTCGAGGCCCTCGGGGTCGAGATCCCCCTGGGGCCGGGCGACGTCGCGCTCCGGCTCAACTTTGCCACGACAGACGGAGCCGGCGCGATTCTCGACTCGCGGGTGGGTCGCTCGCTCGGCACGACGGAGTCGCAAGACCTGGCCCGGGCCGTGACGTCGGCCGACCTGCTCGCCGACCTCGGGATCCGCGCCGAGGTCCGGGCGACGGTCGGCCATCGGGGCGTCCTCTGGCTGCACCCGCTCGGCGCGGAGCCGTTGTCGCCGGACGTGTCGAACGCCGACCCGTTCTACGACAAGGTCGGCGGCATGGGGCAGGCCCGCCAGCCCGAGAGCCCGACGGTCCGCCCCGTCGTTCCGCTCGACCCGACCCCGGCGGCGGCGCGGACCGCCGCCGCGATCAATCGTTTTCTCGAGGGCGCCGGGCCGGTGCTCGCCGGGCATCGGGTGAACGCGCGCCGGGCGATGGGGGGCAAGAAGGTCGCGAACGGGATCCTCGTCCGGAACGCCGGGGCGGTGCCGGAACAGCCGCTCCGAAGCTTCGCCGCGGCCTACGGCCTCGCGGGGGCGGCGGTCACGGAGATGCCGGTGGAGCGGGGGATCGCCCGCGTCCTGGGGCTGGAGGACCGGTACGTCGGGCCGATGGTGGGAGATCGCGACGCCGGGTACCGCAGCCGGGCCGCGGTCGTCCGGGAGGAGATCGGCCGCCGCCCGTTCGTCTATGTCCACCTGAAGGGACCCGACGAGCCCGGGCACGACGGTCGGGCCCGCGACAAGCTCGAGGTCATCGAGGCGATCGACCGGTCGTTCTTCGGCCCGTTCCTGGACGGCCTCGACCTCGACCGAGTGCGCGTCGCCGTCACCGCCGACCACGCGACCCCGTGCGTGCTCCACGGGCACTCGGACGACCCGGTGCCGCTGGTGATCGCAGGTCGCGGCGTCCCGTCCGACCATCTTCCCTCGCCCGCGAAGTTCGGGAGCGTCGCGGCCACCCACGGGACGATCGGCCAGCGCCGGGGACGTGACCTCCTGGGCCTATTGCTGGCCGAGCCGTTCCGTCCGACCGCCCCATGAGAGCCCGGGCCCTCGTCGTACCCCGCGCCGAAGGGGAAGCGACCCGCCGGGAACTCGCGGATGCCGGCTGGCTCCGTACCGACCTCCGCATCGCTACGGTCGAAGGGACGCTCGTGCTCCCGGTCGTCGACGACGCGCCAATCCCGCCCGAGTGGGGTTCGCTCCGCTCGGCCGAGTTCGAGCCCCGGCCCGAGAGCGGTCCCGCCGACTACCGCGAGCTCCTGGCGTGGCCCCCCGGGGAGAAGGAGCGGCTCCCCCGCTCCTTCGATATCGTCGGCGACGTCGTTCTCGTGCGGTTGCCGCGGGAGCTGGAGTCGCGCGGCCCGGAGATCGGTGAGGCGCTGCATCGGTTCGTCCCGCACGCCCGGGCGGTCGGGTGGGACCGGGGGGTGCACGGGGTCGAGCGCCGGCGGACGATCGAGCGACTCGCCGGCGCCGGCGACTGGGCGACCGTCCACCGGGAGAACGGCCTCGAGCTTTCGGTCGACCTCGGCCGGGCGTACTTCTCGCCGCGGCTCGCGCGCGAGCATGCCCTCGTGGCCGCCGAGGTCCGGCCCGGCGAGACGGTGTACGACCTGTGCTGCGGAGTGGGCCCGTTCGCGGTGCACATCGCCCGCGACGGCCGGGCCCGGTCGGTCGTCGCGGTCGACGTCAACCCCGACGCGATCGCGCTCCTCCAGCGGACGCTCCAGCGCTACCCGTTCGGGGGTCGGGTCCGGCCCGTGGTCGCCTCGATCGAGGGGTTCCTCCCCTCGGCGCCGCCGTGCGACCGCGCGATCCTGAATCTCCCTCACGAAGGGATTAAGTATGCACCCTCGGTGGCACGCGCTGTCGGCCCGGGAGGACGGTTGCACCTCTACGAGGTCGTCGCTCGGAACGACTTGGCGGACCGAGGGCACGTGATCGCGGAACGGCTCGAACCCCGCGGGGCGTGGGTCGCGTTCGAACGCCGGACGGTCCACCCGTACTCGCCCGACTCGGACCTGGTCGCTTTCACCCTCGCGCGCGCCGCCGAGTGAGGTGCCGGTGCCGCTCGTTCGGAACCTGGGGGAGGTCTCCGACAGCGACCTCGCCCTCGTCGGGGGCAAGGCGGGCAAGCTGGGAGAGCTGGTTCGCCACGGCCTGCCGGTCCCGCCGGGGATCGTCGTGACGACGGACGCCTATGCGGCGTTCGTCGACGGAACGGCTCTCAAGGAACTGATCCCCTCGGCGCTCGCCTCGATCGACCCCGCGGCCCCCGCGTCCGTCGAGGACGCCGCGCGCCGGATCCGCGGCGCGTTCGAGTCGACGCCGTTCCCCGAGGCGATCCGGGCCGAGATCGCGAGCGCCTACGAGGCGTTCGCCCGCCACCACGCCGTCCGGTTCTGCGCCGTCCGCTCGAGCGCGACCGCGGAGGACCTGGAGGGGGCCTCGTTCGCCGGCCTCCAGGAGACGTACCTCAACGTCCACGGCACCGAGTCGGTCCTCGAGTCGATCAAGAAGTGCTGGGGCTCGCTGTTCACGGCCCGCGTGCTCGTCTACCGTCAGGCGAAGGGGTTCGACCACGCGACCGTCCGCCTCGCGGTGCTGATCCAGAAGATGGTGGACGCGACAGTGAGCGGGATCCTCTTCACCCGCGACCCGAACACCGGGGAGAACCACATGATCGTCGAGGCCGGTTGGGGCCTCGGCGAGGCGATCGTCGGCGGCGAGGTGACCCCGGACCACTACGTGATCGACGGCGTGACCCAGAAGATCGTCCACAAGCAGATCTCCGAGCAAAAGGTCCGCATCGTCCGCGCCGAGGGGGGAGGGAACCGGCGCGAGGACGTCCCGGCGGCCGACCGCAGCCGGCAGAAGCTCCCCGATCCCCGGCTGCAGAAGCTCGTCTCCCTCGCTCGCCTGATCGAGTCGAACTACCGCCGGCCGATGGACGTAGAGTGGTGCGGCGACGCCGACGCGCTGTACATCGTGCAGGCGCGGCCCGTCACGACGATCCCCACGTCGACGATCCCGGCCGCGCCCGGCGCTCCGCGGACGGAGGGAGCGAGCCCGGAGGCCCCGATCCTCCGCGGCTTCGGCGCCTCCCCCGGGATCGCGGGCGGGATCGCCCGGCTCCTGCGGGGCGCGGCGGAGCTCGACAAGCTCCGCGCGGGGGAAGTGCTCGTGACGACGATGACGACCCCGGACATGGTCCCGGCGATGAGCCGCGCCGCGGCGATCGTCACGGACGAGGGCGGCATGACCTGCCACGCCGCGATCGTCTCCCGCGAGCTGGGGGTCCCGTGCGTCGTGGGGACGCGCGAGGCGACCCGGACGATCGCCGACGGCGCCGAGGTCACGGTCGACGGGAAGACGGGCTCGGTCTACCGCGGCCTGCGGGCGGTGCCCGCCCCGGCGGCCCTCGCGACCGCGGCTCCGGGCGGGTCGGGGGGCCACCACGAGTCGGCGCCGGTCACCGCGACCAAGATCCTCGTGAACGTCGGCGTGCCGGAGAAGGCCGAGGAGTACGCCCGCCTCCCCGTGTCGGGGGTCGGCCTGCTCCGGATCGAGTTCATCTTCACGGCGCACGTCCGCGAGCACCCGCTCGCCCTCCTCCAGAAGGGAAAGCGCGAGGAGCTGGTCCGCCGCCTCGCCGACGGGATCGGCAAGGTCTGCCAGGCGTTCCACCCGCGGCCGGTGATCATCCGGACCTCGGACTTCAAAACGAACGAGTACCGCGGCATGCCGGGCGGGGAGCCGTTCGAGCCGATCGAGGAGAACCCGATGATCGGCTGGCGCGGGTGCTCCCGCTACGTCTCCCCCGTCTTCCGTCCCGCCTTCGAGTGCGAGCTCGAGGCGATCCACCGGGTGCGGACCGACCTCGGCCTGAAGAACGCGATGATGATGCTTCCGTTCGTCCGCAACACCTGGGAGCTCGAGGAGATCGCGGGCACCATGCGCGAGGCCGGTCTGCGCCGGTCGCGCGACTTCAAGCTGTACCTGATGGCCGAGGTGCCCTCGACCGTCTTCCTCGCCCGGGAGTTCTCGAAGCACTGCGACGGGTTCTCGATCGGGTCGAACGATCTCACGCAGCTCGTGCTGGGCGCCGACCGCGACTCGGAGACCCTCGGACGGATGGGCTACTTCGACGAGCGCGACCCCGCGGTCCAAACGGCGGTCGAGATGCTGATCCGCGGCGCGCACGCCGAGGGTCGTACGGTCGGGATCTGTGGCCAGGGGCCGAGCGTCTACCCCGAGTTCGCCGAGTTCCTCGTCCGCGAGGGGATCGACTCGATCTCGCTCAACGCCGACACGGTCCTCTCCACGATGCGGACGATCGCGTCGCTCGAGCAGCGATTGAAGCTCGACGGAGTTCGCCGCCGCGAGTGAGCTCCGCGGCCGACTACCGCGGTGGCCGCCATCGCGGCGGGGTCGGGGGGCCTGGGGGCGGAAGGTCCAGCTCGGCGGTCGGGGGTAGCTCGTACTCGGTGAACGTCGCCGCGGGGGAGAACCCGAGCGCCGTCAGGCGGGCGAGCAGCCGCGAGGAGTCGGCGAAGATCGACCAGCGAATCCCGGCGTACCTCGGGTCAGAGCGGACCCCTTGGACGAGGGCGGACGCCGCCCCCGCCCCCCGCGCCTCCGGGCGCGTCGTGACGAAGTGGATGCCGGTGGCGTCGCCCGATCGGAAGAGGAGCGCGGCGGCGACCGGTGCGCCCTCCTGCTTCGCGAGGACCGGAACGAGCGATTCGTCCGGGGACGGGTGGTGCGTGGCGACGTCGATCGCGGTACGGAGCTCGGGCCGCTCGGATTCGACCGTCCAGAACCCCGCGACCAGATCGATCTCGGAGTCGGTGGCCGGACCGATCGCGTAGCGGGGATCGGGAGCGGACCGCTCCGGTGTTCCGCCGAGGAGCACGGTGCGCGGCTCGGCCAGCGGCCGGAACGAGAACCGCTGGAGCGCGCGCGCCACGTGCTCGGCCGGCTCCCCGAAGATCCGGAAGCGGGGCCGGATCGCCCGCTGGAAGTAGTGGTCGAGCGCTCGCTCGAAGAACGCCGTCTGCCGCTGGGGCGCGACGCGTTCTACGACGACGAAGTTGAACCGGGGGCTCGGGATCTTCTCGTGGACGATCAGGGTCCCGCCGGGGATCTCGAGGGCGTACCCTCCGAGGGAGAGGACGAACCGACGCTCACTCGCGAGCGCGGCCGCCGTGAGCGGATCGGTCCCGAAAATCTCCACGGACGGCCATCGGTCCGGGGAGATTAAGGCGGTCGCGCCGCTGGGGGCGGACGAACAGTTTATAGTCGGCCGGCCCCCAGCCCTCCGCGTCCCGTGGCCGACGCCGAACCCCCGAAACATCGTCCGATTGTCCCGCCGGACGTCGTCGCGGTCCTCGGCGGCGGGAACATGGGCAGCGGGATCGCCCAGGCGTGCGCCCAGGCCGGCTTCACGGTGCGGGTCCGCGACGTCGACGCGCCGTCGATCGCCCGCTGCCGCTCCCGGATCGAAACGACCCTGCAGGGCGCGATCGACCGGGGCAAATCGACCCCGGAGCAGCGCGACGCGATCCTCGCGCGGATCTCCTTCACGACCGACCTCACGGAAGCGGTGACGGATGCGGCCCTGGTGATCGAGGCGGTCTTCGAGGAAGAGCTCGTCAAGCACGCGCTCTTCACCGAGATCGGCCCGCTCGTCGGGCCGACCGCGCTCGTCGTCACCAACACCTCCTCGTTCTCGGTGACCGCCCTCGCCCGGGGCTTCCCGCAGCCGGAGCGGTTCGCCGGTCTCCACTTCTTCTTCCCGGCCGCGATCAACCGCCTGGTCGAGGTCGTCGGCGGCGAGGCGACCGCGCCGACGACGCGGGCGGCCCTCGTCGAGTTCTCCGAGCTCCTCGGGAAGCTGCCGATCGAGACCGCCGACAAGGCCGGCTTCTGCGTGAACCGCTACTTCGTCCCGTACCTGAACGAAGCGGCGCGGATGGCCGAGGAGGAGGTCGCCTCGCTCGCGACGATCGAGGAGGTCGGACGCGAACTGTTCGGCGCGACCCTCGGCCCGTTCGAGCTGATGAACCTGACCGGGATCCCGATCGCGTTCCACGCCCAGACGACCCTCCACGAGGCGTTCGGGCCGGCGTACGCTCCC
>Ga0335078_10012339_pt1 | contig 12668 bp, 9 predicted proteins | sample Lox_Sample_32_FD_206711 | JGI IMG/M metagenome (GOLD analysis project Ga0335078, IMG submission 206711) | Soil microbial communities from Loxahatchee National Wildlife Refuge, Florida, United States - Lox_Sample_3.2 | ecosystem: Environmental > Terrestrial > Soil > Wetlands | place: USA: Florida... | reverse complement strand
GGCTGGCAAAAATGGGCGCCCGCTCGCTGGGAGAAATTTGCGGCGCGGCCGGGCGGTTGCGCCCGAATCCCCGTGCCGGCCGGGCTGGCCGCGCGGTGCGCGCACTGCTGGATTCGCCGGAAATGCCGCCGCAACTGGCACGCGTGGCGCAGAAAGACGCGGGAATTCATCTGGAATTGCAGCGGCTGCTGGCGGAGCCCGCCGGCCGCCGGCACACCTTCGCGATCACCAATGCCGACCGCGCCACGGGCGCGCAATTGAGCGGAGAAATCCTGCGCCGCCGGGCCGCGGGAGATCCCGCCCCGCGCTCGCTGGAATGTGAATTCCGCGGAACCGCCGGCCAGAGTTTCGGCGCGTTTCTGATTTCTGGTCTGCGCTTCCAGCTCCACGGCGAGGCCAACGACTACGTGGGCAAAGGCCTGAGCGGCGGCACCATTGTAATTTCCGCCGGGCCGGAGGCCTCGCGGCGCCGGGACGTGCTGGCCGGCAATACCGTGCTGTATGGCGCCACCTCCGGCGCGCTGTTTCTGGCCGGACGCGCGGGGGAGCGTTTTGCGGTGCGCAATAGCGGGGCGCTGGCGGTGGCGGAGGGTGTGGGAGATCACGGATGTGAATACATGACCGCGGGCGTGGTGCTGATTCTGGGTCCGATTGGAAAAAACTTCGGATCGGGGATGACCGGCGGGCTGGCCTACGTGGCGCGTGATTGCGTGCGCGAGCGCGACTACCACCCGGAGTTTGCGCGCCTCGCCGCGGTTGCGAACAACGAACAGGTGTGGCTGCGGCGCGTGTTGCGGGAGCACTTCCGGCTCACCGCGAGCGCCTGGGCGGAGGAACTGCTGCGCAGCCGGAAGGCGTTGCCCCTGGTGCGCATCGAACCCCTCCGGCTGCCCTGTTCGATCGAGCAGACCTGGACGGCGTGTGCGCCCGGATATCTCTTTAGGGGTGCCGTGCGTGTGGCGCCCGCGGCGCTGCCGGGTGCGGGCCGCGAGTTGCCGCTGGAAGCGGTTTCCTGAACGCATCCGGCGGGACGGAGCGGCGCCTGTCGCTCTTCCCCTTCCGCCGGGCCGCCTCCTCGCGGCGCCACGGATTCCCGGGCGATTCCAGCTATAATCGGGGACCACGCCGATGGATTTCGACCAATTGAACACTTTCCTCGAGGTGGTGAAGCTGCGCAGTTTTTCCCGCGCCGGCCAAAAGGTATTCCGCTCGCAATCCGCAGTCAGCGCGCAGATTCGCCAACTGGAACAGGAGTATGGAGAAAAGCTGCTGGACCGCTCCGCCAAAACCGTGCAGCTCACTCCGGCCGGCGAAGCGCTGCTGGAATACGCCACGCGCATGGTGGCGCTGCGCCTGGAATCGCAGCGCGCCGTGGCCGACCAGGGGGCCACACCGCGCGGCGTGCTGATGGTGGGCGCGAACGAGGCCACCTGCCTTTATGTTCTTCCGGAGATTTTTGCCGAGTATCACCGGCTGTTTCCCGCGGTGCAGATCAGCGTGTACCGCAATTTCAGCCGCAAGATTCTGGAGCAGGTGGAGGAAGGGCGGATTGACGTGGGCATCGTGACCCTGCCGGTCAAGTCGCCGCGGCTGAAGGTGCAGGTGATCTTCCGCGACCGGGTGGTGTTGATGGTGAATCCGCGCAATCCCCTGGCGGGACACAAAACCGTGCGCGTGCGCGATATTGCCGAGCAGCCGCTCATCTTTCCGCGCACCGGGCACACCCGGCAGTTGCTGGACAAGATGTTTCGACCCTACCGCGCGCGGCTGCGGGTGAGCATGGAGCTGGCCAGCGTGGGCATGATCAAGAAATTCGTGGCCGCGGGCCTGGGCGTATCGCTGATTTCCGCGTCGTTCGCGCGCGAAGAAGAGCGCGCCGGCGAGGTGCGCCTGATCGAAATCGAGGGGGTGGAGCGCTGGCGCGAACTGGGCCTGATTTACCGGCGCGATCGCACACTGCCGCGGGCCGCATCTTCGTTTATCGAGTTGGCCCGCCAGCCCAGCGCCATCCGCGGCACGGACTCCGCGGGCGGCTCCACGAAGCATGCGGCCGCGCCGCGCCCGTCCGGCGCGCCCCCGCGCAGCGCACACTGAACCGGGTCCGGCGTGGGACGCCGGCACCGGGAAGCTGCTCCCAACGCAAGTTCGATGGCTGACATCCTCCTGATCATCGCCGGCGGTTTTGTTGCCATACTCCTGGCGGGACTGGCGTACCAATCGCTCGGCGCGGCGCGCGATGCCGCGCGGTTTCCCGCTCCCGGGCAGCTGGTGCGGATCGAAGCGAACGGATCCCCGCGGCTGCATCTGCACGGCACGGGCGACTGCGGCCCGGCAGTGATTCTGGATGCCGGGATCGGCGCGTCCTGTCTTTCCTGGAGCCTGGTGCAGCCGCTGGTGGCGCGCTTTGCGCGCGTTTACACCTACGACCGCGCCGGATACGGCTGGAGCGATCCTCCCGGCCGCGCGGATGGCCCGCGCATCGCCTCGCGCCTGGCGGAAGAGTTGCGCGCGTTGCTGCGTGCTGCTGCGGTTCCCGGCCCCTATATTCTGGTGGGACATTCTTTCGGTGGTTATGTGGTGAGGCTGTATGCGGAGCGCTGGCCGGTGGAAGTGGCCGCGCTGGTGATGCTGGACAGCCCGGATACCCGCGAGTGGGCGCAGCCCTCTGCGGAACAGCGCCGCCGGCATCTGGGCGGGGCACTGTTCGCGCGCATCGGCGGGCGGCTGGCGCGCGTGGGCGTGGTGCGTTTCTGCCTGAACCGGCTGGGGCGGGGATCGAAGGGCGTTCCGGTGGCGGTGACGCGAGCGTTCGGTCCCGCGGCCCTGGAACTGGTCACCCGCATGATCGGCCAGGTGATGAAGTATCCGCCGGAACTGCGGCGCGTGGCCCAGGCGCACTGGAGCCGGCCGGGGCCGTTTGCCAGCCTGGCGAACCACCTGCAGCATCTGCCGGAAAGCGCGCGCGAAGTGGCGGAGTGCGGCTCACTGGGCGATCTGCCGTTCGTGGTGATGACCGCGTCCAATCCCTCGCCCGGTCGCGCCGCAACTCAGGACGCGATGGCCTGCCAATCCTCGCGCGGGCGCCACATCATCGCGCGCGAAGGCGGCCACTGGTTGCTGCTGGATCAGCCCGCGCTGGTCGCCCAGGCCATTGAATCGGTGGCCGAAGAAGTGCGCGCCGCCGCTGCCCGGTAGCGCGATTTCGTACCGCCGGATTCCAGCCAGCTCTTTTTTCGTGCCTTCTCGTGCGCTGCCGCACGAATCAACCTTATAATCGCAGGACATGAGCCTATGAGTTGCGATGATTCACGCTGCGTCCCTCGCCGCCACTTACTTCATTCGACTCTTCTGCTTCTCACCAGAGCAAGTCCCCCTGCGCTCTTCTTGGCGACTGCTCTCTGGGCGGTTAATTCGCAGCCTCCCCCGAGGGTCTGTACCGAGTTCTTCGACAGTGATGCAGTATTCACCGGCCAGGTGATTGCGGTGAGGAGTGACCCGGATCCGCCGGACAGCGAGGGTGGATCATTGGGCTGGTTCTATGTCTTGCGAGTGCGGAAAAGCTTTCGCGGTCCCGCAGGAAGAACAATTGAAGTCTACACTGGAAATGACAGCGCACGATTTCCTTTGAAGAAAGGTCTCCAATACCTGCTATTTGCCCGTCGCTTTGAGGGGAGACTCGAGATTGGCAACGGCGGACACTCGGACTTTCTGGAGAAATCCGCAGCCGCAATCAGTCAAATCGAACGGATTAGGAAGACAAAATCCGGGGGTGAAATTGCCGGGCGCATCGGCTGGGGCGACACTGCCGATTTCCAAGGTGTGCGAATCCGTGCTGCCGGAAACAAGCACACCTACGAGGCGCTAACGGACAATCTGGGTTGGTTCCACATCTCCGTTCCGGAGGGGACGTATAGAGTCCGAGCGGGGACCACCGACGACGAATTTGTTCCCTTCGAGCTCTCCTACGACGATCCCGATCACATTGTCGTCCATCCCGGCGGCTGCCCCCAAATGCAGTTTATGCCGACGGAGTCCTACCGTCCCAACCGTCCTGGCCCGAAACCCGGCTAACACCGCGCTGTAGCTGATGCCCAGCCCGAACACCCGTGGTCACTTCAACTCGTCGCGATAAATTTTCCCGTCCTTCATTACAAACGCGACGTGTTCCAGCTCGCCGATGTCCGCGAGCGGATCGCCGGCCACGGCCACGATGTCGGCGAATTTCCCCGGCTCGATGGAGCCGATGCGGTCGCCCCAGCCGAGAAGCGCGGCGGCAGTCGTGGTGGCGGTGCGGATGGCCTGCATGGGGGTCATGCCGTATTCCACGTAGTAACGAAATTCCCTGGCTTGATTGACTTCGGTCCACGGGAAACCGCCGACGTCCGTGCCGAAGGCGATGGTCACGCCCTTGCGCAGCGCCTTGGCAAACGCCGCGCGCTGCGTGGCAATCATTTTCGGCCAGTTGCCGGCGCGTCCCTGGGCCACGTAGACGCTCACCGTGACGGTGGGCACCCAGTACACCTTTTGCTGCACCAGGCGGTCCAGCAATTCATCGGTCAGGCCGTCGCCATGCTCGATGGTGTCCACGCCAGCGGCGAGTGCCGCGGCAATTCCGTCTGACCCGATGGCATGCGCGGCCACCGGGCGGCCGATGCGGTGCGCTTCTTCCACGATGGCCCGGGCCTCTTCCGGGGTGAAATTCACGTGACTGTGCAGCACCCCGTCGGGACCGTAGAAGTATCCGTGGTCGGAGTAGTATTTGATCCAGTCCGCCCCGTGCGAAATCTGCTGGCGGACTGCCAGCCTGGCCCCTTCCACCCCATCCACGGGCTGAACGCCGTGGGGCAGGTCCAGCTCCCAGGAATATCCCAGCAGGGGATACATGCCGGTGGGGGCCATGGCGCGCGTGGCCACGAACATGCGCGGCCCGGGCACCTCGCCGCGGTTGATGGCCGTCTTTACATCCACATCCGCGTACATGGCGCCTTCGGTTTCCAGGTCGCGCATGGCGGTAAAGCCATGGGAGAGCGCGATGTGCGCGTTGCGCGCGGCGAGAATGGCGCGGTAGGGGATGGACTGCTTCAGGAGTTGTTCGTCGTAGTCCGCGGCGGTCACGTCCCCTTGCAGCAGGATGTGCGTATGCGTGTCAATGAATCCGGGCAGCACGGTGGCGTGGCCCAGGTCCATCACTTCCGCGCCCGCGGGGGGCGAGCCTCCGGCGGTCACCGAGAGGATTTTATTGCCCTCGACCACGATCCAGGCATTGGCAATCGGCTGGTCGCTCTTTCCGTCAATCAGCTTTCCGGCATGAATGGCCAGGCGCTTGGGCGCCTGCGCGCCGGCCGCGGCAACCAGCAGAACAGCCGCCACCAGCCCATAAAGAATGCGTTTCATAAACGATCCTCCCTGATGATTTCTGACTCATTCAATATGCTCGGGGAAAGCGGTCCCCGGCGGGCCTGGTTGGTCATCCCGGCCCCGCAGAGTATACTGTCACCGCTTTCGAAGCCCGCGCATCCATTCCTTGGGAGGAAGCGCACATGGACCGGCGATCTTTCCTGATGACTACCGGTGTCGCGGCGATCGCGGCGCCGGATCTTTTTTCTGTGGAGGCACAACCTGTGGCATACACTCTTCCGCCATTGCCGTACCCGTTCGACGCGCTGGAACCGTATATTGACGCCAAGACGATGGAGATTCACCACGATAAGCATCACGGCGCCTATGTGACCAACCTGAACAAGGCGCTGGAAGGCCAGCCGGACCTCGCGGCGAAATCGCTGGAGGCGCTGATCGGCAATCTGGACGCCGTGCCGGAAGCGATCCGCGGGGCAGTGCGCAACAATGGCGGCGGCCATTGGAACCACTCGATGTTCTGGAAAATCATGAAGAAGGGCGGCGGAGGCGAGCCGCGCGGCCCGGCGGCGGATGCCATCAAGAGCGCCTTCGGCGACTTTGCCGCGTTCAAGGCGAAGATCAATGATACCGGGATGAAGCGCTTCGGCTCCGGCTGGTCCTGGCTGTTCTTCAAGGACGGTAAACTGGTGATTGATTCCACGCCGAACCAGGACTGCCCGATCATGGCCGGGGGCAAACCGGTGATGGGCGTGGACGTGTGGGAGCACGCCTACTACTTGAAGTACCAAAACCGGCGCGCGGACTACCTGGAAGCCTGGTGGAACACGCTCGATTGGGACGCGATCAACGCCAACTTCGCAGCGGCGAAGAAGTAGGACAGGCATTCCTGCCTGTCCGCTTTGCGGCCGACAGTGGAGTGACATCGGGGGGCTGTCAACGCGGGCGAGCAATGTAAAACCGAACAGGCAAGAATGCCTGTTCGGCCTTGGGAACCGCGCGGCAGAGAGGTGCGCGGGCGGTACCCGCCGCGGGCTCTCCGATTCTCGATGCCCTCCGTGTAAGATGTGCTGCTGAGTTTTTCCAGGAGGCCGGATGGTCCAGGCGTGGCACGCTCCGCTGGCGGCGATGCTCTCCGCGCGCGTCTCCTTTCCCGTAGGCGGCTCAATCACCGAGCAGATTGTTCTGCGCTGGCTGCACTTTTTTTCCGGCATCGTGTGGCTGGGCTTCCTCTATTTCCTCAACATCGTGATTACGCCGGGAATGAAGGCGCTGGAACCGCCGGTGCGCGCCCGCGCGTTTACCGCGTTGATGCCGCAGGCCATGGGATGGCTCCGCTGGTCGGCGCTCGGGGCGTGGCTGGCCGGCTTTCGCTACTTCATGATTCTGGCGAAGGAAGACGCGGTGAACGCCGGCGACCCGGCGCTGCTGGGGAAATGGCTGGGAATCTGGTTTGGGGTGTGGATTGTGGCCTATGTGCTGCTGCACGGCTTCCTGATGATGAGCGAAGGCGCGATGAAAAACGGCTGGACGCTGGCCATCGCGTCCACGGTGGTGGTGGCCGGGGCCAGTTGGCTGGTGCTGACGCTGATTGCCGGACCGGCCACGGGGAACCGGACGCTTTCGATCTCCATCGGGGGCGGCCTGGGCACGCTGATGCTGTTTCTGGTGTGGGGAATGGTGTGGCGCTGCCAGAAGCGTCTGATTGCGTGGAATCGGGCAGCGGTGCAACAGGGTACGCCGCCTCCGCCTGAAGCCGCGGTGCTCGCTCGCCGCGCCTACCTGGCCTCGCGCCTGGGCTTCTGGCTTTCGTTTCCGCTGCTGTTTTTCATGGCCGCCTCAGCGCATTACCCGTTCTTGTCTGGAAATTAATCCGTTTTATCGCGACGTGCGAAATGCCGCTGTGAGGATTTTTCGCGCCCTGCTCTCCAGTTCCCCGTGGAACTTTGCAGCCGCGCGCCGCGCGCGCTCCAGCATGGCGGGATCGAGCATGAATGCGCAGCGGTCCGCGAATGGACCCAGGTCCTGCTTCTTTCCTTTGCGGCGGACCTGTTGCGCCCGCCGGCACTGCGTGTAGAGGTCCAGGTCGCTCCAGAAGCGCTCCAGGTGCTCGCGGCGCCAGCCCAGCAGTTCCGCCAGGTGCTCGTAAAACTCGACGCGGAACCGCCGCAGAAGCGGATCTTCTCCGGAAGCCAGGGCGCGCGCGGGAGCGCCTCCGGCGCGCAGCCGCCGGGGAAGTTCCACCTCGACGCAGGCCACCATGGCCAGCAGGCACTCACGGTGGATCATGGCCACCAGTTCGCGATAGCGCGGCAGGTGCGCGGTCAGGGCCGCGCGGCGATGGCGCTGCGCGTAGCTGAGGATGAAGCGCGCGGCCAGCCCGCCCCCGCCCAACGCCGCGGCCAGATGCATGGCTGTGGCCCGGGCCGCCTCGCGCAATCGTTCGTAACCACTCTCGGCATTCATGGAGCAGCGGCGGCGGAACAGGCCTGCGCCGCCTTACGGGGCTTAGTGTGGAAGGAATGGGCGAAAAAAAACAGAGCGCGGCGCACGCTGGTTTCTACTCAGCGTGCGCCGCGCTCTTCAGGACGGTGAAAATGCGTAGCAAGCCGGGGCGGCACGGCTGGTTTCCGATGCCCCCGGAGGCCAAAATCAGTGCACCGGCGGGGGCACCCCGGGCACTTTGGCCACGGGCTTCTCTTCCGGGCGCAGCGCGGGAACCGGCGGCACAGGAGGCGCCGGTTCCTTGGCGGGCGAATCGGTCTTGCCCAGGGCGATTTCCAGGGCCTGGTCCAGGTTGTGGACGTAGTGCAGTTCCAGTCCTTGCAGCATTTCGGGCTGCAGGTCTTCCTTCACGTTGGCTTCGTTTTCGGCCGGCAGAATCACCGTCTGGATGCCCGCGCGCTTCGCGCCCAGCACCTTTTCCTTGATCCCGCCCACCGGCAGGATCACGCCGGAGAGCGAAGTCTCGCCGGTCATGGCCACGCGCGGTTGCACGTTGCGGTTGGTGAGCAAGCTGACCAGAGCGGTGACCATGGCTGCGCCTGCGGAGGGACCGTCCTTGGGCACCGCGCCCGCAGGAACGTGGATGTGCACGTCGCTGTTCTTGAAGAACTCGGGATCAATCCCGTAGCGATCGGCATTCGCGCGCACCCAGGTGAGCGCGGCATTCATGGATTCTTTCATGACGTCGCCGAGGCTGCCGGTCATGGTGAACTGCTTTCCGCCCGGCATGCGCGAGGCTTCGATGAACACGATGTCGCCGCCCGCGGGGGTCCACACCAGCCCCACGGAGACGCCCGGACGGTTGACGCGCTCCTCGATTTCCTTTTCGGTGCGGTGCTTGGGCACACCCAACGCCTGGCGCACCACTTCCGCGGTGACCACCAGCTTGTCGGTTTGCCCCTCGGCGATGCGCCGCGCCTGGCGGCGGGAGAGGGTGGCGATTTCGCGCTCCAGGTTGCGCACGCCGGCTTCGCGGGTGTAGCTGTGGATGATTTCCCGCAGGCCTTCGTCGGTAAACTCAATGCTCTCGCCTTCCTTAAGCCCGTGTTCCCTGGATTGCTTGGGGATCAGGTACTTGTTGGCGATGTGGATCTTCTCCTCCTCGGTGTAACCGGGGAGCTCGATGATCTCCATGCGGTCGCGCAGCGGCTCGGGGATGGGATCCATCCAGTTGGCGGTGGCGATGAAGATGACCTTGGAGAGGTCGAATGGCACGTCCAGATAATGGTCGCGGAAGGTGGCGTTCTGCTCCGGGTCCAGGACCTCCATCAAGGCCGCAGAGGGATCGCCGCGGAAGTCACGGCCGAGCTTGTCCACCTCGTCCAGCATGAACACAGGATCGTTGCTCTCCGCGCGGCGGATGCCCTGGATGATCTGTCCGGGCAAGGCGCCAATGTAGGTGCGCCGGTGGCCGCGGATTTCTGCTTCGTCGTGCATGCCGCCCAGGGAGATGCGCACGAACTTGCGCCCCATGGCCCGGGCAATGGACTTGCCCAGCGAGGTTTTGCCGACTCCGGGAGGCCCGACAAAACAAAGGATGGGGCCCTTCATCGCCGGCTGGAGCTTTTTCACCGCCAGGTATTCGAGGATGCGCTCCTTCACCTTCTTCAGGTCGTAGTGGTCCTCGTCCAGGATGCCCTGGGCCTTGGGGATATCAATCTCCTCCGCGCCGGAGGATTTCGCCCAGGGCAGCGTGGTCATCCAGTCGAGATAGGTGCGCGAGACCATGTATTCCGCGGAGGCGGACTGCATCTTGCTGAGGCGCTTCAGCTCGCGATCGCATTCCTTGCGCGCCTCCGGGGACATTCCGCTGGCTTCAATCTTCTTGCGCAGCTCCTCGATTTCGTTCTGAACGTCGTCGGCCTCTCCCAGTTCCTTTTGAATGGCCTTCATCTGCTCGCGCAGCAGGTATTCGCGCTGGTTCTGGTTCACCTGCTCCTGCACCTGCTCCTGGATTTTCGAACGCAGCTCGAGGACTTCCAGCTCCTTGGAGAGTTCGCGCACCAGGGTTTCCAGGCGCTTGCGCACGCTGGAGGTTTCCAAAAGCTCCTGGCGCAGGAGCGTGGGCAGCGAAGGAAGGGTATGAGCAATAAAGTCGGCGAGCCTTCCGGCATCGTCTTTGCCCATCACCTGGGTTTGCAGATCGTCGGAAAGCTGCGGCGAGCGGCCCACCACCTCTTTGAACAGATCCTGGGCCTGGCGCACCAGCGCGGTCAGCTCCGAATCCAAGGGGCCCACAACGTCCTCTTCCACGGCCACGCGCGCGCGCAGAAACGGCCGGAAAGAAACCACCTCGGTTACGCGGATGCGGTGCAGGCCCTCCAAAAACACCACCACGGTGTTGTTGGGCATGCGCACCATCTTGTGGATTTTGGCCGCGGTGCCCATCGCGTGCAGGTCGCTGCCGCTGGGCTCCTCCACGCGCGGGTCCAATTGCGCCACGACACCGATAATCTTTTCTTCGCCGTGCAGCGATTCCAGCAGGGCCAGGGAACTTTCCCGGCCCACGGTCAGCGGCATCACCGCCTCAGGAAACAGCACCGTTTCGCGCACCGGCAGCAAAGGCAATTCCGGGGGAATTCGATTCGTCTTCTCAGCCATGAACGGTACTCCTCTCACTGGCTTCGGGGAGCTGAATGGCGCCCCAAAGCGCGACTACGAACAGTTGGATGACTGTGGGAGGGGGAGAGTTGCGCAGATTCACTCTCTCACAGTCACGATAGTTTAGCGGCATCCGCTAAAGATTGCAAGTCCAGGCCTAAATAACAGATTCAGAGCAGTTTAGCGATGCATCCGCGGACCAGGACTCTCTCCTCACCTCTTGCAGCCTGCTCTCCATATGGACGCGCCCTTCCAGGATTCGTTGGGTTAGCGGACGGGCAGGCCCTCCTTGCAGCGCTCGCGCACGAAGGCCAGCGCCTGCTCCCGCGAGGTGAGGCGTCCCTCCAATTGGGCCTCTTCGACGGCATCCAGGACCTGCCGAAAGGCGGGACCCGGGGGCAATCCCAAGGACTTCAAATCCTCTCCATTGACCAGCCGGGCCGGACGCACCTCTTCTGCCGGGGTTTCCAGCAGAAACCGGCGCACAAAATCATAAGCGTCGAGTTTGCCGTGGGCGGCCAGACAATCCATACGGTGCAATTCGAGGTGCTCATCGAAATGCGGCTGTCGCACGAAGCGCTTCAACGTGGCCGGACGCATTTCCGCGACGTCTTTGAAACGCATGTGCTGGGCCACAAGCTGCGCCACCCGCTCCGTCTCCTCGCTCGAAAAACGCAAGCGGTGAGCGATGTCTTCCGCCATGCGCGTGCCGACTTCCACGTGCCTGTCAAACCGGATGCGGTCGCCGGCACCGCGTGGCGGGGTAAACGTGGGGGGTTTTCCCACGTCGTGCAGCAGCGCGCCCCAGGCCAGAGCCGGAGAAACGCCGGCGGGCAGTTGTTCGAGCAGCAGCAGGGTGTGAATCCACACGTCGCCCTCGGGGTGAAACTCCGGGGGCTGCTGCACACCGTGCATACTGGCAATTTCCGGGAGCACCGAGGCCAACAAGCCGGTTTCGTCGAGCAACTCGAACCCCCGGCGGGCGCCGCCTTCGGTGAGAATGCGCGTCAATTCCTCGCGGATGCGCTCGGCAGAGACGGTGTTGATCTCCGCGGCGAATTCGCGCACCGCGCGGAACGTGGCCTCTTCGATGCGGAAGCCGAGCCGCGCGGCAAAGCGCACGGCGCGCAGCAGGCGCAGTTGATCCTCCCGGAACCTCGCCCGGGGATCGCCGATGGCGCGGACCAGCCCGGCGCGCAAGTCTTCCCTTCCGCCGACGTAATCGAGGATGCGCCCGTCGCGGGGATCCAGCAGCAGGCCATTGATGGTGAAGTCGCGCCGGCGGACGTCCTCTTCCGCGGAGCGGCTGAAAATTACGGCATCCGGCCGGCGCCCATCCGAGTAAGCGAGATCGGTGCGAAAGGTGGCCACTTCCACCTTCGCTCCCGTTTGCGCATCCAGCACCAGGATGACGCCGAAGGCCGCACCCACGCCCACGCTCTCCGGGAACAACTGCTGCACGCGGTCCGGCGTGGCGTCTGTGGCCACGTCGAAATCCTTGGCCGGGCGGCCCTGAACGATGTCGCGCACACAACCGCCCACCAGAAACGCCTGGTAGCCGCGGTCCCGGAGCACCGTGCAGATGTGCCCGGCAAGTTGCTGCGCGTCCATGCAGTGATTATCGGCCATGCATTGCGGGGCAACAAGTGCCGGGGGCGCGTGGTTTCCAGCCACAGCTTCGGCGAGCGACCCGGGTAGCCCGGCGGGAGTGAATTACGATGCGGGCAGGCGCCGCACGACCATACAGGTGATGTCGTCATGCTGGCGCGCGGCGCCCACAAAGCCGTCCATCACGCGGGCCACATGGGCCAGCACGTTGGCAGCGGATTCGGTTCCGTCGCACGGGCGGACCACATCTGCCAGGCGCGCGCGGCCGAATTCGCGTCCCGCGGCATTCACGGCTTCCACCACGCCGTCGGTATAGATGAACATCAATTCGCCGGGAGCGAGCTGTGCGTGGGCGATGGGAAATTCCGCGTCCGTCTCGATGCCCAAGGGCAGCCCCCCGGCGGTCAACTCTTCCACCTGTCCGCCGGCGCGGCGAATCAGCGCGGGATGATGCCCCGCACAGGTGTAGGAGATTGCTCCGCTCGCAGGAGCGTATTCCATGAAAAACGCGGTAATGAAGCGCAGGCCATTCTGGCTGTTCTCGCAGACGTAGTAGTTCAGGTTGCGCACGATTTCCCCGAGTGCCGCTCCGCCGGCCT
>Ga0335078_10012337_pt1 | contig 12669 bp, 7 predicted proteins | sample Lox_Sample_32_FD_206711 | JGI IMG/M metagenome (GOLD analysis project Ga0335078, IMG submission 206711) | Soil microbial communities from Loxahatchee National Wildlife Refuge, Florida, United States - Lox_Sample_3.2 | ecosystem: Environmental > Terrestrial > Soil > Wetlands | place: USA: Florida... | reverse complement strand
GCCACCGAGCCGCCGGGAGAAATGCCGCTGCGGCAGAATAGCCAGTTTCACTATCTCTGCGGGGTGGTGGAACCGCGCGCCATCCTGGTGATCGACGGCAAGACCCGCAAGACCACGCTGTTTCTGAACCCGCGCAATCCGCAACAGGAAAACTCGATGTACGGGCCCGGCCTGTACCCGGGTGACGAAGCCGCAAAACAAACCGGAATCGATTTGGTTCTGCCGCGCGTTCCCAGTCTGGGAGGACGCGGGCGCGGCCGGGGCCAAGCCGCGGCCCCCGCCGATTCAGCCGCGGCCGCGCCATCGGAATTCCAGACCGCCATGCAGGGTTTCGCGCAGGCGGGACGGGCTTTTTATACGCCCTTCCGGGCGGAAGTGCTGGGCAGCGTCTCCTCGGGCGGCCCGGATCAGATGTGGGCGGCCAACAAGAACGATCCATGGGACGGGAGGCCATCGCGCGAGGAGGCGTTCCGGACGCATCTCAAAACCTTCGCGCCGCAATCGGAGATCCGGGATCTGGACCCCATCCTCAACGAGCTTCGCGGCATCAAAAGTCCCCGTGAGATCGCGGTGATTCGCGAAGCCACGCGCATCGCCGGACTGGGGATCATGGAGGCCATGCGCGACACCAGGCCCGGCCTGTTCGAGTACGAGCTCCAGGCCGATTCGGAATTCGTGTTCAAGAAATACGGCGCGTTCGGCGCCGCCTATTTCGCACTTATCGGCGCGGGCAAAAACACTTACTACACGCACTATCATCGAAACACCGCCCGGCTGGAGGACGGCGACCTGGTGCAGTTCGACTACGCGCCCGATTACAAGAATTACCAGTCGGACGTGACGCGCGTATGGCCGGCCAACGGCAAATTCACGGCGTGGCAGAAGGGGTATTACACCATCTATCTCAAGCTGTACCAGGCGGTGATGACATCCATCAGGGTCCATGTTCCGGCCGTCGAGGTGATCAAGGATGCGGTGGCGAAGATGGACGATATTATGGCGTCTTACAAGTTCACGGACGATCGGATCAAGGCGGCGGCGGTGAAGTTTGTCGACAACTATCGCCGCCAGGCGGCGAGCGGGCGCGGGAGCCTGGGCCACACGGTCGGTATGGAGGTGCACGATGTGCGCATGCCTACCGCTACCCTCGAGCCGGGCGAGATCTTCACCATCGAGCCGGAGATGCGCATCGAGGAAATGCACCTGGGACTTCGCCTGGAAGACATGCTGCTTATCACCGACACCGGGTACGAGAACCTTTCACGATTCGTTCCCATCGAGGTAGGCGATATCGAGAAACTCATGGCCGACCACAAGCATGGCTTGAGCGAAGCGCATGCGACGCTTCCATCAGCCGAGATGCGGAAGTAAGTGGCGAGCGGCGGCGTCACTTCTTCTGGTACACGCGCACGTAATCCACCTCGAAGCGGGCGGGAAACCCGGTGGCGGAAGGATCGCCGCCGGCGCCGCCGCCAATGGCCAGATTCAAAATAATCGAGTGCGGCTGGCGGAAACCGTTCCGGCCGTCGGGGTTGGCTGCCTGGTTCAGATCGGAATCGTTAAGCACTTCGCCATCGACGGTGATGACAATGCAATTCTCGTCCCAATCCATGCGCCAGACGTGGAACTTCCGCGACCACTCCGGATCGGCGAACGAGGCGATCGGCTTTTTCCGGGTAAATGATGATGTCCGGCCAGGGCCCGCCCAAATCAGGTTGGCCAGCAGGGTGTCGCGATAATACTCCATGATGTCGATCTCGCCGTTCTGCGGCCAGCGGCCTTCCACGCCCACCGTCCAGAAGGCGGGCCACAGACCCGCGCGGGTGTCGATGCGCCCGCGCATCTCGAACCGTCCGTAACGCCAACTCACGATGCCTTTCGTGGTAAGACTGGCCGACGTGTATTCGGCATACTCGCGGCTGGCCTTCCAGTTGGGGCTGCCGGGCTGGAAATCGGGGTTCTTCTTGCGCTCGCGGCGCGCCTCGATGATCAGCAAACCGTTCTCGCAGCGGGCATTCCCGGGCTGATACCACTGCAGTTCCTGGTTGCGCACGAAGCCGGTTTCGTAGGTCCATTTGGAGGGATCGGGTTGGCCGGTGCGGTCAAATTCGTCATTCCAGACGAGCTTCCAATCGTCAGATTGAGCGGCGGCAATCGGGACGAATATCCGGGCAAACGCACAGGCGATGAAAACCTTGACAACCAGAACTCTCATAAGAATGGTTCACGGTAACATGCTCCGGAGGAATGGCTGGGGCAAAGGCTCTATACACCACAAGAAAGTGTTATATGCAAGACTATCGTCTCCTATAGGTTACAGCCACCTGTTCAGGGATCGTTTGTGTATACTGGAAGCATGATCATTTCCATGCGGCAGCACGCCACGCAGGCCGAAATCGACCACGTCTGCGAGCGGATCCGCGAATTCGGGTACAAGGTTCATTCCATTCAAGGCGATGAGCGGGTAGTGATTGGAGTCGTGGGGGTGGGCGATGTCACGGCGTGCCTGGAATCGCTGGAGGCGACCCCGGGAGTAGAGAGCGCGGTGCGTATTTCGGCGCCCTACAAATTCGTCAGCCGGGAATTTAAGAAGGAGTCTTCAGCCATCCGGCTCAACGGGTTAGCCATCGGCGGCGAGGAATTTGTGGTAATGGCCGGGCCGTGTTCGGTGGAAAGCGAACGGCAGATCATGGAGACGGCCGAAAGCGTGGCGGCGGCGGGGGCGCGGGTCCTGCGCGGCGGCGCCTTCAAACCGCGCACATCGCCATACGATTTCCAGGGCCTCGAACTCGAGGGCCTTCGCCTGCTTCGCAAGGCTAAAGAACGAACCGGGCTCGGCATCGTCACCGAGATCATGAGCGACCGCGATGTGGACATGGTGGCGGAGTACGCCGATTGCCTGCAAGTCGGCGCTCGAAATATGCAGAATTTCGCGCTATTGAAATCCCTCGGCGGCTGTGGACGGCCGGTGCTTCTCAAGCGCGGCATGAGCTCCACCATCAAGGAACTGCTGATGTCGGCCGAGTACATTGTGGCGCATGGCAATCCCAACGTGATTCTCTGCGAGCGGGGGATTCGGACGTTCGAGACCGCGACACGCAACACCTGCGATATCGCGGCGGTGCCGGTGCTGCACGAACTGTCGCACCTGCCGGTAGTCCTGGACCCGAGCCATGCCACCGGCAAGCGCAGCCTGGTCCCGCCGCTGGCCCGCGCCGGTGTGGCGATCGGCGCGGAAGGGCTGATGGTGGAAGTCCATCCCTGCCCCGAGAAGGCGGTCAGCGACGGCGCGCAGTCCCTGACGCTCGATGGTTTTCGGGAGATGATGCGCAGCCTCGCCCCGTACGTCCGTTTGTGGACCGAAGCGCGGGCCGCTTCCGCCGCCGCGGCGGCCTGATACCCGCGGCCGGACGCGCCCGGCCCCGAGGTATGTGATACTGCGGAAAGTGAAATCCAAGCTTCGCGCAACGCTGCTGCTGGCGGCGATAGTGCTGATCTGCGCCGCGGCGATCGGCGGAGTGTTCTGGTACCGCTCGCGGGAGGTTTCGCCCCGGGAGCTATGGAAGCGGCTTCCGGCAGGGGACGCGCTGGTCTTCTTCGTCGATTTCGACGCCTTGCGGCGCGGCGGCGTAATGCAGCTATTCGACAGCGCCAAGGCGCCGGAGGATCCCGAGTACCTGCGGTTTGTCGCAAAGACCGGTTTCAACTACAAAAGAGATCTGGATTCGGTGCTGGGCGCGTCGGGACCGACCGGCTGGTTCATTCTGGCGCGGGGGCGGTTCGATTGGAAAAGCCTGCGGTCCTATACCGCGTCGGAGCAGGGGGCCTGCTACGATTCACTCTGCCGAATGACGGGAAGCGCGCCCGACCGGCGGATTTCGTTCCTGCCGATTCAATCCGGCCTGATGGGGCTGGCGGTAAGCAAGGACGACACCGCGGCTCTGCGGCTGGCCAAATCGGGCGGCGGCCCCGATCCGCAGCTCCCGGATGCGCCGCTGTGGGTCACGCTCCCGCCGGCGATTCTGCGCGGCGCACAGGGACTGCCGGACGGAACGCGCCCGTTCGCCCGCGCCGTGGCACAAGCCGAATCGATCACGCTGGCGTTTGCGCCGGAAGGCCGGCGATTCGCGCTCAAGCTCACCGTCAACTGCCGCATCGACCAGGATGCGTACGATGCCGCTTCGCAGCTCACGCGCGTGACCGATATGCTGCGAAAAATGATCATCGAAGAGCACGCGCAGGCCAATCCGGCGGATCTGAGCGGCGTCCTGGTGTCGGGGCGGTTCTGGAATACCGGAAATCATGCATACGGCACCTGGCCCATCGAGCGTGTGTTCGTCGAGAACATGCTGAAGTAGCCGCGTCTCACAACCCAGCCACCCGATTCCCGCCTCCAGGTGTAAGATTTTTATAAGTTCGGAGGGGAATGAAATGACCGCCAACAAGTGGCTGCGATTGACCGACTGCGGCGGGAAACCCCGGAGCGGCGAATTGAAGGCCGTGGATGGCGCTCTGGCATCCTATCAAGCAGACCAGCTCAGCGCCCGCCTGACGGCCTTGCGCGAAACCCTCGAGCAATGGAAGCGCTCCCAGGGTTCAGGCGAGGAATGGAAGAGCAGCGCCTGGAATCAACAGCCGCAGGAAGGCAAGCCGGTGGAAATGCTGGACGCCTGGATCGCGAAAAAGGAGCGCATCCTGCAAGATGACAAGCGGGGAGCGATTCCGGCGCTGCAGGCCGCGGCGAAAACGGTTTACGACGCCTACCAGAGCTTGATGCCGGACGCGTACCGGTCGGCGCTGGAAACGACATTCGTTGCGCCACCAGACAACGTCTATTGCTACAAGCGCTACGAAACCAAAGCCGATTGGGAAGACCATCTGCGAAAGAAGGCAACCGCGAGCGGGCACGACATCAAAGGAAGTGATGTCATCAGCGCTTCAACGCCGACCCTCACCTGGGGACTCGATCGCGTGGACGACGAGATCGTCCGGGTGTCGCACAACATCAAGGCTTACGACGCTCCCGGAAACCGCCGCATCGAGTTCCACGACTACAGCAACCATCACACACTGACCCACGAGATGCTGCATTGGGTCTGTCACGAGCAATTCCGCCTGGATTCGATGAAACAGCAGTTCGGCGAAGACTTCGAATATGTGCAGGAAGGCTTTACGGAATGGCTGGCGCGCAATGCCCTCAACGAATGGACGACCGGCGGCTACTGGAGAATCATGGACTATGTGATCGAAGCCGTGAAAAGCGGGCATCCGTCGGCGGAGGCTTTGAAAAGGGCCTATTTCGAGGGACAGGGTGTCACCGCGGCCGGGCAAGACATGGTCCGATATATCAAGCAGGAGAGGATCGCGCGGGCCCAAAAAATCAACCAGGACGAGATCGACGATTGTTTGCGGCTGATGAGGCGGTACACCAGGTTAAGAGATCCATCTACCGCCGGAGACGACTTTGTCAGGCGGATGAAGGCCGTATTTCAAGGTGTGTCGGACGCGGAAAGAAGGAGACAGCTCGGGAACACGTCGCCCTGGCTGGCTGCGCTGCCATAGCGACGGCCTTTCCGGTCCGGTTGACGAAACGGGACGTTGCAACGGTCCTCGCGTGCGGCACAATAGGGATTTGGTCCGTCCCATGACAAGTGCTAGATATCCAGGATTGATAGTCTGTGCAGCGGGCGCGCTGCTGGCCGCGTCCGGCAACCAGCCGCCGGGCATTCTAAACGACATCGTCGACATCAGCGGCGATTTTCACGATCTGGCGAACACCTACTTCCTCGCCGACACGTTGGCGACATTCGATCCCGCCACCGGCGCCGGAACCATTACCTGGCGGCGCACGCAGATGGTGCCACGGATCGCCTTCGACAACATGGAGACGATACTGCGGCCGTTCGAGGGCGAAACGTTTCCGGCGCGCGAATACGCGGTCAATCCCACGCTGCCGTTCACCATTCAGTTCGTCTCCGCGCGAACCGTGCGCATCCGGATCAAGACGACCACCCTGGCCCGTCCCGATGTCCGGTCGTTGATGCTGACCGCCGAACCGCCGCGAGACGCGTCCTGGAAGTATTCGGCGGTGGAGGGCGGGCATCGCTACACGAGCTGGGCGGGATCGGTGACGATTCTGACCAATCCGTGGCACATCGAATTCCGCGACGCACAAGGGAAGCTGTTGACGCGCAGCCGCCACACTTCGGACAATTCGCCGCTGCTCGATCCAGTGCTGCCGTTTTCCTTTATCCGCCGGGCCTCCGACTATTCGCGCAGCGTGGGCGCGGTGTTTTCGCTGGCGCCCGGGGAGAAGCTCTTCGGCGGCGGAGAATCGTTCACGGCTCTCGACAAGCGCGGCCAGAAGCTCGTGCTGTGGGCGAATGACGCCAACGGCGTGGAGAGCGGGCGGATGTACAAGCCAATCCCGTTTTTCATGAGCAGCCGCGGATACGGAATGTTCGTGCATACTTCGGCGCCCGCGACCTTCGATTTCGGCGCTTCCTACAGCCTGGCGAACACGCTCATGCTGGGGGACGACGAACTGGACCTGTTTGTCTTCCTCGGCCAGCCGAAGGACATTTTGAACGAATATACGAACCTGACGGGCAAGGCGCAGATGCCGCCCTTATGGTCGTTCGGGCTGTGGATGAGCCGGATCACCTATTCCAGCGAAGAGGAAGTGCGGGCGGTGGCGGCGAAGCTGCGCGAGAACCGCGTGCCGGCCGACGTGATCCATCTCGATACCGGCTGGTTCGAGACGGACTGGCGCTGCGATTACAAATTCTCGACCACGCGCTTCAAAGATCCCGCGAAGATGATAGCCGATTTGAAGCAGCAGGGGTTTCACATTTCGCTCTGGCAATTGCCATATTTCGTGCCGCAGAATTCGCTCTTTCCGGAGATCGTCTCGAAGGGCCTGGCGGTGAAGGACGCCAAAGGAAACCTGCCCTACGAAGACGCCGTCCTGGATTTCACCAATCCGGCCACGGTCGCCTGGTATCAGAACAAAATCGCCGGGCTGCTCAAAATGGGCGCCGGCGCCATCAAGGTGGATTTCGGGGAGGCCGCGCCGCTCACCGGAATTTATGCGAACGGGCGCAGCGGTTTCTACGAGCACAATCTCTATCCGTTGCGATATAACCAGGCGGTCGCCGAAATCACCAAAAAGACCACCGGCGAGAACATCATCTGGGCGCGAAGCGCCTGGGCCGGCAGCCAGCGGTATCCGCTGCACTGGGGCGGCGACGCCGGGAACACCGACAGCTCGATGGCGGCCACGCTGCGCGGCGGTCTTTCGCTCGGATTGAGCGGCTTCACTTTCTGGAGCCACGATATCGGAGGATTCACGCAGCGGCCGCCGGAGGATTTGTACCGGCGCTGGGCGGCGTTCGGCCTGCTGACCTCGCACAGCCGCTGTCACGGCGCGCCGCCGCGCGAACCCTGGGAATACGGCGCGCAGTTTCTGGAATACTTCCGCAAAGCCGATGAGCTGCGCTATCGCCTGATGCCATACATCTATGCGCAGGCCAAAGATTCCTCGGACCGGGGCTTGCCGATGCTGCGCGCGCTGTTCATCGAGTATCCGGATGACCCGGGCGCATGGCTGGTGGACGACGAGTATCTGTTCGGATCGGACCTTCTGGTGGCGCCGCTGATGGAAACCGGGCAGATCGCGCGCGACGTGTACCTGCCGAAGGGCCAATGGATCGATTACCAGAGCGGCAAGGTATACCAGGGCGGATGGCAGAAAATCGAAGGGGGCGGCATTTCGGCGGTAATCCTGGCGCGGGACGGCGCCATCATTCCGCACATGAAGGCGGCGCTGTCCACCTCGCAACTGGATTGGAAGAACCTGGAGCTGGTGGTATATGCGGTCAGCGGGCAGACGGCGCAGGGACTGGTTTGCCTGCCGTCCGACAACGTGCTTCACCCCATCGATGCGGTGAAGAAACGGAATGCCTTCGCGCTGACAGCCGATCCATTCGCGGGAAAAGTCACGACCACGATCCGGCTGTACTCGGCCAAGCCGTAATAGACCGCCCGCCCGCGCGGCAGCCGCGAACTCTTACCGAAAATCCGGATCGACGCGAAAGAGAATCGTCACCGTGCTCGGGACCGCCTTGTTTCCGCGGCGGGCCGGCTGAAAACGGCACCACAATGCCGCATCGGTGGCGGCCGTCAGCAGCAATGTGGGGGTACCTTTTTCGGGAATTCCTTCGGCCTTGGTGACGCGTCCGTTTTCGTTCACATCCACGCGGACTTTGACGCTCACCGGCTGCCTGAAAACATCCCGCAGCTCGGGCGGCATATGGACGCCCTGCTGGGCGATCAGAACCGGAGCCACGAAAGGCTCCTCGGCCGGTTTCGATGGATTATTTGCGGCGGTCGCCGGCGGGGCCGCGGATGACGGCCCGGAGCGTCCCGGCGGATCGACATGCGCGGTTGCCTGAACCGGAGGCTTGGGCGAATCGCCGCCGTTGGTTCCGGACGGCCCCGATGCGGGCTTGCCGGAAGCGGGTGCGGCAGAATCGACATGCGGCGCACTCGCGGCAGTGTTGGGATTGGCCGCCCCGATGGCCGTGGGCGAACCGCCGGCCGAACCCGACTTTTCGGGCGCCGGCGGCTGCTTGATGGCGGGCCTGGACTGTCCGCCGGGAAGCGCGCCGGTAGTTGGCGGCGCGGGAACCACGGAACTCACAGGCGCGGGCGGAGGCAGCTCGACGCGTTGCACCTCGAAGGGGGGAAGATCGCGGGATTCCACCAGAACCTGGACCGGGTTCGTCCCCGCCGGGCCGGACGATGGAGGCGGCGCCGCCCGTTGCGTGCTCACCTCGAAGGGGGCGCGCGCCGCCGGGTGATCCTTGGCCGCAGCCGGCGCGGCCGCCGGTCTCTTCAAGAGCACGAGGACGGACTGCTCATCGGTAGCGCGATCATTCTCGAAGGTCGTCAACCGCACGGAGATCTGGTCCGAATCCGGTGAATACAACACGCTGCCAAAGCGGACCTGGTCCACGCTCAAGCGCACCCGCCGGTTCGCGGACCCGTCCAGGATATCGAGCAGGCCGGAGGTAGCGCGGGCGATAGCCGGGGAATTGAGGTCCCACGAGATTTTCAGATCGTCGCCCTGGCGCTCGGCTCGTAAAGGCGTTCCGGGCGCCAGTTTGACCGCGTTCGACGCCTCGGGCAAGGTGTCGTGCGGCCGGTAGATGTACTGGGCGGCGAAAAATGCGCCGGCCGCCGCCACCGCGGCCAGCGCCACGATCGAAAAAACAAGCAATGGACGGCGGAAACGGCTTCGCCGCGGATCCCGCTCCTCTGTTTCCCCACCCGCCGGCGGCGCATCGGAGGTGGAGGCGGAATCCGTCACGGGCAGATCCGCCAGGTCCGAAACTACCCTTTCATCGGCCCTTTTTACGCGCTGCGCTTCGCGTTCCATCAGGGCGGCGGCGTCCAGAGGGAACTCGAGCAGCGGAACGTTCAATAATTCACCATCCTGAGAGAAGAAAAAGTTGGCGGCCGGAAAACCTCCGCGGCGCTCGATCAGCAGCACCACCGATCCCGGTCTTACAAACACCGATTCGGCGATGGCGACTTCCTCGGCGGTGAGCTGGAGCGATGCGCCCTCGCGGATGCGGTAGTAACCGACCACGCTGGTGGAGGTTTCTCCGAGGGTCACGCACATCTCACCCAGGCTGAAGCCGGCCAGGGGCAGGTTGCGCTCGACGGTGGTCCCAACGTCCGCTACTTCCCCGTAGAGAATTCCCTGCCTGTCCCCTTCCTCGTCGCGGACGATTCCCTGAAAGGCCTCGATCAGCGAGATATGAATGCTGACCGGGTTCGGACAGCCGGGAAACGAACACCGGTAAGCCAATGGTGCTAATGCTTTTGCGGGGGTCGCCATAAGTTCACTCAAAAAATCCTCTATCGTCTGAACCGCATACGGGCGTTTGCGGCCGTCGAACAAGCTTTTACCGAACAGACCCGGTAAGACCGGGTTTTTGACATAAAATCCCTCAAATTTGCCCTTTTTGCTCTACCTCCCGTTGCCTTTTCCCAAGCGGAGCAGGAAGTGCGGAGCCTTGAAGCACGCTTCCGGCCAGATCAGGGCACGTTTGGGTACTTTTTTCGGACCCCGATCTCGAGAATCGCCGCCTAGCGGCTGGCGGACATGGAGGGCGGCGCCGATTCCGGCGCACTACCCCAGTCCCGGTTCGGCGCGGGTCCCATCTGGAAAACCAGCCGACCTCCTTTGGCGATATCGGAATGGCTGAACCAGGGCCGGTTTAACGGGTGCCCGTTCAGTGTAGCCGATTGGATGTACAGGTTTTTCTCGGAGTTATTGTTGGCGACGATGGTGAAATCCCTGCCCACGCCCAGATGGATTATGACCTCGTCGAACAGCGGGCTGCCGACGATATACTCCGGCCGCGCCGGGTCCACGGGGTAAAAGCCCAGCGCGCTCAACACGTACCAGGACGAGGTCGCCCCCTGATCGTCCATGCCCGGGAAGGCCAGGCCGTAGCGGTCGCTCCCGTACATGTCGCGGAGAATGCGCCGCACGAGCTCCTGGGTTTTCCACGGCTGGCCGCCCCAATCGTAGTAGTAGGCGACCTGCTGATCCGGCTGATTGCCCTGCACGTACTGGCCGATCACTCCCGTGCAATCCCGGCAGATGCCGGTGGGGTTGTATGGCGTCCGGAAGAACTCATCCAACTTGGCATTGAATTTCTCACGGCCGCCCAGGAGGTTGATCAGGCCCTGCACGTCGTGCGGCACCAGCCATAGAGTCGACCAGCCGGAAGCCTCTTTCATCATGAAGTTGTAATACGGCTCGGTGGGATCGAAGGGCGAGATCCAGTTGCCGTCGGCCGTCCTGCCGCGCATGAAACCGATCGAGGGGTCGAAGACGTTGCGGTAGTTGGCGGCGCGCTTCAGAAACATCTGGTAGTCGTCTTCCTTGCCGAGTTTCTTCGCGTAGGTTGCCAGGCAGTAATCGTCCCAACTGTATTCCAGGGTTTTAGCCACGCCGGCGTTGCCGCCCGCGTAGGGAGGGCTGGGATGGTCAACCACGATATCGGAGACCCATCCCTTCTGAAGGTACTCCTCGAGGTTGCGCCGCGGCCCTTTGGTGTCGACGGCATTCTTGCGCAAGTATTCGTAAGCGGCTGGCCAATCGAAATCGAGGCCGCGCTGCCAATCGCCCAGGTACATGAAGACGCCGTGATCGCCGTGGAACGAGGTCTGCATGTAACCCGATTCCTTCGCCATATCGAGTGTGGACGCGAGGATGTCGAGCTTCACCTCGGGCTCCAGCAGGGTAAGCAGGACGATCTGGTTGCGCCCGGTATCCCAGAACGGAACCGGCCCGTAGCGGTCGTGCGCCGCCGTGTGCACCTCTCCGTCGAGGCCGCGGAAGGTTTCGCCTTTGCGAGCCACCAGGCGGGGGCTGGCGAACGAATGGAAGAGGTTGGAGTAGAACAGCGTGCGCTGTTTCTCGCTGCCGCCCTTGACCTCGACCAGGTTCAGTTTGTTCGCCCAGACGGCTTCCGCCTGGCGATGAATGGCATCGAAGTCCCAGCCTGGATTCTCGGATTCGAGATATTTGCGCGCGGCCTCGTAGCTCTCGCCCGAAGCCATCTTGACGAGCACCTGGCCGCCTTCCGCGGTGGTGAAATCGAGATACGCGCCGGCGTAGTTTCCGGCGTCGGTTCGATGGCCGGGGCTGACGGTATTGCCGCCGACAGCCGATCCGCGGCCGCCCGAGGGCGGATTCTGATGGAACGTGCCGAACGCCCCGAACGGCTTGGAGAACTCGGCGATGAAGTAGCTTCGGGTGGTTCCCCGCGTCGAAGTGCCGGCGATCTGGCCCCGCAGGCCGCGCTCGGCATAGCCTTGCACGGTCCGGCCGCCGGCAATTTCCACCGTTCCTCCGGCGCGTCCCATGTCGACGACGATGTGGCCGCGCGCGGTTTTCGGAAACGTGAAGCGATAGATGCCGGTCCACTGCGTGACCGTCATTTCGACCTTGACCCGGTAATCGTCGAGATAGACGGTGTAGTAGCCGGGAGTGGCTCTTTCGCGGTCTTTGCTATAAACGGAACCGGAGCGCTCCGGAGGAACGGTCCAGTCTCCGACCACCGGCATCAGCATCACGCCCTGCATCGGCGAGGTAAAGCCGAACATGGTGCGATGCAGATAGTTGTACGACATGCCGACGCCGGCGGGATAAGACAGATCGAGATTCTTATTCACGGGGCTGAGATTGGTCAGCCCATGCGGCAGGACGGCGCCGGGAGAGGTCATGCCGGTGTAGAGTTCCTCGCCCGGCGGCGGCGCGTTGCCGATGAGTTTCGGATCGTCGAGCGGGGCCGTTCCCACCAGTGCGTTGACGTAATCGATCGGCTGCCTGGCCTGAAATGCGAATGCGGCGCAAGCCGCCAGCACCGCGCATGCGAACAAATACGACGTCTTCATCGGGATGGACCTTCGATTCTGACGGTCTATTCTATCGACAGGCGGTATGCGCTCTCCACTGCCGATAACTGTGCACATGCAGCCATGGCGCGGGCACTCGTGCCTGCCGCGCCGAGACTCTTCTAGGCGCTTGTGGCCGTCAGCAAGTATGGGCGCGCCGGCAAGAGTGCCGCCGCGGCGGGCACGAGTGCC
>Ga0335078_10012336_pt1 | contig 12669 bp, 14 predicted proteins | sample Lox_Sample_32_FD_206711 | JGI IMG/M metagenome (GOLD analysis project Ga0335078, IMG submission 206711) | Soil microbial communities from Loxahatchee National Wildlife Refuge, Florida, United States - Lox_Sample_3.2 | ecosystem: Environmental > Terrestrial > Soil > Wetlands | place: USA... | reverse complement strand
GCGGGGTGCCTTTCCTGCACTCGCTCCACGGCGCCCGCGCTGACGTCGCAGACCACCACCTGGGCCCCGGCCTCGACCAGGTGATCGACCAGGCGGTGCCCGACCTTGCCCACGCCCTCGACGCCGACCGCGCGGCCTTCGAGGCTGCTCGTGCCCCAGGCGTGCTCGGCGGCCGCGCGCATGCCCTGGAACACCCCGAACGCGGTCAGCACCGAGGAGTCGCCCGCGCCGCCGTTCGGCACCGTGCGGCCGGTCACGTGCCGGCACTCCCGGGCCACAATGTCCATGTCCTCGCTGTAGGTGCCGACGTCACAAGCGGTGATGTACCGGCCGTTCAGCGACTGCACGAACCGGCCGTAGGCGCGCAGCAGCGCCTCGGACTTCAGGCGCAGCGGGTCGCCGATGATGACCGCCTTGCCGCCGCCGTGATCAAGGCCCGCCATGGCGTTCTTGTACGCCATCGTGCGCGACAGGTTGAGGACGTCGGCCAGGGCCGCGTCCTCGCTCGGGTACGGGTAGAACCGGGTCCCGCCCAGCGAGGGGCCGAGCGTGGTCGAGTAGATCGCGATGATGGCGCGCAGCCCCGTCGGCGGGTCCTGGCAGAACACCACCTGCTCGTGGCCGGCGTGCGCGGGCGCGCCGAGGCTGGCCAGCAGCTCGGGCGCGGCCTCATCAGCGCCCGGCCGGTCGGAACGGTCGAATACATTGGTCACGACGGTGACTCCCGGCTCAGTCCGTTGTCGCCATTGACGCGGGATCTTCCCGACCCAGGGTATGCCCAAAGATGTCTGGTCCGGGGCCGCCGGGACCAGCTCGCTGCAATCTCGTGAGGTCCAGGACTTCTGCTAAGGGGCACCGGTATGTCACGATTGATCATGCTGCCGTGCGCTGCCTTTCTGCGGGTGTATGAACCGCTATCTGCCTTCGGGCGGAGCGAGCGGGCCCGCTGGGAGGCATATGCCGCATCTGCGGACAGGCCTCGCAGGACGGACGCCCTTGAAGCCGAGCGCGAGGAGGCGCTGCGCAGGATTATCGCGCTGCCGCCGATCGTTGCCCCTGTACGGGAGAGTAAACACGCATACGTGCGCTGGACCGACGGGATGACGTATGTATGCCCGTGGCAGACGAGGCTCCGCTCGTGGCTGGCCCTGGGCCGGCTGCGGGCCACGGCCGCATCGCCGCTCGCGGATGCCTTCGCGCCTGGTCAGGCCGACCGGGCCGCCGAGGACTTCGCCCGGTGGGAGAGAAGGGAGGCCGCGCCGCGGGTGTACATCCAGAGCAGTACCTGGTCAGTGCCGCCGACCTGGTTCATCCCGTTCGCTCCCACCGAGCGCTGGCTCGTGCTGGGCACGGCGAGTGACCGGGGCAGCCGGCCGGCCACTGCGGCGGCGACCCGCACGCTCATCTACGCCACCACCATGGCCCAGGCGCGGCGCCGGGTAGCGCGGGCGCTGGCCACGGTCCGCCGGGTCCCGGCCAGTGCCCCGGACCCGGATCGCCGGGCGCCGGCCACGGCTGACCTGCTGCGAGCTACCGTTGCGCTCGAGGAGATCGGCCGCTGGCTGGAGGAGTTTCACCCGCACTCGCTGCTGGAACTCGACTATGGAGGGCTGGTCCAGCTACTGGATGATGACGCGCTCCGCGCGGACCAGTCAGTCGCAGAGGTGTCCGCTACCGTCAGCGCCCTGGCAAGCAGGGAGTATGAGCTGGCAGCCGCCATGTACCAGCGGCTGCGGGCCAGGTGGCGGGAATTGGAGGCAGTCGAGCTAGGAAGCTGATGGGAGGGGGGGATGACTTTTCCGAATCTGCCCGTTGCGACGCTGCGTGTCGCTAGAATCACGCAGCGTGACTCGGATCAATGGAGCAGCGGGACGACTCGCGGAGAATCTTTTGCTCCTGGTGGTCGACTTGTCACCGCTGGTGATGGCAATATGGTTGGAGTAGACCATATGGGACATCCACGGCAGGCTCCCCAATGGAGCCAGGCACAGCAATAAACGCAGGATCGCAGTACCGGTCCAGGAGGAGAGGCCGTCAACATGTCTGCACGCACGCCAGAGGCCGAGCCTCTGCTGACCCCAGCAGAGGTCGCGACCATGTTCCGGGTTGACCCGAAGACCGTGACACGGTGGGCCAAGGCCGGGAAGCTGACTTCCATCCGTACGCTCGGCGGGCACCGCCGGTACCGGGAGACAGAAGTTCGCGCACTGCTCGCGGGCATACCGCAGCAGCGTTCGGAGTGAAGCCTGGCCGCGGACCTGGCGATGGTGCCGCCAGGGATGCTCGCGCACGGTGACGTGCGCAGTGGCGGCCACGGCGAAGAGCAGGAAAAAGGGGGGGTCGGCCCCGGCGGCGTTAGCACCGCTCAGAGGGCCTAGCCCGCACCGGGCGCTCGCGCAGCGAGCGTGCCGGATGCGGCGGAGCCGGGGTCGATCCGGCCTCCCGGGGTAAATACCCTTTAGGACGTTATAGCGCAGTTATGGCGCAGATCGCGGGCATGCACGCTGTCAGCGGGGCGGATCCGCACGTACTTCGCGTCCGGGCCCGGCCCGGCGCCGCGCCTTCTCATGACTCTGTGTAGTCAGCTGTAAACTTTTAGTAATCATGCGTGCTGGGGCAGGTGCTCCGCCATACTGGTCGCCGTGCCACCGCCGGCGGGGGAACCGGCGGTGGCGGACAGGCGTCCGCACAGCATGAACCGCACGCCGCAGCTGGCTCGTATCCACGCACCGGCGACGTGCGCAGGCTCGGGGGGCCCGCCAGTGGGCGGGGCGTGCCGTCGCTATGAGGGGGAGGGGTCGCACATGCGTGATCCGGATTTGGTCCTGCGTGCGCAGCGTGCTGCGGTGGAGCTGGAGCGTGCCTGGGACCGCTGGCGCACCATGCACGGACTGGGAGCTGATCCGCTGCCGCCGGTCTCGAGTTACGTCGGCTACTCGCTGGAGGAGCCGTGGGGCCAGCCGCGCGTGGTCTTCGGTATCGATGCCCGCGAGGCGGAACAGTTCGCCGCACTGCTCGACCGCCACGACTGCGCCGGGCCGGTCTATGCCGCGATGACATCGCGGCGAGCCGACCAGGAGTCAGACCTGCAGGTGGCCGACCCGGCCGGCGGGAGGGTCCGGGTTCCGTCGCAGGCCCAGCCGGTCACCGCGCCGCGGGAGGCGGCGAAGGAGCCGCCCCGGGCCGACCCGCTGCTCGGCCCGCTCGAACCGCCGGCCGCCAGCCAGGCCGAGCCCGGCCCGGCTCCGGTGCCCGAGCCCGCGGCCGGCCCTGAGCCGTCGGCGGCGAACGGTGACACCGCGGCCGGACTGGCGGCGTTCCGGCCGCGGCATGAGTCGGGGTCCCGTGACGAGGAGGGTGCCGAGCCCGCCCCGGCCGAGGAGCCCAAACCTGCCGAGGCCGGTGCCTCCGGTGGCTGGCGGCGGGCCGGCCGCCTGGCGGGCGGCCATCCCCTGCCCAGGCAGAAGCGCGCGGGCGGGGCAGGCAAGGGGTCGGGCAGCAAGCAGGAGGGCAAGGATCGCGCCGGCCTGGCCGACCTGGCCGCCGAGCTGGCGGGCTGGGCCGCGGGCGAGCTGCCAGGCCAGGCATCGCACCGTCGCGCGCCCCGGCCGGTGACCCGGCCCGACCGGCCCGCGCTCTAGCCCCGGCCGGCGCGGCCGCGTCAGCGGCCGTGCCGCCGCTAGCCCTGGCTGGTGAGGCCGGCCACGTCGGCCCGCGCTCCACCACCAGCTGGTACGGCCGGGCAGCCTGCGCTCGGACAACCCCGGCAGGCTGCCCGGTCAGCATGCCCCGGCGCACCCCGCCAGCTCGCGGGCCGCCGGCCCGGCCGACTCTGGAGCACGGTCTCTGCTGGGACTCAGCGTGCGTTCAGGTCCGGGCGGGAGCCTGCCGGTGGGGTCTCACCGGAGGGAGCCGGCTTCCGATGTCGGACGACTCGTCAGATAACAACCAGGCCTGGTGGATGCCGCCGGACCGGCCGGACCCGGCCGAGCCGGACGACGTGATCGGGCCGGGCCGGATCCACTCCACGCGGCCGATCGGGCCGATGAGCATCCGCGCCTGGTCGCGCCGTCCCTACGTGCTGGCCGGGGTGACGGTCGTGGCGCTGCTCGGCGGGGCGGGAGCGGCCCTGGCCGCGACGGCCTCGGGAACCCCGGCGGGATCTCCCAACGCGGTGGCCGCCTCGCCAGCCCCGTCCCCGGCCCAGCCCGGGATGCCGGGACGCCCGGGCGGCCCCGGCCTCCGCCGGTTCGGCGTCGGATTCGGCGGCGCGTTCGGTACCCTGCACGGCCAGCTGGTCGTCGGCAAGCCCGGCGGCGGCTATCAGACCGTTGATGTGCAAAACGGCCAGGTCACCGCCGTCAGCACCACGTCGATCACGCTCAAGAGCGCCGACGGGTTCACCAAGAGCTACGCGGTCACGAGCACCACCCTGGTGGACGCGCAACGCGACGGCATCGGCTCGGTCAAGGTCGGCAACCAGGCCTCGGTGCTGGCCACCGTGAGCAGCGGTACCGCCACGGCCACCAACATCGCCGACGTGACCCTGCTCCGGCAGGGCCACCCCGGTTTCGGCTACTGGCGGGCTTCGTCCGGTAGCCCCGGCACGCAGACCGGCTGAGCGGGCCCGGCGCCTGAGGCCGCCAGCCCGGCCGGAGACGTCTGGGGCCCGGCCCGCCCAGCTACCGGACTGGGCCCCAGACACCAGTGCCTTTGTCACACCCGTGCCGCAGAATCGAAGGCGTGCGGGTAGCTGTCGCGCCGGGGGCTTCCGGCACCGCGCTGCTGTGCGAGCTTTCGGCGGACGGCAGGCCGTCGGGACGTCCCGTGCTGGCCCCTGACCTGGCGGCGGCGGTGGCCAGGTACGAGAGTCCGGCCGGGTCCGGGGTCCGGTGGGTGTGGCGCAGCGGCGCGCAGGACTACCCGCCGCTGCTGCGGGCCGGGGCACGGGTCGCGCGCTGTCACGACGTGGCGCTGGCCGAGCGGGTGCTGCTCGGCCGTGACGGCCGCGCCGCCGAGCCGGCCACGCTGGCCGCGGCCTATGCCCGGCTGCGCGGAGCGCCGCCGCCCGCCGGGCTGGCGGACCCGGCCGCGGAGGCGCGGCCCGGGGGACGGCAGGACGTCCTGTTCGAAGCGCCGGGAACCGCGGCGCCCGACGCGGAGGCCACGCTCGAGGCGCTGATCGCCGTGCACGCGGATCAGCTGCGACGGATCGCGGCCGACGAGCACCCAAGCCGGTTCGGCGCGCTGGTCGCCGCCGAGTCGGCCGGCGGGCTCGCGGCCGCCGAGATGACATTCGCCGGACTGCCCTGGCGGGCCGATGTGCACGACGAGCTGCTGGCCGGGATGCTCGGGCCGCGCCCGCCCGCGGCGCTGGCCGGCGCGCGGCCGGCCCGGCTGGCCGAGCTCGCCGGGCAGATCTCGGCGGCGCTCGGCGGGCGGCCCGTGAACCCGGACTCGCCCGGTCAGCTGGTCCGGGCGCTGGCCGTGGCCGGGGTGCGGGTCCCGTCCACCCGGTTCTCCGTGCTCAGGGAGATCGACCATCCGGCCATCCCGCCGCTGCTGGAGTACAAGGAGCTGTCCCGGCTGTACGCCGCGCACGGCTGGGCCTGGCTGGATGCCTGGGTCAGCGGCGGCCGGTTCCGCCCGGAGTACGTGGTGGGCGGCGTGGTGTCCGGCCGGTGGGCCTCGCGGGGCGGCGGCGCGCTGCAGATCCCGCGGGTGCTGCGCCGCGCGGTGGTCGCCGATCCTGGCTGGGTGCTCGTGGTCGCGGACGCCGCCCAGCTCGAGCCGCGGGTGCTCGCCGCGCTGGCCGGGGACCGCGCGTTCGCCGAGGCCGCGGCGGGCGGTGACTTGTACCAGGGGCTGGCCCGTGTGTTCGGCGGGGACCGGGGCAAGGCCAAGATCGCCCTGCTGTCGGCCATGTACGGCGGGGCCGGGGGCGAGGCGGGCCAGTTGCTGGCCGTGCTGCGGCGGCGCTTCCCGGCCGCGTCCGGTTACGTGGAGGCGGCGGCGCGGGCCGGCGAGGAGGGGCGGGTGGTCCGGTCGGTGCTCGGCCGGACGTGCCCGCCGCCGTCGGCCGCGTGGCGCGCCGTCACCGAGGAGCCGGGGGACGCCGAGGCCGGGCGGGACCCGGGCGCCGGCCGCGCGTCGCGGGCCCGCGGGCGGTTCACCCGCAACTTCGTCGTTCAGGCCAGCGCGGCCGACTGGGCCCTGGTGCTGCTGGCGGAACTGCGGCGGCGGCTGGCGGCACTGCCCGCCCCCGGGCCGGCCGGGCGCTGGGACCCGCGCGGGCCGCACCTGGTGTTCTTCCAGCACGACGAGGTGCTGGTGCACTGCCCTGAGGCCATGGCGTCGGCCGTGGTGACGGCCGTCACCGAGTCGGCCGCGGAGGCGGGCCGCGCCGTGTTCGGCCGGACGCCGGTGCGGTTCCCGATGACGACCGCCGTGGTCGGCTGCTACGGCGACGCGAAGTGAGCCGCAGGCCGCCGCCATTGCGCGAGCCCGCGCCGCTGCGCCGGTCGGCGGCCGGTAACCGGCTTGCGTCGGCCCGGGCGTCGTGATCACCTGTGCGGGTGGCCCTTGACCGCGCCAGGGTGCTGGCGGACTACGACGCGCAGATACGGCGGAACACGCGCGCCGACGGGACCGGCGCCCGGGCGGAGCAGGCCGGGCCGGTCCTGCGCTGGACGACCGAGGGCGGGGAGGGCTGGTCCGGCATCGTCTGGTCCGACCTGGACGCGGCCACGGCCGACCGGGCCATCGCGGACCAGGTCGGTTTTTTCGCCGCGCGGGGCGAGCCGTTCGAGTGGAAGCTGTTCAGTTACGACCAGCCGCCCGACCTGGGCGAGCGGCTCCTCGCCGTCGGCTTCGCCGCGGAGGACGAGGAGTCGGTCATGGTGGCCGACACCGCGCAGGTTGCCGCGTCGCGGGCCACCCAGGGTCCGCTGCCGGACGGAGTGCGGCTGGTCCGGATCACCGACGAGGCCGGGGTGGCCCGCCTGATCGAGGTGCACGAGCGGGTGTTCGGCGCCGACCAGACGCGGCTGCGCCAGTCCCTGGCGGCCCAGCTGAGGAGGTCACCGGAGATCACGGCGATGGTGGTGGCGATGGCCGGCGACGAGCCGGTCTGCTCGGCCCGGGCCGAGTTCAGTCCCGGCACGGACTTCGCCTCGCTATGGGGTGGCGGCACCCTGCCGTCCTGGCGCGGGCGCGGGCTCTACCGGGCGCTCGTCGGCTACCGGGCCCGGCTGGCGGCCGAGCGCGGGTACCGGTACCTGGAGGTGGATGCCTCCCCGGACAGCCGGCCGATCCTGGAGCGGCTCGGCTTCGAATGCCTCGCCCGGACCACGCCGTACGTCTGGATCCCGGGGGCGCCCGCCGGATAGGAGCTAACGGGTCAGCCGGTCCGGCCGACCCGGGTCTAGCGGGCGGGGCCCGCAAGCTCGCGAGCCGTACGCCCGCTAGCCGGCCGGCGGCGCCGAGCCGGCCGGGGCGACCGGCGGCACCTGCGCGGTGCAATACATGCACCGGTGCGCGCCGACCGGGATGGACGACAGGCACTCCGGGCAGTCGCGCTCACTCGCCTCCTTCTTGCGGTCGGATATCGCCGTGAGCTTCACCGCCGGGGCGACGATGAGGAAATAGACCACCAGGGCGATGATCAAGAAGGACAGCAGCGCGTCGATGAAGCTGCCGTAGAGGAAATGGCTCTTGTTGATCGTGAAGGACAGTGAGCTGAAGTTCGGCTTGCCGCCGAGGGCGGCGATCAGCGGCGTGATGAGGTCGGCGATCAGCGCCTGGACGACGGCGTTGAACGCGATGCCGATGACCACGGCGACCGCCAGGTCGATGAGATTGCCGCGTAGCAGGAACTTCCTGAATCCGCCCACATATCCTCCCCGGCTGGCCAGGTCCGGCCGACCGGCCGGTCCGCTCTCGGGACGCTACCAACGGACCGGCCTTATCCGGGAGTTCTGACGGCCGCTCTGCCGAAAATAAGGTGCACGAGGCCGCCGAGGACCGCGACCATAGGGCATGACATGGACATTAACGGATAATCTCACCGACTATCTGGCCACCGCCGGGGGCTTCCTGCGGGCCGACCCGGTTCGCAACACCATCCAACTCGTGGCCACGGAAACCCTGCGCGCCCGCGGCCTCGCGGCGTTCAGCGAGGTTGCGCCGCTGTTCGGCTGGTGGCGGAGCTCCGACGGCGAGATCACCGCCGCCCTGCTGCACACCCCGCCCTATCCGGTGCTGCTCACCCGGCTGCCGCCGGGGGCGGCGAGGCCCCTGGCCGAAGCGCTGGTCGCCTGCCGCCGGACCCTCCCCGGGGTCACCGCCGAGGCGGGCGACGCGGCCGAGTTCGCCGCCTGCTGGTCGGCGCTGACCGGGACGGGCGGCCAGGAGTTCCGGCGGTCCCGGCTGTACGAACTCGGGCGGCTGATCGCCCCCTCCCCGCCGCCGCCTGGTGCCGCCCGGGCGGCGGCCGCCGCCGACCGCGACCTGATCGGGCCGTGGCTTGTGGCGTTCGCCGCGGAAATCGACGACATCGCCAGCCGCGACCCGGCCGAGGTGCTCGATGACCGGTTCAGCTATCAGGGACTGACCCTGTGGGAGACCGGCGGCACCGCCGTCGCGCTGGCCGGGGCGAACCGGCCGGCCGCCGGGACGGTGCGTATCGGCCCCGTCTACACCCCGCCCGGTCACCGGCGGCGCGGCTACGGGAGCGCGGTCACCGCCGCGGTCAGCCAGGCGGCGCTCGACGCTGGCGCCGGTCACGTGGTGCTGTTCACCGACCTGGCCAACCCGGCCAGCAACTCCGTCTACCTGCGCCTCGGATACCGGCCGGTCGAAGACCGCGTCGTGCTCCGCTTCGGGTCCTAGCCCAGAGAATTCAGCTCGAGCCGTCTCCTGGCCACTGGCCCGGGATCCTGGCCCGGGCCGGTGCCGTGGGTGAGGCGTTCTGTCTGCTGGCGCAGGATCTCGGTTAGGCCAGTCAGGTAGCTGGAGATCGTGGCCAGTTCGGCGCCGGAGTAGCGGGCGGACAGCTCCGCGATCGCCTGCCCCAGCGGCTCGAAGACCTCGGGGCGGATCCGGTCGAGGCCGGCGTTGGGCACGCGGCTTACGATGACGCTGCGGCGGTCGGCGGGGTTGGGCTCGCGCCGGGCGTAGCCGGCCCGGGTGAGCCGATCGACGATTCCGGTGATTGCCCCGCTGGTCAGGCCGGTGTGGGCGGCGAGCTGGCCGGCGGTCGACGGGCCGAGGCGGGCCAGCACGTCCAGCAGCTTGCGCTCGGTCGCTGACAGGCCAAGGCGGCGGCCGACTGCCTCGTGAAACAGGACGACGGCCGTGCTGAGCTCGCGGCCGATGAGCTCGCCGAGCTGGCCCGCGTCCTCGTGCTGAACTGCCATGGACAGAACCTTACCGCAGCAAGTATCTTAGCTCACAAGCTAAGATACTTGCTGCCATGCCCGACGTGAGGGGGAGAACTCGTGCTCATGCCCAGGGGCCGCGCGCGGCCGGTCGTCTTCTTACTGCTGGCCTCGCCGGTCATCGCGGAACTGCTGTGGGGCAGCACGACGGTCAGCCAGGCCGCCGGACTGCTCGCCCAGATCGGCCTGTACGGGTGCGGCGCGATCCTGATCCGCGAGACCGTCGTGCGCTGGGGCGGCGGGTGGCCGTCCGTCATCCTGCTGGGCGCGGCGTACGGGGCAATCGAGGAAGGGCTGCTGGAGCCCACGTGGTTCACGCCCCGCCTGTTCCCGCATCCCTACGGCGTCGCGGCCGGCGTCTACTGGACGTACGCCGCCTTCAACATCGGCTATCACGCCATCTTCAGCATCGCCATCCCGATCGCGCTGACCGGGGTCCTCTTCCCGGCCTGGCGGCACCGCCCCTGGCTGGGACGGACCGGGCTGTCGGTCTGCGGCGCCGTGTACGTCATCAATGCCGCTGCCGTCGGCGTGGCCTGGTACACGGTGCTGCAGAAGAGTGCCTTCGGCGTGCCGGCCCGGCTGCACCCGCCCCAGCAGGCGGCGGCTGGCGTCCTGGTCATCGCGGTGGTCGCCGCCGCCCGCCGCGTCGCGCACGCCCGCCGCCGGCCCGACGGCCGGTTGCCCGCGCCGCCCGGGCTGGCCCTGCTCGCCGCCGGCGCCGCGCTGATGTGGTTCGCCATCTTGCTGCTGGCCGTCGGCCAGCAGGTCATCGGATGGCTGCCGCTCCCGGTGCCACTCGTCCTCATCGCGGCCGCGGTGACGGCGGGGGCCCGGTGGGCCTGGCTCCGGCCGGTGCCCGGCGATGCGCAACTGGTGGCCGCCTGCACCGGGGCGCTGGCCGTTCAGGCCGCCGCAGGTTTCGTCTTCACCGGCCTGCACGGCCCGGTCAACATCGCCGGCAAGGCCATCATCAACGTCGTCGCGCTGGCCGCGCTCGCGCTCCTGTGGCGACGCTGCGCCAGGGCCGCCGGCCCGCGGACGTCACCAGCAATCCGGCCCCAGGAGCCAGCCGGCGACCCGGCCAGCCACGCCATGCCCGGGCAGGCCGGCGACCATGCCTGGCCCGGCCCCTGAGTTCCGCCGGGCCGCATCATCGTAATCAGGAGGAACCATGGCCAGCCCGCACGCGGGCCCGCCCGCCGCCGCGGCCAGCACCTGGGAAGTCGCCATGGATCACGGCCGGGCAGCCCTCTGCCGGGACTTGGCGGCCGCCTACCGTCATTTCGGCCGCGCGCACGGACTCGGCCACAACGACCTGGCCCGTCATCTTACGGCGCATGCCTGCCTGGTCGCCGTCGCGCGCGGCGAGCGCCGGCCGACGGCCGTCGGCCCTCCCGCGCGGACGCCTGCCCCGCGGGAATCACCGGGGCTAGGGCGCCGCCTAGGGCGAAAGCCAGGGATTACCCGGTCGAAAAAATGGCGCACGCCGCCGAAACTGGCCATGGTGCCGTAATCCCGCTGCGGCCCGGGCCGGTGCTCGCCCACTCGGCTATGGGGGCTATGGGGGCAAGGACGGGCAGCAAAGAATCGGCAGCTGGCCTGGAGCGGGGCTCCGGCCAATTCGAAAGGCGGAAATCATGATCTGCTCGCAGTGCGGAAACAACGTCCCCGAGGGGGCGGCCTGGTGCGCCCGGTGTGGCGCCCAGGTGAGCGCGCCCGCGGTCGCCGGGCCGGCCGGGGGTCCGGCCGGGGGTCCGGCTCAGGCTGGCGGCCCGGCTCAGGGCGGGTGGTCGTCCCCGGCGTCGGCGGGCGGAGGGCCCGCGTGGGCACCGCCGGCGCCCGCCGCCCCGGCGTTCAGCCTCGATCTGGCCCGGCTGACCCGCGTCGACCGGATCGTGGGCGCGGCGACCCTGGTGTTCGTCATTTCGCTGTTCCTGCCCTGGTTTACCAGCAGCGCCGATGGCTTTAGCGGGTCGGTGGACGGGCTCTGGCACGGCTATATGTATATCGGCCTCATTCTCGCGCTGGCGGTCCTGGCCTATCTGGTCATGCGCGCGGGCTTTAAGGAAATGCCCTTCCAGCTTCCGCTCGATCACGAGCAGGCGCTGCTCGCCGCCACCGCGCTCATCTTCGTGCTGACGGTCATCTCGTTCGTGTTCAAGCCCTCTGGCGACGGCGTGGTGTCGATCGGCTGGGGCTTCGGCGCCTTCATCGGCCTGGCCGCCGCGATCGCCGCCGCGGCCCCGCTCGGCCTGCCGTTCCTGCGCTCGCGCGCCGGTCGCTGAGCGGGCGCCGGCCAGACCCGCCGGCCGGGGAGGTCCGGGCGCGGCGCACCGCCGCGGCGCGACCCGCCCCCCGGCCGGGCGGCGCGCCGGTGAATGCCGGCGACCGCGGGCACGTCCGGTCACCAAACAGACGACGAAGCGAGTTGCCTGGCGGCGGCCGCCGGGCTCACCCTGGAAAGGTCATGACGACTGCCGCCGCCGACCCCGCGCTGCCCGGGCTCCCCGCGATCTGGCTGCGGGATTGCTGCGGCTGCGCCGAGTGCCAGGATCCGGGCAGCGGGCTGCGGCCGCGCGGCATCACCGACCTGCCGGCCGACGTGACCGTGACCGCGACATGACCGGCGACGAGGCGGTCGCGGTCATCGCCGGCCTGTTCGCGAGCGAGGGCGCCGCCGAGTATCTTGGCGAGCCGGTCAGCCAGGCCGCGCACATGCTCCAGGCGGCCGCGCTGGCCGAGCGTGACGGCTCCGGGGACGCGCTGGTCGCGGCGGCGCTGCTGCACGACGTCGGGCACTTCGCCGGGACGCTCAGCGGCCGCGACCTGATGCGCGGCACCGACACCCGCCACGGCGAGACCGGGGCCGCCTGGCTGGCTCGCTGGTTTGGCGAGGAGGTCACCGAGCCGGTCCGGCTGCACGTCGCGGCGAAGCGCTACCTGTGCGCCGTAGAACCCGGCTACGCGGCCGCCCTGTCCCGCGCGTCGGTCTACACCCTCGGCGTCCAGGGCGGGCCGATGCGCGGCGCGGAACTCGCCGAGTTCGCGGCGCACCCGTACGCGGCGGCGGCGATCCGGGTTCGCCGCTGGGACGACGCGGCCAAGGACCCGCGGGCCGAGGTGGTCCCGTTCGGCCACTTCGCGCCGGTGCTGCGGGCCGTGGCCCGGTAGCCGGCCTCGCGGGGCGCGGCCCGGCCCGTGGTAGGCAGGTGGGGTGACGGACGAGGAA
>Ga0335078_10012335_pt1 | contig 12670 bp, 11 predicted proteins | sample Lox_Sample_32_FD_206711 | JGI IMG/M metagenome (GOLD analysis project Ga0335078, IMG submission 206711) | Soil microbial communities from Loxahatchee National Wildlife Refuge, Florida, United States - Lox_Sample_3.2 | ecosystem: Environmental > Terrestrial > Soil > Wetlands | place: USA... | reverse complement strand
AGCATCGCGATCGTCATGGAAGCCGGCTCTTCCGGCCCCGCGCGGGGCCGGCGGAGGAACCGGTCTTTGGAGGAGGTGGATTGTCCGCGACGCCCTCGCGCCTTGAGCAGCTCTGCATCGACAAGGGCCTGAAGATGACGGAGCAGCGTCGCATCATCGCGCGGGTGCTGTCGGACTCCGCCGATCACCCCGACGTCGAGGCGGTGCACCGCCGCGCCACCGAGCTCGATCCGCGCATCAGCATCGCCACCGTCTATCGCACCGTGCGCCTCTTCGAGGAGGCGAACATCCTCGCGCGCCACGATTTCGGCGACGGCCGGGCGCGCTACGAGGAGATGCCGAGCAACCATCACGACCATCTCATCGATCTGCAGACCGGCAAGGTCATCGAGTTCAAGAACGAGGCGATCGAGCGCCTGCAGCGCCAGGTCGCGAAAGAGCTGGGCTTCCGCCTGGTCGATCACCGGCTGGAGCTCTACGCCGTGCCCGTCGACGGCAAGCAAGACGACGGCAACGAGACATGAGCGCTCCCGCCGGTGCCAGTGAGAAGCGATGCGCAGGACCGAGCTTGACCCGATGACCGCCTCCGAGACCGCGCCGGTGGTGGACATCCGCTCGGGCAGCCTCGCGGTGCGCCTGGCCGAGAGCGGCGCCGAGATCGACGCCTCCCAGGCGCTGCGCTATCGCGTGTTCTATGACGAGATGGGCGCCGAGCCCTCGCCGGAGATGGCGCGGCGCCAGCGCGACTTCGACGATTTCGACGACGTCGCCGATCATCTCCTGGTGCTCGATCATGCGCGCGGCGCCGGAGCCGAGGCCGTGGTCGGCACCTACCGGCTGATCCGCCGCAGCGCCGCCGAGCGCGCCGGCCGCTTCTACTCCGCCGCCGAGTACGACATCGCCACCATGGTGGCCTATCCCGGCGAGATCCTGGAGCTCGGCCGCTCCTGCGTCGACATCTCCGCGCGCAGCCGGCCCGCCATGCAGCTGCTGTGGCGCGGCATCGCCGCCTATGTCTTCCACCACCAGATCGACATCATGTTCGGCTGCGCGAGCCTGCCCGGCACCGATCCGGAGGCGCTGGCGATGCCGCTCTCCTACCTCTATCACCACCACCTGGCGCCGCCGGCGCTCAGGCCGCGGGCGCTGCCGCAGCGCTATGTCGACATGTACCGGCGGCCGGCGGACGGGATCGACGCCGCCCGCGCGCTCACCGAGCTGCCGCCGCTCATCAAGGGCTATCTGCGTCTGGGCGGCTTCGTCGGCGACGGCGCCGTCATCGATCGGCAGTTCAACACCACCGATGTCTCGATCGTCGTGAAGACCGACCTCATCACCGAGAAATACTATCGGCACTATGAGCGGCAGACGCGGGAGGCGGGCGCGCTCTGATGCCCGACCCCTGCCCGTCATGAGCGCCTTCCTGCTGCGCCTCCGGCGGCTCACCCTCTATCTCGGCCTGACCCTGCCGCTGATGCCGGCGCAGGCGGTGCTGCTGCTGCTGCGCTCGCCCTGGGCGGCGAAGCTGCCGCGCCTCTACCACGCGACCGCGGCGCGCGTCCTGGGCTTCGAGGTGACGGTGCTCGGCACGCCCTCGACGCTGCCCTCGACCCTCTTCGTTGCCAACCACACCTCCTACGTGGACATCGAGATCCTGGGCGGCGTCGTCGAGGCCTCCTTCGTCGCCAAGAGCGAGGTGGCGCGCTGGCCGATGTTCGGCTGGCTCGCGCGGCTGCAGCGCACCGTCTTCGTCGACCGCCGCGCCCACACCACGCACCGCCAGCGCGACGTGCTGATCGACCGTCTCAAGGCGGGCGACCGGCTGATCCTGTTCCCGGAAGGCACCAGCGACGACGGCAACCGCGTGCTGCCGTTCAAGTCGGCGCTGTTCGCCGCCGTGCACGCCGCCCATCTCGACCGCCCGATCACCGTGCAGCCGGTCTCGGTCGCCTATCTCCGCCTCGACGGCATTCCGATCGGCCGCTTCCACCGCCCGTTCTTCGCCTGGTACGGCGACATGGATCTCGTCACCCATCTCTGGGCCATGCTGGGCCTGGGCCACGTCAACGTGACGGTGGAGTTCCACGAGCCGGTGAAGGCGGAGGATTTCCCCAGCCGCAAGGCGCTCGCCGAGCATTGCTGGCACGTGGTCGCCGCCGGCCTCGCCGCCGCGCTGGCCGGCCGGCCGCAGCCGGCCTATCCCGCGACCACGGTGCAGCCGGTGCCCGCGGCGGTGCTGGCGCCAACGCCGGCGCCGGCGGCGGTCGACGGCTGAACCGGGAGAGAGCAGGCGCCACCTTGGCCAAGAAGCTGCACATCAAGACCTACGGCTGCCAGATGAACGTCTACGATTCCGCCCGCATGGCGGACGTCCTGGCGCCGCTCGGCTACATCCTCGCCGCCGCACCCGACGACGCCGACATGGTGATCCTCAACACCTGCCACATCCGCGAGAAGGCGTCGGAGAAGGTGTTCTCGGAGCTGGGCCGGCTGAAGTCGCTGCAGAGCCGCAAGGCGCGGCATGGCGGCCGCATGATCCTGGCGGTGGCCGGCTGCGTCGCGCAGGCGGAAGGCGCCGAGATCCTGGCGCGGGCCCCCTATGTCGACATCGTCCTTGGCCCGCAGACCTATCACCGCCTGCCGGAGATGGTGGCGACGGCGACGCGCGCCACCGGCGGCGTGCTCGACACCGAGTTTCCCATCGAGGCGAAGTTCGACTTCCTGCCGGCGGCGAGCACCGCGCCCGGCGTCTCCGCCTTCCTCACCATCCAGGAAGGCTGCGACAAGTTCTGCACCTTCTGCGTCGTCCCCTATACGCGGGGCGCCGAGTTCTCGCGTCCCGCCGCCGACATCCTCGCCGAGGCGAGGCGCCTCCTCGACCGGGGCGTGCGCGAGATCACGCTCCTCGGCCAGAACGTCAACGCCTATCACGGGCGCGGCGCCGAGGGCGGCGACTGGGGCCTCGGCCGCCTGATCCGCGCCCTCGCCGGGCTCCCTGGCATGGAGCGCATCCGCTACACCACCTCGCATCCGCGCGACATGGACGCGGATCTGATCGCCGCCCATCGCGACGTCCCGGCGCTGATGCCGTTCCTGCATCTGCCGGTGCAGTCGGGCTCCGACCGCATCCTCGCGGCGATGAACCGCCGCCACACCGTCGCCGACTATCTGCGGACGGTGGCGGCGCTCCGCGCCGCACGCGCCGACCTCGCGCTCTCCTCCGACTTCATCGTGGGCTACCCCGGCGAGAGCGACGCCGATTTCCAGGCGACGCTCGACCTCGTGGCGAGCGTGGGCTTCGCCCAGGCCTTCTCCTTCAAGTACAGCCCGCGCCCCGGCACGCCCGCTTCGACCGAGGGCGAGCAGGTGCCGGAGGTCGTCAAGACCGAGCGCCTGGCGCGCCTGCAGGATCTGCTGGAGCGGCAGCAGCGCGCCTTCAATGCGAGCCTCGTCGGCAGCATCCAGCCGGTGCTGCTGGAGCGCGCCGGCCGGCATTCCGGCCAGCTCGTCGGCCGCAGCCCCTATCTGCAGCCGGTGCATGCGAGCCTCGCGCCGGTGCTGGTGGGCGCCATCGTGCCGCTGCGCATCACCGGCGCCGAGCCCAACAGCCTTGCCGGCGAGCTGCCGGCGGCGGAGCGGGTCGGCGCATGAGGCAATCCTCCTCCGGCGCGCCCCGCCCCGCCGAGACCGTGCAGATGCAGTTCGACGACAACACGCTGCTGCCGATGCTGTTCGGCGAGCACGACGCCCATCTCGACCGCATCGAGAAGCAGCTCGGCGTCGCCGTGGTGTCGCGCGGCAACCGCATCGCGATCACCGGCCCGAGCGCGCGGGCGGAGCAGGCGCGCGCCGCGCTGGCCTCGCTCTACGACCGCCTGAAGCGCGGCCTCGAGGTGGATGGCGCCACGGTGGACGGCGCCGTGCGGCTCGCCCACAGCCGCGGCGGCGAGCCGCCCTCGACCTTCGGCGCCGAGAGCGAGATCCATACGAGAAAGCGCCGCATCTCCGCCCGCAGCCCGGCCCAGGCCGCCTATATCCGCGCGCTCCGGAGCCACGAGCTGGTCTTCGGCCTCGGCCCCGCCGGCACCGGCAAGACCTATCTCGCGGTCGCCGCCGCCGTCGATCACATGATGTCCGGCAAGGTCGAGCGCATCATCCTGTCGCGGCCGGCGGTGGAGGCGGGCGAGCGCCTCGGTTTCCTCCCGGGCGATCTCCGCGAGAAGGTCGATCCCTATCTGCGCCCGCTCTACGACGCGCTGCACGAGATGCTGCCGGGCGAGCTGGTGCAGAAGCGCCTCGACAGCGGCGAGATCGAGATCGCGCCCCTGGCCTTCATGCGCGGGCGCACCCTCTCGCACGCCTTCGTCATCCTCGACGAGGCGCAGAATACGACGCCGGTGCAGATGAAGATGTTCCTGACGCGGCTCGGCGAGGGCGCCCGCATGGCGGTGACCGGCGATCTCTCCCAGATCGACCTGCCGCGCGGCACCACCTCCGGCCTCGCCGACGCGCTGGCGACGCTCGACGGCGTCGAGGGCATGGCGGTGGTCAACTTCACCGAGGTGGACATCGTCCGCCATCCGCTGGTCGCCCGCATCGTCCAGGCCTATGACCAGCGCGAGCGCCGGAAGAACGCGCGGCGGAGCCCGCCCGCCGATGACTGACCGACCAAGATCCGCCAGCCGCAGCCGCCCGCACGCCGAGATCGCCATCGAGCTCGCCGAGCCCTGCCCGCGCTGGCGCGCGGCGCTCGCCCGGCGGCGCGCGCTCTGCATCACGGCGGTCGAGGCGGCGATCGCGCTGGCGAAGCCGCGGCTCAAGCGCCAGGCGGAGGTGAGCCTGGTGCTCGCCGACGACGCGCTGGTGCGCCGGCTCAACCGGCAATGGCGGCGGATCGACGCGCCCACCGACGTGCTCTCCTTCGCCGCCGAGGAGCAGGCGCCGGCGCCCCAGGCGCCGTTCCTGCTCGGCGACGTGATCCTCGCCTTCGAGACGGTGAGCGAGGCGGCGGAGCAGCAGGGCAAGCCGCTCGCCGATCATCTGCGCCACCTGGTGGTGCATGGCGTGCTGCATCTCCTCGGCTACGACCACCAGCGGCCGGACGAGGCGGAGGAGATGGAGGCGCTGGAGACGCGCGTCTTGGCGCGGCTCGGCGTCGCCGACCCCTATGCGGCCGAGCGGCAGGCGGCGGGCCATGGCTGAGACCTCGAACGGCAAACCCGGCCCGCGCCCCGGCGAGGAAGTCTCCGACGGTCCGTTCCGCGGCCTGCGCAACTGGCTCCGGCAGCTGCGCCGCGACCGCGGCACGGAGCAGGATCTCCGCACCTCCCTCGAGGAGCTGATCGAGGAGCACGAGGAGGAGCCGATCGACCCGCAGGAGCGGGCGATCCTCGCCAACATCCTCAAGCTGCACGAGCTCACCGCCAACGACGTGATGGTGCCGCGGGTCGACATCGTCGCGCTCGAGGCCGAGACGCCCTTCGACCAGGTGATCAAGGCGATGGTGGAGCACGGCCACTCGCGGGTGCCGATCTACCGCGAGACCCTCGACGACGTCGTCGGCATGCTGCACATCAAGGACCTGCTGCCCTATGCGGTCGACCGCAAGCCGATCGCCATCAGCAAGATGGTGCGCAAGGTGCTGTTCGTCGCGCCCTCGATGCCGATCCTCGACCTGCTGCTGCAGATGCGGCTGACCCGCATCCACCTGGCGCTTGTGGTGGACGAGTTCGGCGGCGTCGACGGCCTCGTCACCATCGAGGACGTGATCGAGGAGATCGTCGGCGAGATCGAGGACGAGCACGACCCCGCCGACCCGCCGCAGCTGATCGAGCGGCCGGACGGCACGCTGATCGCCGAGGCGCGGACGCCGATCGCCACCCTCGAGGATCGCGCCGGGCAGAAGCTGGTGCCGCCGGAGGTGGAGGAAGGCATCGACACGCTGGGCGGCCTCGTCACCACGCTGGCCGGCCGCGTGCCCGCGCGCGGGGAGGTGATCAAGCACCCGGTCGGATTCGATATCGAAGTACTGGACGCCGATCCCCGGCGGGTGAAGCGGCTGCGGCTCAAGGGCCTGCCGGCGCCGCCGGTCGACGAGGTGGAGCATGCCTGAGCGGGCGCCGGTGCTGGGCTTCCGCGGCACCCTTCCGGTAGCGCCGGCGCAGCTCACCGCGATCAGGCTCGCGGAGCTGCAAGGCTTCCGGCGCTACGGCATGGCCTTCCTGCTGGGCGTCATCGCCGCCGCGGCGCTGCCGCCGGTCGACCTCACGCCGCTGCTGCTGCTTTCCTTCACCGGCCTCGTCTGGCTGTTCGACGGCGCGCAGCGGCCGCGGGAAGCCTTCGGCCTCGGCTGGAGCTTCGGCCTGGGATTCTTCGTCGCCGGCCTCTACTGGGTCGCCGCCGCCCTCTTCGTCGACATCGCGCAGTTCTGGTGGCTGCTGCCCTTCGCGGTGCTGGGCCTGCCGGCGCTGATGGCGGTCTATGCCGGCGGCGCGCTGCTGGCGGCGCACCTGCTCTGCCGCCGGCTGCGCTGGCGCGGCGTGGCGCGCGTGCTAGCGCTAGCAGCGTTCTGGGCCGGCGGCGAGTGGCTGCGCGGCCATCTCCTCACCGGCTTCCCCTGGAACCTGGTCGGCTATGCCTGGTCGGGCGCGTTTCCCGGCAGCCTCGCCATGCTGCAGCTCACCTCGCTCACCGGCATCTATGGGCTGAGCCTGCTCACCGTGACCCTGGCGATGCTGCCGGCGACGCTCGGCGATCTCGGCGGGCGGCGGCAGCTGCCGATGATCGCCGGCGTGCTGGCGCTGCTGGCGGCGCTGGGCTTCGGCTGGGCCAGGCTCGGCGCCGGCACCACGCCCGACGTGCCGGGCCTCGAGCTCAGGCTGGTGCAGCCCGCCGTCGAGCAGACGCTCAAGAACGACCCGGTGGAGCGCGTCGCCACCTTCCGTCGCCACCTGGCGCTCTCCGGCGAGGCGAGCGAGAGCAAGACGCCGATCACCACGCTGATCTGGCCGGAGGCGGCCGCGCCGCCCTTCCTCGACCGCGACGACACCGCGCGCGCGATGATCGCCGCGGTGACGCCGGCCGGCGGCCTCGCCCTCGTCGGCAGCGATCGCACCGAGCCGCCGCCGGCGCGGCCCGAGCATGTCTGGAACAGCCTGGTGGCGGTCGATCACGCCGGCCGGATCGTCGGCTCCTACGACAAGGCGCATCTGGTGCCGTTCGGCGAATACGTGCCGCTGCGCGGCGTGCTGCCGATGAACAAGATCACGCCCGGCACCCTCGACTTCACGCCGGGACCGGGACCGCGCACGCTGCATCTGCCGGGGCTGCCGCCGGTCTCGCCGCTGATCTGCTACGAGGCGATCTTTCCCGGCGCGGTCGCCGATCCCGCCGACCCGCCGCAGTGGCTGCTCAACATCACCAACGACGCCTGGTACGGCTTCACCTCGGGCCCGTTCCAGCATTTCAACATCGCGCGCGTGCGCGCCGTCGAGGAAGGCATGCCGCTGGTGCGCGCCGCCAACAACGGCATCTCCGGTCTCGTCGATCCCTATGGCCGCGTGCTGAAGCATCTGCCGCTCAACGCGGTCGGATTTCTCGACGTGCCGCTGCCGCGAGCACTGCCCGCTACAATCTATGCGCGGACAGGTGATGTTGTTTTTCTGCTCGCTCTGCTCGGAGCGTTGGGTCTAGCGTGGTGCTGCGCACGCGCGCGCCACCGTCCGCCGACAACGTCCTAGCCGAGAACGTCCTAAACGAATCCTTGCTTCGCGCGACACACGAGTCGCGCGCCGTAAATTTCAAAATTTCAATTAATTTGATATTAAGTATCTTAGGCGGTTGACCACATGCGATGGTGTGAACTATCAATGGTCAACGCTGGAGTGAGTGGTCTAATCCCGTGATAACGAACTACAACATTGGCGACGGACGCAAGCGCCGTCCGAAGTCGGACAAGCCGAATCCCATCGACGTTCATGTCGGCTCGCGCGTGCGTTTGCGTCGCACGCTGCTCGGCATGAGTCAGGAGAAGCTTGGCGAGGCGATCGGCCTCACCTTTCAGCAGGTGCAGAAGTACGAGCGCGGCGCGAATCGAATCGGCGCCAGCCGACTCTACGATCTCTCCCGCGTGCTCGACGTGCCGGTGTCGTTCTTCTTCGACGACATGAACTCGACGGTGACCACCGCCGCCGAGCAGCGCCTCGGCGGCATGACGCCGGAGCCGACGACGAACCCGACCTCCGAGGCGGATCCGCTGATGCGGCGCGAGACTTTGGAATTGGTCCGCGCCTACTACCGCATCGTCGATCCGCAGATCCGCCGCCGCCTGTTCGATCTGACCAAGGCGATCGCCAACTCCCAGGCCTCCTAGCGGCCGCCGCCAGCGCCGCCGGAGCGGGCGGCCCGCCCGCCGAATGCGGGCGCAACTTGCCCACCCTTTGCCCACCGCGAAAATCCTTGACCTGGGTCCGGCCCGGTAGCAACTAGTCGCTGCCGTCGCCGCCGCGGGCTCGCCTCGCGGCGCGGCGCCAGGCGGAGTTCCAGCACCGCATTTCCCGCTATTCAGGCGGCTCCCGAGGGACCGGAGAAAGGATCGACTGTGGCAACGCGCAACTACGTTTTCGCCAGTGAATCGGTGTCGGAAGGCCATCCGGACAAGGTCTGCGACCGGATCTCCGACGCGGTCGTGGACACCTTCCTCGCCGCCGATCCCCAGGCCCGGGTGGCCTGCGAGACGCTCTGCACCACCAACAAGGTGGTGATGGCCGGCGAGGTGCGCGGCCCCGCCTCGATCACCAAGGACCTGCTGATCGAAGTGGCGCGCAAGGCCATCAAAGAGATCGGCTACGAGCAGGAGGGCTTCCACTGGAAAGAGGCCGAGGTCGACTGCCTCATTCATTCGCAGTCGCCCGACATCGCCCAGGGCGTCGACGCCGCCGGCAACAAGGACGAGGGCGCCGGCGACCAGGGCATCATGTTCGGCTATGCCTGCCGCGAGACGCCGGAGCTGATGCCGGCGCCGATCTACTACGCCCACGCCATCCTGCGCTCGCTCGCCAAGGCGCGCCACGAGGGCTCGGCGCCCAAGCTCGGCCCCGACGCCAAGAGCCAGGTGTCGCTCAAATACGTCGACGGCAAGCCGGTCGGCTGCACCTCGGTGGTGGTCTCGACCCAGCACAGCCCGGACATCGACCAGGACGACGTGCGCGAGATCGTGCGCCCGCATGTGATGAACGTGCTGCCCAAGGGCTGGATGTGCGACGAGGAGCACTTCTACGTGAACCCGACCGGCCGCTTCGTGGTCGGCGGCCCCGACGGCGACTGCGGCCTCACCGGCCGCAAGATCATCGTCGACACCTATGGCGGCGCGGCGCCCCATGGCGGCGGCGCCTTCTCCGGCAAGGACCCGACCAAGGTCGACCGCTCCGCCGCCTATGCGGCGCGCTACCTCGCGAAGAACGTGGTGGCGGCGGATCTCGCCGACCGCTGCGTGATCCAGCTCTCCTACGCCATCGGCGTCGCCAAGCCGCTCTCGGTCTATATCGACACGTCCGGCACCGGCCGGGTCTCCGAGGACCGCCTCTCCGACGTGCTGCAGCAGCTGATGGACCTGTCGCCGCGCGGCATCCGCACCCACCTCGACCTCAACCGGCCGATCTACGCGCGCACCGCGGCCTACGGCCATTTCGGCCGCGCGCCGGAGCCCGATGGCGGCTTCTCCTGGGAGCGGCTCGACCTCGTTCCGCAGCTGAAATCGGCCTTCGCCTGATCGACGAGAAGCCGCCGGCGGAGCCCGCGCAGCGCCGGCGCCTCGTCTATGGCCGGCGCCGCGGCCGGAAGCTGCGGCCCGGCCAGCGCGACCTCTTGAGCGATCTGCTGCCGGCGCTCAGCCTCGCGCTGCCGGAGCGCGGCGGCCTCGATCCGCGGACGCTCTTTCCGGCGCCGAAGCGCGAGCTCTGGCTCGAGATCGGCTTCGGCGCCGGCGAGCATCTGGCGGCGCAGGCGGCGGCCCATCCGGATATCGGCTTCATCGGCGCCGAGGTTTTCGAAAACGGCGTGGTGAAGCTGCTGGCGGCGGTGCGCGAGGGCGGCCTCGAGAACGTCCGCGTGCTGGTGGACGACGCGCGCCTCCTGCTGGCGGCGCTGCCCGACCGCTCGCTCGGCCGCGTCTTCATCCTCTTCCCCGATCCCTGGCCGAAGCTGCGCCATCACAAGCGCCGCATGGTGTCGCCGGCGACGCTCGACCAGCTCGCGCGGCTGATGCGGGACGGCGCCGAGCTCCGCCTCGCCACCGACGATGTCGGGTATCTGCGCTGGATGCTGGAGCTGGCGCCCGTCCACCCCGCCTTCGAATGGACTGCGCGCGGGCCCGCGGACTGGCGGCGGCGGCCGCCGGACTGGCCGGGCACGCGCTATGAGCGCAAGGCCATCCTTGCCGGCCGTCAACCATGCTTCCTCAGCCTGGTGCGGCGCCCGCGCGACCGCGGTTGAGCGGCTCCCGACGGGCGTTTTCGGGGCCTCCACGGGCAACCGGAGCCGCCGCGATTGAGCCTTGCATGCGAGCGAAATCGGGCTATATTCCCGGCCAATAACCCATAGGATGCGGTCATCGATCGCATCTCTGAAAATCGAGGGGTGGGCCCAAGAGCCCGCCCTTTTGCTTTAGAGGCTTTGCTTTATTGGGCCCCGGGGCTGTTGCTGAAGGATTGCCGGTGATCGACACCGCCCGCATCGAGACGCTGATCGCGCCCTCGCTGGAAGCGATGGGCTATCGGATCGTGCGCGTCAGCGTCACGGGCGGCCGGCGCGCCGTGCTGCAGGTGATGGCGGAGCGCATCGACAACCGCCCGATGAGCGTCGAGGACTGCACCGAGATCACCCATACGGTCTCGGCGCTGCTCGACGTCGCCGATCCCATCGAGCACGCCTATTTCCTTGAGGTGAGCTCGCCGGGCATCGACCGGCCGCTGATGCGGCGGGAGGATTACGAGCGCTTCCTCGGCTTCGAGGCGAAGCTGGAGCTGAGCAGCCCGATCGAGGGGCGCAAGCGCTTCCGCGGCCGCCTGATGGGGCTCGCGGACGACCGTCTCAGCGTCAACCTCGGCGCCGAGGTGGTTGAGCTGCCGCTCAAAGCGATTGCCCGCGCGAAGCTGGTGCTGACCGACGACCTGATCGCCGCCGCCACGCCGCAGGCCTGACCCTAGCAACGAGAAACCGAGAGCATCATGCAATCCCCAGCCACTTATGCCCGACCCGAGCTGCTGCAAGTCGCCGATACCGTGGCGCGCGACAAGGGCATCGACCGCGACGAGGTGCTGGTCGCCATGGAGCAGGCGATCCAGAAGGCGGGGCGCTCGAAATACGGCCAGGAGTACGACATCCGCGCCGAGATCGACCGCAAGAACGGCGAGATCCGGCTGCTGCGCTACCGCGAGGTGAAGGACCCCGTGGAGAACGAGGCGACGCAGATCCCGCTGGTCGAGGCGCGCCGCTTCAACCCCGAGGCGGAGGTCGGCGACTTCATCACCGATCCCTTGCCGCCGATCGATTTCGGCCGCATCGCCGCGCAGACCGCAAAGCAGGTGATCGTGCAGAAAGTGCGCGACGCCGAGCGCCAGCGCCAGTTCAACGAATACAAGGACCGCATCGGCGAGATCGTGAACGGCCTCGTGAAGCGGGTCGAGTTCGGCAACGTGATCGTCGACCTCGGCCGCGCCGAGGCGATCCTGCGCCGCGACGAGCTCTTGCCGCGCGAGAGCTTCCGCCAGGGCGAGCGGGTGCGTGCCTATATCTACGACGTGCGCCAGGAAGTGCGCGGGCCGCAGATCTTCCTCTCGCGCACCCACCCGCAGTTCATGGCCAAGCTCTTCGCCCAGGAAGTGCCGGAGATCTATGACGGCATCATCGAGATCCGCGCGGTGGCGCGCGATCCCGGGAGCCGCGCCAAGATCGCCGTCATCTCCAACGACAGCGGCATCGATCCGGTCGGCGCCTGCGTCGGCATGCGCGGCAGCCGCGTCCAGGCGGTGGTCGCCGAGCTGCAGGGCGAGAAGATCGACATCATTCCCTGGTCGCAGGATCCCGCGACCTTCGTGGTGAACGCGCTCGCCCCCGCCGAGGTGGCGAAGGTGGTGATGGACGAGGACCAGCGCCGCATCGAGGTGGTGGTGCCCGACGACCAGCTCTCCCTTGCGATCGGCCGGCGCGGCCAGAACGTGCGGCTCGCCTCGCAGCTCACCGGCTGGGACATCGACATCCTGACCGAGGCGGAGGAATCCGAGCGCCGCCAGGAGGAGTTCCGCACCCGCAGCCAGATGTTCATCGAGGCCCTGGACGTCGACGACGTCATTGCCCATCTCCTGGTTACGGAAGGCTTCACCTCGGTGGAGGAGGTCGCCTTCGTCCCCACCAGCGAGCTCGCCGGCATCGAGGGCTTCGAGGAGAGCGTGGCGGCCGAGCTGCAGGAGCGCGCCCGCGTGTTCCTCGAGGAGCAGGCGGCGCGCGCCGAGGAGAAGCGCAAGGAGCTCGGCGTCAGCGACGACATCGCGGCGATCGAGGGCATGGTCCCGGCGCGGCTGGTGGCGCTCGGCGAGAAGGGGGTCAAGAGCCTCGACGATCTCGGCGACCTCGCCGCCGACGAGCTCAACGAGATGCTGCCGGCGAACCTCAA
>Ga0335078_10012334_pt1 | contig 12671 bp, 9 predicted proteins | sample Lox_Sample_32_FD_206711 | JGI IMG/M metagenome (GOLD analysis project Ga0335078, IMG submission 206711) | Soil microbial communities from Loxahatchee National Wildlife Refuge, Florida, United States - Lox_Sample_3.2 | ecosystem: Environmental > Terrestrial > Soil > Wetlands | place: USA: Florida... | reverse complement strand
CCTCGAACCCGCCGAACGCCAGCACGGCCAGCGAGAACGCGATGAAGATGTCCTGGGTCCCGGACCCGCCCGGCCAGTGGAATGGCGTGCCGGACAGGCCCTGCGCGCCGCCCTTGGCCAGCACGGTGATGGCCAGCACCAGCAGCAGCACCACCTCGAACAGGTAGAGCACGATCGTGGTCCGCACGCCGAACTTGAGCCCGAGCACCACCGGCGCCACCACCAGGACCCCGTACAGGATCGTGACGATCTGGGTGATCCCCCAGATGTGCGGGTCGTTCAGCACGTTCTGCACGATGTACTGGCCGACGAAGATGTAGATGCCGCCGAACGCGATGATGTAGCCGAGCAGAGTGATCACCCCGACGACGACCGACGTGCGGACGCCCATCGACCGGGCGATGTAGGTCAGGAACGACCCCGCGCTCGGGAACACCCCGGAGAACAGGGCCAGGCTGCCCGCCGTGGCGATCAGCCCGACCATGCTGATCAGGAAGACCAGCGGGACCGACGCGCCGGCGAACGCGGCCATCAGCCCGGTGGTGAAGAACAGGTTGAAGGCCGGCGCGACCTGGGCCAGCCCCGGCATGAGCACACCGAGCAGGCCGATCTCGCCGCGCGGCAGGGTGGCACGGCTCGCCTCATCGGCGGTCTGGATGTTCGCGGCCATCTGTCATTCCTTTCCTTGGCTGCGGACGAAGTCGAGAACGGTGCGGTTGAAGCTGGCGGGGTGCTCCCACAGGCAGGCATGGCCGCCACGGACCGTCTGCCATTGCGCCCCGGGAATGGCCTTGTGCAGTTCGCGGGACAGCGCGACCGGGATGAGGATGTCCTCCTCGCCCGCCAGCACCAGGGTGGGGATGGAGATCCCGCCGAGCCGGGCGGTGGTGTCGTGCTGCTGGATCACCGCCAGCTGGGCCAGGTAGGCCGGGACCGGCTGGTCCATGTACTTCATGGCCGTCTCGAACTCGGCCAGCTCGCCTGGGCGGTCGCTGAAGAACTCGGTGGTGAACGCCCACAGCGTGACGTCGCGCATCACGAACGGGATGCCGAGCACCGGCGCGGCATCGGCCCACATCGCGAACATCCGCGAGCAGAACGGCCCCGGCGCCGCGTACGTGCAGGCCATGGTCACCGACCGGAGGTCCTCCGGGTAGGCCAGCGCGTACTCCTGGACGATCATCCCGCCCATCGACACCCCGAGCAGGTGGAACCCGGTGATCCCGAGGTGGTCGACCAGCGCCTTGGTGTCGTCGGCCAGCAGCCGGGAGGAGTAGGGGCCGGCCGGCTTGCTGGTCTGGCCGATCCCCCGGTTGTCGAACATCAGCACCCGGTACCCGGCCTCGGTCAGCTCGGCTTCCTGGAACGCCCAGGTCTCCAGGTCGTCGGCCAGCCCGTTGACCAGGACGATGGTCTCCGGCCCATGACCGGCGATCCGGTAGTGCACGTCGATCCCGTTAACAGCGGCAAATGGCATGGGCTACTCCTGTGGTGAACGGGACCGCAGGCTCACCCGCGCATGCAGTTCGCGCAGCATCGCCTCGGTCAGCGAGAAGTGCTCGGCGGCCAGCCCGGCCGCCCGGTCCGGGTCACCGTCGATCACCGCCTGGGCTAGCACCGGGTGCTGGTGCAGCGCCCGGCGGCGCACTTCCGGGCTGTACGGCTCGGCCTCGAACCCGAAGCTGATGTCGTGCCGGATGCGCAGGCTGAGGTCGAGCAGGTGATGGTTGTGGGTGGCCCCGGCGATCGCGCCGTGCAGGGCCAGGTCGGCCATCCGGGACGACTCGCGGTCCGCGCCGGCCCGCTCGTAGTCGGCCAGCGCGGCCCGGATCGCCTTGACGTCGGTGTCGGTCCGCCGCAGCGCCGCGGTACGGGCGATCTGCTGCTCGATGACCTGCCGGAAGTCCAGCAGCAGCTCCAGTTCCTGCCACTCGCCGCCCAGCGTGCGGCGGATCATCTCGGCCGACTCCGGTCCCCAGCCCGCCTCGACGAACGTGCCGCCGGACCGGCCGCGGCGCACGGTCACATAACCGGACTCGGCCAGCCGGGCGATGGCCTCGCGCACCGTGGCCCGGCTCACCCCGAGCATCGAGGCCAGCTCCCGCTCGGTGGGCAGCCGCTGCCCGGGCACGAACTGGCCCAGCGCGATCGCGGTGACGAAGCGTTCCGCGATCCGCTCCCCGGTGGTGCGCACGGTCATCGGGCTGAGCAGCCCCTGTGCTGGCCCGGGGGGGCGACCCCCCGGACCCCCCCGATCGCCGCTCCGCGCCGAGGCCGGCAGGCCGGCCGGCTCCGGACCCAGCTTCGGGCCGGTCACCGGGCACCTCCCGTGGGCAGGCCGCCGCGGGCGTAGTAGTCGGCCAGGAACCGGGCCAGGGTGCGCGCCCCGGCCACGATGCTGGCCAGTTCTACCGCCTCGTCGGTGCCGTGGATGTTGCGCACCCGCGGGCCGTAGGCCACCGCGGGCACGCCGAACTGGTTCAGGTAGATCCGCGCGTCGGTCGTGCTGCCCAGCGCATACGTCCGTGGCAGGGCATCGTGCGCGGCTTCGTGCGCGGCAGCCAGGCCGGTGACCAGGGGGTGCCCGGCGTCGATCAGGTAGCCCTCGGCCCGGAACCCGGACGCGCGCAGCTCCGGCGGGTGGCTGGCCAGCCACGGGTCCGCGGCGGAGGCCGCGCTCACCGCGTCCGACACCCGCTTGAGCGCCTCGTCCGGGGTCCAGGCGGGTGGGAAGCCGACCCGCAGGCCCACCGTGGCCTGCCCGGGCACGCTGGACGGCCAGTCCCCGGCCCGGAACACGCCCACGTTGACCGCACAGGCCCGCTCCAGGTGCGCGAACGGCTCGTCGAGCTGCAGCGCCATCGGCGTCTCAAGCGCCCGGACGCTGTCGATCAGCCGTAGCGCCGCGTCCACCGGGTTCACCGCCCGGTGCGCCGACTCGGCGTGCCCGGGCAGCCCGCGCACGGTCAGTTCGGCCCACAGGATGCCCACCCCGCCCAGCAGCAGGCCCAGGTCAGTCGGCTCGAGCAGCACCGCCGCGTCGGCCAGCACGCCGCCGCGCGCGGTGGCCAGCGTCCCGTTGCCGGTGCACTCCTCTTCGATCACCGAGGCGAAGCTGAGCCGGCCGCGGAGCCAGCCGGGCACCGCCGCGTGCAGCGCGCTCACCGCCAGCGCGGCCACCGCGAAGCCGCCCTTCATGTCGCCCGCGCCCCGGCCGAACAGCCAGCCGTCCCGGCGCACCGGCTGGAACGGCGGCGCCGACCACCGCCCCGACTCGGCCGGCACCACGTCGATGTGCCCGTTGAGCAGCAAGGACGGCCCAGCCCCCGCGGTGAGGTGGCCTACCACGTTGGGCCGTCCTGCATAGGTGGCTTGCGGCACCCCGGCAGCCGGGTCGGCCGTGATGCCTTCCGGCACGTCCATGGCTTCTGTGACGAAACCCAGCCGGTCCAGCTCGGCCCGCACGACCCGCTGGGCAGCCGCCTCCTGGCCCACCGTGCTGGGTGCGGCAACCAGCCGTTCGAGGAAGCTGAACGACTGCTCGGCCAGGTCGTCGATCGACCGGTCGAGGGCGTTAAGCAAAAGAGGGGTTAGCACGAGCCCATCCAAAAGCCTAAAGGTTGGGACATTAGACCTTTTAGCGGTGGGTGCTGTCAAGAGTGGCCGCGGGCCGGATGAGACGCTGTCCTAGACACCAAACGATCGGGGGTGACCCGGATGGGCGGACCGGACCGGCAACCGGACTGGGTAGATCCGGAGCTGGCCACGCTGACCAGGGAACGGTTCTCCGACCCGGCCTGGATCTACGAGCGCAAGCTCGACGGCGAGCGCTGCCTGACCCACCGGGACGGTGCGGACCTCCGGCTGATGACCAGGAACCGGAAGGTGGTCAGCAGCACCTACCCGGAGCTGGCCGGGGCACTGGCCGCCCAGCCCGCCAGCGACTTCATCGTGGACGGCGAGGTGGTCGCGTTCGACCACGGCCAGACCCGGTTCGCCGAGCTGCAGCAGCGGCTGGGGGTCGCCCACCCCAGCCCCGAACTGCTGCGGGAAGTGCCGGTGACGTACTACATCTTCGACGTGCTGTGGGCCGACGGCGCCGACCTGCGCCCGCTGCCGCTGCTGGAACGCAAGCAGCACCTGCGCGACCTGCTGCGGTGGGACGGCCCGCTGACGTTCGTCGAGCACCGGGTGCGCGACGGCGAGCAGTACTACCTGGAAGCCTGCCGCCAGGGCTGGGAAGGGCTGATCGCCAAGCGGGCCGACGCGCCGTACCGGGCCGGCCGGACCAAGGACTGGCTGAAGTTCAAGTGCGAGAACAACCAGGAGTTCGTGATCGGCGGGTTCACCGAACCGCAGGGCACCCGGATCGGCTTCGGCGCGCTGCTGATCGGCTACTACGACGGCGACGACCTGGTCTATGCGGGCAAGGTGGGCACCGGCTTCAGCACGGCCGTTCTGCAAGTGCTGCACGAGGAGCTGTCCGCGCTGGAGCAGCCCAAGCCACCGTTCAGCCGCGGCCAGCTGCCCCGCCGCCGTGGCGTGCACTGGGTCAAACCGCAGCTGGTCGGGCAGGTCGGGTTCAGCGAGTGGACCACCGCCGGGGAGCTGCGCCACCCCCGGTTCCAGGGGCTGCGCCGGGACAAGAGCCCGGCCGAGGTGATCAGGGAGGTGCCGCAGGATGGCTGACACCGCGGCCCGCGAGCAGCTCCGGGTGGGACGGCAGACCGTTTCGCTGTCCAACACGGCCAAGGTCCTGTTCCCCGCGGACGGCATCACCAAGGGCGACCTGATCGGCTACTACCGGGATATCGCCGGGGTGATGCTGCCCTACCTGCGCGACCGGCCGCTGTCCCTGGCCCGCTACCCCGAGGGCATCACCGGGGAGCGGATCTTCCAGAAGAACGTCGGCCGGCACTTCCCGGACTGGATCCCGCGGGCCGAGGTGGACAAGACCGGCGGCGAGCTGTGCCAGGTGCTCGCGGAGAAGCCCGCCGACCTGGTTTACCTGGCCAATCAGGCCAGCATCGAGCTGCATTCGGTGCTCAGCCGGACCGGCTCGCTGCACCAGCCCGACCAGCTGATCTTCGACCTGGACCCACCCGGCGAGGACCGGTTCGGCGACGTGCGCACGGTGGCGCTGCGGCTACGCGCCATCCTGGCCGACGACCTGGGGCTGACCTCGTATGTGAAAACGACCGGCAGCCGGGGGCTGCACGTCGTGGTGGTGCTGAACGCCCAGGAGGACTTCGACACGGTACGTGATTTCGCCCACCAGGTGGCCGTGGTGCTGTGCGCGGCCCTGCCCGACCTGGTCACGGTCGAGCCGCGCAAGGCCGCCCGCGGCGACCGCATCTACGCGGACATCATGCGCAACGGGTACGCGCAGACCGCCGTCGCGCCGTACTCGGTCCGCGCCCGCCCGGGCGCACCGGTCGCGGTGCCGCTGCACTGGGACGAGGTCACCGACCCCCGGCTCAGCCCGCGCGGCGTGACCATCAGGACCATCGCCAGCCGGCTGGACCAGCTGGCCCGCTCGGGTGACCCGTGGGCCGGGATGGCCCGGCGCCGCTACGGGCTGGCCCGGCCGCTCCGCCTGGTCCGCGGGCTGGCCTAGCCCCGGCACCGAGAAAGCGAGGAACCGGATGACCCTGGGTGATCTGCTGACCGACGCGTTCGGCCGGATCCGCGGCGTGGTACACGACGTGACCAGCGGGCTGACCGAGGACCAGCTCGCGTTCCGCCCGGGCGGCCGGGCCAACTCCATCGCCTGGCTGGTCTGGCACCTGACCCGGATCCAGGATGATCACGTGGCCGCAGTGGCCGGCACCGAGCAGGCCTGGACCGCCGCGGGCTGGGCGGACCGGTTCGGCCTGCCGTACCCGCCGGGCGACACCGGCTACGGGCACAGCAGCGAGCAGGTCGCGGCGTGCCGGGCCCCGGCCCGGCTGCTGACCGGCTACCACGACGCCGTGTACCGCGACACGGTCGGCTATGTCGAGGGCCTCACCGGCCCGGACCTGGACCGGGTCGTGGACCGGGACTGGGTCCCGCCGGTCACCCTGGGCGTCCGGCTGGTCAGCGTGATCTCGGACGACCTGCAGCACGCCGGGCAGGCCGCCTACCTGCACGGCCTGGTGGTCAAGGGCTGGGACGCGGCCGACATCTGAGCCGCCCTCGCTCCGGCCGCGCTGCCTCAGGCCGGGCCGAACAGCGAGTCCAGCGCGGCGTCGATGGTGGCCGACAGTGGCCCGATGGCCGGCACCACCGGCTCCGGCGGCGTGGCCTCCACCGGCTCGCATTCCGCCTGCGCGGCCGGGGTGAGGAACCGGGTCAGCTGGGCGTAGCCGTGCCGGTCGTCGGCGGCCATCCGGTGCAGGTGCATCCGCAGCGGCGCGTACAGGTACAGCTCGTCCCGGGCCCGGGTGACGGCCACGTAGAACAGCCGCCGCTCCTCGGCCTCCCCGTCCGGGCTGCCCAGCGCCATGTCACTGGGCACCGCCCCATCCACCAGATGCATCAAATGCACCACTGGCCACTCCAGCCCCTTGGCCGAATGGATCGTGGACAGGATCAGGTAGTCCTCGTCCAGCCGCGGCGGCCCGGCCAGGTCCGATGCCGACACCGGCGGGTCGAGGGCCAGCTCCACCAGCGCGTCATGCAGCGACGGCCGGGTGGCCGCCGCGTCCGCCAGCCGCTCAAGATCATTTAGCCGAACGCCGGCATCCGGGTATCGGCCGCGCAGCGGGGCGTCGAGGGCCGCCAGGATCGCGGTCGCCCGGTCCCCCGTCTTCTCCAGGGCCGCCGCCCCAGCCAGCGCCGACAAGGTGGCGGTCACCGCTTCGCGGTACTTGGCCGGGATCGCGCCCGCCGCGTCCGCCCAGCGGGCCAGCGGGTCGGGCTCGCCCAGCCGCAGCGCGTCCACCACCCGCCCGGCGTGCACCGGGCCGACGCCCTCGTGCAGCCTTAGTACCCGGAACCAGGCGATGTCGTCGGCCGGGTTGGCCACCACCCGGGCCGCGGCCAGGAAGTCCTTGACGTGCGCCGCCTCGGTGAAGCGCAGCCCGCCGTACTTGATGAACGGGATGCCGCGCACCGACAGCTCCACTTCCAGCACGGAGCTGTGCCCGGCCGCGCGCATCAGCACGGCCTGGTCGCGCAGGTCCACCCCGGCCTCGTGGGCGGCCAGCACCCGGGCGCAGATCTCCCGGGCCTGGGTGGCCTCGTCGTGACAGCGGACCAGCTGCGGACGGCTGCCCGGACCCCGGGCCGGGGTCAACGCCAGCTCCAGGCCCGGCGACTGCGGCCGCACCGTGTTGGCCAGCGTCAGCACGGCGGCCTTGGACCGGTAGTTACGGCCCAGCCGGACCACTTCGAGGCCGGGGTAGTGCTGGCCCAGCTCACGCAGGTGCGCCGGATCCGACCCGCGGAACGCGTAGATCGCCTGGGCGTCATCGCCCACGCAGGTCAGCCCGTGGCCGTCCGGGCGCAGCAGCCGGACGATGTCGGCCTGCACCGCGTTCACGTCCTGGTACTCGTCCACCAGCACCGCGTCGAACATGCCGCGCAGCACCGGCCCGGCGGCCGGGTCGGCCAGCGCGGCCCGCCACAGCAGCAGCAGGTCGTCGAAGTCGACCAGGCCATGCTGCCGCTTGTGCGCCATATAGCCGCGGAACAGCCCGCCCAGCTGAGTCTCGTAGTCCACGCACCACGGGAAGCTGGCCTTGATGATCTGTTCGATGGTGGAGTGCGTGTTGACGCAGCGGGTGTAGATGTCCGCGCAGGTGGCGGCGCGGGGCGCCCGCCGGGCCGTGCCGACCAGGCCGTGGTCGGCCCGGGCCGCGTCCATCAAGTCGGTCACGTCGGGCGGGTCGATCACGCTGAACGCGGGCGGCAGCGAGAACGACTCGGCGTGTGCCCGGATGATCTGGTGCGCGACCGCGTGGAACGTGCCGCCACACACCCGATCGGTGGCGGCCGCCCCGGCCGGGGTGACCCGGGCCAGCATGTCGTCGGCCGCCCGCCGGGTGAACGTCAGCAGCAGGATCCGGCTGGCCGGCACGCCCTGGGCGCGCAGCCAGGCGGCCCGGGCGACCAGCGTCCGGGTCTTCCCGGTGCCCGCCCCGGCCAGCACCAGCAGCGGCCCACCCTGGTGGGTGACGGCTTGGCACTGATCTTCGTTCAGCCCATCGAGCAGCCCGGCCGGTTCGAACATGAAGCCGAATGTACCGGTCCCGGCCCGGACCCGGCTAGCGGGTTCGCATCTGGTCGTCCTCGTCGATGTACACCTCCGCGGACAATTCAGCGGATGCCTCGGGCATCGCGCGCTGAATCCGGCGCAGCACGCGGTTCATGTCACCTGCGGCCCGGTTCTTCCAATCCCCGTAATGGAGGGTGTTGGAACGAGTCTCATCCAGAGCCCGCTTGAGCTGCGCGAACAGTGCTGGGTAGGAGACGCTTAGCGTGCCAGCCCACTCCCCGAGCCACTGACCGATCGGGTGCCGCAAGTTCACGGGGCAGCCGGGCGCCATCAGAATGTCGGGTGACTCGTAGCACATCGCGAAGCGAGGCGGCAGCGCGGCCAGGCCCGGTGGCCGAGCCGGTGGGTTCGCGCTGCGCACGGTCAGCCTGGGGTTGCCTGGACTGGCGGTGCCAGCTAGCTCGACGTCGAGCTTGAGTTCGGCCAAGGCGGTCTGCAAGGTCCAGTGAAACCGGGAGCGGCGAGTCCTCGGCCAAGGCGAATCGTCCCTGACGGTGACGCCGGAAAGCACCAGTTCTCCCAGGCCATCCTGGATTAGATGGCGGATCTCCGCGACGCTCCGCTTCTCATCTCCAGCCTGGATGATCTGTTCAGCACACCATTCGGGAAGAAGCGGGTCATCCTCGATCTGGCCGCTGGTCAGTTCGTCCAGCCACAGCATGGGCCGGAGCTCCGCATCCATGACCTCCTCGGCCAGTTCTGATCCCAGCGTACCGAGGTGGATCTTGGCTGCGCGGCGCACAGCCAGGTGCAGGGCCGAATAGACCGGGTAGTCGAGCGCCCGGAGGACATCCCGCGACACCGACACGTCCGGTCTCAGTTCATCGAGCAGACAGACGGGGCCGAAGATGTCGGCGTTACCCGACGACACCAAAGCCAGGTCGGTGTTATCCCCGGGAAACCTGTTGCCTGGAATGTAAGTAGGCACCCGGATACCGTTGTGCCCGAGCCACTGCCGCCCGAACAGGCTGGCAGCCGACTCGCTCATGAGAGCCGAGTACGGGACCTGGTAAGTCGCGGAGAGGCAGGCGAATTCGGCTTCGGGTTCCTTGCCTAGCCCCTGTTCTAGAGAGGCAGCAAGCTGGCGCGCTGCTGACTCGCCTGGGTTGAGTATCAGCCATTCTTGCAGGCGGTCCACTGTCTCCCGCCGACAGTCCATGTCCAGTCGCACTTGGAGCGCACCGCCGAAAGCGATAATAGACGCGGCGCGGTCTAGGATGCAGTGATCAAGGGCGCTGACCAGCTCGCTCGGGAGGCGATTCCGCACGTCGTCGGGAAGCGCCGGCAGCAGACTGGCCATGCCGGCCGCATCCGCGGTGACAGCGATCAGTTGCCCTCGGATCGCCGGGGACGGCGAGTGCGCGGTCAGGTCGAGCGGGATAGCCGTCACCGTCACGGTGGTCGTCGCCAGCAGACCCGTGACCCCTGACGCTACCTGCACCTCCTCCTGAGTCACCACGTGCTGGAACGGCGCCTGAATGAGCGGCACGTCCAGCCGGGTCAGATCGTGGCCTCGTCGTTCGGCGTCGTTGAGGTAGACCCGCACCGGGGGGAAGTGAAACGAGGCTCCGGCGTAGTCCAGCAGACGGTCGAATGCCACTTCGGATTTGGCCGGGTTGATCCGCACCGCCACGCTGGTGCCCGGGTGCTTCCGGTAGCCCCGTTCCCAGCCGTTCCGGCCGGGGAACCGGGCCGGGTCGTCTGGATCCTGCTGCATGACGAAGAAGTCGTCCAGGCTGTCCAGGGACAGCCGGAGCGGCGCGGCTAGCTGGCCGTCGGGGCGCCGTCGCCGGGTGGACACCTCGATCCGGTCGCCGACGATGAACGAGGACAGCACGCCGATGCCGAACCGGCTGATCGCGACGAACTTCTGCCGCGGCTTGTTCCTCCGCAGGATGTCGGCCTGCAATTCGTCGGACCGGTAGTAGGACCGGCCGACGCCGAGGAAGTACTTCTCCACGATGCCCTGGTCCATGCCGGCCCCGGTGTCATCCACCCGGAGCCAGTAGAAGCCGTCCTCGTCCTCCCAGGCCGAGACCCTGACTTCCATCCTGTCCTGCGGCACGTCGTGCAGGTAGACGTGCAGGCGGCAGGCGTCCACCGCGTTCTGCAGCAACTCGCGGATGAATACGTACGAGTCGCTGTACAGCCGGTCACCCATGAACAGGCCGAGCACCGCCTCGCGGTCCAGGCTGAACCGGTATTCGCCGTACCGGTAGCCGATGCTGGTGATGGTGCTGCGGTCCACGCTGCCCGGCAGGGCCAGTGACCGCCATTTCAGGTCACAGGAGTCGAGCAGCATGCGGCAGCCGCGCATTTCCTCCTCGACCACGTCGAGGAAGCGGCGGATCACGTGCTCCACCGTGGGATGCTCGGGATTGGCTACGAACATGACTGGATAGTTGGGCGTGCGCTTATCCGGGAATCCGAAGCCCCACGAGGCCAGGTGCTTGGTCCACTCGGCATTGCTGACGGCCCGGGCGCCCGTGGCTTCCCCAGCCAGCCGCAGCCAGTCGTAGACATGCTCGGGGGACCGCGTCCGGTCCAGATCCATGATGTCGGCCAGGCGCAGCAGGATCGCGCACATCCGCAGGTCGCATCGGGTCAGGAAGTCAGGCCGGAAATCACCGGCGTAGAGCGCACTCCACGGGCGGGTGTGGCTCTGGCCCAGCAGGGCCTGGGCCGGGGCCAGGGCGGCGCCGTTCCAGCGCGCCGGGGTTTTGAGCCGGGCCAGGTGGTGAGCCGCCCGCTCGGCGTGCCGGGCCCGGCAGAACTCCACCACGATGTCGCCGGGTATCTCCGCCGCCTCGGCCACCCGAAGGTAGGCGGCCGGGTTCTCGTCCAGGAAACGCTGGAAATCGGGGTCATCGGCCAGCCCGGCCAGTTCGGCCTGGTCGTACACCATCCCGATGTCGTGAAAGTAGGCGGCCAGGATGAGCATGGCCGCTTCCAGCGGGTCGAGGTTGTCGATAGCCGGTCCGAGCAGCTTTTCGATCAGCGCGATGACGTTTTTCGCATGCTGCTCGTCATGCCTGGTGTAATCGGGAAAGGTCCGCTCGACCAGCAGCAGCATCTCGGCGGCCTCCTGCGTGAGCGCCTGAACGGTGGCGATGTTCTGTGTACCGCCGCCGTTCGCTAGGACGTCCCAGAGCCCCACGCCATGCCCCCTGCACCCGCTGATCATTTGACTGTCCGCCGTCCGGCGTCCATTCTGCCCGGCTTGGCCTTGACCGCTCACCCAATACGCGGGATGAGGAACGCTTCGCCCAGAACCCAGAGCAGGATCGTGGCCGCCAGGACGAACAGGATGATGTAGGTCTCGTACCAGCGGTAGAAGTTACGGATCTTGGGCGGGCTGCGGAAATCGGGCGCGAAGTACTTGGCCGTCAGTTCGCACTCTTCGCGGCGGTAGTCCAGCCAGGACACCACGCCGATGACGATGAGCAGGATGGTGAAGCAGGCGATGACCGTGACCAGGACGAGCGCGCCCTGCACCCCGGTGCGCGCCGTGGCCGGGGCGATTTTCCACTTCGAGTAGCTGACGAACAGCACCAGCGCGGCGGTGACGATCGCGGTCACCAGGGTCTGGAATATCGCCAGAAACCGGTACACATTTTCGTTCACCGAGTGGATCTGCTGGAGAATGTACTTGTACCGCTCCACCACGATCGCCGGTGTGTCCTCGGCTGGGGGCATGGCGACCGATTTTAGCGATCCAGTCCCGATCGGTCCGAGTGGTTCACCTGTCCCGAAACTGAATCATCGGCCTCGGCCTGAACACCGCGCCGGTGCCGAGCCACCCAGCGCTGACCGGGCGTGGGGATACCATCCAGGTGTGACAGCGGTGGGGGATCTGGACCGCGCCCGGATCGCTGACCTGCATGCGCGGGAGCTGGACCGGTTCCGGGCGGACCGGCCCGGCACGCTGGCCATGATCGATCGCGCCCGCGCGCACATGCCGAACGGCCTGCCGATGGCCTGGATGGCGTCCGACAACGAGCAGCCGGTCTACGTCGATCACGGCGCTGGATCCTCGTTCACCGACCTCGATGGGTTCAGCTACGTCGACTTCAACGCCTCGGATATGGCGATGTTCTGCGGCCACGCGAACCCGGAGATCGTGGCCGCGATCAGCGCCCAGGCGGCCCGGTCCACCATGTTCCTGCTGCCGACCGAGGCCTCGGTCGCGGTGGCCGAGGAACTCTCCCGCCGCTATCCGGTCGGGCAGTGGCAGTTCACCCTGTCCGCCACTCAGGCCAACACCGAGGCGATCCGGCTGGCCCGGGCGGTCACCGGCCGCCAGGTCATCGTGCTGTTCCAGGGGCACTACCACGGCCACTTCGAGGAAGGGCTGGTCGATATCGAGGATGGCCAGGCCGGGCCAGTGCAGCGTGGGCTGTCCAAGGGGGTG
>Ga0335078_10012333_pt1 | contig 12671 bp, 5 predicted proteins | sample Lox_Sample_32_FD_206711 | JGI IMG/M metagenome (GOLD analysis project Ga0335078, IMG submission 206711) | Soil microbial communities from Loxahatchee National Wildlife Refuge, Florida, United States - Lox_Sample_3.2 | ecosystem: Environmental > Terrestrial > Soil > Wetlands | place: USA: Florida... | reverse complement strand
CCTCCCGCTTGTTCTCTCGTTTTAGCATGGTTTGCCTCTTTAGACCCAACCGGTTGGGCTTTGATTGCGCAACCTGGCCCGCTACTCCTCGCGAAGCGCGCGCACCGGATCGATGGTGGTCGCCCGCCAGGCCGGCAGAAAACTGGCAAGCTGGGCGACCGCGCCCAGGAACAGCGCCACCGACAAATAGGTAAGCGGATCGGATGCTTTCACGTCATAGAGCAGCATCGCCAGCAGCCGGGTCAACAACAGTGAGCCCACCAGGCCGGTCAACAGGCCCGCTCCGGTCAGCCGCAGGCTCTGGCCCAGCACCAGCCACACGATATTCGCGCCGCGCGCGCCCAGCGCCATGCGAATGCCCATTTCATGCGCGCGTTGCGCCACTGCATACGACATCACCCCGTAAATACCGACCGCCGCCAGCAGCAGCGCGACGCCGGCGAAGATGGCCAGCAGAAACATCGAGAGGCGCCGCCGCGCGACGGATTCCGCCATCAGCTCGTGCATGGTCCGGATGCGGTAGACCGGCTGATCCGGATCGAGGGCCGCCACCTGCTTCTGTACCGCATTGGCGAGCAGGCGCGGATCGGCGCTGGTGTGGAGGGCCAGGCTCATCGAGCCGAGAGGGAACAAGGTCTGGTCGTACGGCCAGTAAAACTCCACGCGCGAGGGCGATTCGAGCGTGCGGTAGCGCACATGCCGCACTACGCCCACCACCACGCGCCACGGCGCGCTCGACTGGCGGACGCCTTGCTTGATGCGCTTGCCGATGGCGTCCTGATGAGGCCAGTAAGTGCGCGCCAGGGTTTCGTCCACGATCGCGACCGGGGCGCCTGTTTCGGTGTCGCGCTGGTCGAAGTAGCGGCCCCGCACCAGCGCAATGCCCATGGCTTCGAAGTAACCGGGAGTCACCGGCCGCTGATCCACCTCCGGCGTGGTCTCCTTTTCCGGAACGGCCTGCGTGTCTATCGCGGCTGTGCCAGACCAACCGGTTCCGCCGAGCGGCAGGCCGGTCACCGCGCCGGCGGCGTCCACGCCGGGTAACTGGCGCACACGGTCGAGGAGCTCGCGATAGAACGCGCGGGTCTGTTCCGGTTTCGGGTACTTCTGCTCGGGCAGCGAGATGCGCATGGTAAGCACGCCGCCGGGCCGGAATCCCGCGTCCACATCCTGCAGGCGGAGGAAGCTGCGGATGAGCAGTCCGGATCCGGCCAGCAGCGCCAGCGAGAGGGCCAGTTCGCCCACGACCAGCGCGGCGCGCAGCCGTTGCGAACCTCCGCCGGTGCTCCCGCGGCTGCCTTCCTTCAGAGTCTCGTGCGTGGTATGCCACACGGAATGGAAGGCCGGAGCCCGGCCGAAAAGAATGCCGGTCCCTAGCGAAACCAGCAGCGTGAAAACCAGAACGCGAAGATCCAGGCGGGTTTCCGCCACGCGTGGGAAGCTGGTGGCGCTGGCGGCGATCAACAAGCGAAGCGCCCCGCCCGCGAGCGCCAGGCCGGCGGCGCCCCCCGCGAGCGCCAGCAGCACGCTTTCCGTCAACAACTGGCGCGTGAGCCGCCAGCGGCCGACGCCCAGCGCCTGCCTCACGGCGATTTCGCGCTGCCGCGCCGAGGCCCTTGCCAGCAGCAGGTTGGCCACGTTGCCGCAAGCGATCAGCAGCACCAGGCCGACTGCGCCCAGCATCACCCAAAGCGCGGTCTGGATGTCGCCGATCTGCTGTTCGAGCAGCGGGATCAGAATCACGCCGAAGTTGTAATCCTTGTAGGGATAGCTGGGGTTCTGCTCCACAATGCGCCGGGAAACGGCGGCCATATCCGCGCGCGCCTGCTCGAAACTGAGGCCCGGCTTGATGCGGGCGATGGCCCGCAAGCCGTGGCTGCCGCGATTATCGGGGGTGAGGTCCGCCGGCGCGAATACCAGCGGCGTCCACACTTCGGCGTCGCGCGGCATTTGGAAGCCCGGCGGCAGGACACCCACGATTTCGTTGCTCTGCCCGTTCATGACCAGTTTCCTGCCGAGCACCGCGGGGTCCGCGCCGAAGCGCCGCCGCCACAGCCCGTCGCCCAGCAGCACCACACGCTCGCGGCCCGCGCGGCCTTCTTCCGGCAGAAATACGCGCCCGAGCTGCGCCTGCACGCCGAGCAGCCGGAAAAAGCTGGTGGACACCACGGCGGCTTCGATGCGCTCCGGCACGCCGCCGATATTGATGTTGTAGCTTTCATCGTCGATGGCGGCGATCTGGGAGAAGCAATTGTTCTGCTGGAGATCCACGAACTCCGGCGCCGACACCCAGTTTTGGTCGTTGGGAATGCCGATACCGGTGAAGCGCATCCACAGTTGCACCAGCCGGCCGGGGTCCGCATAAGGCAATGGTTTCAAGATCACGGCATCCACCACGCTGAAGATGGCGGTGGTGGCGCCGATCCCCAGCGCCAGCGCGATCACCGCGACGACGGTGAAACCGGGGCTGCGGCGAAGAATGCGGAGGGCGTAACGGATGTCTTGCAGATGGGATTCCATCAATACAGTTACTCCCCCCGGCAAAAAAGGTTACGGGGTCAGAAGCAACGGCCCCCAGTACGGGGAATCGCGGTCTTGTTACAGCCTGATACACTGCGACTACGTGCGCACTGTGGTCCAGTCCCGCTCCAATGCCGTTTTGCTCGATCGGGCGGCGGAGTTTCTGCGCTCGCTGCAGGGCCACGCGGAGGTTGTGGTGCTGGCTCAATCGCGCGGCGCGGCCGACGACTTCGCGCGCGCGGCTTGCGGGACCGGCCTGCTGGGTGTGCATCGCATGACGCTCACCGGACTGGCGGTGGACTTGGCCGAAGCGCCGCTGGCCCGCGCCGGGCTGACCCCCGTCGGCGCATTGGGCGCGGAGGCCATGGTGGCGCGCGTGATCCACAAACTGAAGGCGGAGTCCATTCCGTACTTCCAGCCGGTGGCGGACACGCCCGGATTGGCGCGTGCGGTGGCTCGCACCATTGCGGAGTTGCGCCCGCAGGGCGTGCGGCCGCAGCAGGTGGCTTCGACGGGGTTGCCAGGCCGCGATCTTGCGCGCATGGTGGAGCTCTACGAGGAGGAACTGGCGCAAAGGTCCGCGGCCGACTTTGCGCTGCTGTTGCAGCATGCGATCGCGGTCGCGCGGGACGGGAAGCACCGTCTGCTGGGCCTGCCGCTAGTGCTCCTTGACGTAGATCTGGACACGTCCCTCCGCCGTCAGTTGGCCGAAGCAGTAATCGACCGCGCCCCCGAAATCTTCCAAGCCCGCCTGGAGGGCGGGCTTGAGCCCGCGCGGGGCTTGAGCCCCGCCACAACCCTAGATCGCATTCGCGAGTCGCTATTCAAGGAATCCCTCTCACCGCCCGCCGAACCCGACTCCACCCTGGACTACTTCTCCGCCGCGGGCGAATCGCTCGAATGTGTGGAGATCGCGCGCCGCATCCGCAAATCCGTCGCGGAGGGCGTAGCCTTCGACCGCATGGCCATCCTGCTGCGCTCGCCGGAACGTTACCAGCCGCTGGTGGAGGAAGCGTTGCGGAGGGCGGGCATTCCGGCATATTTCAGCCGCGGCTTGGCGCGGCCCGACCCGGCGGGGCGCGCATTTCTGGCGTTGCTGGCGTGCGCGGGAGAAGGCTGCTCCGCTACGCGCTTCGGCGAGTACCTCTCGCTGGGACAGGCGCCGCCGCTCGACCGCGCACCGGCCGGCGATACCGCGCCGCTGCCCCCCGATGACGAAATGCTCGCGCGATTCTTCGAGCGCACCGAGCCGCCCGCGCCGGAACCAGAGCCCGATCCCGAACCGCTGGAAGGCGAAGACTCGGCGGTGATCGGTGGCACGCTGCAATCGCCCGCGGCCTGGGAAAAACTGCTGGTGGATGCGGCGGTGATCGGCGGGCGCGAACGCTGGGCGCGCCGCTTGCGCGGCCTGGAAGCGGAGTTCCGCGTCAGGCTCGCGGATCTCGGCCAGAAAGAGGAAGGCCGCCGCCAGCACCTGGAGCGCGAAATCGCACGGCTGAAAAACCTGGAGCGCTTCGCGCTGCCGCTGATTGACCGCCTCGCTGCCCTGCCGCGCCACGCCGCTTGGGGCGATTGGATCGAGCATCTGGGCGCGCTGGCCGGCGCCGCGCTGCGACAACCGGAATCCGTGCGGTCGGTGCTGGGCGAATTGCAAGCTATGGCTGACGTTGGGCCGGTCGGCCTCGATGAAGTTTCCGGCGTGCTATCCGACCGTCTGCGCTTCCTACGGCGCGAGCCCCCGTTGCGCCGCTATGGCCGCGTGTTCGTCAGTGGCATCGACGAAGTGCGCGGGCGCGCGTTCGACATCGTCTTCCTGCCCGGCCTCTCGGAAGGCCTGTTCCCCAGCCGCGCGCACGAGGATCCCATCCTGTTGGACGTATACCGCGCCGGGCTGAACGCCGGCTTGCGCGTGCAGGACGACCGCGTTGCCGACGAACGCCGCCGCCTGCATATTGCCTGCGCGGCGGCCCGCGCGCGCCTGGTGTTCTCCTACCCGCGCATGGACGCGGTGGAATCGCGGCCGCGCGTGCCCTCGTTCTATGCGCTTGAAATCGTACGCGCGGCGCATGGGCGGCTGCCTGAGTTGCGCGCGTTCGAAGACCGCGCCCGCCGCGGCGCTCCCTCGCGCCTGGATTGGCCCGCGCCCACCGAGCCGCTCGAAGCCATCGACGATGCCGAATTCGACCTGGCGGCGCTGGGCCGCACCCAGGCCAAAGGCGCCGGACACTACCTGATCGATGCCAACAGTTACCTGGCCGAGTCCCTGCGCCGCTACGCGCGGCGTAACCGTCCCGGGTGGTTCCCCGCGGATGGCATCGTCGAGCCGGACGCCGCCACGCGCGCCGTGCTGGCTACCCATCGCCTGGCGGCCCGCAGTTATTCGCCATCGGCGCTGCAACACTTTGCAGCGTGCCCCTACCGTTTCCTGCTGCACGCCATCCATCGGCTGCGGCCGCGCGAGGAGAAGGTCGCGCTGGAGCAGATGGATCCGCTCACCCGCGGCGCTCTGTTTCACGAGACGCAATTCCGCCTGTGTGGCGAATTGCAGTCCGCGCAACTGCTGCCGATGCGTCCTCCCAATGCCGCGCGCATTCTCGAAATCGCCGACGGCGTGCTCGATCGGGTGGCGGCGGAAAACGAAGAAAAGCTGGCGCCCGCCATCCCGCGCGTGTGGCGCAGCGAAATCGAGGACCTGCGCATCGACTTGCGCGGCTGGATTCGGCAGGTCGCCAACTTGGACGATGGCTGGATCCCGGCGCATTTCGAATTCAGCTTTGGCACCGACGCCCGCGAGCTTCGCGACCCTCACAGCACCAATGCCGAGGCCGTGCTGGATAACGGAGTGCGGCTGCGCGGCGCCATCGACCTGATCGAGAAGCATCCGCTGCGCGGCACCCTCCGCATCACCGACCACAAGACCGGCAAGCCGCCGCAGGAATTGCCCAAGTATGTGGGCGGCGGCGCTTTGCTGCAGCCGCTGGCGTACGCCATGGCGGCCGAGACGCTGTTGGGCGCGTCCGCCGAGGTGAGCCGGCTTTCGTACTGCACCGAGCGCGGCGGCTACCAGGAGATCCGGTTCGATATCACGCCCAGCCACCGCAGGTTCTTCACGCACGCCATGTCGCTGATCGACGGCGAAATCGATCGCGGGTTTCTGCCCGCCGCGCCCCAATCCGGCGCTTGCGGCATGTGCGACTATCTGCCGGTCTGCGGCCCTAACGAGGAGCGGCGCACCGCGCGCAAGCACCGGGAGCCGCTGGAGGCTTTGCAGGATTTGAGGAACATTCCGTGATCCCCGATCCAAGGCCAGGGGGGGCGGGATTCATCCCGCGCGGGGCTTCAGCCCCGCAGACAAATGACGAAGCCGCCCGCGAGCGCATCCGCAATTCCCTCGGCGAAAGCCTGATCGTGGAAGCTTCGGCCGGCACGGGCAAAACGTCCGAGCTGATCCGGCGCATCGTGCGCGTGCTGGCCACCGGCACTCCAGTGCAGCAGATTGTCGCCGTCACCTTCACCCACAAAGCGGCCGGCGAGCTGAAGATCCGGCTGCGCGAGGAGCTCGACAAAGCCCGCGCCGCGTGCGCCGATCCGCGGGAGCGCGGGCATCTGGAAGACGCGCTGGAGCGCCTGGAAGAAGCCGCCATCGGCACCATTCACGGCTTCTGCGCGCAGATCCTGCGCGAGCGTCCGGTGGAAGCGCGCATCGATCCGGATTTCGAAGAGCTCACCGAGCCGGAAGCCGACCGCCTGCGTGCCCGCGCTTTCGACCTGTGGTTCCAGCAGAAGCTGGATGCGGGCTCGGAGCCGCTGCGGCGCGCGCTGGCACGGTTGGCCTGGCGCGACACTTGGCGCGGCGCGCCATCCGAAAGTCCGCCGGTCGAGTCGCTGAAGTACATGGGCAAGCAGTTGGTGGATTGGCGCGACCATACCGCGCCCTGGCGCCGCGAGCCGTTCGATCGCACGGGCCGCATCGATGCTTTGCTGGCCGCCTGCCGCGCCCTGGCCGCATTGGTGAGCCAGTGCCCGCGCGCCAGCGACAACCTGGTGCGCTCCATGCACCCGTTGATGGACCTGGCCGGCGGGCCGTCCGATTACGACACCATGGAAGCGCGCCTGCTGAAGGCCGAGCGCGACCTGCAGCGCGATTTCAGGAAAGGATCGGGCAACTTCGCGCCGGGCATCTCGCGGCAGCAGGTGCTGGACGCCCGGGAGGCGCTGCTGCGCGATCTGGCCGCGTTCCGCCGCGATGCCGGCGCGGACTTCGCGGCCGCGCTGCGAAACGAAATGCAGGACTTCGTGGCGGCCTACACCGAGCGCAAACAGCGTGCGGGGAAGCTCGATTTCCTCGACCTGCTGCTGCTGGTGCGCAACCTGGTGCGCGACAACGCCCTGGTCCGCCACTACCTGCAAGCACGCTTCGCGCGCATCTTTGTGGACGAATTCCAGGATACCGATCCGCTGCAAGCCGAAATCCTGATTCTGCTATCCGCCGGCGACCCCGCCCAAAACGACTGGCTGCAGGTGACGCCCGTTCCCGGGAAGCTCTTCGTGGTGGGCGATCCCAAGCAATCCATCTACAAATTCCGGCGCGCCGACGTGGTGCTATATGAGAATGTCTGCGCGGCGCTGCGCGCGCGCGGGGTGGCGCGCATTCACCTGACCAGGAGCTTCCGCGCGGTGCCGCCGATTCAGCAACTGGTGAACGCGGCCTTCGCCCCGGAGATGACCGGCGATCGCGAAGGCGGCCAGGCGCAATACGCGCCACTTGAAGAATACACGCCCGCATATGATGCGCAGCCGGCCATCGTGGTGCTGCCGGCCCCCACGCCCTACGGCTTGATGCGCATCAGTAAGGAGAAGATCAACGCCTGCCTGCCCGATGCCATCGCGGCGTACATCGAATGGCTGACCAACAAGAGCGGCTGGCAGGTGCGCGATCCGCGGGACGGCGCGCGCGTGCCGCTCGAGGCCGGCCATATATGCGTGCTGTTCCGCCGCATGACGAATTACGGGACAGACCTTTCGCGCGACTACACGCGGGCCCTCGAGGCGCGCGGCATCCCGCACCTGCTGGTCGGATCGAAATCTTTCTATCATCGCGAAGAGGTCGAAACCGTGCGCATGGCGCTGGCCGCCATCGAGTGGCCCGACGACGAGCTGTCGGTGTTCGGCACCCTGCGCGGATCGCTGTTCGCCATCCCGGACGATGTGCTGCTGCGCTTCCGCTTCGAGGCGGGCCGTCTGCACCCGTTCCGCCGCGGCCAGGACCAGCTCGCGCCCGCATTCGCGCGCATTGCCGAAGCCCTGGCGATCCTGGCGGATGCGCATCGCCGCCGCAACGCGCGCCCGGTTGCGGATAGCATCAACGCCCTGCTCGAAGCCACCCGCGCGCACGCCGGATTCACGCTGCGGCGCGCCGGCTCCCAGGCCCTGGCGAACGTGTACCGCATCTGCGATCTGGCCCGCACCTTCGAGGTGACCGGCGGGCTTTCCTTCCGGGGCTTCGTCGAAGAACTGGCGGCGCAGGCGGAGAAAGCCGAATCGACCGAAGCGCCGATGCTCGAAGAGGCCTCCGACGGTGTCCGCCTGATGACCGTGCATGGGGCCAAGGGCCTCGAATTCCCGGTGGTGATTCTGGCCGATATGACCGCCAACCTGGCGGCGCGCGAAGCCGAACGCTTCGTGGATGGCAATCTGTGCGCCACGCGCCTGCTGGGCGCCGCGCCCTGGGAATTGCTGGAGCATGAAGCGCGCGAGCGCACCCGCGAACTCGCCGAAGGCGTGCGCGTGGCGTACGTGGCGGCCACCCGCGCGCGCGATCTGCTGATCGTTCCCGCGGTGGGGGATGAGGAGCGCGAGGGTTGGCTGGGTCCGCTGAATAAGGCGATCTATCCGGTGCGCGGCCAGCACCGCGCCAAGGCCGCCGCCGCGGGGTGCCCGCCTTTCGCGGGCGACCGCACGGTGCTCGAGCGCCCCAGCGAGCACTTCGGGCAACCCGAGGATTCCGTGCGCCCCGGCCTGCACACTGCCCAAACAGGCGGTCACCGGGTGGTCTGGTGGGATCCTATCGGGCTGCGGCTGGACGTTGCGCCGGGCTTCGGCCTGCGGCAGGAGGATCTCCTGGCCGCCGAACCTGCGGCGCGTGCCGAAGAGGGCATCGCGCGCTACCGGCAATGGCAAACGGAACGCCAGCGGACGCTCGACAGCGGCCAGTTGCCGGCCTTCCGGATCGTATCTCCCACGGATGGCATCGAGGATCCGCCCGAGTTTCGCTCGATCGTTATTGATTCCGTTGCAACGGCGGCCGAACGCCCCGGCGGCCACCGCTTCGGCACACTGGTGCATGCCATCCTGCGCGACCTGGACTTGCAGGGCGCGCCGGGTCAAATTGCCGCGCTGGCGCGCGTGCATGCGCGCCTGCTGAACGCGCCCGGCGAAGAGGCCGACGCCGCAGCCGCGGCCGTGGAAGCGGCTTGGGCGCACCCCCTGCTGGCACGCGCCCGCGCCGCCCAGCGGCGCCACCGCGAATTGCCCATCCACTTGCGCCTGGAAGACGGGCGGCTGCTGGAAGGCGTGATCGATCTGGCATTCGTGGACCAGGACCGCTGGATCGTGGTCGATTTCAAGAGCGATGCGCGCGACACCGCTCGCTACCAGCGGCAGTTGCAATGGTATCTTTACGCACTCTCGCGGCTGACCGGGCGCGTGGCGGTGGGCCATTTGCTGCGAATCTGAGGTGGCACGGGGCGCAGGCCCGATTCCCCACCGGCCAGCGGGTTGTCAACCTCCCCCGCAAAGCTCCCAAGTGATTGATAAATCGGCATGCTGGAGGCGATAACGGACATCGCCGTCGAAAGTTTCATTAAAAATTATTAAAATGAGACGATTCGGTGTGAAACTGTTGACTGGTGGGCAGGCATCGTGCTCTAATTCGAGCGTACCGTCCGGTGTGTGCTTTAGGGGCTCGAAAATGGCTGGTTGCCCGTTGAAGGCAAAGAATTTCTCTTGACACGGGCGCAGCGATACGTTATGAATATCTTTACTGAGTCCGCGACAAATGCAATTTTTTGGGCAATCCTGCGAGCCGGCCAAAGACAAAAACAGAGACAGGCAGGCCCATCGCAGGGCGTAGTTCGGCAGTACCCGGTGCCAGGCAGTAGGGTTGCCGGCAAAATCTAAATGAAATCTCCGCCCGCACGGAGAAGTTCCCCAGGTAGTATGAAGGTAGTTGTAGAGAGGCTCAGGTTGAGAGAGAACTTCGACCGATTCAATTTCGCAATTTACAAGGAGAAGGAAATGGCAGATTTTCGCAGATGGTTTCTGGCGTTCGCCGCACTCGTCCTGGTTCTAGGATCGGCAGTTCCGGCGAGCGCACAACATGGTCTTGTTTGCGGCGCATCCGCCGCGGTGGCGCCCACGCTTCGTCACGAGGGCTTTACCGAACTGGTGGGTGATATCCTGTTAACCTGCACCGGCGCTCCGGGTTCCACGGCTACGCCGCTGGGTACCCCGGTAGCACAGGCAAATATCACGGTTAACGTGGGCGCGCCGATAACCAGCCGCGTTCTTACCGCACCGGTGACTGAAGCGCTCTTGCTGGTTGACGATCCGTCACCGTCAAATCAGGATCCTTGCCTTAACCCCATTAATCCGGCGATCGCGTGCCAGGTTCTGGGCGACGGCGTGGGCGGGTCGTTCAACACCTCGACCAAGTACAATGTGTTCCAAGGGATCACGGGCCTTGGCGGGCCTGGCCCCTCGGCGACGACGATCACGTTTCTAGGCGTGCCAGTCGACCCGCCGGCGACGCCCGGTTGGGTGCGCACGTATCGCATCACGAACATTCGCGTCGACGCAACGGGTATTGGCGTCGGAGTGCCCTTGGAAGCCTACGTCACGTCCAGCAGCAGCACGTCCATCAATATCACCGCGCAGCAGGCTCAGGCCGTGGTTGGTTTCGCTACCCTGGGTTTGCAGCAGGATATTACCGGACAGCCTCCCGTGGTAGCGACTGTGACCCCGGCTGCGAGTTTCCTGGAATGCTTCGGAAGCCCCATGGTCCAAGTGGGAACCGCGACGTTTACGGAGGCCTTCGCCAGCGCCTTTAAGATTAAGACCCAACTATCGGGTCCCCAGAACACTCCGGGAATCGTTTACAACTCGGAAAGCGGCCTGGAGGTCTCGATCAATGACCAGACAACTGGAATTGCGGACACCGGTACAAGGCTGATGATTGAGATCAACAATGTACCGCCGGGCGCCGTTGTCTATGTGGATAACTGGGCGCAGTCTACCGCCGCAGTTGGCCCCTGCTCGGGTGAGGGTTTGACCTACACATGCGCGCTACTCTCGGACGCGACCCTTGTCCCGTCGAATAATTCCAGCCCATTGGATGCCGGGGGCAACACGATCACCAAGGTGATCGACAATTCAACGGGCAGCGCCAACGCCAGCGGGACGGTAGTTTGGGAAGTCACCAACGCCAACCCCGTGGCGATTGATTCTCTGGTCTTCAGAATCTGGGCATCTTTCGCGGGCCAGAGCTCGAATACCTCCCTCTCTACAACGACCACCGGGGTGGGCGGCTTCAGTCCGCAGGCTACGTCCGCAGTTGCTGGAGAATCAATCCCGACGTTCTCCTCCACGGTCCCTGGGTTGCCATCACCGGGTCCCACGCTGTTCACTACCGCACCGTGCGAAACGTACCTGCTGTTCCCGTACGTCACCGACTTCACCGGATTTGACACCGGTGTCGCCATCTCCAACACCTCTTTGGATTCGCTCAACACCACCGCGCAGAATACCGGATCGTGCTCCATCTCGTTCTATAGCAGCGGTGCTTTGGCCTTTACCACGACTACCCCCGTCATCACCGGAGGCACTACTTGGGCTTCCACCCTGTCTGGTCTCGATCCGGCCTGGTCTACAGGCACGCCGTCCGTACCGATGGGTTACGCAATCGCGACATGCGACTTCCAATACGCTCACGGTTACAGCTTTGTGAGCGACTATGGATTGGAGCACTTCGCGGCTGCCTATCTGGCCCTGGTCATCCCCGATGTGGCGAGTGGACGCGCGGCATTGCCGTTCGTTTGCGCGTCGCAGTACTGCTACAGCGGGCCGACGGGCGAACAACTCGTTCACTAAACTTCACGGCGCTTGTCGTGAAAAGGGGGGGCTTCCAGCTCCCCCTTTTTTTTTGGTCCGGATGGTGCTAATATAGGGTTCCGCGTCCACCATCCTTATTTTTCCTTTAACGTCTGGAGGACGTGTATGCAAAAACTCGACCTTGCCGTCGGCAGCTTCCTAGCCGCTTTTTTCCTTTTCCCCGCTTTTTGTTCCGGTCAAACCATTTCGATTGTTTCCGGTAACGGGCAGTTGGTTTGCGTGAACTGCGCCACGTTTTGCGTGAACTGCGCCACGGGTGGGCTCACCACGCAATTCGCCCCCCTGGTGGTGCAAGTGAACGATGCGACGGGGAAAGCGGTGGCGAACACGACCGTTACCTGGACGGACACGCAGCCGGATGGCCAGACGACGACCGAGACGGCTTTGACCAACAACAACGGTCAAGCCACTTATACCGTCAAGTCTCAAGGAGTGACTACCGGGCCATACTTTTTTCCGATTACCGTGGTGGCATCGGCTTTCAATGCCAGCGTTTCGTTCACCGAGACGGCGGGTTTAGCCGGCGAGGGCGCCCAGGCTCCCGTAACCATCAGCCTGATTCCCAATGAGCTGCCGCAACCGTTGACCGGCGACGTGGGCACAACGGCCGCCGTGCCGATTGTGGTGAGTGTAGTTGGCACGGGCGGAATCACTGGGACTGGCGTAGGTCTCCCGGGTATTCAGGTGAGGCTCCAACCCGGGACAAACAGCCCTACTGTAAGCTGTGCGACGCAACCGGGCCAGCCTCAGGGCACCGTCCTTACGAATTCCGCAGGCACGGCGAATTGCTATCCTGCCTTCGGCGATCAGATCGGAACAGGGACGTATACCATCGTCGTGGGCGGTAACTTCTTCACCTTTCCGGCGGGGAGTCTTACGGTCGCGGCCGGACCGCCAGCCATGATCAAGTACGTCAGCGGCAACAACCAAAAAGTCAATCCGGGGGTCAAGACGCCTCAGGCGCTGAACGCTGAAGTGACCGA
>Ga0335078_10012332_pt1 | contig 12672 bp, 10 predicted proteins | sample Lox_Sample_32_FD_206711 | JGI IMG/M metagenome (GOLD analysis project Ga0335078, IMG submission 206711) | Soil microbial communities from Loxahatchee National Wildlife Refuge, Florida, United States - Lox_Sample_3.2 | ecosystem: Environmental > Terrestrial > Soil > Wetlands | place: USA... | reverse complement strand
CCGACGAAGCCATCCGTACGGCGCGGCTCGGACGCGAGGTCGGACTCTCCGACTGGGTGAAGATCGAGGTCATTGGCTGCCAGAAGACTCTCTATCCCGACGTGGGGGCGACCGTCGAGGCCACGCGCGTGCTGGTGAAAGAGGGCTTCACCGTGCTGCCCTACACCTCCGACGATCCGGTCATCGCGCAGCGGCTGCTGGACGCGGGCGCCAGCGCGGTCATGCCGCTGGGCGCCCCGATCGGCAGCGGCCTCGGCATTCAGAACGTCGCCAGTCTGAAGATCCTGCGCGAGATGATTACCACCGTGCCGCTGATCGTGGATGCCGGTGTGGGCATTCCCTCCGACGCAACCCTCGCTCTGGAGCTGGGCTTCGATGCGGTGCTGATGAATACCGGCATCGCCGGGGCGAAAGATCCGGTGCTGATGGCCGAGGCCATGAAGAACGGCGTGATCGCCGGCAGGCTCGGATACCTGGCCGGACGCATGCCCAAGAAGCTGTACGCTACGGCCAGCTCGCCGCTGGAAGGTGTTTCGCGTTGAGCTCGCGCTCACAGCGTGGGGGCCCCGATCAACGATGGCTGGGTCCCCAATGAGCCGTCCGGACTGGCTGCCACGCTACATCCCCGCGCTGGACGGGCTGCGCGGCATCGCCATCGGCCTGGTTCTCCTCTACCACTGCCATACCCTGCTTGGCCACGGTTGGGTGGCACGATTCGCCGAATTCGGCTGGGCCGGGGTAAACCTGTTCTTCGTCCTCTCCGGCTTCCTCATCACCGGCATCATTCTCGACTCGCGCGACGATCCGCACTTCTTCCGCAACTTTTACGCGCGGCGCGCGCTGCGCATCTGGCCGATGTACGTGCTGCTGTTGCTGCTGAATTACCTGGCACTGCCGACCATCATGGATCTGGATCCGGGCCGCGCCTGGCGCCTCACCACGAGCGCACCCTGGGCTTACTACGCACTCTTCGTGCAGAACCTCTTTTTCCTGTTCCTGCCCGCGCCGGTCGCGCCGACCTGGAGCCTCGCCATCGAGGAGCAGTTTTACGTGGTGTGGGCGCCGATTGGACGCCGGCTGCGGCCCGCGTACCTGGCGGTGGGACTGATTGCCGTCTTTGCCGCTTCGCCCATCGTGAGGGCTCTGAACAGCGGGACCGGCTTCCTCACCAAGACGCATACGCTGGTTCATCTCGACGGATTGGCGATCGGGTCATTGATCGCGGTGCTGCTGCGGATGGACATCGTGAAGCAGAGGCACTGGCAGAAGATCGGCATGGCCGCAGCCGCGCTGGGCATTGTCGGTATCGTGCTCATGGTGTGGTACGACAGTTCCCTGACCGACACGTTCCTGGCAATCGGCTTTGCCGGCATGCTGATTGCGGCAATCTTCTCCGAAGGGCGTTTGAATCTCTACGGGCGCGCCTTACGCACTACCCCGCTGAAGTTTCTCGGCACTGTAAGCTACGGGCTCTATATGACGCACATCCTGGTGTTCGTGGTGATCGGATACGGCGAGCACTGGGTAGTAGGCCACGGACAGATGGGCAACCTGGCGATCGTCGCCGCGCGGGTGGTTTTGTCGCTCGGTTTCGCGGCGCTGCTGTGGTTCTGGTTTGAAAAGCCAATATTGTCCCTGAAGAGCCGTTTCGAAGCCTCACCGCACGCGCGTACCGCACGCCAGCGTCCGCCTGAGAAAGTCCTGGCGGAGCCGGTTGCGGCGGATTGAAGAGAGGACATTACCGCCGCAGGCGATTCGTTCCGAAGGTAGAACTGCCCCACTCAAGCCAACAGCGGGCTTGAATGGGCCACCCGCCTGCCTTGCCAACTTCTCTCTGGTCGCCTGGCTCGCTTGGCAGAAGCTCATACGGTTGTCCCGGAGCCCCGACCACATTGAAGCGTGTGCTGCTGTTCTTGTACCAACAAGTCCCCGAGGATGGCCGTGCCCAGCAGGATTTGTCCGCACTGCAGGCAGCGCGATTCGATCAGCGTTCTGCCGGACCGCTCGCACAGTTTCCGCTCGAACCGATCTCCGGCATTGAGTTCACCCGCCACAATCCAGCCCGCATTTGTGCGCTGCTTCCGCCAAGTTCAGACCGGCAGGTGTGGGGCTGGCAAATACCTTCTGGCAGAACGTTCCTGTGATAACGGCAACCTTCCGATTTACGCCGGCCTGTTGCGCCAAGTGTTCTCTAACCTGTTGCTGAACGCGACCGATGCCATGCCTGAGGGCGGACGATTGCACGCAAGGGCGTCCACAGCCCGCGAGTGGTCGGGGCGCCAGAGACATGGATTACGGGTGACGTTTGCCGATAGCGGCTGCGGGATAAGTGCGGAGAACTTGCACAAAATATTCAAGCCCTTCTTTACCACAAAAGATCATGGCGGCAACGGGTTGGGGCTCTCCCTGGTGAAAGATGTAGTGCACAAGCACGGTGGTACGCTTCGCATCCGGAGCAGCACGACGCCGGGCCGAAGCGGCAGTATTTTTGCGATCTTCCTGCCTGAGGCTTAGCCCTCCCTGTTTTGGAACGCACGCTTCGTCCTGCGGCCCAAGGAGCAGCTATGGCCAGTACCGCACCGTGCAAGCAGACACTATCCGAGTACGGAGGGCCGCAGAGGCTAATGCAGATACGTTTGCCGCAGATAGGCAATCGTGGTTTGGTCAAGATCGGAAAATTTGGTGTGTAATGCCTGGACCAATGCGGCCTCGCCGGAGGCTCCGCTGCGCTGCGCGTCGAGCAGGCGGTCGATGCCGTCCAAGCCTGATTGGGCCTCGATCGCTTCCACCACCGCCAACGACCAGGCGTAGGCGAAACGCGCCTGCGCGGCGTTCAGGTTCATCCAAGATCCCGGGTAATAGCGCAAAGCCTTGGCTTGGTCACGTTCATAGAGCGCGACCAGAGGCGCGGCATCACCACCGGTTCGCCTTCCTTCCATCCACTGCGCGATCCCCTCGTTGAGCCAGGTGGGACAGCGTCCGGCGGTTTTCTGAAAGATGAAACTGTGTGTGAGCTCGTGCTTGAGAATTTGCGTCAACTCGGGAGAGATCGTTTCCACGCCTTGCACCGGCACTCGAATGCGTCCGTCATTGGCGGCGCCGACCCAGCCGGGCGTGCGGGTCACATCGCGGAAGGCTTCCCGGGTGTAGAGAATTACCCCGATCGGCTCGGGCGGGGTGTAGCGAAGCTCGGCGCTGAGGCTGCGGAACTGCCCCTCCAGGGTCTGTATGATTTCGTAGGCAAGCTGATGGCTTGCTCCTCCGTGATAGCGCAGAACGAAGTGAGACGACCCGCCCTGGCGGAAATCGCTCTCCGCATTCCTGTCCTGTTTCACTTTGGCCAGCAGACGCGCCACGCTCTCGTTCGGGCCCAGACGCTGTGCGGCTTCAAAGTCGGCGACCGCCGCGTCCGTCTGGTTGAGCCGGTAGTGCGCCCAGCCGGCCATGGCCGCCGCTTCTGCCGAGTTGGGCGCAATCTTGCGCGCCCGCTGAATCGCCTCCAGCGCGGAGGAAAACTCGCTTTGCAGTAGGAGCGCGTGGGCGCGGCCCATCAGGCTTAACCGCAGCAACTCCCGCTGCTGCCCCGCAAAAGCTTCCATCGCTTCAAAGTGCTGGGCGGCTTCGTACAAGTCATTCTGCGCCAACTCAAAGTCGCCGGCGGCAAGATGGGCCAGGGCCGCGCGCCTCGATGCCGCCGCTCCGCCACTCCTGGCCTGTGCTTCCAGCGTCGCAATATAACCAGAATCGATCTCGCCGTCCTTCACCACCTGCGCCTTGATAGCGGCGTATCCAGTCTCAGCCGGCATAGTGGGGCGCGAAAGAGGGATTTCTGCGGGACTACCGTGCGCCGTGCCGGCCGGCTTGGCGCCGGCCGCAGCAGCGCTCGCTGGTTGCGGCCCATCCACCCGTTCAAGACTTCTGCAGTCGACAAACCCGAGCCTCCTGGTCTGTCCAACGATGCGAACGCCGCACCAGAGCATCCCTCCCTGGTCCACGCGGAGGTCGACATAGACGGACTCGCCTTTCGCCAGCGAGCGAACAATGCTGCCGGACTTGTCCATTGCCGGGTACACGCTGAGAGAATCGGCCTTTACGATGGCATTGGTAGCTGCAGTCGGCAGCTGCGGAGGCTGGCTCGTCGCCCAAGCTGAGGAACACGGCACTCCCACAGCAAGCGCCAGCAAAATCGTTTGCGCGGATGTTCTCTGGATCGACAAGAAAGCGGCTCCTTGCAAGAAAGGACCTGTTCAGCTCGGCCAGATCAAAGCCTGGAAAAAGGGACGTGGGAAACGCGAAAATCCGGCGCGCATCCAGCACGAGAAACAGAGACGGGAGGCCCGATGGAGCCGCCTGGAATAGAGAAGAAAGTCACTAGCTCTACCCGTGGAATTGGATGCAGCTACTCAGGCCTTTGCTGCCCGAGAACGCAGCTCCGCCGAAGCGGGCTAGCCGAGCTGCGTCAACAGACTTTGTCGACACCCAGGCCCAAGATGCAGGCTAGTGTGAAGGTACAGCCCGCATCAGTGCTTCTGTGCTGTATTGGTGGCAGGCGGCTCCGGAGGCTTGGGAGCAGGGAGAACGTAGATGAGCTCGCCCGGGCGGGCATAGCGAAACTGCTCGCGGGCTTCCCTTTCGATGGCTTGCGGATCGCTCTTCAGCTGCTTGATACGCTGCTGCAGTCTCTCGTTCTCCGCTTGCGACTGCTGGATCTCCTTCTGCAGCTGGTGGAATTCGGAGACCTTCTGGCGGTAGGCCATCATGCCATTAGCGCCAAAGATGACGTGATAGGAGAGCGCGCAGGCGAAGGTAACGACCGCCGCCATCGCCAGCCAGTGCCGGAAGGAGTACAAAACCGTCATCACGCGCTCGGAAAACATCTTTCTGTCCCGTTAACTAGAGCCCCAGAGTTGAAACTGCGCCAACTCTGGGCCACCCACCGAACTACCCCACTCAAGCAAAAGAAGCTTAAGCAGGCCACCCATGCGAATGCCAGTTCCGCCTGCTAGTCTTCAAACACCCACTGCTTGGCGGCGGCGCTGAGCTCAGCCAGCCCGGCCTCGCTGCGCGCCTCGGTATAGACGCGTACCACCGGCTCGGTGCCGCTGGCGCGATAACAGACCCAGGAACCGTCGTCCAGCACCAGCTTCAGGCCGTCGGTCCGAACCACCTCAACAACTTTGTGTGAGGCGAACTCGCGCGGTTCGGTCCCTAATTTTATAGTGAACTTCTTCTTCACTTCATCGGTCAAGCGGAAGTTCTGACGCAAGGGGTAATACGAACCAACTTTGGCAAATATGGCGTTTAATTGTTGCTGCAGCGAAGTGCCCCGCCGGGCAACCATCTCGCAGCAGAGCAGGCCGGCGAGCACTCCGTCTTTTTCCGGAACATGATGGCGGATGGAAAGTCCGGCGCTCTCTTCGCCGCCGATGGCGATGCGGTCCTGCTTGATCAGCTCTCCCAGGTACTTGAAGCCGACCGGCGTCTCGTGCAATTGAACTTTATGATGCTCGGCCAGGGCATTGATGAGGTTCGTGGTGGCGACTGATTTGCCGACGCCGTTTTTCCAGCCGCGACTCTCGACCAGGTAATCGAACAGCAGGGCGATGATGTAGTTGGGGGACATGTAGGTGCCATCGGCGTCGACGATGCCGAAGCGGTCGGCATCGCCGTCGGTGGCAATGCCGATCACGGCGCCGGTTTGCTGCATCTTCTCACGCAGTTCGTTGAGCAGATGCCCGTCCGGTTCGGGAGCGTGCCCGCCAAAAAGGACGTCGCGGCGGTCATGAACGGTGGCGACGTGGATGCCGTTCGCCCGCAGCAGCTCGTCGCTGTATCCGCGCGCCGCGCCCCATAGCGGATCAAAACACACCCGGATGCCGGCCTTACCGATCGCGGCAAAATCGATCACCTCCTGCAACCGTTTCAGGTAATCGCTCTTAACGTCGATCTCCTCCGCTTTGGTTTGGTAGACGCCTGATGCCACCTGCGGCTGCTGGGCGGAGTCCGCGGCGACGATCTCGGCCTCTATGCGGCCGGTGACCTCGGGCAAGGCCGGCGCACCATCGGGAGTCGAGAACTTTATGCCGTTGTACTCCGGCGGATTATGGCTGGCAGTGAAGTTGATGGCTCCGTCGGCCCGGAGCTGCAGAATGGCCCACGCGATGGCCGGTGTGGGCGCCGGTTCGGCAATAATCAGCGGCTGGATGCCGTGGGCGGCCAGGACGTCACTCGCCAACGTGACGAAAGTTTCTCCCAGGAAGCGCGGGTCGCGGCCGACGATCAGCCGCGCGCCTTGCGGTTTCAAGCTCGATACGTAACGGGCGATGCCGGTCATCGCCCGGCGCACGTTGTGAAAGGTAAACTCATCGGCCATTACCGCCCGCCACCCGGAGGTGCCAAACTTGATGAGAGTAGCCATAAAGTAATGTTAGATGCGGGGCGGCTTGCGCGCCAAGAAATCTCGCGCAACCCCTATAATTCCGCCATGACCGACAAGCGGCTGGTACTGTCTACGTGCGGCTCACGCGAGGTGGCGCTGAAGATTGCTCGAGCCCTGGTGAATGGCCAGGTGGCGGCCTGCGTCAACGTGGTGGGCCCGATCGAGTCCGTTTACCGCTGGAAGGACAGGGTTGAAAATGCACAGGAGTTCTTGTTGCTGATCAAGACCACGGCCGAGAACTTCGAGCGGCTGTGCGAGCAGATTCGCAGCCTGAATCCGTATGAGCTGCCCGAGGTGCTCGAGTTCGCGGTGGAAAACGGCCTGACTGCCTATCTCGACTGGATCGGCGAGTCCGTTACCGGCACCCAGGGCACGCAGCAGCCCTGAAAGACAGTTGCCGGTTCTCAGTTCTCGGTTCTTCGTTCACCGTTTTTTCGCGTGAGGAAACAGAAAAGCCCAGGATGCGTCCTGGGCTTTCTTCTAGAGCGATTCCCGAGATGGTGTATCCATGAAAATAGGACCGTCATCCCGAGCGAGCGACAGCTTTTGTCGCGAGTCGAGGGATCTTGTGTTTAGCCGGGAAACACAAGATCCCTCCACTCCGCTCGTCCCTCCCGGCAGATGCAACTGCGGCATCTGCCGGGGCCCGGCCTCGGTCCGGTCGGGATGACGTTCTCCGTGGGGATACACCAACCCGGGAACTGCACTAGAAGCAGATATTCAAATCAGCGTGTGGCAACGCGGCCTTGGGTAGCGTAGTAGCCGCTGCGGGTTCGCACCTGCAGGCGCTTGTGTCCGGTGGCCTTGGCTTCCACCCGCACCGTGCGATATCCGCCGTTGCTCTGGGGAGTGCTGGGCTTGTAACCGATGATGTACTGGTTGCGAATGTCGTGCGCCACCTGCTGGCTGATGGAGTTGACCTCATCGAGATTCTTCGGGAAAAAGGCCACTCCGCCGGTCTGTTCGGCCAGCGTGCTCAGGGCGCGGCGGGCTCGTTTCTGATTGCGCTCCCCGCCGAGAATACCGATCGTGTAGATGGTCGGACCGCCGTCGACGGCGACTTTCTTCACCGCCTGTTCCAGGGTATCCATGCTGGCGGTGTCCTCGCCGTCGGTCACCACCAGCAGAACTTTCTTCTGGTCGGGCGGAGCGGTTTTCATGAGGTGGTCAGCCGAGGCCGCCACGGCGTCGTACAGGGCGGTGCCACCGCGCGCCTCGATGAGCTCGAGGGCGTTTTTCAGCAGGGTGATGTCGTCGGTATAGTCCTGATCGAGATAGATCGATGAGCTGAAATTGACGACAAAGACCTTGTCTCTTGGGTTACTGGCCTTGACCAGGTTGAGCGCCGCCTGGTTCACCGCCGGGCGCTTGTCTTTCATCGAGCCGGAGTTATCAACCAGGATGCCCAGCGCCACCGGCACATCTCCCTTGTGGAAGGAGGTGATCTTTTGCGGCTTGCCGTCCTCGTATACGACAAAGGCATTGCGGTCGAGGCTGGTGATCAACTGCTGGTGGTCATCGACCACCGTAGCGTGCAGCGTAACCTCCTCTACCTGTTTCTTGAAGACAAAGACGCCATTCTCCTGGTCGGGAGCTTGCCCCCTGGGAACCTGAACCGTATCGCCAGGCTGGTTGGCGGGATTTGCGGGCGGCTGCCCCTGGCCGGACGAGGCGTTCGGCTGAGACATGGGGGGAGGAGGCGCGGGCATGGGATTCCCTTGCCCGATGCCTGTGGACTGCTGAGGCGCGCCCGCCGCCGGCACAATCGTCCAGAGGACGAGCGAGACCAGCAACGTCAACCAAATGAGTCTGTTCACTCGGAGCATAATACCCCGTTCCGGCATAAACCGAAAGCTGCGGCACCCCTTCGGGGGCTGAAGCTTTACCTTGATTTTGCGCCACTTGCCATCGTGGGCTGAATAAGTTGGACGGTATCGGAGAACATATTGGTTGCGCAGCTCTCTGCTAATCTTCGCCGCCGCACCTACCAGGGTTTCAGGGCTGGCGGCGAACATCCGCTCCCCATTAATCCGCTGATCTGAGAGAGCGAATCAGGCGCGTAATCCTCTTCCGGAGTGCGCGGAAGGGAGAACACGACCCCGGAATAATCTGCCCATCCGACTCCTTGCATTGGAGTTTCCTGTGCCGGATCAAACGGCAGGACCAGCTATTGCCACCTCGTGCAGGAACTTTACTGACTTAGCCCTACGTCGCAACCCTCAAGGGAAAGATTAACTCCGACCCCAGGGCCAAGCACAGCGCCAAGACCCCAAGCCCGTCTGGACTGACCTTTCTGGAACCGGATCCGGCCACCTTGGCGGTGGGACCAGACGTGCGTGAGGAGGGTGACCACCCCGGCTTGTGCTGTTAAGGAAAGCTGGTAGGTAGACTTTGCTAGCTGCTAGAATCAGCTCAGTTTCCACGAAGTTAGAGCGGATTCAAAGTGAACCTACCCTTCGCTATTACCGCCGGGCCGATCGTCCGGTTACTGTACGGGGTATAACCTTCCGCGAATCCGGTCTAGACCGGCTGACGTATGCGGTTCCCTCCTAAAGCCAGTCCCGGACGACGGTCGCTGCCGGGGTCCCCAGCGGACGCCGCGGTTGCGTCTGCTGGGGTGGGCCCGCGTCGCGGCAGGGCGCCGGCGCGCCGGGCAATTACCCTCTGGGCACTGCTGTTGCTCGCTTCCGGATTCATCGCACTCAACGCCCAATCCGGCTCGGAGCGGGAACTGCGGGTCTTTTCGCCGCAGACCAGCTACGTTGTGCCGGTCTTCGAGCACAACGGCACCCCCTACGCCGGACTATTGGAACTGCTGGAACCGCTGGGGCGGGTCGAATCGCGCATCGAGAAGGGACGCTGGAAGATGACCTTCGCCGCCCCCCGGTCGCGCTCCGTAGAAGTCGAGTTCACGGAAGGCAGCAACAAGGGCAAAGTGCGCGGCTCCAACTACGAACTGCCGGCGGAGTTCGTACTGTTACGGGGACGGGGCCTGGTGCCGCTCGGTTCGTTGGGCGGCCTGCTGGCCCGCGTGATGGCGCAGTCGGTACAGGTATATCCCGGCGAGCGAGTGCTGATCGGCGTAACCGGATTCAGCTTCAGCCAGCAGCTTCGGCAAGGCCCTTCGCGCCTGGTTCTGAGCTTTCCTTCGCCGGTCAATCCCACCATTGCCACCGAGGCAGGACGCATTCGTCTCAGCTTTGTGCGCGAACCGCTGATACCGCCGGCGACAGGCCGTGAGCAGAAATTCTCCGACGCGCTCTTCCAGTCCAGCTCTATTGCATCGCTGAATGGGGTTCTGCAACTGACGGTGAACGTCACACAGCCGGTGATGGCAACTTTTTCCGACAGCGGCAAGACAATCACCATCGTGCCCTCGCCTGCGCCGCAAATGGCTGAGAAGAGCTCGCCAGAGACGAACTCCGGGACGTCGACCACTCCGCCTTCCACTCCGGCAACGGCGGGTACTGCAGGCGCTGCTACGTCGATACCCACTCCTGCTCCCACGCCGCCAAGGCCGGTAGTGGTCATTGACGCTGCCCATGGCGGCAGCGATCACGGCGCGGCCCTGCCTGCCAATGCCTCGGAAAAGGAGCTGACCCTGGAGGTGGCGCGGCTCATCCAGCATGATCTGCAGTCGCGCGGCCTGGGGACGCTGATGCTGCGCACCGGCGACACTACGCTCAGTGCGGACCAGCGTGCGGCCAGCGCGAATTCTGCTCGGATTCTGGCTTACATCTCCGTTCACGCCACCGGCGACGGTCACGGGGTGCGGCTCTACACGGCGCTGCTGTCGGCTTCCTCCCGCGCGCCCACGCATAAACAGTTTCTTCCCTGGGACACGGCGCAGGCCAGTTGGCTGGACCTGAGCGGCAATCTGGCCGGCTCAATCGCCGCCGAGCTGACCCAGCGCCAGTTGGAGGTGCATGCCACGGCATCGCCATTGCGCCCGCTGAATAACATCTGGGCTCCGGCAATCGCCATCGAAATCGCTCCGCAGCAGGCTGGAAAGGCGATCAATACCGGCAACTACCTGCGCACAATTGCCGCCTCGGTGTCAGCCGGAGTGGCGGCTATGAGCTCGAAGCTGGAGGCCGCCCGATGACGGCACGTTTCCGCTGCGAGAAAACGCGCACGCCTCGACGCCTAGAGCGCAAAGGGGAGGCCGCCCGATGATCGCGCCTTTCCGCTTCGAGACAGCAGTCGCGCGGCAAAGCCTAAGGCACGCAGGGGAGGCGGCCCGATGATCTCCCGTCGTCTGCAAATCGTGCTGGCGGTGCTGGTGCTGCTTGCCCTGGGGCTTGGATACTATGCCTTGCGTCTGCGCCACCAGGCCGAGGAGGCGATGGCGATCGTGCATGACAGCCGCCCGATCGAGCCGCCAGTCAGCGGACAAGCCGAGTCGGCGCGCCTGTTCGTTGCCGACGACCGCGAGGGAAACATTCACGAGCAACAGATTTCGCTCGCCCTGCCGGCCTCGCCTTCCAGCCGGGCGGTCACTTTGCTGCGCGCGCTGACGAGCGCTTATCTTGACAGCTCGTCTGCCCACCGGCTGGGAGAAGGAGCGGACGTTCGCGGCGTCTACTTCGTCAATGACAACCTGGCCGTCATCGACCTCAACGCCGACTTCGCCAACAAGCATCGCTCCGGCGCGTTGGTGGAGGAGCTGACCGTCGTTTCCTTCGCCCAGACCCTGGCGGCGGCCTTCCCCAAGCTGACGCAGGTGAGCTTCCTGGTCGATGGCAAAGAGCGCGAAACGCTGGCCGGACACGCCGATCTGAAGGCGACCTATGATGTGAATACCATCCGTCAACTCGCCGGGGAGTTGAAATAGCGTTGATTCTCCCAGCTCAGTACGAATACCCCATTCACGCATAATATTAAGGGGCGTGTAATCCCTCAGGGGCTAATGCCCAGAAAACTTGTTGGCCCTGGTCTGCATGGCTAAAGCCATGCCCTTTCAAAGAACGCGCACCTTTCCACAGAACCGCCTACTGTTCGAACAACATTGAAGGCCGCAGGTACTCATTGACCGTTAGTCGATGCCTGCGGTTACCTGCAAGAAACTTGCTCCGTGATAGATTGGGCAGGTGAACGTTCCTGCTTCTGTACGCTCTGACAACCGCCTGCCGGACCAGATGAGGCCGGTAAAGCTGACGCTGGACTTCATTCGCACCGCTGAGGGTTCCTGCCTGGTGGAGTTCGGCAACACCCGCGTGATCTGCACCGCCTCGATCGAAGAGGGCGTGCCCGGCTGGATGCGCAACCTGGGCCGCGGCTGGATCACCAGCGAGTACGGCATGCTGCCGCGCTCCACCCTGACACGGACAGCGCGCGAGAGCAGCCGGGGACGCGTGGGTGGGCGCACGCACGAGATCCAGCGACTGATTGGCCGCTCCATGCGCGCCGTAACCGACCTGGAGAAGCTCGGCGAGCGCACCGTGTGGATCGATTGCGACGTGATCCAGGCCGACGGCGGGACGCGTACGGCGGCCATCACGGGAGGCTTCGTCGCCCTGGCGGCGGCTCTCGGCAAACTGGTCGCGGCGGGCACCCTGAAGAAATTGCCTCTGCGCGATCAGGTGGCCGCGGTCTCGGTGGGAATCGTGGACGGCGAGGCGTTGCTCGATCTCTCCTACGAAGAGGATTCGCAGGCTGAAGTCGACATGAACTTCGTCATGACCGGCTCGAACCGCTTCATCGAGCTGCAGGCCACAGCCGAGCAAAAGCCCTTCACCGACGAGCAATTGGCCGAGATGCTGAGCCTGGCCCGCAAAGGACTGGGCGAATTGCTGGCGCTGCAGAAAAGCGTGCTGGGGGAACTGAAGATTAGATAGCGGCACGGCTAAAGCCGTGCCTTGATACAAAACGCTCGGTCCTTGAGCTAATGGTGCAAAAAGAAACCGAAGGCGGCGATCACCACTCCAATCACCGAGGCTAGAATTCCCATTCCCCAGAAGAGGCGTTTCCTCGTCAGGAGCGTGATGGAGGTAATGACCAAGCCAATCTCCAGGAAGCTCTCTCCCAGGTCGAAGCGGTCGGCGCGGCGGCGTTCCAGGTCAACCTCTTTTTCCAGCTTGCGCGCTTCGGCGTCGATTTCTTTCTGGTCTTTGGCGTACTTGGTGGCGGTGTCCTGATACCTCTGCTTCAGCTTCTCCACCGTCTGCTTATCCCTGAATTCGGAGATGGTCAACAGGTCGGTGAACAGCTCCAGGTTCTGCCGGCGGATATTC
>Ga0335078_10012331_pt1 | contig 12673 bp, 13 predicted proteins | sample Lox_Sample_32_FD_206711 | JGI IMG/M metagenome (GOLD analysis project Ga0335078, IMG submission 206711) | Soil microbial communities from Loxahatchee National Wildlife Refuge, Florida, United States - Lox_Sample_3.2 | ecosystem: Environmental > Terrestrial > Soil > Wetlands | place: USA... | reverse complement strand
CCTCGGTGGCAGGCGTCGAAGCAATGTCATCCGGGCTTGGCTGGAACGTGAGTCTGTTCCTCTCGCCCAGATAGCTGCCTTTCAGGACAAAACAGACACTCTCGAGCAGAGCGGGCCGGCGATGGTACCTGGGTTTATTTCGGAGACACCGGTTGCCAGAGGCATCTACAAGATGAAGATCAAGGGTAACAGGGGATGGAAGCAACTCCGACCCATGTGCTGCCGTGGGCCTTTTGGGCCAAACGAGTACACAATTTTGGCCGGAGCCGTCGAAAGGGACGGCAAGTTGGATCCGCAAGATGTGAAATTCGCAGCCATTTCCAACCTCAGCGAGCTGAGAACAGACCGGACAAGGAGGGTACGTGAGCGACTTACTTCAAGCGCTAAGAGCTGAGTTCAGAGACCCAGACTACCGATATGCCTATGCCGAGAGCTTTCTGAACACCAAGCTGGCGACGCAGATTAAGATCTTGCGTGAGCAACGACAGAAGACGCAAGCGGAGTTGAGCGCCGCAATCGGCACCAAACAGTCGGGCTTCTCTCGGTTTGAGGATGTGAACCACTCGGTGTGGAAGACCGACACACTCTGGAAGATCGCGCGTGCTCTTGATGTCCGAGTCGACATCGCGTTCAAGACATTTGGCACTTTGGCTGAAGAGAAGCAGCGGTTTATCAAAGAGGCCCTGCAGTGCCCGGACTTTGAGCACGATCCGGTATTCGCCGAACCAAGGGCCGGCGCCGCAGATGGTAACTCTCGTGCCAGGAGAAATCGCCGGAAGTTTGCTGTCATCGACGGCCGGCGTCACAGACCGAGGGTTACGAAAGATGGGGCGCGGGACGGAGGCAAGGTGCCCGGCACGATGATCAGCCTGGGTTCTTCGCTTGCCGCTTCCTCAACCGTAGGAACGTACGCAATGCAGAGGTGAAAAATGGGCTCTGAGACTCCGAAACGCAAGGCCGAGGCGCCTGACGGGATGATTGATCTTGGTAAACTCCCGCTCGAAGAACCGGAAAGTGGGATCTCTGAAACGTTTTCTAACGTGGTCAACATGAACTGGACGCTCACGGACGTCAGAATCCGATTTGCCCAGTTACTGCAGGTACCGGACGACGATCGCCCGACCTGGGAAAACCAGCACGGTATATTGTTGGAACGTGTGGCCGTCACAATTCCGTGGCATGTGGCAAAAATTCTTCGTGACAACCTGGACGGTATCATCAAGAACTACGAAGAGATTAACGGCGAACTAAAGGCGCCGAAGTTGCCGGCGCGACCCTAGCGCTGCACCAGACGCTAACATCAGGTTTTGGGCAACCTCGAGGATCGAGGATGCAACTCGCGGCAGCCGCGGTCTGAGCGGGCTGGCGGCGAGCGAAGAACCCATGAAAGCCGATGAGCGAATACGATAGCGAGCTTTCCAAGATCGTTGCCGAGCTGAACCGGGCTGCGCCTGGCAACAAGCAGGCCTCGCGGGTGCCGGACCTGACCGCTTCGCTCGACAAACTGCTCTCGTTCGCCGCCAGCCGGGGGGCATCCGATGTTCTGCTGATCGCGGGAACGCCCGCCGTGTTGCGAATCAACGGCGCGCTCTCGCCTGGATCCGGATCGCCGCTCGAGGCCGACGAGGTGCGCAGCCTGGTGCTGCCGCTGCTGGCGCCGGCGCAACTGGATGAGCTGCAGAAGAATCGCGCCGTGGACCTGAGCTTCGTGCGCGAAGGCGTGGGCCGCTTCCGCGTCAACCTGCATCACCAGCGCGGCACACTGGCGGCGAGCATCCGGCTGCTGCCGGCGCGCATCCCTTCGCTCGATTCGCTGCACCTGCCGCCGGCACTCGCGAAACTCGCCGAGCGGAGGCAGGGGCTGGTGCTGGTTACCGGCGCCACCGGCTCGGGCAAGACATCGACCCTGGCCGCGCTGATCGACATCGTCAACAACAAACGGCAGTCGCACGTGGTGACGATCGAAGATCCCGTGGAATACCAGCACACCAACCGCGCCTCGATCATTGAGCAGATGGAGGTGGGCCGCGACACGCCGGATTTCGCGGGAACGCTGCGCAGCATCATGCGCCAGACGCCGGACGTGATCCTGGTGGGCGAGATGCGCGACTCCGAGACCATGGCCACCGTGCTGACCGCGGCCGAGACCGGCCACCTGGTGCTCTCCACACTCCACACCAACGACGCGATTCAGGCCGTGGGGCGGATTCTCGATTCGTTTCCCGCCGCCAACCAGCCGCAGATTCGCCAACAGCTGTCCCTGGCGCTTGCCGCGGTGATCGCCCAGCAACTGGTTCCCGGTCTGGACGGAGTGAGCCGCTGGCCCGCCACCGAAATCCTGATCGCCAACGACGCGGCCCGCGCGCTGATTCGTAAAGGCGACGATCACCAGCTCCGCAGCCAGATTTCCGTCGGCCGCGCCGATGGCATGATGACCATGGAGCAGTCGCTTGCCGAACTGGTTCGCAGCAACCGGATCGCTCGCGACACCGCCTTCGCCCACTGCTTCCGCAGCGACGACCTGCAGCGCTACCTGGCGTAGCGCGGGACATTCCCCGGCCCGCCAATCCGAACCAGCGCAAACCACCGGTTTGCGGCGCCATGACAGGCGCCAAAAAGTCGTTTTTCCGGCCGCAATTTCCCTTGACAATGTATTATTAGACTAGTACACTAACAATATAGATGAGCAAGCAACCATCCATCGGGCGGCCGCCCTTCAGCTTCCAGCTCGATCTGAAGAGCGGCGTGCCGGTCTACCGGCAGTTGATCGACCAGGTGACGGGCGGGATGGCGGCGGGTGCGCTGGCGGCGGGCGATCAGCTGCCCACGGTGCGCCAGGTTGCGGTGGACCTTTCGATCAACCCCAACACCGTGGTGCGCGCTTATCGCGAACTGGAAATCCGCGGAATTCTCGAGACGCAGCAAGGGACCGGCACCTTCATCAGCCGCCAAAAGGTGAAACGCGACGACGCCGAGCGCCAGCGCCAGCTCGCCCAACTGGTGGACGAGTTTGTGGCGCGCGCCGGCGCCGCCGGATTCACCGTTGGGAACTTACTGGAACAACTGCGTGAGGACGCCAACGAGGCGCAGACGAAGAGGAGATAACTCATGACCACGAACGCTATCGAGCGGTTAAAGCTCAGCAGCCCCGGGGTTGCGCTGTTTGTCATCTCGGTCATCGCCGGAGGTGTGGTCGGCAATGCGATCCACGCGCCGGAAGCCATCGCGGCCGGCGTGCTGCTCGGCCTTTACCTGCTGTTCGCCATCCGGGTTGCGGACCAGTGGGAGAAGGCAGCCGTGCTGCGTCTGGGACGTTACCGCGGGCTGCGCGGGCCCGGGCTGTTCGTCATCATCCCGGTGGTCGACACGCTCAGCCGGTTCGTCGACCAGCGCGTGCGCGTGGCGAACGTGACCGCGGAATCCGCGCTGACGCGCGACACGGTTCCGGTGAACGTTGACGCCATCCTTTTCTGGCTGGTCTGGAACGCGGAGAAGTCCATTCTCGAGGTGGAGGATTTCGTCGAAGCCATCCGGCTCAGCGCCCAGACCGCGCTGCGGGAATCGATCGGCCGGCATGAGCTGGCACAGATGATCACCGAGCGCGAATCGCTGGGCCGCGAGCTGCAGCGCATTCTCGACGAGAAAACCAGTCCGTGGGGGATCACCGTGCAGTCAGTGGAGATTCGCGACGTGCGAATCCCGCAGGCCCTGGAAGACGCCATGTCGCGGCAGGCGCAGGCGGAAAGAGAGCGGCAGGCGCGCAACATCCTGGGGCAGGCCGAGACGGAAATCGCCGACAAGTTCGCTCTGGCCGCCGCCACTTACCAGGACAACGCCGTGGCGCTGCACCTGCGCGCCATGAACATGCTGTACGAAGCCATCAAGGAGCGCGGCTCGATGGTGATCGTGCCTTCATCCGCGGTCGAGACGATGGGACTGGGCGGCATGCTGGCGACCTCCGCGCTGGCCAAAGGGCCCACCGCATAACCGGCAGCGACATGAAAACCAGCCGCGTAGCGGTGTCGCCGCGTTGGCAGCTTTAAGCTGGGCGCGAGGCTTGCGATCGCGCAGCCCTCCGCCGCTGTCCCGGCGAACGCGGGGCCTGCCGGAACTGGGAAGGGAAGATTGCGATTCGGGAGCGAGTCAGGCTCCGAAAGAGCGAAGGACTGTACCTGCGGCAAGAGCGGGGGCCCGAACCAAGGCCGGCTGCTCAGGAGGTCACCCAATGAGAAAGATCCCGCCCTCGACCACCGCTGTGCTGACACTGGCGGGCGCCGCAATATTGGCGGTCGCGCAGTCTCCAGCGGCCGTTTCCGCGAGTTCGTGGTTAGCCGGGTTCTGGGAAGCGAAGCTGAACGGCGTCCCGGCAATCGACCTTCGGATCGCCTGGGCCGAGGGAAGGATCAGCGGCGCCATTGTGCTCTATCTGCACGAGCGCGGCGACGCCCGGAGTCCGTGGAGCATGACGGCTGAGTATTCCGTGCCCCTGCCGGTACCGCGCATGACAGATGAGACGGACTGGTTGGCAGGGGCGTACCGCAGGTGCCACAGTGGCGCGGAACTCGTTGGGAACGCGCGGTTCCGAGTTGAGCTGGCGGGGCCGAACGGCGCGCGCCTGTGGAGGCTGGGTTATCAGGAAATAGGCGCATTCCCCGGCCTGAGATCTTTTCGCAAGTCCACGACGTTGGTTACGGTTCGCTAAAGTTCCTGGCGGCTTCTGCCGATAAGCAAGCTGGAGCCAGATGCCTGCGCCTATGAAGGACTTCGGCAATGCCGAATGGGACCTGCCGCCGCTGATTCTGCACCCGTTTAACGAGCGCATTTCGCCGGCGGCGATGATTGAAAACTCGAAGGCCGCGCTGATGCTGGCCGGTTTGGCCGCGCGCGATGGAAGCGGGGACAACGTGCTGCACAGCCGGGTGATAGCCAGCCGCTACGCCGAAGTGCGCATGCTTTTCTTCATCGGGAAAGATGTGATGCGCTGGCTGGAACAGTGTGCCGAGTGGGCTGCGGGTGTCGCCGAACTTCAGGCTGCCTGCCTCCGCCGCCAGAGTTTCGCGCGCCTGATCGCCGTTTGCCCGCCTGCGGCCGTCTGCGAAAAGCTCACCCGCTGGGGCGTAACCGATTATCTGGCGATCTTTTGCCGCGCCATCGGCCTGCACACGCTTTTCGGCGAGCCGCCGCCGCTGGAAGTCCTGGCGCGGGATTTCCTACTCAATTACCACCGCTACGGCGACCTGCTGTATCAAGGATTCATGGAAGCCGAAACTTACAGCGTCATTAGCACCACCAATTTTCACTTTCAGCTGTACGCCTCCGGAGAGTATTCCAGGATGCTGGAAGCGAAGTGGGAGCAACAGGTGTAGGGAGCGAGGGGCTATTCGCCAAGGCAGGCCCCGCTGATCCGGATTTGGGCCGCCAAACGCGCTTGGGTTCGATGACTCGGCGATGAGCCGCCTTGCGGCGACTCGCCCCATCGGACTGCCAGCCGAATTCGGGGTGGAAACGCCCCGGCGGCGCGGCACGGCGCGGGCCGGAGGAATCGGCGGGGTCGGCATTCCGGCGCTCAGTTGGCGGCCTGGAGCGGGGTACGCGGAGGGTTGCCGGGCGCGGGGCTAAAAGGGATCGAGTAGCTGCCCGGGCGCCGGTGCAGGACGGGGCCGTCACCTCGCCACCGGGGCGAGGCGATGTCTTCGTACTGCGCCAGGCGGGCGCGAATGTCTTCGAATTCGGAAGTATCCACTACGTACTCGGATCGCGGGGCGAGCCGGCGCTGGATCATTTTCTGCGCGAACCGGATGCGGCCGGCGGTCATAGGATGGCTGGAAAACACACGCGCCACCAGACCGGGCTTGTTCTTTTCCAGGGTGTCGATGCGCTCGAAAAAATCCACGAAGGCTACCGGGTCGTAGCCCGACCGGTAAAGATATTCGATGCCGAGCGCATCCGCCTGCTTTTCCATGCCGCGGGTAAACTGGAGAAACCCCAACGGGACGATAAGACTCGCCAATTGGCGCACCGCGTAACCAGCCCAGCCACCGGCAAAAACCAGCGGAAGGCTGGCGTAGCTGACCAATTCATTGCGCGTGGCCTGCTTGGTACTGTGGCGGGCGGCTACGTGGGCGATCTCGTGTGCCAGCACCCCCGCCAATTCGGCTTCGCTCTGGGCGCGCAGAACCAGGCCGGCATTGACGAACAGGAAACCGCCGGGCAGCGCGAATGCGTTCACTTCGCTCGAGTCGATCACTTTGACGGTGAAGGGCACCCGCGCGTCGGAGTTTCGGACCAGGTTTTGTGACAAGCGATTGACGTAGTCCGTCACCACCGGGTCGTCGAGAAAGCGCGCTTGCTGGGCAACCTCGGCCGCCATCTGCCGGCCCAGCTCGACTTCCTTCTCGAGCGAGTAAAAGTTGACGCCCCGGCCGGGGTCGGTGTCCGCGCTGGCCGCGGAGGCCTTCTGATCCTTCCCCGCCGCGGGGAAGGCCAGCGCCGCAGTAGCCGCCAAAATGACCCAGGCGCGTTTCATCGGCACGCTCTGGTATCCAGGTTACACCGTCCGGCGGCAGTTAACCTATAGGCGGCCGGATAGAGAGGTACCAGCGCCGGCGAAACGAGACGGCTGAAACGTGAACCCGCCGGAATCGATCAGGGTGTTGCGCGAAAATCAAAACATGAAAAAGCGCGCCCATGCCGGCAAGACCGCCGGCGCGGTGGGGCAATTTGTGACCGCGATCAATCGTCACGATGCAGGCGCTCTTACAGCGCTGATGACGAACGACCATCTCTTCGTTGACTCCCTGGGACATAGGGTGCAGGGGGCTGCCGCGATGGAGGCCGGATGGCGGGGTTACTTCAGAATGTGTCCCGACTACTGGATCCGGACTGATGATGCGATTGCCGAAGGGGACCTGGTGTTAGCGGCGGGGGAAGCGGGCGGGACCATCGACGGCGTGGCGTGGCGCACGCCGGCCGCATGGAAGGCGGTAGTTCGCGAAGGTAGAATCGCGGAATGGCGCGTGTTCGCCGACAACAAGCCGGTTTACCAAATCCTGGCGAGAAGAGAGCAGGACAGCGTCCGCGATCCGCGATAGCGGACTCGTGCCGCATTGGTTCACCGCGCCTTGGGAGGTTCTCAGCAACAGGAATACTCCCTACTTGCCGGTCTTGCCGGATTCGCCGATCCATGCCGGCACGCTGGGCTCGAGCCGGCCATCGATCTTGATGCCCAGGGCGTTGGCCCAGCGGTAGGCCCACATCGGCCCGTAGCCGGTGACGGCATCCGGCGTGCGATAGGCGGCGTCCGCCTGTGCCGTTTCCAGCGTGACGAACCGGTAGCCGCGCGCCTCGAACAGCGCGAGCACCTGGTCCATCACGGCCGCATTCAGCCGGTTGGCGTGCTGCAGCATCACGTGGGGAATCTCGCGGCCGAAAATCTTCTTGTGGAGCCCGCTGTAATAATCGATTTCGTCCGCCGTGTAGCGTAAGTACGCGGCCTCGAGTTTTTGAGCTGAATCACGGTCGGTGTGCGCAAGCGCTACGTCGTAAGCGCGCGCGAACTCCCAATCCGAGTTGTCGATGGTGCAGACGGCCAGCGTGTAGCCGCGTTCGGCCAGCACAGACGCCGCGGCATCGTGTTTTTGCCGGGTGTCACCGGAGTGATTGTTGGGAAAGCGAAAGTAGCGCGGGCGCAGGCCCCGCTCCGCCAGCAGCGGGCCGATGGACGCTTCTCCGCGGATCACTTCACCGCGGAACTGCTCGACCGTGAGCGCATTCAGATCGGGATGGGAATACGTGTGGTTGCCCAGGTCGCAGCCCTGCGCGAGCCATTCGCGCAGGATGGCGCGGCCGGGCGAGACGCCAATCCTCTCGACGCGCTGTTCGATGACGAACGCGGTGGCCGGCGCACGATGGCGCGCCAGCGCCGCGAGGATGGCGCGATTGACGCGCGCGGCTTCCGCCGCACCGGCAGCGGCGCCGGCGCTCGCGATCGGCAGGTCGTCGAAGGTCAGAGCCACCGATCGCGGCTGCGCTCGAGACACCCCGCAGCACAGGGCAATCAGGAGGAATGCGCCAAACGCACTCAGTTGAAGTTCATCCCGCACATGCCGGGATTGGAGCAGCGGCCGCTGGGGCAGACCGGCGCCTCCGAGGCATGCGTGCCGCTGCCGGAATGGGCGGCGAAGGTGGAAAGCTCCTGCTGGAGATGTGCCTGCCCGCACGACGGGCATTTCAATTCGGCGGCTCCGGAACGCCGCATCAATTTCTCAAATTTGGTCCCGCAATCCTGACACTTGTATTCGTAGATTGGCATAGCGCTATTTCCATATTAGAATACAAATCCTGTCCATCACGGCGCGCACCGCGGCAGCGCTCTGGTTCGAGTTGTTGACCAGAATGGAAAACGCCACCCAACTGCCGTTGCGCCGCTGGGCATAGCCGGAGAGAGCATTCACATGCGTGTGCGAGCCGGTCTTGGCGTGAATGCGGCCGGCCGCGGGCGTGTCGTCGAAGCGTCCGGCCAGTGTGCCATCCCTGCCGGCCACGGGGAGAAATGAAATCCAGGTGTCACGCTCGGGCGAATCGTACATGTAGCGCAGCAATTTCACCACGGCGGCGGGCGTCACCAGGTTGAGACGGGAGAGGCCTGAGCCGTCTTCGATGTCGTAGGAAGCCCGGTCAACGCCCACGTCGGTGAGAAACGCGCGCAGCTCGTCGAGGCCCGCGGCGCGGCTGCCCACACCGCGCCGGGCACGCCCCACGGCGCGCAGCGCCATCTCGGCATGCAGGTTCTGGCTGGCTTTGTCGGTGATGCGCAGGTCCTCCACCAGCGGAGCTGAAACGCGCCGCGCCAGAATGATCGGGTCGCCTGCCAAGGGCGCCGCAACGGTTTCGCCCGCCGCCGTATGCCGCGCGGAGGCTTCGCCCCCCACCGTGATACCGCGCGCTTGGAGCAGTTGGCGCAGCGCCAGGGCGGCGTACCGGGCTGGGTCCTGGATGCCCAGGGCGATGTCCTGGCTGGGCGCGCCCGGCGCAATCGTTCCGGAAAGCTCCACTTCCAGGCTGCCGGGCGCGCGGTACACATGGATCAATCGTTCGCCGGCCCCGCCGGCGGCGGTGCGGATGTGGTTGGCGATGACGTAATAGTCCACGGCCGGGTTCAGCGCAATCGCCGCCGGGTCGCCTTCGCGCGCGCCAGGGGAGACGGTCACGGTCACCGTGTTGTCATTGACCGCAAGCGCGGAAACCGCGGCGCCGTAGTCGTACGTCGGATCGTCGATGCTCCACCCATCAACGTACGGCTCCCAGACGTACCAGGTGTCGTCGCCGATGATGCCGCCGTCGATGCATTTCACTCCTTTGGCGGCAACCTGGTCAGCCAGTTCCGCCAGCGCCGCCAGTGCCGAGCCGGTTGCGGGCGCCGCGCGGGAGGGCTCAGGCTGGTAAGGCACCACGCGCGCCGAAAGGTTCGGATCGCCCCCGCCCACCAGACGCAATGAGCCGTGAATGCAGCCGCTGGCATCGGGACCTTGCTCGGCGGTCACGCGCGTCTCAAAGGTGGTTTGCGGGCCGAGGCGCATCAATGCCAGCGCGGTGGTGAAAAGCTTGGTGTTGGATGCGGGCACGAAGTGGCGCTCGGAATTGAGTTGATACAAGGTGCGCCCGGTCTTCAGGTCGGTGACCTGGATCCCCCAGAGAGCCCCGCGCGCCGCGGGAGAGGACGCGAGCAACCGGTCGATGGCGCGAGTCAGGCTCGTGGCCTCGCAGGCGACCGCCAGGCTGAGCGCCAGGATGAAACGCGCGGGCCTCAGCGGCCGGCGCCCCATTGTCTTCATCGGCCGGTGACCTTGGATTCGAGCCAGATGATGACGATCAGCGCGATCACCATCAAGGTGCCGAGCAGCGGGATGCCGACCACCACTCCAACGCCCCAAAGCTGCGCCGCGTAGCCCAGGGTAGCCGGCGCCAACAGGCCACCGAACAGGGCGACGGAGAAAATGCCGTTGAAAAAGCCCGGGTGGTAATAAGGGAAGCGGTGGCCGATGGATTCCAACACCAGCGGGTAGATGCTGGCGTAACCAGCGCCGATAAAAAAAGTGCCGCAGCCGGCGCCAAACGGATTGTTGGTGAGAAACAGAATGAGGCAGCCGAACAACGCCAGCGCTCCACTGGTGAGGGTCAGTTTGGCGTGGCGCACGCGCGGCAGAATGGGAACCGCAACCAGGCGGCCCGCCATCAGGAAAAGCCAATAGAAGGCGAGCAGCAATAGAGCGCCCGGAGGACTGACGCCGACCCGCCGGATCAGGAACAGGGGCAGCCAGCCGGCGATCGAGTACTCGTTGCCGAACTGGAAAAACAGCAGCAGCGCGAACAGCACCGCGCCGGGGCTGCGGAAGTCGCTCAACGCCTGTTGCCGGGTGGGAGTCACGCCCGCGTCCGCAACCGGAAACGCGGATTTCGCATAGAGCGCGGCAAATACCGCGGGAACCGAAGCCATGAAAAGCAGGATGGTGGAAACCGAATACGCGTAGAAAACGCCGAATACCAGCAAGGTTGCCGCCAGGCAGCCCAGACCATACCAGATGCCGCCGCGAATCACCGTGGACGCGGCATCGCGGCGGTAGCTTGCGGAGATCGCCTGAAACAGCGCCCGGTTCAACGCGCCGGCGCACGCGCCGAGGAACAGCAGCCCGCCGATGCGCCACCAATTCGAAACCGGCGGCGAAACGGCGGCGAGATAAATCAGCACGAGGCACGACGCCGCGCAGGCGCCGATCATCACTTGGCGCAGACCACGCCGTGCGATCAATCCGCGGCCCAGCCAGGTGGCGATCACCACGCCCAGCGCAACGCTGAAAAAACAATTGCCGACCGCAACGAAGTCCGCCGGGTCTCGGTGGTAGCCCCACGCCGGCAGGATGGCGCCCAGCAAAGCCAGCAGGAAACCGGTGAGGAAGAATCCTGCCAGCGCCCGGCCGCAGTGGGACGCGGCTGGTGCTGTTTCCTCCCTCATTTTCACTGGGTTAGCGCTCACTCGTTTGATTGTACTCCGCGCTTGGCGCGGCCTGCGGGATTGCCGCGCGCTGTGGGAAACCATAGCGCGCAGCTCCGGAAACTCGTAGGATTGGGCCGCCGGCTTCAGAGGATCAACAGGTTAGTGGTGGCAGCCGGGTTGCACAGAGAATGGCAAAGTAGTTAGCGGTTTATCGCTTTGGTGCGTTGCCTCCTAGGGAGGTCTTTCAGGCCCCGTGCCGGTCCCATCCGCCGGACGGGGCTTTTTTTGTGGAGCGGATTTGACTTTCGCTCGGCCCTATCTCACTTTCCTTCGCGGCGAGCCGCTAAGATGAAGCTTCCGATTACGGGAACTAAGCGTGCCAAACTCCCAGCCTATAACCCCGCCTGCTTCCACAACTCGTCCACCTTTTTCTTGACCTCGGCGGACATTTCGATCAGGCCGGGCCAGGGCCGGGCGAACCCTTCGCTGGGCCACTTGCGCGTGGCGTCGATTCCCATCTTCGAGCCGTAATCGGGCAGGCGGCTCGAATGATCGAGCGAATCCACCGGGCCCTTCACGAATTCGATATCGCGTTCCGGATCGATATTGTTGAGCGCCTTCCAGGCAACCTCGCTATAATTCTGCACGTTGACTTCTTCATCCACCACCACGATCACCTTCGAAAACATGGCCTGGCCGGTGCCCCAGATGGAGTGCATCACTTTGCGCGCGTGGCCGGGGTACGATTTGCGAATGGCCACCAGAATCAGGTTGTGGAAGATGCCTTCGGGCGGCATGGCGATATCGCGCACTTCCGGCAGTTGCAAGCGCATCAACGGCAGAAAAATGCGTTCGATCGCTTTGCCCATGTAATAGTCCTCCATGGGAGGCGGCCCCACCACGGTGGTTGCGTAAATGGGCTTCTCGCGATGCGTGATGGCCGTGAGGTGGAACACCGGGTACTGATCTTCCAGCGAATAAAAACCGGTGTGATCGCCAAACGGGCCTTCGGTGCGCAGCTCCCCCAACTCCACATAACCTTCCAGGACGATCTCGGCCTGCGCCGGCACTTCCAGGTCGCAGGTCTGGCATTTCACCATATCGACGGGACTCTGGCGAAGGAAGCCGGCGATCATCATCTCGTCCAGGTCCGGCGGCAGCGGCAGGATGGACGAGTACATACTGACCGGATCGCAGCCGATCGCCACGGCGACGTCCATGCGGGTTTGCCCGTGATGGCGCCCACGGCGATAATGCTCGGCGCCCTGCTTGTGGGTCTGCCAGTGCATGCCCGCGGTGACGTCGTCATAGACCTGCATGCGATACATGCCGCAGTTGCGCTTGCCGGTATCCGGGTTGCGGGAGAAAACCATCGGCAGCGTGATGAAACGGCCGCCGTCTTCCGGCCAGCACTTCAAAATGGGAAACCGGGCGAGGGACATGCCGGAAGTCCGCACCACCTCCTGGCAGGGGCCCTTGGAAACCATCTTGGGAAAGAAGGCGCCCATCTCGGCCAGCTTGGGCAGCATTTTGAGCTTGCCGATCAGGCCCTCCGGCATACGCATCTCGAGGAACTCGACGATGCGCGCGGCAATTTCTTCCACTGAGCCAACTTCAAGAGCGATCTCCATCTTGCGCAGCGACGCATAGGCGTTGATGAGGACCGGCACGTCGGAACCC
>Ga0335078_10012330_pt1 | contig 12673 bp, 10 predicted proteins | sample Lox_Sample_32_FD_206711 | JGI IMG/M metagenome (GOLD analysis project Ga0335078, IMG submission 206711) | Soil microbial communities from Loxahatchee National Wildlife Refuge, Florida, United States - Lox_Sample_3.2 | ecosystem: Environmental > Terrestrial > Soil > Wetlands | place: USA... | reverse complement strand
AATCGTTGTCCGGTTCTCAGCAGAGTCCCGTACCGTCAGCTCAAGCTGCTTCCGTACCGACTTCGAACGCGCCAATGCGCCTCTCTCGCAAAGACGCGGAGCAATTAGCCATCAAAAACAACCCGCGCATCTCCGTTGGGCGCCTGCTCGCTCTCGCACAGCATCAGATATCTCGCGAGAGTAGGTCCGCGCTGCTACCGGCTTTCAGCGGTAACATCACGGCGGTGGATGCCAAGGAAGGAAGCCGTGTCGGCGCCGGCACGCTCAATGCCTCGATCTTGCTCGAACACGCTGGCGCAGGAGTGACTCTTTCCCAGCTTTTGACGGACTTCGGTCGCACCACCAATCTTTTCTCTGCCGCGAAGCTTCGCGAAAAAGCCCAGACTGCGAATGCACTGGCTACAACGGAAGACATTGTGCTCGCCACAGACCAAGCCTTCTACAACGCCCTCGAAGACCAGGCTCTGCTGAAGGTCGCGCAACAAACGGTGGCCACTCGGCAGTCGGCGGAACAGCAGATCGAAGAACTCGCAAAGAACCAGCTGAAATCGAATCTTGACTTGACGTTCGCGCAGGTGAATCTCTCGCAAGCAAAACTGCTGCAGCTCGACGCGCAAGACAATCTCGACTCGACGATGGCAGCGCTCGCTGCTGTTCTAGGCTTTGACAAACAAGTAACCTTCGAGTTGCGCGAAGAGACGGCTCAGCCGCCGGCGCCACCGACCGATGTGGATGGCCTGATTACCACGGCATTCCAGCAGCGGCCGGACCTCCAGGCTTTCACCTACGAGCAGCAGGCTGCGGAAAAATTCCGACGCGCCCAACGCGACCAGCTTTTTCCCACCATCAGCGCTCTGGGAATCGCGGGTGGGATTCCCGTGCGCCCGGACTGTTTCGGCGGATGCTTCCCGAATTACTTCACCTCCAGCTGGTATGGCGCCATCGGAGTGAATATGAGCTTCCCGATATTCAACGGATTCTTGTTTAGTGCGGAGGCCTCGGAAGCAAAATATCGCGCCCAGGCAGCCGCCGAAAACACTCGTGACTTGCGTGATCGCGTTGCCCGCGATGTCCGCACTGCGTGGCTGGCAGCTAATACGGCATTCCAACGCGTCTCAGTAACAGCAGAGCTCGCGAAGCAAGCCGATCTCAGCCTGAATCTGGCGCAAAGCCGATATCAGCTGGGGCTGGGATCAATCGTGGAATTGAGCCAGGCGCAACTGCAGCAGACTGATGCTGCCATCAGCTACGTGAATGCTCAGTACCAATACCGGCTAGCTCTGTCCACCCTGGACTTCGAAACGGGAATACAGCCCTAACACCGAATACCGGCGCGAAAATAACGTATCGTGGCTGGTGCCGGGAGGGGGAATCGAACCCCCACAGGCCTTTTGGGCCCTGCGGATTTTAAGTCCCGTGCGTCTGCCAGTAAACTACTGCAAACAAATAAGATGTATTGATGTAACTGCGGGACTGTGTAAGCAACTGTGTAACTTTCGCAGATTTTTCACAGATTAGCCCCACGCGTTCGGCAGCATCTCAACCTGGCGTCTGCTTCATTCATACAGCCCTCGCATCAATTTCCAAATGCATTCTGTATCTCCCACTTTGCACTTGCCTTCCCAAACAGGACTCTGACCTGGAACGGGCACTGACGACACAGAGATGCCGGTAGCCTTGTATCGCTCAAAAGCTTCACTCACAACGCTCCTAACCCGCTCTTCGCTAAGTTCTTCCAATGCCCCCATGCTGGGTAGGTCTGTTTTCCGAGTGCAGTAAAGAACGAGACGTGGCATTGATGTTCCTCCTCGCCGGCTGAATTCCCGCTCTGTATCAATCTAGCCCCCACGCAGATAGATTTCCCGACGAATTTACCATCAGCACGGCTAGTCCCAGCTTTGCCAGGCCCAATCTTGTTTCATTGAACAATGTTTGATACCGCGGGAAGTCTGGAAAGGCGAGGGCGACTTTTGCCTGTGGATGCGCAGTCTGTAAGCGAAGCGCTTTAAGAAGGCCGTGGGAGAACCATTTCTCTGCCTGATTCGCCGGATTCGTCGCTTTGTGCTCGTTCGCACGGCGTGGATCACGATAGCTCGTTGAGGGATAGCCCTTCGCCTCAACGAGCAGTACTGATCCCGACTTCAATGCTCGGAGGTCAACACCGTGTTCCTTGGAGTGCGTGTCCGCCTGAAATTCGATCTTCCATCCCTTGCTTGTCAGGCTGCGAGCGATAGCATCGACCACATTTCCTTCCCAAAACCAGTCCGTTGTTACATCCATTTTGTAGCCTCCCGGTTCGGATGTTTCGACTCGCCGCACTGTCTTCTTCCGTTCGGTACGTCTGGTCAGTGACTTGACGCGTAGTCTAGACGTGCGCCGGTTCCGTACCGCTTTATCTGCTTGCAGCCTGTAAATACAAAGTGGACTCAAGAAGTCGCCAAAGAACTAAACGATCGCAACCTGCGATAGAGCGGGACAGGCCTAAGTTTCCAGTCGGCACCAAGCGGACAGAAGCTTGGCATTCCTGATTTTTTAGAAGCGAGTCGCTGACTGAATTCCACCTTCATCGACAATGCCCCAATATCTGATCTACGGATTCATTTGGGGCTGATCTCGCATGCGTTGAGTCTCGTCTCAAGCTCGGCAATTGTCGGTTCGACGAATGCAAGGATTTCATTTGCCGTAGAGAACTGGCGTGGGCCCCCGAAGATTACAAGTCCGTATACGCTTTCGACATCAACCGGATAAATACCTCGAAAAGCTTTAGCCATTAATTCGCTGGCGAGATTGATTATTTGATCCCCAGAATAGCCGCCCGCCCCAACCTCGGGCCTGAGCCCGCCATCAATTCGCCTGTGTTTCGGAATGTTCCAATACCTCTCTCTGCATGCCTCGATGCGATCGTAGACCTCCCTCAGGCGCATTGCCGTGATTTCCGCATTTGCCGTGTTACGAAGATTGGCGAGCGACGTGACGTGGACATTCGTCAATGTCGCTGCCTCGATGGCACCGCTTTGAAACCCAACTTCCGAAAGCAGAATGCCTCTGTCTGCCCCTACGTCGGCAACTATCTCTCGTAGGGCCAGCACGTGCAACTTTGTAACCCTTCTTTTCCAGTGCTTGCATTCAACGATCCAAATAACAACAAACCCGACATGGTTTGACCTCACGTAGATGTCAATGTCGTGGGTCGTGCGGATACCCTTCACAGTGAAATCGGTAGTAGCTTCAAGTTCCAGGCTGCGAAAGAACATAGCCGCCTCTTCCTGATACTCTTGCCAACTATCGGCCATAAACGTAACTCCCGTTACCGCTCTCAACGAGTTTGGTTTTCAGCAGCAGGACACTCGACGCGCACAACAGACGAAGTTCAGCCTGCCATCCCTGCACCACGAAAAAAGTTGCATACCGTGCTCATGTGCTTTCCGAGGCACGCGACATCAGACGAAATCCTGCAAGCGAATGTGCTAGCAGTGAGGTCATTGTATTCGAGTGCTGGGATCGCTTCGAAAATGACTATGTGCCATGGCCCACGAACTGCGGACTTGTGGAACCGGAACAATAGAGCCTACTGGGAAGGCTCTGCAGGATTGTGGTATGGTCGGACAGTTCTGCTGCTACCTTGCGAGCATATTCGTCGGACAGACAGGACCAACACTCCGACGAGGCGAACTCGGGGTGATCAAGGAAGAGCAACTTTGGTATTGTCGTTTGCTTCAAAGTCGCTTCGTGCAATATGCGAAGACGAGAAACACGCGACGCGACAACTCACCAAGAATGCCACGAGAAGTCTCAGACACCGACTGGCCGATCTGGAAGCAGCCGGGTCGGTGAGGGACCTCATTGCAGGCAACCCCAGAAAGCGCAAGTCCTCCGACAATTACCAAGTCACGCTTGCGGATAGTTTCTGCTTGGAATTCGCCGCAAATCACGTGAAAAAACCTCTTGATACGAATGAGGAAGTAGACTGGAAAAGAGTCAATCGCATCCAAATCGTTCGGATCGGAAAATGTCATGAGTGAACTTCATACGTTCCGGCCAAACTGGGCATCCGCGCCCGGCGATACAATCGCGGATGTCTTGGAAGAAAAACAATTGTCCCTTGCTGTGTTTTCCAAGCACATTGGCTGTTCAGTTGACGAAGCCAAAGACCTTCTTGCGGGTAGGATTGCAATGACGCTTGGCCTTGCGCGAAAGCTGGCGTCCGAACTCGGTTCGACCGTCGAGTTCTGGATGTCTAGGGACTTCCACTATCGTGAGTCGGTGGCCCGATTAAACGATGCCGAGACTAAAGAGTGGCTTGCACAAATCCCTGTCGGCGACATGGTTCGTTTCGGATGGATTCGGCCCGTTGAGGCGTCGCGGGAAGCCGCAGCCTGCCTGCGTTTTTTCGCCGTTACTGATATTCAGGAATGGCACGCAAAGTATGCGTCACTCCAGCAAAACGTGGCCTTTAGATCATCGCCTTCTTTTGAGTCGCGGGAAGGCGCCGTCGCCGCATGGCTGAGGCAGGGCGAGATCGAAGCGCGGTCGATACCGTGCAAGCCTTGGAACGCTGATACCTTCGCTACCCAACTTGCCGAAGTTCGTGGGCTCACACGGCAAAAGAATCCCTCTGATTTCGTCCAAAGCCTTCGTGATCTGTGTGCGCCAGCTGGCGTCGCTGTCGTAATCGTCCGTGCGCCGAGCGGGTGCCGTGCTAGCGGCGCTACGCGTTTCATATCAGACCGGCAAGCACTACTGCAGCTCAGTTTTCGCTACCTCTCGGACGACCAGTTTTGGTTCAGCTTTTTTCACGAAGCGGGTCATCTCCTGCTGCATGGCCGGAGTGGATTTTTTCTGGAAGGGATTGGTACGCCCGCGACACCCCAGGAGGACGAGGCGAGCGCTTTTGCGGAGCGGATACTGGTTCCGCCGGAGTTGCGTGAAAGGATGCTCGCTCTGGGATCAAATTCGCGGGAGGTCATCCGATTTGCGCGCCGACTTGGCATCTCGCCCGGCATCGTGGTGGGCCAGCTTCAGCATTACGGCCGCGTCAAGCGCAGTCACTTGAATGGATTGAAGAGACGGTTCACGTGGGTCTGAGTAATGTTAACCGCGAAATGGTTTGAATTTTGTTGGGCTTTTTTGCCAGTTGCAAAGTGAATCCTCCATCACCTGCATTCCCAACCCAAGATAGTTACCGAGCTCTCGTGTGAGGTCATCAAGTCTGGTCGGAGGACCTGCCACTTTGAAGAGAAGAGCCGCGCCCTTGAGTGGACCCGTCGCCCCGACCATGTACGGTGATCCTGGTGCAATCTTCGCGAGCCCGAGTTTGCCAACCATGGTCAGGTAATCAAACCTGGCAGTTCTACCGAATCGTTTGAGCGCATCCATCGAACCATACAAGCAAGCGAACGCCTTGGAAGGATCGTTCCCCGCCTGCTTCAGGGTATCCGCGATAAGGACTGCATGGGTTCGCGGCGGAGCCACCCATTTCACGTAGGACTCAACGACCGCTCCTGTTCCGTTGTCGGATTGCGCATCGAGGCTTTCGTACTTGCGGTGATTGCCGAAACCTCCGGGCGCATTCGTGCGTCTTAGCTTCTCGGTATGCACGTGAAGCCAGTCTCGAAAACTATCAACGTCTGCGCTGGTGCTGGCCCAGTCCCACAGACCGCCCTCTCCAAATCTCCCGTAGATTTCACGGATGTAGCGCCATCCGCCGCGCGCGTGCTTGCCAAAATGTACGAACATGAAGACGAGCCAAAATGCCTCGTCGGTGTCGCCGTTGTGCTGGTGCAAGATGGCGGCCTTCAGCGGATCGAAACAATCGTTGCGGGGATCGGCGCATGCGGCGCTGATCTTGCGGTCTTTAAGCACACCGATATATCGCACACGACGGACGCTCTCTATCATTTGCTCTATGAGAGCCTGCCGTCGGTTGGGACTTTTGATGCCTGGTAGAGCGTGCACTCGGCCATCGAAAGCTGTCAGCGCATCCTGAAGTGCGGCGGCGTCCTTCTGATCGCCAGGTCTCACCGAAGAACTCCGTCTGTTTGTCCGGCAACCCAGTCTCGGATCGCGTTGATGGCCTGTGTGGTCACCCCGAAACTGCTCTGGATATTGTGGTTGTAACCAAGCACAAGAAGTTCTCGATTGAGTTGGACGTCCGCCAGTTGGCTGATCTTCCCGACATAGGAGAAACCTGCTACATCCCGGCCCGACTCACGTGGCAGAGACCAGTCTGACATCTCTTTCTTGTCAAGCACCGCAGCCGACACGTACTGAAATTGCTCGACAACGGTTTTTCCATTCAGAATGACGACGCGGACAGGCGAATCCCGGAGCAACAGGCCGAGAGCGTCCGCGGTGGCATTCAGCAGGGCCGTTCTCTCTTTCTGATCGAGCAACATCCATTTGACGGAAGTGGCATAGGGAATCAGGTCCAGATGGCAGGCGGGGTAGAGCTCAGCATAAAAAGATGCCGACGTGCCACTCACGATCTGATCGAGCTTCTTAAACCACCTGTCATACGGATTGTTGCGGAAATATCCCGAGCAGGATAGCAATATGAGCTGCAAATGCCGGGTATCCGCTTCTGACCAGGCGTCGAGCCCGAGAGAAGCCAAAGTATGGAATCGCCTATCGGTGTGGCAGAGTTCATGGCCAAGATCGTCGACGAATTCCCTGTTACTTGGATTTAGGCCGATCGTGGCTACAAGCGATGCGGAAAGATCGCCAAAAGATGGAACAGGCGCACTCCACTTGATCACGCTGGTGGCGGCGAGCGAGGGGCTGTCCATCCGGTTCAGCAGAGTTGTGAGTGCCAAGTGCATTTTTTCCTGATCTAGTGTACGGATGCCATCTTACAAAACATTCACGCAGTTGTGGTGTTCTCCAGAATTCGCCGGATGTATGTGTCATAGATCGGAGAGGCCATCTCCGCTCTTATGCGCTGAATCAACGTACCCTTCTTGCGCCGTCGCCGGTAGTTGAATATTTTGAGCAAACGGATCAGATCAGCCCAGTAGGGGCTGCTTGCATCTTCCGCGCTTCTCTTTGAGTCGTTATAAGTTCTTCTGCGGACGGAGGCTTCCGCCTTCAAGAGCAAAGTGATCGCCGGACGCGGATCTCCGTCGGGCATAGGCGGCATCGCGGACTTTGTAGATTGCCAGCCCTCTCGAATGAACGAGTCCGCTTTGAACTTGTCAGCATCGTAAAGATGCAGACTTCCCACGCAATGCTTGTAGATGCCGAGATCGACTGACATGATCCGCGCAACGATCTCCTGCAGCATCGTGAAGCAGAATATGTCATGCGGCAAGCCCTTGATGACATCGTTCGAGCGCATGTAGACAACGAGGTCTAACTTGCCGCCGCGTATCAGGAATTGCAGAGTACAGGTGCACGGAACATCCTTGTGCGGCTTTGCAAGATCGGTCGAATCGAACAATTGAAGAACTGCTTGACGACTGCTCGGTCGCTGCCTTAGAAGTTCGATCAGATTTTCGAACTGCTGCACGCCCTTCCAGTTTGTGAACAAGCGCGGGCCGTATCCTCCATATACCAAGCCGCCCTCACTGAAATTCCGGTACGCCTTGATGTAGTGCGCGACAAAAGCGGTGCGGTTGGTACCTTTCAGATACCAGCAGAGTTCTCCGATGCAGCTGAATATCCTGCCGCGCGATTCGGTGCGGCTGAGTCGGGCGCGAGCGTTTGTAAGTTCAAGGACGACGCCTCTAACTTCTCTTGTACGTCCTTTTGATGCCTTGACCGGCTCCCCATATTTGTCGATGCATTGCAGCGCAGAACGAAGTAAGTCATCGAGTGTCTTGGCTCTGAAATACGGGTTTCTCATACTTATTTGCTTCAACGGGTGAGAATACACCGTATATGAGAGACCCCCAAGGTAGTTTTCCGCCGGCATCCTGCGAGCCAATACCCCCATCGATTCGGTCAACTGCCATCGAGAGCTCAGCATGTAAGAGCTCACTCCGCAAGGGACATTCTCCTGGCGCGCTGGTCATCACCTATTCAGGCGAGACCCATGCCTAGACTATGTTCGGGTTCTTGTTTGACGGGACCCTCAATGGGTGCGGAAGCAGGTTCGACCTTCGGAATCGCCGGCTGTTGCTCCGGCATTTCTATTGCCGTACGTTGAGAATTCTCACGACTGAGGTTGCGCGCGAGTTGGTCTCTATCATTCGTGTAGATCCGTGCGTCGTATTGACCGCGAGAAACAGACACATACGCGAAGCGGCTGTTAACCAGCAGTTCGCTTTTGCCGATGTCCACGTGAATCAACACTCGGTCCGCGGTCTGTCCCTGGCTGCTGTGGCTGGTCACTGCGTATCCGTGGTCAAGATGCGGATGCTCGCGGATGTTGAATCGGACCTCACGGCCTGAGTCCATCCCGATTCTAAGATCGCCATGAGAGTTGACTTGCACGACAGTGCCGAGATCACGATTAGCAACGTGCAGTTCGCGTGATGGCGCGGTGAACTGAACGCGGTCGCCCTTCGAGAATCCGCGTTGGACTTCTCGGTGTACAGACACACCCGATAGCCGTCGCGGATCGTACGTGTGGGAGCTCTTGTTCTCACGTTCAATCGTTAGGCGATTTTCTTTCGGATCGACCGCGGTGACCCGCGCATAATTACCTGGCGCGATGCCCTCAGTTTTGCTCCCACGTGAGTAGCGAAGCACGTCCCCAGCTTCGTATTGTCCGGCCCATCGGCGGTCTGCGCCTGTTAGCTCCTGGCGCGATTCCAGAACCCGGAGCTTGTGTTCATCTTTGCTCACGTCGCCACGATTTTGCATTTCGCGATGTATGAGCAAATTCAATTCGCGTCTCGATTCATTGTCGGGCGAGATAACCAGCGTTCCCTCTGGATTGCGTGAATACTCACGGGCCATCGCACTGAACCGTTCCTGGGCATTAACTATCTCCTGCACGCGGCCCTGCTGGTCGAGACTCGCGACTCCTCCGAAAACGTCTCCGCGGGCGAGCTGCTCTACAGCTTCCTTAAGAGTTGGGTCCTTCTGGCGCACAATCTCACCCAGTCTGGCCGTCTGCATGCCCGCTTCTTGTAGCTGCTTATATGGTCTGCCCGCTTCCACTGCCTCATGTTGGCGTGTATCGCCAACCAAAAGCACTCGGTCCGGCGTCTGGAGGCGATGGAAGAATTCGTTCATTTGCTTGGTGCTTGTAAGACTCGATTCATCGATAACGAAAATCCGTTTCTGCCCGTCATCGGGCAGTTCGTTCCGGACGAGGTGGCGTTGCAACGTGTGCGACTCAATTCCCGACTCCGCCAATTTGTGCGCGGCGCGCGAAGTCGGAGCGAGTCCGATCACCTGGTAGCTTTCTCGTTCCGCAGCTTCGCGGATTGCACTCAACGAAGTAGTCTTGCCAGCACCCGCGACCCCTTCAAGGCCCACGATCTTGTCCTGAGTGGCCAGGGTCTGCTCTACGGCTGCTCGTTGGCTGGCGCTCAAGTGAGTGTGATTCTGCTGGACGGCCTGCCATGTTTCTGGATTTACAAGAACACAGTGTTGGCCTCGGCCTTTTCGCATCTCACTCACATTGTCGCGCTCGTACTGGATCATCTTTTCAGTAGTGAACGCGCGAGCCGGCGACCTGCTCTCCACCTCAATCAAGCGACCTGACTCTATGCGCTTTTCGAATCTCTCGCGGATCTCTTCGAAGCTCCCTTCACCCATCGAACGTTTCAGCGCGTCGCGCATTAGCTCGCGCTCATCGGTCACGGCGTGCCTTTCGATGTTCTTATCCTGGGCATATGTCAGCGCGACTTCGAGATGCTGGCGACTTGGGACATCTCTACCGACTTCCTGGGATAGGGCCGCGCGGATCACGTGTTCTGGCTGATTGCCGAATTGTTCGGCCATTTCCTTATGCATCCTCTGCATTTCCGAATGCGTAATGGACGGCAGTTTACCGCCACGCGTCTGGTGGGCTGCGATCTGCGCCGCACCAGCACCTTTCACGCCCTGCTGTTCGAGGTAGGCCTGAATTTGTTGACTTCTCGGACTGGAAGCATCGAGATATTCGCGTGTGTAGCCGGCGATCTCCGGCTGGCCACTCTTGCCCCTTTCGATTTCGTAGCCTTGGCCTTTTAGACGAAGTGCCAACTCCGACCGGTAAATTGCAGTCGCGTACTGTTGAGATCGGTAGAGCTCGTGCGGCTGTAAAGCTCGAACTTCGCCGTTCTTCGTTTCAGTCAGATTGAAAAACACAACGTGAGTGTGCAATTGCGGTGCCGCGTATCCATTCACTGGACGCGCGCTGTCATGCTCGAAGCTCGTTGCGATCCATTTGCCAGTCGTTTCCGGGAGACGATTGCCGCCCATGCGTGCTTGAACGAATCGCTCCATCTCGTTCAATGCGACTTTGACGCTGTCCCTATGGGCCTGCCGGACGGATTCGTCTCCACCCACGAGAGCAGTCAAAGAAACACTCTTGGGAGCCGAGAACGTCGCGTCCCACCCGGCGCGGTGCTCCATTGTGCTGACCGCCTGGCCTCGCGCAGTGACATATTCACGCGCGGTCTGGTGCCGCACTAGTTGTTCACCCGTTAGGGGATGTTGCCCGTTGGCGAGGCGCTGGAAGTGCTCTTCCTGCACTTCTCCGCGGAGCCCCCACTCCTGGGCCAACCTGCCGTGCCATTCGCCACGTATTCGGTCGCCCTCAGAGTAGTAATTCTCCTGGGCGTTGGCGAATTCTTCCTTGTGATATGTCTGGGCTTGGCCGGCGCTGAGCGGTTTGGAGATCGTGAGCATAGTTCATTCACTCGAAGTATGGTTCCTGGCCGGCAGCGATCCCCTTCGGGCTTTCTTCTAGCCCCCGCGGGCTAGTCTCTTGTCTTGCCGGAGCTACCGTTGGCTCAGGTAACCTCTTCTCCATTTCGATCACTCGAGGAGAGCTTGCTCTGGGTATGAATCCCTGTTGAGACTTCAGTGGCGGCGTGTAGGGAAAACCAAACGGCACGACCATATTGCCGACTTTGAGAAATGCATGAAGACGTTCGAGGCCACTGATTTCGGAAGGCAGCACGAGTGGCTCCGTTCGTCTTTCAAGGTGATAGCTCTTGGAGTTTGTGAGCTTCAGCGGCTGGGTGTTCACTGTCTCCTTCAGTCGTTCCATCTCGACTTCACCAATCGTGTCCGAAATCCACTTTGCAGCGCGAGGCTCGCTGGTGTGCAGGAAAATCTTGGTCGCCGGCTGGGACAGCATTGACTCGGCCTCATGCCCGTAGCGCACCTCGAGCTGGCTGCGGCCTTGGAAGCCGATCACAACGGGATTCCCCGATTTGCGGTTCTCGGTCAATGCGGTGTGCAATTGTGGCAATCGCTGGAGGCTCGCAAGCTCATCCAGCACGAACCAAGCGTGACGCACAGCAGGATCACCTTGGTTCATCAAGCGAAGCACTAGGGTGTCGAGCCAAAGGCTAGTGAGAGGCAATAAACGCTCGCGAAATCTCGGAGTGGAAGTTAAGAACAGCCAGCCGGTCTTTTTTCGCGCCCATTCCTCAGTCGTCCAGCGTTCCTTCGCGTCGCTCTCCCGCGGCAGGAGCTTCAGACTGCCGGCAACCATGTTGAGCGCACCGAGAACACCTCCACGCTGTGGACCGGCTCCGCGATAAACAAATGCTTCCAACTCGGTGCCCCGTACCTGCCGGTCCAGCTCTTCTTCGTGGCTCATCCACCGGACCAACTCCTCAGGAGCCGGCTTCAATGTAAGCAAGTGGGCGAAGATCTTTCTGGGCCCTTCGACGAAGAACGTATTCTCGTGTGGCTTTTCCGGGAAGAGTGACGTGGCTAGGGTTAGGGCTTCAGCTTCGTGAATCACTTCGTCCGAAGGCGACCAGTAAGGGCACCTTGCATCGAGAGGATTGAGGATGAGGTCGCCCCGGTCCGCGTTGAAGAACTGAGGTGTGTACTCGAGCGCCGGATCGTACACGATTGCCGTTTCTCCACGCTCGGCAACCTGGGCGAGAATGCGTCTCTGCAGGACACTCTTCCCAGCCCCCGTATCGCCCATGATCATGATGTGGCTGCTCTCCAGAGAGCGAGGAATGCGTAGCGCCTTCTTCTTCTCGGTAGTCAGGAAGCTGAGGCCGTCCGCGTCAGTCCGTCGGTTGAAATCCTTGACCGTTACCATCTCCGGCCCCTTCAACCTTGTTTCTTCATCTTTGTCGCGGCGCCTATGGACCCGGTCGCGGATGATGACGAACAGGAGGCCTACAACGAAGAACCCGAGAGAACTGACCCAAGATGGGCGAATCAAATCGTAGGTCGATTGGCCGGCGAAAACCTTTTCACGGAGAATTTGCTCTATCTGAGCACTGCTGTAGTGAACTGTTTCGAGATTCAGCTGAACCGTACCTTGCTGCCGTGCCTGTTGGGACAGGTCAAACGGGATCAGGTGCCCTCGGGTGTCGGGAACCACGTCGCCGTTACCGGCAACACTTCGGTGCCCGGTCCGGTCAGTTTTGGTTAGCAACCAGTAGTTCCCGCGCTGGGTCGGAAAATTATGCGCCAAGGAATACTCATTGAAGTACCAGTCCTGCAGGGGAGTCCAGATTTGATACTCCTGGTAGGTGAAAATCGAAATTCCCAACACACCAGCCATCAGTGCTACCCCGACGCTCATTAGCAGCCAATGGGTTCC
>Ga0335078_10012329_pt1 | contig 12673 bp, 9 predicted proteins | sample Lox_Sample_32_FD_206711 | JGI IMG/M metagenome (GOLD analysis project Ga0335078, IMG submission 206711) | Soil microbial communities from Loxahatchee National Wildlife Refuge, Florida, United States - Lox_Sample_3.2 | ecosystem: Environmental > Terrestrial > Soil > Wetlands | place: USA: Florida... | reverse complement strand
AGTGCAGGTCCTCGGCTATCAGCACCACCGGTGACACCCGGCACCACTGGTCGATCAGTGCCAGCAGGCCTCCCGCAGCGCCGTGCGCTGGACCGCCCGCCACCGAACCGGTATTCCTCGGTACCGGGGCGAGTCGCGGGCGGCTGCCGACCGCCGCGTTGCCGTTCCCCCGGCCCGGGCGCCCCCCTGCCGTCACGCATCGCGCCACTATCCGCAGCGGCAGCCGCCAGCCCAGCCCTCCGGCCGATGCCCGGGCGAGACGGCATTCCCCCGCCTGCGCCGCTGCGCAGTGCGCCTCGGCAGGCAAGGCCGCCCGCAGGAGCGCCGACTTCCCGATCCCCTGCTCCCCCTCCAGCAGCACGACCCCGCCACGCCCGTCAGCCGCCTTTGCCACCAGGCCGCGCAATAGTGACAATTCATCGCTGCGGCCGACAAACCAGTCATCATCCACGACGAGGACCGTAATACCAAGAATCCGTAGCCCCGGCCCGGAAGGCTATCTCAATCCCAGGCGCTGGGCGGCCTCTATATTGAGCTCCTCGGCCTTCTGGTACAGCATGGCAGTCGACCGGAGGTTGGCCGCGGTCAATGCCATTCCGCCGCCGAAGTAGCTCAGCATCTGGAAAATGGCTGTAACAGCCGGCGTCCATTGCGACCAGAACGCTTTGGCCACCTCGTCGTCCGTGCCGGCGAAGTAGCCCAGCCTGGCGAGAGCTTCGCGCGTATTCGTCGATAGCTTTTTGGACTCATCGGCAATGGGCTGGAGCACAGTTTCGGCTTTCCCCGAAAGCTCTACCGGATTGACCGAGAATTCTTGAGGCATGGCCCTCATCCTTTCCTGGGCGAGAAGCCCGTGGTGGCAGACAGCAGGCCGGGAATCGCCTCATTGGCTTTGCTGAACGCGTCATCGAAAATCTTGTCCAGGTCCAGGCTGCCCTTACCCGAGAAGGCATCCGCCAGGCCCATGCCGCTGGGGATCAGCGACTGGTACGCGTCGAGCACCTTGTCCCTGCTCTCTGCGCGGGCCTGGCGGATGGTTTCCGCCAGGATGGCTCCAAGCTCCGCCGGGGCCATCCTGCGGAATTTAGCGGTGTTGAACACGATGGACGCCACTTCGCCCTTGGTGTCGACCGTGACGGTAATCATCCTGTCCTTTGACGTGGCCTTGAACGTCACGCCGTCGAGTTCCTTGCGGATTTCCTTGATGCGCGCCTGCTGCTGGCGCAGTTCTTCGGCCGCTCCCCTGATGAGGTCCTCCGCCCCTTTGGGCATGCCGGCATTCATCACGTTCTCCCTTCTGGTGCTGTGAATTCTCTCGCCCCTAGCCTGCTGTCGGCACCGATGCCGACGGCCACGGCGGGACCGCCGTCGTATTCGGAGTCTTCGGGCTCGTCCCGATCGCCGCGGCCGACAGAGGCATCCGCGTACCCTGGGTCGGTACCCCAGTACTCCTCCTCCTCGGGCAGATACGCCAGCCGCTCACGTTCCTGCTGTGCCTGGCCGAGCCCGCCCGGCCCGCATCCTGGCATCAGCATGGGCTGCCCGACGCCGGCGCCGGCGGACTCTTGAAGACCGAGCGCCGAACCGGGAATGGCCTGCCCGGCTCCCTGAAGGTGGCTGACCGGGCCGGCGCCAGCGAGCTCATGAGATGGCGCCGTCCCGGCAGCGGGACCTCCCGGGACCAGCTGCACGTTCAGCGCGCTCGACATCCCTCCGGGCCGCGGCCCGGGATCAGTCACCGGGACGGCTGACTGCTCGAGCACGGACCCGTTCGCCCGGCGGCCCAGCGAAAACCCGGCGACCGGCGCGGCGCGGCGCTTGTGGCCGCCATCACGGCCCTTGCCGTGCCCTCGGGCACTGCCGCTTCGGCCCCCCCGGCCGATCGTCCCGGCGAATTCGCCAGCCACGGCCAGGTCGCCCACTTGCCCGACCGCGTCGGCGGTGCCGCCTCCGGCCGCCAGCGCACCGGATGCTTCGGCGCTCGCATCGGGGCTGCCGAGCACGCCCAGCGCCGCCCCGGCGCCTATGCCAGCACCGGGCGCGCCGGCGGCTGGTATCCCGTCGGCCGGCTGACCCGCATCGGCGGTCCCGGTACCGAGGCCAGGCTGCGCTGCGAGCAGCGAAACTGTGGGCACCTGCGAGGAGGACGTGATCACCGGGCTCACGCCAACGGCATCCAGGACCGGCGAGACGTCGCCTGTGGAGCTGCCCGGGCCCGGCACCGCAGTGTCGCCCCCGGCCATGTTTGCGCGCAGGGCAGCCGTGCCCGCCAGGCCCGGCGCCGCAACCGCGGGCGCCGCCACGCCCGGCCCCGCCACCGCGGGCGCCGCCACGCCCGGCCCCGCCACCGCGGGCGCCGCCACGCCCGGCCCCGCCGCCCCAGGCGCCGCCACGCCCGGCTCCGCCACCGCCGGCCCGCTCGTCCCGGGCCCCGGCGCCACGGTTCCCTTGCCGACGCTGCTGCCGTTGCCTGGCTCGTAGTCCGGGCCGGGAACAGCCGGCCTCGGCTGTCCTGGCCCGATGACCGGCACGATCTCTTGCGTGGAGCTCGCGTACTGGTCGACGAGCTTGCCCAGGGCAATCCTGCCGAGCACGTCGAGCCCGCTGAAATCGGACGAGGCGCCAAGGAGCGAGCCAGTCCATACGGTCTTCGCCTGCTGTTCCACCTGCTGCCACGCCGCGTCGGTGGTCAGGTCCCCGTACGGCGTCTGCTGCGGGTTGGGGATCTCATAACCGCCGTTCCCTCCCGGGACGGCTATATTCTCCAGCACCTGCACAATCGCACCGAGCGGCGAATGCTCGGGCTGTTGGATCCAATTGTTGTACGCGGCCCAGGTATCTGACAGGAACTTGGCCGCCGAGTCCCCTGTGGTCGCGATGGTGGTGCTGTAATCGACCGGGCTTGTCATCTGACCATGAAGACTGGCCATCAGCGCGCGCAGGTCGCCGAGGAGTTCGGCAAGGACGTCAGCTGCGCTGCCTTTGAATCCAGAGGACGGTGCGGTCGTTTCATGAATCATGGCCCTGAACTGGTCCGCCGCCGTGGCCGTAAATTTCGTGGCGCTGGCCACCGCCAGGCTGGCAGCCTGAAAGCTGACCGGGTTCAGTGGCATGGTGCCGTAGCTGCCTGCCTGTACCCCCGAAAGTGCTTGAGGAGGGACATTCAGGAAGCGGTCCCACGCGCCTCCGGCGGAATACACGGCGGGGCTGAGGTAGACCTGAATAGAGGTGGCGCCTGCTTTCGGGCTTGTGTCCCACTGGGCTTTCCAGATCAGGTGCAAGCCGGGACTGGCTTGCCCTCCGTTCTGTATGACGGTCCATGACTGGCCGGTAACCTCTGTCCGGTCCGGGATGCCGAGGTCGAGCACCGTAGCGAGAATCTGCTCCCATGTCCACGCGTAATAGCTGGCGCCGCTCACGGGCGCTGCGGCGGCGCTGCTGCCCGCCCCGGCTATCGGAATATCGGCCGTGTCCGTCGACAGCGTGTTCTGCTGCTGGTACTCGGTGCCGCTCACCGGGGGGTCCTTTCGGGCGAAGCGCCGCGGCCGGCACGCTTGCCGAGCTGCTCGACGAACTCCTCGAAGACCTCCGCGGCGTCTTCCTCTTCGCTCATGTCGCGCCCGAGCACCTGAGGCGCCACGTCCGGATCGGTGCCCCAGACGTCCTCATCCTCGGCCAGCCAGGTCGTCCGCTCACGTTCGCCCGACCCGTTCTGGCCGCCCATTCCCCCCATGCCCATGCCGCCCGCCATCGGCGGGTAGAACGGCACCGCCCCGGCTGACTTCGCCTCGCTTGCCGCAGCGGGCGCGCCAGCCGCGGCGGCGACCGGGGAGACGAACTTCCCGGATGACGCCGGCAGCGCGGCGGCGGCTCCCGCCGGAGCACCCGCGGTGCCCACCAGCGGGGCTTGCTGCAGTGAGCTCAGCAGCGCCTTGTTCCCGAGCAGGCCCTGGCCCGGCGTGACCACGCTCGCGTCGGCCAGTGGCGGCGTCGCGACCAGCCCTGCCTGCCCGGTGCCCGCGAGGGCCTGGTGCAGCAGGCCGTTCAGCTTGTCGCTGTCGCCCAATGCGTTCTCCAGCGCGTTATGCAGCGGGCCCGTGGGTGGCGCCTTGGCAATCGCCGACCGCAGGGCGCTGTTGAGAGCGTCGTTCGCCGCTATGGCGCTCGGAATGCTGCCGCCAGCCGCGGCCTGATCGAGCGCGCTGGTCAGGTTGCCGCTATCGGCTGCCACGTTCTTCAGGTCGGTGGTCAGCGGACCGGACGCGGGCACCTGGCCGCTCGTCAGGGCCTGGCCGATCGCTCCGTTCAGCGCCTGGTCTGTCGCCAGCGCTTTGCTCAGCGGAGTGCTGGCGCCCAGGCTCGTCTGCGGCACCGCGCCCAGGCTTCCCTGCGGCACCGCGCCCAGGCTCGTCTGCGGCACCGCGCCCAGGCTTCCCTGCGGCACCGCGCTCGGCGACGCGGCGTTCGGGATAGCGCCCAGGCTCGTCTGCGGGACAGCGCCCAGGTTTCCCTGCGGCACCGCGCTCGGCGACGCGACGTTCGGGATAGCGCCCGGGCTCGTCTGCGGGAGCGAGGTCGGCGCGGTCACTCCCGGGTTAGCGGTCGCGGGCTGTTCAATATTCGGGAACTGGAGATTCGGCTGGCTGTGAGCCTTCGCGAGACCATTTATATAGTTGGGCAGGCCGGCGAGATAATTATCGGTATTACCGATGCCATTTGCCACACCCTGAACCTCGTGATTTATATAATTCGGCAGGTTGCCGACAAAGTTATTTTCGGCGGCCTGACCCCGGTATACGTCTCCGAATGCATTATTCAGGTAATTCGGCAGGTTATTGAGGAAGCCCTCGATGTTGCCGACGCCGTTGGCGATCCCGCTACCATAGGCATTCGCGACGCTATTGACGTTGGGCGTCGGCGGAGTGATCTGCGCCAGCGCAACCGGCTGGATCGGCTGAATCGAGGTGGTGTTCGCGTAGGCATCCACCAGGCTGTGAAGCGCCGCCTGGGAAGGTCCGTCGAGGAAGGAGACCACCGTATTCTTCCAGAGACTCTGGGCCTGCTTCTCGATATTAAGCCAGGCACCCAAAGTCGTCAGGTCGCCGAGATTGGTGACCTTCATATTCCCCGGAATCGTATACTTGCCATCCGCCACGTGTATGACGTCGCCGTTTATAAGAACCTGGATTATCGCCCCGAGCGGCGAGTAGGTCATCTGGTCAGTCCAGTTGAGATAGCTATTGTATACCGCGCCCAGGAAGTTCAGCAGGGCGTACCTGGCGCCGTCTATGAGCATCCAGTAGGGTGGATGGTTAGCTAGCTGGTTAAACGTCGCGTTGCTGTCCGTCTGGAAGTTATCTATGATCTCGGCGAACGCCTGGCCGCCTTTCCCTTGGTATTGCGATGCCTCGCCCTGGAGCTGAGCCGAGATCGCATTGAACAGGCTGGCGGCGTTGGCATAAAGCCCCGTTACCTCTGCAACGGCGTACTCAGCGTCCATGAACGTGCGCGGATCCACGTTCGGCAGCTGCGTATAGTCGGGCGGGTTATTAAATGTAGGCTTCAGCATGCTTTTGGGCTGATTAAAGAATACATCCCAGGCGTTCTTGGGATTGAGCAGGTCGGGATTGAGGAAGATCAGCACGTCCTGGTGCTTGGGGTTCCAGGTTATGCCCATTATGTACCAAAGATTGCTCCCTTCCCCGTCGGAATTGAACTCGATGGTGGTCCACCTGCCCGATGCCACTGAGTCACGGCTGGGCAGTGCTATGCCGAGGACCCCGTTGAGAATCTGCTCCCAGTTCCAGGTCGTGTAGTCACGACCGCCCGGCGCGCGGACCGCGTTAGCGGGCCCTGGCCCGGCGCCGTTGCCATGCGTGTTCGGATTCGTACGCGACGGAGTGTTGTAGGTACCTATGTTGGGGTTAGAGGATATGCCGTTATAGTAACCCCAATGTGTCGTGTACTTAGGTTGAGGAAGCGCTTGAGGGCTACGTGCGCCGTAAGCGGGCATGTCCTGGGCCTATGAGTTTACTGGCCGGGTCGTCGAGCCCGAGCCCGAGTCCATGTCGCTGATCGCGCCCTGGAATTGAGTGATAAGCTCGCTGGCGAGCTCAGTGTTCAGGTTCTCGTTGTTGGTCCACTTGGCCAAGGTGTCGGTGATCTCCTGGCTCATGTCCGTCAGCGTCTTGCTAAATGCCTGGAGCTTTTCCTGCAGGCTGCCGCCGAACGCGTTCAGTGCGGCCTGCAGGTCCGTGGCGGCATCGAAGGTGACGCCCCCTGCCTCGATCTGAGTGCCGAAGTCACCTCCTATCGCCGGAATCGTCCAGGTCGCCCCGGCGAGATTATTCTGGCCGATCCCCTTCAGCTGGGCCTTCACCTGGGTATTGAGCGTGTCCAGCTGGCCCTTGAGCGTTCTCAAGAAAGCTGGGTCGATCAGCGTGACTGTCATGGCTTCCTCCATTGCTTCCGCGTCCGCCGCCCCGGTCCCGCGGCTGCCGGCAGGACGGCCGCCGGACAGCCGCGGACAGGTCCATCCTGTTATAGACCGCTGCCGACGCTGGCCCATCCGTCGGCAGTGCCGGCGTCGGTGCTGGACGTATTCAATGCCATCTGCTGGAGTGTGTCGCCGGCCTGTCCCAGCATGCGGAACATGTCCGTCATGTCAGCGACCCACTTTGCCTGGCAGATCTCGTACTCCTGCTCCGAGGGACCCGACCAGGTAGCCCGCAGCGGCTGGATCTCATCCTCCAGGGTCTCGAGGATATTCATGATCGCGATGTTCGCGCTCTCCATGTCTTCAATCGTGTTGTTCACGCCGGTGTAGTTCATGAAGATCTCGCCTGATGCCGACACCGGGACTCCTTTCTCCGAGACTGTTTCGAATTACGCGGGCGGGTGCACGAAGCCTATTCCGGCGTTCAGGTTACCTGCCAGTTCCTGGCTGTGGTTCTCGTTGTACTGTGCCCGTTGCCAGGTGTTGCCGAGCTGGGTAGCCATGAAATTAAGCTGCCTGATGATGTCGTTGAAGTCATCGTTCCATGCGGCGATCTTGGACCTGTAGATTTCGCCCGACGTGCTGACCATCGCCTGGCCGAGCGACGAATTGGTGCTGTTGATCAGGCTGTAGATGTTATTGAGCAGCCCGACCTGCGTCTCAAAGATTTGCTGCGCTTGCTGGGTCGTCGTTATGACTTGCCCGACGGTATTCTGGTTGATCGGCTCCGGCATGACTAGCCGCCTTTCCTGGGATGGGTCTGCTGATATGTTCGCTGTTTTGGCAGGTGTCCGGGCCGCTCACCCCCTCATCGCGGGGAGGTCGAGCGCCGGGCCGGTCGGCAGCAGCGCCAGCAGCGCGGAGGGCAGCACCGCCGCCCTGCCCGCGCTGTACCCGAGCGCCGTGGCGGCACTGCCCGAAGCGACGGAGAACTTGACTCCCGCGCTGGTCACCAGGAACATCGTGGCCCCGCTGGCGCCTGGCGCTGGCTGCGGGCGGACGAGGGCACCGCGGCCAGGCTCCACGAAGATCAGATCCGCGGTCTGGGGACTGGCGGTCACGCCGGGCGTTCCCAGCGCCGGGGGGGCGCCCGGCGGCGGCGAGGCGAAGACGAGGCTGGGCGTGCCCGGCGTTCCCGCGCCCGCGTACTCGATGCACGGAACGGCCGACCCGCCGGGAGCGAACCCGGCCGGGGGCACGGCCGGGACCCCGGTGCCGTCAGCCAGCGGCTCTCGGGCCGCCGGCGCGGCGGCGATAGCGGCCGGGCTGACCGGGATCTCGGCCACGCTGGCACCCGGGTAGGCGGCCGCGGTGGCCGGGTCCGTCATCGCCAGCGCGGCCTGAGTCAGCGTTATCGGCGCGACACCGCCCGCCTCGGCCAGGTACAAACTGCTCGGGCTGCCCACATTGTGCACGACCAGCACCTGGCCGACCCTGGTGGCCAGCGCGCCCAGCACAGGACCCGCGCCGCCGATATCCTCGAGCCCGAGCGTCTGCAGGTCCGGGCCGGCTGGCACCGCGTTCAGCCACTTCGGGCTGACAGTTATCGTCGGCGCGCCGCCGAGGCCGAGCGCGTCGGAGATCCATGACCCGTCCATCAGCAGCCGGTGACCCTGCCACAGCAGGTAGCGGCCGCCCGCCGGGGATGCCACGATCACCGCGCTGCCCGCCGGCAGCGGCGTGGCCACGGGCCTGACCCCGACGGCCAGGCTCACCTGGAGCCGGCCCGCCGCGGACCCGCTGCCCGACGGGCCCGCGCAAGCCAGCCAGTCGCCGGTGTTGACATCGCTGGCGGCCGGGAGCGCGTCCGGCGCGCCGGCGATTCCCAGCGGCGCTCCCACGGGAATGCCGGCCAGCGCGGCGGCGGACACGAACTGCGGCTGCGGAATCCCGCCGAGGAGCAGCGCGGCCGACGACCAGTTCAGGACGGGCCACAGCTTCTGCTGAGCGTAGATATAACGGGTGCCGGTCTGCTGCGCCACGACCAGCTCACCCGACGTGAGCGCCGCGGCCTTGCCGCCGCCAGGGAAGAGCAGTCCCCACACCAGGAACGCTCCGAGGCCCAGCCCGCCGAGCAGGAGGCCGCCGAGGGAACTGAGCGTGGTGCGCCGCGTCGGCGTCTCCGGGGCGTCCTGCTCGCCGTGCACCAGCGCGCTGGTCAGCCGGCCCACCACGTACGCGTGGGCCTGGACCTGGTCGCGCCGCGATCTCACGGCAAGGCCCCCTTGCTCTGTGCCGTCCGCGGGGTCATCCGCGCACCGAACGGGCCAGCTCGAAGGCGTTGAGCGTCCACAGCGCGAGCGGTATCAGCACCAGCGCGGCCACCGACTGGAGCAGGTCTCCGGCCCGGCCCCAGTGCGGCAGCAGCTTGTGGCCTGGCAGCGTACGCTCGCCGGTGAAAAGCAGCCCGAAGCAGGCCAGCAGGCCGACGAGCAGGATCAGCCAGCTCCGGCCCTCGGCTCGCAGCCCGGCCGCCAGGATCATCCCCGTCGCGCCGCAGGCGGCGGGGATGATGGCGGCGAGCCGGTGCCTGGTCCCTTTCATCGCGCGCGCGTGCAGGAGCAGCAGCACTATCGCGTCGGCGCCGACCAGCCGGCCGGCCCACCCGGTCGCGAAGCTCAGGACGAGCAGGCACCCGCCGGCGACGACCCCGAGCCCGCAGTAGAGCGCGCTCATGTAACGGTCGGCGAAGCGGGTGCGCTCGAGCAGGTGCTGACCGGGAACTGGGTCGAGGTCGGCTTGCAGCTCATCGGGTGTCGTGGGCAGCGGGTCAAGCCGTAGCCCGGCGAGCCGGAACGCCAGTACCGGGACTGCGGCGCCGAGCGGAACGATCAGGCAGAGCAGCATGGCAGCTACCGCCGTGGGGCCCAGCCCGCCGAATGTCGCTAGCGCGCCGCCGCCGGCCAGCAGCAGTGCAGCCGTGGTGGTGCCGGTCGTGGCCGGATCGCGCCCGCCGGTCAGCATCGCGACAGCCATCGATGCCCCGGCCGCCGCGACGCCGCCGGCCAGCAGGGCAGGCCGCATCACTACGCTCAGGCCAGCCGCTGCCGCGGTGCCTGCGCCGCTGTGCAGCATCGGCAGCTCGCCGCCGGCGACAGCCGCATAGCCGATCGCGGCCCCGCCGAGGACCACCGCTGCGCGGGAGTCAGCGAAGGCGCGTGACGCCCCGGCCACGAGGGCGAGCAGGACGACGCACAATACCGCTGCGATGGCGTCCGCGGCGGGGCCCCGGTGGCCCACCAGCAGGCCTAGGCCCGCCCCGAGCGGCGCGGCGAGCATCCCCACCAGCAGCCGGCGGGACGTCTCTGGCCGCCAGCGGTCCGACCTGCCGGAGATGCCCACGGCGATCCCGTCGATGAGGTCGTCGAAGTCAAGTGGCGGAAGCTGGTCAGAGCGCGGCCGGAGGTGCACCATGTCGCCGTCGTGCAGGCCGAGAGCGTTGACGCTCAGTTCCTCCCGCAGCGGCTGCTCGCCCAGCCGCTGCAGTACCCAGCCGCCGTGCTCCAGGCCGACGTCGGCCAGGTTGTCCCCGAGGTGGCCGACCAGGGCAGGCAGCAGGTCGATCAGCGGGACGTGCACGGGGACAGCCAGTTCCACGCTCGCCGCCGGCCCGCAGATGGTCAGGCGGCACAGGTCGTCGGCTGCCTGGGCGGACGACCGGGCCTCCTCGCTAACGGGAGCGGAGCCATCGGGCCGGCCGTCGGCGGCGCCCCCGTGGCCGTTGTGCGACGCGGCGTTCCCGTTCAGCGCGCCGCCATGCCCGTTCGCCTGCGGCCCGGCCGGGTTCTCGCTCATGGCTCACATACGCACAGGCAGACGGAACGGCTTCAGGCGCCTCGGCGGGTGCTGACGATTCGCCACGGTCAGGCACGTATGACAGGCATAACGGTCGCGACACCGATTCGCCACAGTCCGGCGACCGCAGTCAGCAGACAGGGAACCCAGGATGAGCACGATCCTCTTCCGGCGCCCGGCCCGGCGGCCACCGCCAGAGATGCCCAGCGGCGAGCTGTCGCTTCAGGAGCCGCCGGTGATGACTGAGGAACCTACCGGCAACATGGTGACGTTCCTGACGTTCCTGCCGATGGCGCTGGGATCCAGCATGATGATCCTCCTGTTCGTCACGCCGGGATCGGGCAAGGGACCGACGGTATGGCTCGCCGGCGGCATGATGGTGATGATGACGATGGGCATGATGATGGGCCAGATGGGCCGCACGGCCGGCCAGCGCAAACGGCGCACCAAGGCCGACCGGCGTGACTATCTCCGGTACCTGACCCAGACCCGGAGGAAGGTGCGGGAACACGCCGCGCAGCAGCGCCGTGCGCTGGCCTGGAACCACCCTGACCCCCGTTCCCTCTGGTCGGTTGCCATGAGCGCCCGGCTGTGGGAACGCCGCCCGGCGCACCGCGACTTCGGCGAGATCCGGATCGGAACCGGGGCACAGCTCCTCGCGGTCAAGATCAGCCCGATGCAGACCAAGCCGGTCGAAGACCTCGAGCCGCTCTGCGCCAGGGCGCTGCGCCGCTTCATTCATGCCCATGCCACGGTTCCTGACCAGCCGGTCGCGGTGTTCCTGCGCGGCTTCGCGCAGGTCGCGCTCCGCGGCGACGCCGAGGCCGTGCGCGGCGGCGCACGCGCCATGACAACGCAGCTTTTCACCTTCCACTCGCCCGACGACGTCCGCATAGCGGTGTGCTGCGACCAGCGCGCCGCAGCTCAGTGGGAGTGGATCAAGTGGCTCCCGCATGCGCAGCACACGGCCATGGCCGACGCGGCAGGGCCAGTGCGTGTTGTGAGCGAGTCGCTCCCGGTGATCGTCGCCATGCTGGGACAGGAGTTCGCCGAACGTCCGCGGCACGAGCCCGGCTCGGCCCCCAACCGCGACGAGCCCTACGTGGTGGTGCTGCTCGACGGCGGGGATATCGGCGAGGAGATCCGTTTCATCAGCGGGGGGTACCGCAACGCGGTCCTGATCGACGTCGGCGGGACGATGCCCTGGCAGCACTCGAAGCGGGCACTTCGCCTCGACTTCACCGATGACCGCCTTGAGCTGGTGCAGGCGTCTCGTTCCGGCAAGGAAGTGCGCACGTCCCTCGGGCGCGGTGACGCCCTGGGATTGCCGCACGTCCAGGCGTGCGCGCGGATCGTCTCGCCCTTCCGCCTGGGCACGACCACCGAGATATCCGAGCCGCTCGCCACCGACTTCGACCTGGCCAAGCTGCTGCGCATCGACGACGTCGCCCGCTTCGACCCGCGCGAAGGCTGGGCCTCACGGTCTGGCACGGACCGGCTGCGGGTGCCGATCGGCATCGATGAGGACGGCGCCACCGTCGAACTGGACATCAAGGAGTCCGCCCAGGGCGGGATGGGGCCACACGGCATACTCATCGGCGCCACCGGCTCGGGCAAGAGCGAACTGCTGCGCACGCTCGTGCTGGCCATGGCGATCACCCACTCCTCGTCGACGCTGAACTTCGTCCTCGTCGACTTCAAGGGCGGCGCCACATTCATCGGGCTGGACAAGCTGCCGCACACCTCGGCGCTGATCACCAACCTCGCCGACGAGGTCCAGCTCGTCGCCCGCATGCAGGACTCCCTGCACGGCGAGCTGGTCCGCCGTCAGGAACTGCTGCGCCGGGCCGGCAACTTCAGCTCCGCTTTCGACTACGAAAGGGCCAGGGCTCAGGGCGCACCGCTTGATCCGCTGCCCACCCTCTTCGTCATCGTCGACGAGTTCAGCGAGCTGCTGAGCGCGCACCGCGAGTTCATAGACCTTTTCGTCATGATCGGCCGGCTCGGCCGCTCTCTCGCCGTGCACCTGCTGCTTGCCTCGCAGCGGCTCGACGACGGCCGTATCCACCAGCTCGAGTCCCACCTGTCCTACCGCATCGGGCTGCGCACCTTCTCGGCCATGGAATCGCGCGCCGTGATCGGCGTGCCCGACGCCTACGAGCTGCCGCCCAGGCCGGGCTCGGGCTACATGCGAAGCGACGTCCAGACCCTGATCAGGTTCAAGGCGGCCTACGTCTCGGGTCCTTACCGGGCGGCACCGACGCGGCGCCAGCGCCAGGAGGCGGTGCGCCAGCTGGTGGTCCCCTATGCGACTGGCTACCTGGCACCGCGCCCGGCCGAGCGGCCCGCCGGCCAGGAACCCCTCAGCCCGGCCGGCGTCGA
>Ga0335078_10012327_pt1 | contig 12673 bp, 11 predicted proteins | sample Lox_Sample_32_FD_206711 | JGI IMG/M metagenome (GOLD analysis project Ga0335078, IMG submission 206711) | Soil microbial communities from Loxahatchee National Wildlife Refuge, Florida, United States - Lox_Sample_3.2 | ecosystem: Environmental > Terrestrial > Soil > Wetlands | place: USA... | reverse complement strand
AACGGCGATTGGGTTTGGCTCCCCAGGCCGGATACGTTTCGAAGTTTCGCGTGCCAGCTCGCACTGCAATCGAGCCGGTGGACCCGCGTTGTCTAGAGAGAGTGGTCCGTGCTTGCCGCCCAACTCTTGTCCACGGCAGGCAGGGGCCTTGGACGCGTCTCGAACCGCCCGTTGCGCAGACTCGGAATTGCCGCCGATGGCCGGGCCAACGGCCGATCGTCCGCTGTTATTGAGGGCGGTTTTGATCCGTCGTCTTGCTCGCATGACGGAAGCGTATTACGCTAAAAGTATGAAGTCCCTGACGGTGCGGCTTCCGGATCGGCTAGTGAGGGAAATCGAGGCGGAATCCCGCGAGCGCGATTGCGCGAAGTCGGATGTAGTGCGCGAACGCTTGCAACGCGGCGCTGAACCCGCATCGAGTTCGTCCGCGCGGCTGAAGCTTATCGCCGACCTGATCGGCTCGGTGGACGGCTTACCAGCCGATATGAGCGGGAGAAAGAAGCGCTACTTAAAAACTACGGGCTATGGCAAGAAGCGTGCTCGTTGATGCCGGTTTTCTCGTGGCGATGCTGAGCCGCCGCGACTCCCATCATAAATGGGCGGTTCAAGAGGCATCTGAAAATTCGCCGCCTTGGTATACCTGCGAGGCGGTGCTGTCTGAAGCTTACCATCTGGTTGGAGAACGGGGCGCACTTGGATTGAATTCGATGCTTTCGCGGAGAGCCGTGATTGCGAGGTTCAATTTGGACGACAACGTGGAGGCGGTGGTAAGGTTCTTGCAAAAATACGCAAGCGTACCGATGAGTTTTGCCGACGCCTGCCTGGTACGCATGTCCGAGACAATGGCCGATCCGTTGATACTCACGACGGATTCCGACTTCCACATCTATCGCCGTCATAGCCGGCAGGTGGTTCCTGTATTGTGCCCCCGATGATCCTGCCCAGTTGAGTTCGACTGGGCTGGCGCATCGAAGAATTGCAGGCGGTAGCGGAGAAAAACTTCGTTGAGTGGCGCCGGTGCCGCCCGGACGCTGTATTCGAAGTTGACGAAGCATGCCGAAAACAAGGGTGTCAGCATCAATAGTCTGGTGACGGCAACCATCGCGGAGGCGATCGGAGCAAAGCGGGCGCGTTGAGAAGAGCCGATGGGACGGGTCCTGGGCGCTTTCCGTGGCGGGCTCATAGATGATGCCTCCCAAAAATCTCAGCTTCATGTTTAGGCTGCGCCCCCGCGCCACCCGCAGCCGCAACCATCAGTCCTGAGGCATAGACGGGGTGCGGGTTCGAATCCCGCCTGGAGTTTTGCCAACTGGCTCCCCAGTCTGGACACGTTTCGAACTTTGGCGGGCCAATTCGCCCTTTGATCGAACTCATCAACGAGTAATGTTTTCAGGCTGATCCGGCTGTCCCGGCTGGGTCTATCCATGCTGGGCAGGCACCGTGGGCACATCTCGAACTGCCAATGTTCTACAGTGTGCGTATGAGTTGGAAGCGAGGCATCCTCGGCCTGATCATACCCGCGTCGCTGGCGGCGTTTTTGTGGGGGCCGCTGTTCGCCTGGTCACCGGTGCATCCTGGGTATCAGAGGGCTCAGTTCGCGCGTGCGGACGTATTGTATCCGGATTCTGCCTCTCTGGATCCAGCGTATCGCGAGGTCGACCGATACGTTGCGATCGCGGAGAACTTCCACGAGCTGAAGTGCTCGGAGAAGATCAAGGTGGTGGTCTGCCGCAATTGGGGGGACTGTCTCAGGTTCGCCGCGCCATTTCTGATGGGTCAGCGTCCGCTCGCGGTCACGGTGCCGACGGGCACGGTGATCTTTATCACGCCGCGGGCAGAGGGATGGGCGGATATCGGTGGATTGTTGCGGCACGAACTGTCGCACGCTGTGCAGAATCAGAACCGCTCATTGCTGAGCGTTCTGCGAATGCTGCGACAGCCCTGGGTTTCGGAGGGTGTGGCGGGCGTCGTAGCCGCGATGGGCGTGACCGCACCGGGACGGCATCTCGTGAGCTTGCCAGAAGCGGAGTTCCTGTCGCGAGCGAAAACGGAGGACCTATGGACCTCCTTCTCTAGCGCACCGATAAGGGACTGGCCCTTCAGCTATACGGCGTGGATCTATTTCTGGGACAGCCAGATCGAGCGAAGCGGCAAGGCAACATTTCTGAGATTCGAAGGAGTGTGCTTCTCCGATCCTAGAAGTTGCCGGAGCGCCTTTGCCGACTTGTACCGGATGGACCTTCGGAGCGCGGTCGATAGGTTCCAAGCCGAGGTGCAATCCGGACGGTTGGTGCCACCCGAACGGGTTCCGTTCTGACTCCCGCGAATTGAAGCTCCGATGGACGCGCGTCGCGAAACGAGTGAACCGAGGCCCCAGGTAGGACTCGAACCAGAAAACAAAGGGATTTGGTGAAGTTCCGATGCGAAAGTGCCGTCTTTTCAATAAACCGAACGAGTGGCTCCCCAGTCTGGACACGTTTCGAACTTTTGCGGGCCAATTGGCACTCTGATCGAACCCGTCGAGGCGCCTTGTTTTTAGAGTAATCCGTGTGGGGCGCTCGCTCTTGTCCATGCTAGGCACCCAGTCTGGACACGTCTCGAACTGGCCAGTGGAGCCGGGCAAACCTCCGGAGCCATCATCCGGCCGCAAACCGCGCGAGCCCAACCCCCGCGAATCGAGGAGTGATTGCTTGGAGCAGCCCCTTCACCCCTTGACATTCTAATGGAATGATGAGATCTTGTTCCCTAGAGTGTCTAAGGAACAAGATCGCTTGAGCGGAAGTCTGTTACAAGGAACCCTCGATCTCCTTGTCCTGCGTGTGCTGGTTGCGGGCCCGCAGCATGGATATGCAATCAGCCGACGGTTGATGGAACTTTCTGAGGAATGGCTTAACGTCGATGAAGGCTCCCTCTACCCGTGTCTCTACCGGATGGAGAAGAAGGGCTGGATTCGTTCGGAATCAGGGCGATCTGAGAACAACCGGAAGGCCAGATTCTACTCCCTCACAGACGCGGGCGTGGGGCAACTCGAGGTTGAGCGGGAAGGATGGCAACGGCTCCAGCGGGCCGTCGGGCGGATTCTGAAGAGGGCATGAGCCAATGAGAAGAGTCATCAACGCCCTCCGCGAATGGATGCAACTCCGCGTGCGACTGCGCGACGAACGTCAGTTCCACCGCGACCGGGCGACAGCGGACCTTAGGGCGCTCGGATTGTCCGCCCGCGCGGCAAAGCGGAGGGCGCACGGGCGTCTCGGATCGCGCCAACATCGGATACTCGCGCTCCGCGAACTCGGTGGAGATTGGGCGGGACTGATACGCCTGTTCCTGGCGCACCGCGTTCACGCCTCGCCGTCATTTCAGCCAATGGCATTGATCGCAGGCAGCCTGCTGATACTTCTCTTGAGTCCCGCGCCGCGACTGATCCTCGAGAGCGTGGCCGGCCAACCGCTCGCCGCAGAGGACCGCGGTGCGGTATTCATTTCCAATCAGGCGCGGAACCTCACCTACGTGGGAATCACAAAAGCCGATTTCGAGTCCATTCAGTCGCTTCACGGGTTGACCAAACTAGAACGGTATCAATCGATCCATGCGCGGGCGCAAGCGAACAAAGACGTTACCGTCGCAGCGATTGAGGCCATGGTTCGCATGCGAACCGGGAATCCAAGACTGCGGGCCATTCCGCTTTTTGAACGCCATGCGATCGTGATGGGCCCAGCAAAAGCGGTGTGGAGGCTGCTGGCATTCTGCTCGCTGTTTTTTGTCGCCAAGTTCAGAAGTAAGCGTCGATGGCTGGGATACGGACTTGCCGTTGGCTCTTTGCACGCACTGGCGTCGCTGATGACCTGGGCGCTTGCGATCCAGCTGTGGAGCGGAATCGCCTGGTCCACTGACGGTAGAGCGTTGCTCGGGTTTCTATTCCTATCAGCGGTCTATCTGGGAGTTGTCGCACTACAGTGCCACGTGTGGTGGCGCGATTTGCGCCGGCGATGTCCCCGGTGCCTTGAGAGCTTGCTACTTCCCTTGACCGAGGGATCGACGGACTGCTTTCTATTGAACTCGGCCACCACAGAATCGGTTTGCGCGCACGGTCACGGCGTATTGGTCGAGACCCCGTGGGCGTCTCGATTCCGGCCGGAACAGTCCCCGTTGCAAGGACTCGTTCATGGCTAAGCTGCTGATTGTCCTTCTCTCGGCAGTTGCGTGTGCCTCCGCCCAACCCGGGCGAGCGATTGCCGAGCGCTACTACAGACAGTTGATCGATCGAGGAGTCGTAACCGGCGCCTATTTCGCTGAAGTCGCTCATGGTGAAGTTAGCGAGACAGCTGCGTTTGGGAATGCTCGTCCGGATTCCTTGTGGAGGGCGGCATCGACCTCCAAAGCCCTGACTGCCCTGGCGATCATGAGGCTCGTCGAGCGTGGACAACTGGACCTGGATGTTGATGTCAACCGGTACCTCAAGACACTGAAGGTACCCGCAACCAAAAGTAAGGCGATCACACTCCGGAACTTGCTGACTCACTCCTCCGGTCTCGACGAACCTTTTGTGGGCAGCGGTTTTCTCGCTACCGATGGCGAGCAAGCGCACCTAGCCAGCCTGATGAAGAGATGGCTGCCGGCGCGCCTTTATGAGCCGGGAGAGGTGCGCCTCTACTCCAATTTTGGATACGGATTGGCCGGAGCGGTCATCGAGGATGTCACGGGAGGGCGCTATGAAGACTTCATGCGCTCAGAAGTACTCGAACCGCTGGGCATGAATCACAGCACGTTTCAACAGCCATTGCCCAGAGAATCCGAGCAGAAAATTGTGCCCTCGATTGAACGGACTGCTCTGGGCGCGACGCATCCCGCTGACATCATCTACCACCGCGCGACGTCGGCAGGTGGGTTGACCACCACACTCGCCGACCTCCTGTGCTTCGTGCGATTCGTTCAGGTGCGTGGATCGGTTGACGGGCGTCAGATTCTCCGTCCGGAAACGCTGAATCGAATTCTGGGAGAGAAGATGAATCCGTCCGGCGACTCCGAGAGCTATGGCTTCGGCATCGGAACCAGTCGGGGCCAACGGTATTGGTACGCAGGTGGAGACTTGGGGGGATATCACACGGTCCTGCTCTGGTTCCCGGAGCACGATCGGGCGCTCGTCACGATGGCCGCAAGCGCGAGCAACGTGGCCACATGGAATCTTGTGCCCGAAATTATGCAGAGCTGGTTTGGGCCCGAAAAGCAATCGGCTGCCGTTCCCATCACGCCCTTCGCCGGTGCCCGCGCATCGGCCGCGCGCGTCGCGGGGACCTACCGGCCCGTAAGGTATCCACATCATGATCTCGGCAAGACCTTTACGATCACAATGGACCAATCCGTACGCGCCAACGCCGACGGAAGTATCGCGTACGGCGGAGAGCGATGGATCGCGGTAGAACCACTTCGATTCCGCAACGTCACTGATGGGCGGGAACTGACCTTCCAGGAGGATTCAACTTGGCAGATCCGCTTCATGAATCGCGAGAGCGAGAGAATCGCATGGTATCAGAGCGGGAGCGCCGCCATTGTGTTTTACTTCTGCTTTGTCCTACTCTCCGTGATTATCCTCTGGCGAAACCGTCGCAGCGAAATCTCTCGACCACTTCGTTGGATGGCGGCGGCGATTTTGATTCACAGCGTTTCCTGGCTCGGAGCAGTGCTGGTGGCCGATCCTCAGCGTCTCATAGTGGGGATTCCTTGGTACCTGGCCGTAGCTCTCGCCTTTGGGGCGGTTGTTCCCTTGGGGTGGGTTATTCTCGCCGCGTCGACGTGCCGGGGTTTAGCCGAGAGATCGCACCCCACTGCGCATCCGCTGAGCGCGGTGCTGACAACGCTGGGCCTAGGACTTTACATTCCGTTCACTATGTACTGGCAACTTACGGCGCTGCCAATATTTGACGGGTTTCTCCGACATGAATCATGAATCGTCAAATCCCGAGTGCCCGGCGACTCGGGATTTAGGAACTTGAACGTGATGACGTGGTGTTCCATGCCCCCCAGTCAGGACTCGAACCAGAAAACAAACGGCTTTACCCTTGCAGCTTCTTTGCGGTCCAATGTTTTCAACGTGTTGAAATTTGCCTCCCCAGGTAGGACTCGAACCCTGCAACCTTAAAGCGGGGGCACCGCCGGGCATTGGTCCGACGGCCTGGATTCCCTGGAGGCATCAAGTCGCCTCGTAAGCGCCCTTCGAACTTCAGCCCCACGGGACCAAAGCCACCAGCACGAGCCCCGCGGCGCAAAAGCTGCCGGGCCGCGCCATTCGCGCTACGATCACATAACGTGAGCACAATTCCCGAAGCTGTAACTTCCGCATCCAAAGTCGCGCGCATGGCGCACATGCGCCACGTGGTCGAACAACTGAAAAAGCTCGAAGACCGCCTGCGGGCGGGCGGCGGACCGGGCAAGATCGAGCGGCAACATCGCGCCGGCAAGATGGCCGCGCGCGAGCGTATCGCCGCGTTGATCGATCCGGGCACGCCGTTCCTGGAAATCGGGCTGCTGCTGGCCTACGACCAGTACGAAGGCGAAGCACCGGGCCTGGGCTCGGTCACCGGCATCGGCAAGATCGAAGGCCGCTACGCGGTTATCGTCGCCGGCGACGCCACGGTGAAGGCCGGCTCGTGGTGGCCGGAGACCGTCACCAAGGGCTTGCGCGCCCAGGAAATCGCCATGCGCAACCGCGTCCCCATCGTCTATTTGGTGGATTCGGCGGGTGTGAACCTGCCGTACCAGGACCGTATTTTTCCAGGCCAGTATGGCGGTGGGCGCATTTTCTACTATAATTCTCTTATGCGGCGCAAGCTCCGTGTGCCGCAGATTGCCGCCGTGATGGGACCTTGCATCGCGGGCGGCGCCTATCTTCCCGCGCTCAGCGATTACATCATCATGGTCGAAGGCACGAGCTTCATGGGCTTGGGAGGCCCGAATCTCGTCAAAGGCGCCACCGGCCAGGTAGTCGATTCCGAAGCCATCGGCGGCGCGCGGTTGCACACCAGCGTCAGCGGCGTGGCGCACTATATGGCCAAGGACGATGCCGAGTGCCTGGCGCGAATCCGGCAGCGCTTTCGCGAATTGCCGGCTCGGCAGGCCGGGGCGCCTGCCCCACCCCAGCCGCCCGCCCGGTCCGCCGACGATATCTACGGCGTGCTGCCCGAAAATCACCGCCTGCCGTACGACATCGAGGAAGTGATCTTCCGGATATTCGATGCCGGAGACTACACCGAGTTCCAGCCCGAGTACGCGCCGGAGATGCTGTGCGCCAACGCCCGCCTGTCGGGGCATTCGGTGGCGATCATCGCCAATCGCCGCGGATTCCTGCGGGGCGAAGGGCGGCCGCGCATCGGCGGCATCGTGTACACGGAATCCGCGCGGAAAGTGGCGTATTTCGTGGAATTGAACGAGCGCCTGGGTTATCCGCTGATCTACTTGCAGGACGTTTCGGGCTTCATGGTGGGGCCGGAAGCCGAGCGCGACGGGATCGTGCGGGCCGGCGCCGATATGGTGGAGGCCATGTCGTGCACCAGTGTGCCGAAGATCATCCTGACGTTGAACCACGCCAGCGGCGCGGGCTATTATGCGATGGCCGGCCAGGGGTTCGAGCCGCATTTCACGTTCAGTTGGCCGACCGCGCGCATAGGCGTGATGGAAGGCGATTCCGCCGTGCAGGCGCTGTTTTCCGTCGAACTGGAGAAGTACAAGGCGAGTGGAGAGCCCTTGCCAAAGCAGCTCCAAGCCGCGATCGACAAGACCAAAGCGGACTACGAGCACTGGCTGGACGCGCGCTACGCCGCCGCCCGCGGCCACTGCGACGCGGTGATCGACCCGCTGGACACGCGGCAAATTCTTACGATGGCGCTCGAAGTCACGCTGCACCGGCCGAGGGGCGCGCCGCTGGTGCTGGAGACATTGTGAAAAGGAAGCGGTCACCAGCTACCGGCCTCCAGCCAATGCCAACGCCGCTGGCGCCGGAGACTTTATGAAACGGGACCCCGCAGAACTGCCGGGTGAAGCCGGCAGCGGCACGCCGAAGCGTGCGCCACATTTATGATCCGCATCGCTAACGGTCAAGGTTTCTGGGGCGACTGGCTGGAAGCGCCCGTGCGCCTGGTCGATGGCGGACCGATCGACTACCTCACGCTGGATTATCTGGCCGAGGTGACCATGTCGATCCTGCAGAAGCAGCGGCAGGCGGACCCGCAGCTCGGTTACGCGCGCGATTTCCCGCCGCTGATCGGGCGCATTGCGAAGACGGTGCAGGAGCGCGGCATCAAGGTTGTGGCCAATGCCGGCGGCGTGAATCCGGTAGCGTGCGCGCGGGCTGTGCGCAGGGCGGCGCCCGGATTGAAAGTCGCGGTGGTGCTCGGCGACGATGTGCTCGATCGCATTGGCGAGTTCCTGGGCAAGGGCTACGAGATGCGGAATATCGACACCGGCGAGCCCCTGGCGGCGATACGGGATCGCATCCTGAGCGCCAACGCCTACATTGGCGCATTCCCGCTGGCGGAGGCGCTGGCCACCGGCGCCGATGTGGTAATTTGCGGCCGCTGCGCGGATGCGGCGCTGGTGGTCGCGCCCATGATCGACCGATTCGGCTGGACGCCCGAGGAGTGGGACAAGCTGGCTTCCGGCATCGTGGCGGGACATATCATCGAGTGCGGCGCGCAATGCTCCGGCGGAAACTGCCAGGTGGATTGGGAGAACGTCCCCGATCCGGCAAACATCGGGTATCCCATCGTGGAGGCCGAGACCGACGGCTCGTTCGTAGTGACCAAGCATTCGGGCACCGGCGGACGCATCGACACGCACGGCGTCAAGGAACAACTGCTCTACGAGATCGGCGATCCGCGGCAGTACATCACGCCGGACGTGGTGGCGGACTTCACCACGATCCAGCTCGAGGATTGCGGCCCGGATCGCGTGCGGGGATTCGGAGTGCGCGGCCGGCCGCGGCCGCCTATGCTGAAGGCTTCGATCAGCTACGATGCCGGCTGGAAGGCGTCTGGCGCCTTGGTCTACTCCTGGCCGCAAGCCTTGGAGAAAGCCCGGGTAGCCGATCGCATCACCCGCGAGCGCCTCGCACAACTCGGCCTGCGTTTCGACGAAATTCATAGCGAGTACTTTGGAGTGAACGCCTGCCATGGTCCGGCCGCGCATCCCGTGGACGATCCACCGGAGGTGCAGGTACGCATCAGCGTGCGAGGTTCCGATAAGCGGGCGGTGGATCGTTTCACGCGCGAAATGATTCCGCTGGTCCTGACGGGTCCGCCGGGGGGCACGGGATATGGCGAAGGGCGGCCGGAGGTGCGCCAGATCGTGGCGTACTGGCCGGCACTGATTCCGCGCGGGGAGATCCGCACGCGCGTGGAGGTGGTCGAATGAAACTGCCGCTTTCGCGCATCGCCCACACCCGCTCGGGAGACAAGGGCGACATCGCCAACATCGGTGTGATTGCCTGGCTGCCGGGCTACTATCCGATCCTGCTGCGGGAGGTGACGCCGGCGCGCGTGAAGAGCTTTTTCGGCGAACTGGTGAAGGGCGAGGTGGACCGGTTCGAACTGCCCAACCTGCACGCCCTGAATCTGCTGCTGCATCGCGGCCTGGGCGGCGGCGGCACGGTTTCGCTGCGCACGGACGCGCAGGGCAAGACCCTGGGCGCGGCCCTGCTCGGCATGGAGATTGAGGTCGATGACGGAGAGCTTACAGATTAGCCGCGAAGGCCGGCTGTTGCACCTGGCGCTGAACCGGCCGGATCGGCGTAACGCGTTAAACCTGGACCTGTGTGGCGCGCTCGGCGAGGCGCTGGAACAGTCCGAAGGGGATCCCGGAGTGGGCGCCGTGCTGCTGAGCGGCAACGGGAAATCGTTTTGCGCGGGCATGGATCTGCACGAAGTGTTGTCGCCGGCCGGGGGTTCCATGCACGAAGTCCACGAGCGTATCTTCACGGCCGGGATCCGGATGACGAAGCCGCTGGTGGCGGCGGTACACGGCGCCGCGCTGGCGGGAGGCACGGGTTTGACGGCGAATTGTCACATCGTGGTGGCGGCCGAGGATGCCACCTTCGGGCTCACCGAGATCCGGCTGGGCCTTTGGCCCTTTGTGATCTTCCGGAGCGTGGCGGCGGCGGTGGGCGAGCGGCGGGCAACGGAGTTGGCGCTTAGCGGGCGGATCTTTGGCGCGAACGAGGCGCGGGAGTACGGGCTGGCGCACCACGTGGTGGAATCCTCCCGTCTAATGGAGCAGGCACGGGCAATCGCAGGCGCGCTGGCCGAGGCGAGTCCGACGGCGGTCCGCAGCGGTCTGACGTTTGTGCGGGAGGCACGGGGCAAGAGTTGGGAGGAGGCCGGCGCGCTGGCTCGCGGAATGCGGGATGAGGTCTTTCGCGGCGCGGATTTCGCGGAGGGCATACGGGCCTTTCAGGAGAAGCGGGCGCCGCGGTGGCCTTCGCTGGGATAGAGAGGCGCCGCCTGCTGACGCGCGCGGCTCTGACCATCTAGCGCGCGGACCATCGAGCGCGCCAAAACAGGGCCGCAACCCTCAGGGAGCGGTTGGCTGGTGAGAATGGCGTATGGGACACAACATCTTGGGGGTAATTCGAATCGAACCCTTTTTGCAGCGTAGAATGCACTTTACTTTTGCTTCTGACGAGTTTAGTATGGTTACGATCCCCCGAGCGAGACGAGGAAACGGTTTTGCTGAAACTAAAGCGCGTCGAACTCCAAGGCTTCAAGTCCTTCTGTGACCGGACGGAGCTCCGCTTCAATGGCGGCGGCTTGATCGCGATCGTGGGTCCGAACGGTTGTGGCAAATCCAACCTGAGCGATGCCATCAGTTGGGTGCTTGGCGAGCAGTCGGCCAAGAGCCTGCGTGGCGCCCGCATGGAAGACGTGATCTTCGCCGGCACACGCGACCGAAAGCCGCTGGGACTGGCGGCCGTCACCATGACGCTCGTGGATCCGATGGTATACGAGGAAGCGCACGAGGTGGCCGCGGCGGCGGGCGCGGGTGGCCACGTGCCGCATGCCGGGCCGATCCCGATCGCGGCGCCGCAGAACAAGAACGGTGAATTCACTATCACGCGGCGGCTGTTCCGCTCGGGAGAAAGCGAATACCTGATCAACGGCCATACCGCCCGTCTGCGCGATATCCAGGACATCTTCATGGGGACGGGGTTGGGGCCGGAGAGCTACGCGATCATCGAGCAGGGCCGCATTGGCCAGATCCTCAGCTCGAAGCCGCAGGACCGCAGGGCGGTGATCGAAGAGGCGGCCGGCATCACGAAATACAAGACCAGGAAGCGGCTGGCGGAAGCCAAACTGGAAAGCGCCAAGCAGAACCTGGCACGGGTGTTCGACATTCTGGAAGAGGTCACCCGGCAAGTGAATTCGCTCAAGCGGCAGGCAGCCAAGGCCCGGCGCTACGGCGAGCTGAAGACCGAAATGGATGCGCGGCTGCGCGTGGCGCTTTCCGGCAAATTCCGTATGCTGGAGCGGGAAGCCGCGAAGTCGGCGCTGGACTTGAACCTGGTCTCGACAGAGCTGCGCGGATTTTCCGGTCAGGTGGCGGCCAAGGAGCAGGCGCACGGCGAACTGCAAGGCCGTAGCTACCAGACCGAGCAGCAGCTCACCGGGATGCGGCGGGAGTTGGCGGAAGGGCAAGTCGAGACGGAGCGCACGCGGGGACGGCTGGAATCGCAAGTGAAGGAGAGCGGCGCGATCGAGCAGCGCATCGGCCAAGCCGAGCGAGAGTCGCAGGAACTGGAAGTACGGCTCAGCCGCCTGGGCGCGGAACTGGATACCCACCAGCGGCTGGTTACGACGCTCGAGCAGCAGATCGGCCTGGCGCGCGACCGCATGATCGAAAAGAACCGTCTGCGGGAGGAGTTGCAGGCGGCGGTACGCGAGCGCGAGCAAGCCATCGAGGCGGGACGCACCGGGGTGTTGCGGCTCCTGGGAGAAGTCTCGACGCTGCAAAACCAACTCGCGCAAATGAACGAGTACCTGGCGGGCATTGAACGGGAGACCGGGCGCGCGCAGAAAGAGGAGCAGGCCGCCCTTACGGAGCTGGAGCGGCTGGCGGTGACGCGCAAGTCGCTTTCGGGAGACATGGCGCAGCGCCAGCTCGAGTTGGAGTCGGTCACCGGCGAGCGGCGGCGTACGGAGGAAGATCTGGGGGTGCGGCGGCAAAACGCCGTCGAAGTGCGGGCCCGCATCGACGCGCTGCGCACGGAGTGCTCCCAGATGCAGGCGCGCAAAGACTCGCTTGAGCAGGTGCTGGCGCACCGCAGCTATACCACCGAATCCGTGAAGCGCCTTTTTGCGGCGCTTGAAAAGGGCAAGGCCGAGGATTTGCGGCCGCAAGGCGTGCTGGCCGATTTCGTCGAAGTGGATCCGCAGTTCGAGAAGCCGGCGGAAGAATTCCTGCACGACGAGTTGGAGTACGTGGTGGTGGAAAACTGGTCGCAAGCCGATCGCGGGCTCGACTTCCTGCGCGCGGAGCTGGATGGGCGGGTCACGTTCCTGGTGCATCCGGACGGCAATGGAAACGGAAACGGCCACTTGCCGGAGCCGGCGATCGGGAGCGAGACGGGCGTTTTGTCCCGGCTCAGCGATTCGCTGCGGCTGACGAATGGCCTTACGGATCGCGCGAGAAC
>Ga0335078_10012326_pt1 | contig 12675 bp, 7 predicted proteins | sample Lox_Sample_32_FD_206711 | JGI IMG/M metagenome (GOLD analysis project Ga0335078, IMG submission 206711) | Soil microbial communities from Loxahatchee National Wildlife Refuge, Florida, United States - Lox_Sample_3.2 | ecosystem: Environmental > Terrestrial > Soil > Wetlands | place: USA: Florida... | reverse complement strand
CCGGGACTGGATCCTCAGCTCCGGCACCCACACGGGCGTGCTCGTGGGCTGCCTCCTGGAGGTGATCGTCGCGCTGGCCGGCATCGGCACCGCCGTCACGCTGTACCCGGTCGTCAAGCGGCAGAACGAAGGCGTCGCGCTGGGCTTCGTCACCGCCCGCGTCCTTGAAGCGAGCATGATCTTCGTCGGCGTCGTCAGCCTGCTCTCGCTGGTGACCCTGCGGCAGGGCGGAGCGGCCGGGACAAATGCGGCCGCCCTCGTCACCACCGGCGCGTCGCACGTCGCGATCTACAACGGGACGTTCCTGCTCGGACAAACCCTAATGCCGTGCATCAACGCCCTGCTGCTTGGCTCCTTGATGTACCGGTCCCGGCTCGTGCCCCGTGTCATTCCCGTGATGGGACTCATCGGAGCCCCCCTGCTCATCACCGCCGTCGTCACCACGCTGTTCAGCGGCGGCATCGGGCACATCTCCGCGTTCGCGGCGATCGCGACCCTCCCGGTAGCTGCCTGGGAGTTCTCGCTTGGCGTGTGGCTGGTCGTCAAGGGTTTCAAGCCCTCCCCGATCACCGATGAAGTGACCGCAGCCGACACCGCGCCCGCCTATCACGACGTCACTGTCTAACCCTCGAAAAACACGGCCGGGCCCTGGCCAGGGCCCGGCCGCAGTCTGCGCCGGGTCCGAACCGGCCCCCACCCAAATCGCCGTTCTGCACGATTCGCTGCTGCTCTGCGCCCGCCAATCGCGGCAGGCAGATCACGGCGACCTGTGCTTGTCGCGGAGCCGAAAGCCTTCCGGGGCGTCAGGAACGCGACTGAAACGATCCGTGTTACAGGCTGGTGCAGGGAAGAAGACCTCGGAAGTCAGCCACGGGCAACCGCCGTCATCTCATTTTTTCCAAGTCATAGCCAGGGCATTTTTTACAGCGTCTAATTCGCTGCACACCGCTCGGCGCCGACCGGCGTCTCCGCTGGTCAGCATAGCGTTTCGAGCAGGATTCTTACCATGGAGACGCTCTGCCGACTGAGCTAACGGGGCGCGTTTTCTGTTGTCTGACCTGCGGGTTCGGAGCTTACCAGTCTCTTGCCTGGGTCGTGCACACCGCTGGTACTGCGACTGGTTCCTCCCTGCCGCCAAGGCGGGGTTCCCGTACCGGCGTAGGAGAGCTTACCGCACTCCTGGCGTCCTGAAGACTCCATCTGGAGGCGTCCAACCTGTCACCCCGGACCCATCCGCGCCTACATCGATGACGGCGCACACTCCTGTCCGCGTTCCTCGCCGACCGCGGCATGCCCACCGCAGTGGCCAGCATCCGCCATGAGCACGTCGAGGCGATCATCCCTGAGCTGCCGACACCCGTCCTGTCGGACCATCAGGTCCGGGGACTGCTCGCCACCTGCTCAGACAAGGACTTCCGCGGGCGGCGCGATACTGCGATCAAATGTACCTGTTGCGTTATCTACCAGATCCGCAGCTGCAGCTCTTCATGGCGCCACTACCTGGTGACATTATACGGCCAGAGCCATAGCAGTACCGACATTTACGCTTCATCGCAGCCCATCGCTCGGCTTCCTCCCAGGCCATCTGACGGGCCTTAGCTCTTTGCTCCCTCTCCCAAAGCTGACCCTTTTGCCGCGCATAGGCTTCGCTGCCGGTACCGTCGCACTTTTCACACTGTTCTTCAACCACGATCTCCGTGTCGAGATCGAGCGACCTGGCATACAAGAGCCATCCTCTGCCATCGCATCCCCAGCAGCCGGGTTCCTGCTGCGGGTGCCATCGCGAGGGGACCTTCGGCCAACGAGTGAGCCCGTAAATGGTCCCGCGTGGCAGGCGAGCGCCGGGGCGGTAAGGAATGGTCACATAACCAGGCGGTCCTTGCGGGGGGACGTAATTCTTTCTTGCTGCCCTCTGCCGTCTGCTCTCTACAGGTGTCACCCGGGCCCAGATCTGGAGGCAGACATAAACTATGAGCAACAAGAGAAAGAAGGCTAGTATATAAATACTAGCCTGGAAGAAGATGCAACTTATAAGCAACAAAAGAAAGAAAATCACTATATACATCATTGAGATGCCCTTCCACAGAGAGAGTATGACACCTGCGAAGGGAGAGTCAATGAACATGTGCCGGCGGCACGGACGGGCTGAGACTGCATCTGGAGGCGTCCAACCTGTCGTCCGGACCGTCCGCGCCTCCACCGATGACGGCGCGCTCCCGGCCGCGTTCCCCGCCGTCGGGGCATGCCTGCCGCACACGTCGGGACGCGCCTGCCGCAATAGCCAGCATCCGCCGTGAGCACGTCAGGGCGCTCATCGCGGCCGAGCTCGAGCGCACCGCGCCCTCGTCCGCCACGGCTCGCTGCCGGTCGCTGAGGAGCTCTTCAAGCGGGTAGACGACAAGGGCGGGGATCGGCAGCCGGCGGTGGCCAAGATGCGCCCGCCGACCATCCCAGGGCGGCCGGTACCCGTTCTGCCGATGACCGGATCCAATGCGTGCATACAATATGCGCCTGACACACGCGAAGACGCCTATGTACTCCGACTCGACGCAAGGTCCGCAGCCAGCCGCAGAGCGGGCTGTGCCTCGCCATGACGTCTAGCGCATAGGTAACATGCGGCTATGCCCGTTCGTGACGTACCCGCTCGATTCGCGGTAGCGTTTTCGCTCGCTGGCGAGCAGAGACAGCTCGTGCTGCCGATTGCTCAAGAGGTCGAGGCCATTCTTGGCAGGTCGGCAGTGTTCTATGACGAATGGTACGAACACTGGATTGCCGGTTCTGACGCTGACCTGCTTCTCCAGGAGCTCTATCGTAATGGGGCCGAACTCGTCGTTGTGTGCGTGTCCGGTGCCTATGCTGACAAGCCCTGGCCCCTCACGGAGCATCGCGCGGTGCGCGCACGGCTCATGCAAGCGGCCAGCACTCCAGCTGATCGGCAGAGGATCTTTCCGATCCGTGTCGGCGATGGCGAGTTCAGAGGTGTGCTGCCCACTGAGATCATGCCTGACTTTCGCGGCAGGACGGCGACGGAGGCGGCTGAGCTAATAATCGCAAGGCTTAATCTCGTACGTGTTTCTGCCAGTGATGTGGAGCCGGTCATCGCCCGCTGGCCCAGCGATCCCCCGGTGCTGCATTGGCCTATGGCGGATCACAGGGAAGCTCGTGAGGCCTTCGCCAGATTGCTGTGCGAAACCGCCTCCGAGCGTCTATTGCTCATCCGGGGAGTGTCTGAGACCGGTAAGTCCCACATGTCGAAGCAGATGATCCGGAATGCCATGCGCTTGCCGGAAGTTGCATCCGGGAGGTTCGACTTCAAGGGAACGACCAACATGGGTATAGAGATTGAGGCATTTTCACGCCCCCTCGGTATCGAGCCGCCAGCCGGGCAGGCACTGAGTGAACGATTGGCCAAGATTTTTACCGAGCTGCGGCGACGAGCGCAACCAACGCTACTGGTGTTCGATACCTACGAGGCAGCCGGGGAAGCGGCCGACTGGATTGAAGGCGTTCTCCTTCCGCACCTCGTCAATGCCCGCTGGCTCCGAGTCATTATCATTGGTCAATCCGTCCCGGCTCGCGTTGGGTCGACATGGGAATCAGTCGCCGCGGGGCCGCTTACTTTGCAATTGCCTGGCCCCGAGGACTGGCTTGTGTACGGGCGGACGAATCTCGGCGAGACCCTGAGCCTCGAGTTCGTGGCGCAAGCTCATCAGTACGCCGCTGGAAAGCCGAGCCTGCTGGCCGGCCTTCTGGGCCCTAAGTTTTAGCGCATGGATGGGAGAGCTAGCATTGGATAGCGCAGAGCAGCTGCGGATAATTCGAGATGCCCAAGGTGATCCCGCTCTTCTCGCCCTTGCCACAGTCGATCTGGCCTTTCCTGGTGTTTCCGAGAGTGAACGCACGGCTTTGCGTCTGGCTCTTGAGGCGGCAGCCATCCCGCATTGGTGCGATGCAGCCATCCTGGCGAAGCTGATCGATGGATCAGACTCGCTGAACTCCAGTCAGTGGGCACGCTTGAAGGCGCTTCCGATCATTGAGTCTTTCCCGGCGCGAGGAATTGACTCGGCAAACGTGCATGAGGCCAGTCGGCTTGCTATCAGAAAACGCCTTGCTGATACAGAACGGACGAGGTTCACAGAGCTTAGCATCCGGTCGATGCGCGTGTTCGAGGCCGATATGCGGCCCATCGGGCGTATCGAGTGGATCTACCATCTTCTTGTTGAAGATCCCGAACGAGGGGCCGTCGAGTTGGAGGTCTTGGACCGAGCCTGGTCGGTCACCGCACGTCACCAAGACCTCGCGGCACTCTCGTCGGTGCTGACCGAACTCGACACTTCCCAGATGCTGCGAGGAAGGCCCCTGGTCCGGGCTCGTCTCGTGGTGGCCCAACGTCGTGCGGCCCTCGAAGGTGCCACTAGTCTCGGCGACCTCGCGGATCAGCTTCTTCAGGCGGCTGAAGCCACCGGCGATGCCCGGCTCACCGGGGATGCTTACAAACTTGTCGGTGATGTGGCGCGAGCCCGCGGCGACCTGACCGCCGCCGACCAGGCCTACACCCGGTACCTCGCCATCTCCGAGCAGCTGGCCGCCCTGGACCCGGCCAATACCGGCTGGCAGCAGGACCTTGCCACTGCGCACAACCGGGTCGGGGGGGTGGCGCAAGCCCGCGGCAACCTGACCGCCGCCGGCCAGGCCTACACCCAGTACCTGACCATCTCCGAACGGCTAGCCGCCCTGGACCCGGCCAATACCAGCTGGCAGCGGGAACTGGCCGTCGCGCACAACCTGGTCGGCGGCGTGGCGCAAGCCCGCGGCGACCTGACCGCCGCCAGCCAGGCCTACACCCAGTCCCTCGCCATCTCCGAACGGCTGGCCGCCCTGGACCCCGCCAACACCCGCTGCCAGCGGGAACTAGCCGTCGCGCACAGCTGGGTGGGGGTCGTGGCGCAAGCCCGCGGCGACCTGACCGCCGCCGACCAGGCCTACACCCAGTACCTGACCGTCTCCGAGCAGCTGGCCGCCGTGGACCCCGCCAACACGGACTGGCAGCTGAACCTGGCCTTCGCGCACGGCCGGATCGGAGACGTGGCGCAAGCCCGCGGCGACCTGACCGCCGCCGGCCAGGCCTACACCCAGGCCCGGGCCATCGTCGAACGGCTGGCCGCCCTGGACCCGGCCAACACCGGCTGGCAGCGGGAACTAGCGGTCGCGCACAGCCTGGTCGGGGTCGTGGCGCAAGCCCGCGGCGACCTGACCGCCGCCGGCCAGGCCTACACCCAGTACCTGACCGTCTCCGAGCAGCTGGCCGCGCTGGATCCGGCCAACACGGACTGGCAGCTGAACCTGGCCTTCGCGCATCGCCGGATCGGAGACGCGGCGCAAGCCCGCGGCGACCTGACCGCCGCCGGCCAGGCCTACACCCAGGCCCTCGCGATCTCCGAACAGCTGGCCGCCCTGGACCCCGCCAACACCGGCTGGCAGCTGAACCTGGGCGCTGCGCACAACCTGGTCGGGGTCGTGGCGCAAGCCCGCGGCGACCTGACCGCCGCCGGCCAGGCCTACACCCAGGCCCTCGCCATCGTCGAACAGCTGGCCGCCCTGGACCCCGCCAACACCAGCTGGCAGCGAGACCTGGCCGTCGCGCACAGCTGGGCCGGGAGCGTGGCGCAAGCCCGCGGCGACCTGACCGCCGCCGGCCAGGCCTACACCCAGTCCCTCGCCATCTCCGAACGGCTGGCCGCCCTGGACCCCGCCAACACCGGCTGGCAGCGGGAACTAGCGGTCGCGCACGGCCTGGTCGGTGACGCGGCGCAAACCCGCGGCGACCTGACCGCCGCCGGCCAGGCCTACACCCGGTACCTGACCATCTGCGAACGGCTGGCCGCCCTGGACCCCGCCAACACGGACTGGCAGCAGAACCTGGCCTTCGCGCACGGCCGGGTGGGGAGCCTGGCGCAAGCCCGCGGCGACCTGACCGCCGCCAGCCAGGCCCACACCCGGTACCTCGCGATCTTCGAGCAGCTGGCCGCGCTGGACCCCGCCAACACCAGCTGGCAGCAGAACCTGGCCTTCGCGCACAGCTGGGTCGGGGGGGTGGCGCAAGCCCGCGGCGACCTGACCGCCGCCGGCCAGGCCTACACCCAGTCCCTCGCCATCTCCGAACGGCTAGCCGCCGCGGACCCGGCCAACACCGGCTGGCAGCGGGACCTGGCCGTCGCGCACAACTGGGCCGGGGGGGTGGCGCAAGCCCGCGGCGACCTGACCGCCGCCCACCAGGCCTACACCCAGGCCCTCGCCATCTTCGAACAGCTGGCTGCCGCGGACCCCAACACCGGCTGGCAGCGGGAGCTGGCCGTGGCGCACATCTGGGTCGGGGGCGTGGCGCAAGCCCGCGGCGACCTGGCCGCCGCCGATCATGCCTACACCCAGGCCCGGGCCATCGTCGAACGGCTGGCCGCCGCGGACCCGGCCAACACCGGCTGGCAGCGGGAGCTAGCGGTCGCGCACGGCCGGGTCGGGGGGGTGGCGCAAGCCCGCGGCGACCTGACCGCCGCCGGCCAGGCCTACACCCAGGCCCTCGCCATCTCCGAACGGCTGGCCGCCCTGAACCCCGCCAACACGGACTGGCAGCGGGTCCTGGCCACTTCGCAGCGCCGGGTCGGTGACGCGGCGCAAGCCCGCGGCGATCTGGCCGCCGCCGGCCAGGCCTACACCCAGTCCCTCGCGATCTGCGAACGGCTGGCCGCCCTGAATCCCGCCAACACGGACTGGCAGCAGAACCTGGCCTTCGCGTACAGCCGGGTCGGGAGCGTGGCGCAAGCCCGCGGCGACCTGACCGCCGCCGGCCAGGCCTACACCCGGTACCTGACCATCGTCGAACGGCTGGCCGCCCTGGACCCGGCCAACACCGGCTGGCAGCGGGACCTGGCGTTCGCGTACAACTGGGTCGCAGACGTGGCGCAAGCCCGCGGCGACCTGACCGCCGCCGGCCAGGCCTACACCCAGGCCCAGGCCATCTCCGAACGGCTAGCCGCCGCGGACCCGGCCAGCACCGGCTGGCAGCAGAGCCTGGCGCTTGCGCATGGTCGAGTCGGTAACTTCGGGCGAAGCGAGTCCCAGGGGCCTATCGATGAAGATTCTCAGGCCAGCGGGTGATCTGCCTTGCCGACCTGGTACCGCTGCGCCACCTCTGGCGATCCGCGGCTCGATCATGGGGACGATGGCGGAGCACGGCTGACCGAAGTGTCGCGGCGCCGCCGTACCGCCGCTTTCAGAGCGCCTTACGGCTTTCACAGTGCTCCGATAAATCATGTGTCACAGCAAGCCGGTATAGTTCCTCAAGTTGGATTCTTACCCTGCAGGCGCTCTGGTGACCAAGCCTGCGGACGGCCTTTTATTCCCCTGACCTGGTGATTTGCGCCTTATGACCGTTTCCCCAGGTCGCACGGACCGCCGGGGGGGCGGTGTCCATCGGCGTTCATCGCCCGGACCGGTTCCCATACGGGCGGAGGCCGCTTACTCGGTAACGATTCAGGCATTTGGCGCCAATACACCGGAAAGCCCCATCAGGGGGCTGATTATGCGGCACCATGGTGAAACCTATCCGAAGGCGCAATCTAGTGCGTGGGGTGGCGGGCAGGGCTAGGCCACCGTGCGCAAATCACAATCTGAGAGCAGGCATCACACACTCTGAGAGGCTGCGATGGCCCAGCATGCTCCCTCGGGCAAGAGCCCGGCCACATGGGGCGTTGTCACGGTTCTGCTAGCCGTCGCGATCGCCGGCACGCTGTGCGTCCCCATTTACGCGCGCTACATGCCGAAGCTGGGCGCCTTCCCCTTCTTCTACTGGTTCCAGCTCATCTGGGTGCCCGTGGCCGCCATCTTGTGCTGGATCTCCTACCTGCTGCTGAGGACCAAGAAGCCCACCCGGAGCGGCGGGCCGCGTCATGGCGGAGGAGGTGCGTGGCGGTGACTCACCTGGATCCGGTCGCGATCACCATCGTCATCGCCTCGTTCCTGATCGTCACCCTCATCGGCTTCGCCTCGGCCAGATGGCGCCCGGCCGAGGACCCGATGCACCTGAACGAGTGGGGTCTGGGCGGCCGCGGCTTCGGCACGTTCGTCAGCTGGTTCCTGCTCGGCGGCGACATCTACACCGCCTACACGTTCATCGCCGTGCCGGCGCTGGTCTACGCCGCCGGCGCGGCCGGGTTCTACGCGCTGTCCTACACGATCATGGTCTTCCCGATCGTGTTCATCTTCGCGCCGCGGCTATGGTCGGTCTCCCGGGTGCGCGGCTACGTCAGCCCCGGCGAGTTCGTCCGGGGCAGGCACGGCTCGCAGGGCCTCGGGCTGGCGGTGGCGCTGACCGGGATCCTGGCCACGATGCCGTACATCGCGCTGCAACTCGTCGGCATCGAGTCGGTGCTGACCGTGCTGGGAGTCGGCAGCACCTCAGGCAACGCCTTCGTCAGGGACCTCCCGCTGATCATCGCGTTCGCCGTCGTGGCCGCGTACACCTACCTGGCCGGGCTGCGCGCGCCGGCCCTGATCGCGTTCGTCAAGGACATCCTCATCTACCTGGTGGTCATCGTCGCGATCCTCTACATCCCGGGCAAGCTGGGCGGCTGGGGGCACATCTTCAATACCTCCGCGGTGCACCTGAAGAAGGTCAACCCGGCGACCGGCAAGCCGTACGGCAACCTCGTCGTGATGCCGGCCGGCGAATGGGCGTACGCCACCCTGGCCCTGGGCTCCGCGCTGGCCCTGTTCGTCTACCCGCACGCGACCACCGGGGTGTTCGCCAGCAAACGACGCGACGTGATCAGGCGCAACGCGGCCATGCTGCCCGCCTACTCGCTGGTGCTCGGCCTGATCGCGCTGTTCGGCTACATGGCGCGGGCGGTGCCCGCGGTGAACGCCGACGTCAAGGCGGCGGGCGGCAACGCCCAGCTGTCCGTGCCGCTGCTGTTCGCGCACATGTTCCCCAGCTGGTTCGCGGGAATCGCCGACTCGGCGTTCATCATCGGCGCGCTCGTCCCTGCGGCCGTCATGTCGATCGCCGCGGCGAACCTGTTCACCCGCACCATCTACAAAGAGCTCTTCAAGCCCTATGCCACCCCGGCCCAGGAGACGCGGGTGGCGCGGCTGGCCTCGCTGCTTATGAAGGTCGGCGCGCTGGGCTTCGCCATCGAGCTGAACAAGACGTTCTCGATCAACCTGCAGCTGCTCGGCGGGATCTGGATCCTGCAGACGTTCCCGGCGATAGTGATCGGCCTGTACACGCGCTGGTTCCACCGCATCGCGCTGATCGTCGGCTGGGCCGTGGGAATGGCCTACGGCACGTTCGAGGCGTACCGGACGCCCGGGGGCGGCCAGGCGCACTTCGGTTCGTCGACGGCTCCGGTGTTCGGGCATACCACCTACATCGCGATCATCGCGCTCATCCTGAACCTGGCCGTCGCGGCCCTGCTCACCGTCATCTTCCGCAGGATCGGGCTGCAGGACGGGTACGACGAGACCAGGCCCGCCGACTACGTCGCTGACCCTGTGGCCCCGCCTGCCGCCGGCGCCAAGCCCCGGACCCGGACCCCGGCCTATTCCGCCGCCCCGGTGGCACCCCCTTCCCCGCCGCAGCACCCGCAGCACCGGCGTTACTGACCCATCGCCCACGGCCCACCTGCATCGCGCCAGACGGCTGGCGTACTTTTCTGCCGCCTTCCCCGCCGTTCCTCCTGAGTACGGGCGTATCGACCCGAACGCACCATTTTTGTTACGGTGGGCGGAACCGATCGGGGGGCGAGGATCGTCCCATCTGCGGTCGGGCCGTCGACCCGCCAGGGCGGCCCGGCCGTTATCCGGGGTATGGGTCCACGCATAACTAGCCCGGCACCGGATATGAGTATTCATACCCATCCGTCACCTAGTCGCCTCCGAACCCACAAACAGCAGACAGTAACCCTGATGAGCAGCGTAGGCAGGACGGTTTTCATGCGTCTGGCGCACGTACGAGTAATGGCGCACGTACGAGTAGCGGTCCTGAGCGTGCTGGCCGGGGGTTTCCTCGCCCTGGGCGTGCTGGCGGGCTTGCCGGGTAGCGCACGAGCAGGCGCGTTGCGGCTCACCGCGGCCTCGCCGAGCCCGGGAACCTCGACGAGCGCCAGCACGAGCTCGAACACCGACACCGGGTGCCAGGCGCTGCCGGCCTCCAGTACGCCCTCGCCGTCCCCCACGCCCACACCTAAACCGACGCCGTCGCCGACGAAGTCACCGACGCCCTCGCCTTCTCCCTCCCCGTCCCCCTCCGGCTCGTCCACCAGCCCGGCGGCCAGCACGAGCCCCAGCACCAGCACCAGCACCAGTACGAGCGCCAGCCCGAGCACGAGCCCGAGCAATGCCCCGAGCGGGACCCCGGAGTCGCCCTCACCGACGGCCACCGCCTCGCCCTCGGCGGCGAGCTCATCCTCAGCGGCGAGTTCCCCCTCGGCCTCGGGCTCCTCCTCGGCGACGAGCTCACCGTCACAGTCAGGGTCCGCTTCCCCGTCGTCGTCGCAGACCTCCGCCTCAGCCACGGCTTCCGCCGCGCTCGACGCCCTCATTGTCACGACGAGCCCGAGCCCGAGCGCCAGTTCCAGCGCCAGTACGAGCGCCAGCCCTGATTCCACCAGCACGGCCAGCTCACCCGAACTATGCGTGACGGTCCAGCGCTCGCAGGCCAGCGTGGTGCGCGGGCAGCACGCCGCCTACGTCGTGGAGGTGTCGACCGAGAACGGCGGTTCGGCCTCCAACGTGTCGGTGACGCTCACCGCGCAGCCGTCCAGCCAGAAGCCGACGTTCACCAGCGGCTGCGCGAAGGGCAACGGGACCGCGACCTGCACGGTCAGTTCGGTGTCGGAAAAGCAGCCCGCGAAGCTTGGCGCGCAGATCGCGGTCGCGTCCAGCGCCACCTCGGTCACCTCGGTGAAGCTGACCGCAGCGGCCAGCATCGCCACCACGGCGAAGTGGACGCCGCCGTCAGCCACCGAGACGGTGTCCGTCACCTCGGCGTCGGCCGCGCCGGCCAGCTCGCCGGCGGGCGCCTCGCCGGAGACGTCGCTGCCGCTGGGGCCCATCCCGAACCTCAACGGCGTCTCGAGCCAGCTCATCGGGGCCGGCAGCGCGGCCGGCCTGTTCCCCGCGATCAGCCCGTCCGCGTCGCCCAACTCGGCCCCGGGGACCGGCGCCCAGAAAGGCCAGGGGAACGCCGAGCCGGTCTCCGGTGCCTCGCCGGTCGCGCTCACCCAGCCGGGGCTGGCCGGCCAGCTGGCAGGGCTCGTCGCGCTGGCCCTCGCCGTCGTGCTGGCGGTGACCCGGCTGTCCCTGGGCCGGCGGTTCCGGTCCAGGAAGCCCGGCAGCTTACCCTGCGGGGCAGGTTCCGGCCCGCCGGGACGGCGCGCGCCGCAAAGATCGGCTGACTAGCCGCAAAGATCGGCTGGCTAAAGGTTTTACGGCCGCGGCGCGACTACATAATCGTGATGCGCGCAGGGGACTCGGGCCAGGGCCGGCGCGGGCTCGGGCTGACGCCGGCGGAGGTGCGGCATGGACGATGACAGCGGGGCCAGGATCCCGCGGCGTCACGTCGCTGAGCTGGGTGCTTTCTTCGCGGCTCACGACCGGTGGCTGTTCGGCCATGCGTGCGTGCGCACCCGCGGCGACCGCGAGCTGGCCGCGGACCTGGCCCAGGATACGTTCGAGGCGGCCGCGAAGGCCTGGGCGACGCTGCGCGAGCGGCCCGGCGGCCAGCAACGAGCCTGGCTGCTCGGCACGCTGGCGAACAAGGACGTCAGCGACTTCCGGCGCAAGGAGGCGCTCCGCCGCAGGCAGCCCGACATCCAGGCCAGGTACCAGGCCACCGCGGCCGACACCGCGGCCCAGGCCCTGAACGCGATCGCGCTGGAACGGGCACGGGAAATCATCGAGGACATGCCGCCGAGGCAGAAGAAGGTCGCGCTGATGCGGTGGCAGGATCGCATGACGGCCCCGGAGATCGCCGCCGAGCTCGGCGTCGCGGAGGGGACCGTGCACGCTCACCTGCACACGGCGCGGGGCAAGCTGGTCGCGGGCCTGGAGCGGTACTACCCGTTCGGCCAGGACGGCCCGGACGGCGAGGACGGCGGCACAAGCCAGGACGTGAAGAAGGGCCTGGACGGCGGGGACGGGCAGGACAACGGGAAGGGAGCCGTGTCATGACCGCCGGCCCGAGCGCGCACCAGGACCGCGGGGACCTGTTCGTGGCCGATTTCTACCCGCGGCTCGGCGAGTATCTCGCGGAGCAATACGCCCCCGGCTACGACGCCGGCGCCGGGCGCGCCCGCTTCCTGGCCTGGCTCAACGAGCACGCGGAAGAAGCCGGTCCGGTCGAGGACTACCTGAAGCAGATCGGCCGGATACCCGGGCTCAGCGCCGAGCAGGAGACCGAACTGGCCAGGCAGATCGAGGCCGGGAGGAGGGCCGAGGAGAGGCTGGCCGCGGAGGGCGGCGGCCTGCCGGATGGCGCGCGGATCGACCTGGAGTGGATCGCCGAGCTCGGTACCCGGGCCAAGAACCACCTGCTGGAGGCGAACCTGCGGCTGGTGGTGTCGCTGGCCAAGCGGTACACCGGCCGGGGCATGCTGTTCCTGGACCTGATCCAGGAGG
>Ga0335078_10012325_pt1 | contig 12675 bp, 11 predicted proteins | sample Lox_Sample_32_FD_206711 | JGI IMG/M metagenome (GOLD analysis project Ga0335078, IMG submission 206711) | Soil microbial communities from Loxahatchee National Wildlife Refuge, Florida, United States - Lox_Sample_3.2 | ecosystem: Environmental > Terrestrial > Soil > Wetlands | place: USA... | reverse complement strand
GCCGTTTATAATTTCACGATGAGCTCCGCGGATAGCAAGCTCTATCCGGGAATCGCGCGGGACGCCGGCACGTTCGGCACGGCCGATCCGAACGATCCAGCCAAGCTGATCGTGACCACCAGCCATCCCGCTGCTTATACACGCAAGGTCGCGGTGTATGTGCCGAAACAATATGTGCCGGGCACGGTTGCGCCGTTCATTGTCGGAGCGGATGGGCCGGATACGCTGCTGTTCACGGCTCTGGATAGTTTAATCGCAGCAAAAAAGGTTCCGGTGATGATCGCGATTTCGATCGGCAATGGCAGCGGCGACGCCCAGGGCAGCCAGCGCGGACTGGAATACGACACGATGTCCGGGCGATACGCGGAGTTCGTCGAAACAGAAGTGCTGCCGCTTGTCGAAAAACAATACAATGTGAAATTGACGAAAGATCCGGACGGCCGGGCGACGATGGGCGGAAGCTCCGGAGGGTCGGCTGCGCTGAGCATGGCGTGGTACCGGACGGATTTGTATCATCGGGTGCTGACGTATTCCGGCACGTACGTGAATCAGCAATGGCCGTCGAATCCCGAGACTCCGCACGGAGCTTGGGAGTATCACGAGCATCTGATTCCGAATAGTCCGGTGAAGCCGATCCGGATTTGGATGGAAGTGGGCGACCGGGACTTGTACAGTCCGAACGTCATGCGGGACAACATGCATGACTGGGTGGTGGCAAACGAGAACATGGCCAAAGTATTGGCGGCCAAGGGGTATCACTATCAATTTGTATTCGCGCGCAATGCCGGGCACACGGATGGCGCCGTAAAGCGGCAGACGCTGGCTGAGGCGCTCGAATACATTTGGCAAGGCTATCCGGGAAAGAAATAGGGAGGGTTTTTATGAAGAATCTTATGATGACGGCCGCGGCGTGCGCGCTCGCGGCGATTGGCTTTGCGCAGCCTCCAGGCGGCGGGCCTCCGGCGGAAGGTTCCAGTCCGGTGATCACGCATCCGACTTACACGTCGGTGGAGATGGAAGCCACGGTGAACAAGCCCGCGGCCGAAGTGTGGAAGCGCGTGGGTAAATTCTGCGACATCGGCGAGTGGCTGCAAGTGCCGTGCACGATTGTTTCGGGCAAGGACGGCGAACTCGGCACGGTGCGGTCGATCGGCAGCGAAGTGCTGGTGGGCCAGACCGAACTTTCCTACACCTACACGCAGCCGGTGCGTGCGAATCAGCCTTACATCCTCTATCACGGGACTCTGGAAGCGCGTCCGCTGACCGCGACGACGTGCAAGCTGATCTACACGCTGGTATGGGACAACTCCCCGCTGGCCGACGACGCCGCGCGGGAGCAAGACAAGATGCGGCGGAAGGCGCAGTTCCAACGCGCCGTGGACAACATGAAGATCCTGGCGGAAGGCGGAACGCTGCCTCCTGCTCCTGCTCGCGGCGGCGGCAAGAAGGGCAAGCAGTAACACGAAGCGGTTGGAAGCCGCATGTTCGGGTTGATGAAGCACGGTCCGCGCCTGCCCTATTGCGGAACGTGCAAGACGCTGGGCGCGATGTACGGGCAGCGCAGCCGTCTCCTGTTGAATCACGACATCGCGTTCTTGGCGGAGGCACTGCTGGACGTTGCGGGCGTGCCGCTAACAGCCTCGTCATATCGATCCTTCAATTGCCTGACGCTTCCGAGGAAGCGAGAAGACATTCCGGCGCTGATGCAATACGCCGCGGCGGTTACCGTGGCGCTGGCGAATTTCCGCATCGCGGATCATAGACGTGATGGCGGGCAGGGAAGCCGAAAGATTGGGTGGAAGCTGGCGGGGCGGATGCTCGACCGGTCTTACTCGCGCGCGGCTGGGGACCTTCGCCGTTGGGAATTTCCGCTGCATGAGATGGCCGCGATTCTTGCGACGCAGCCGGAACGCGAGGCCAACGCAAAATCATTCGCCGATGTTGCCGAGCCCACGATGGTCTCGACAGCGATGGTTTTTTCGCACGGCGTGCGGCTTGCGGGGCGGCCGGATCGCGGCGAGGATGCGTGGCGGCTCGGCTATAAATTCGGCGAGTTGATTTACTTGCTGGATGCGTTCGAAGACCGCCGGCGCGATGAAAAGACCGGCGATTTCAATCCGCTGCTTGCGTTCCCGAAGACGCTGAGTGCGGCTAAGGCGCGAGACGAGTTGCTGGCAATGGTTTCTTATCTCGAACGGGAGATGACGCCGGCGCATGCGGAGCGGCTGCGGGTGAACGTAGAAGAACGGCTGGGCTTGCGGCCGCGAGTGCTTCGGAACATCTGTCACCAGACGCGCCGGACGACGCGCGAACGAGCTCGGGAGGCGCTGGCTTTTGCCCGGGCCTTGCGCGATCGCGAGGGGGCGGGATTCGTGAAAGGCGCGTTCATCACGGCCAGCGTGGGTGCGGTTGCGTTCGTCTTTCCGGATCATGCTCGCAGGACCGATTCGTGGCAGCAGTGCCTGGGCGTATCGATGAACCTGATGGCGTTGGGCGCGGTGTTCGCCGGCGTGCCACCTCCTCCACCGCCGCCCGGATCACCGCCGCCTCCAAATGTGCCGCCCGACGAGCCGATGCAATTCCGGCAGGCTCGGCCGGACGTACCCGGCGTGAACATCGGCAACTTCCGAGGGAAGTGCGGGGGCTGTGGAAGCGACTGCGCCGGAGAGTGCCTAGGGTCGTTGATCGAGTCGGCCTGCGACAGCGCTTGCAACAGCTAAAGGCGCAACGCCGTTAGTCGCCGGAGGGTTTCTCGGCGCGATCCACCAGAATCTCTTGGTCGATGCATCCGGTGATGCCGGTCTTGTCGATCACCGGGCGGTCGGCGGAGACGCCGAAAAGCTGGATGAAGTCCCCGATGGATTCCCTGGTGGCTTTGCTGCGCGTCACCCGGGATTCGCCGGGGGGCTTGTCCGCCCCGGATTCCCGGCCCACCGACCCTTAAATTTTCTCAGCTCATCCGAAAACTCATCCGAGAAACAATCCGAAAGCCAAGCCGCCAACGTAATGCTCAACGACAAGCCAAGAAACAGCCGGCACAGGGCCGGCCCGGCCCCCAGCGAAGCAGAGTAACTCTTAGCGCTCCGTCGGGCCAGGCTCCGTTGTGCCGGCGAGTTACTCAGTAGCTTGCGAAGACAAGGAGACCCAATGAACCTTACGTGGAAAAGTTTTGCCCTAGCCCTGGTGGCGGCGCTTTCCGTTCCGCTATTCGCCTCCAGCCACCGCGAAGCGCCCATCACTGCTCTCGATCAGAAAGCCGACATCACCGATTGGTATGCGTTCGTCGACCCGAACCATCCCGACCGCGTCGTCTTGATCCTGAACGTCGATCCGTTTCTGGAGCCATCGAACGGCCCGAACTATTTTCCATTCGATCCTGGAATCCTCTACGAGATGAAGATCGACAACAACCAGGACGGAGTTCCGGACGTCACGTTTCAGTTCCGCTTCAAGACCGCCGTTCAGATGCCCGGAGTCTTCACCGGCTTTGTCGGCAATCTGGCCGGAATTCCTCCGATCACCGCGCTGACAGGTCCGGGTTCTGAAGGGCTGAATCTCAGCCAGACCTACAGCGTCACGATGGTCACGAAATATCAGACGACCGACCTCGCCATGGGCCAGACGCTTTATGCCGTGCCCACAAACGTTGGCCCGCGCACCATGCCGAATTATCAGGCTCTTCGGCAGCAGGGAGTTTATTCGTTGCCGAACGGCGTGAGCGTTTTTGCCGGTACTGTCGCCGACCCATTCTTCGTCGACTTGGGCGCGGCCTTCGATTCGCTGAGCTTCCGGCAATCGGCCGGCGGGGGCGTGCTGACGGCAAGCGTGGATGCCGACGACAAGAACAACTACGCACCGAATACGCTTGCCGGATTCAACGTGAATTCGATCGTGCTGGAGGTTCCTATTTCCATGCTCACGGCCGATGGCCAGATTCACCCGGCCAGCGATAAGCGCGCCGTCATCGGGTCCTACGGAACCACGTCTCGAAAGAAGGTCAGCGTGCTTGCTGAGAACGCGTCAGTTGGCTACAGCGAAGGATCTTGGGCGCAGGTGCAAAGGCTGGGCAATCCTTTGATTAATGAGTTGATCATCGGGACCGGCTCGAAGGACCGCTTCAGCATGGATGACCCCATCAATGACGGCCAGTTCGCGTCTTTCTTCCTCGATCCGCTGCTGGCGCACATCTTCTCATCGATCGGAATTCCGGTTCCGGCGGCTCCTCGCACGGATCTTCTTCCTCTGGTCCAGTACATGGCTCCGATCTGCCCCGGATGCACCGCGGCGGATGGCGGTCCGATCGCCGATTTGCTGCGGCTTAACACTGGCGTCCCTCCGACTCCGTTTGCAAGCCAGAAGCGGCTCGGCTTTCTCGCCGGAGACCTGGATGGCTTCCCGGACGGCCGCCGCTTGAACGATGACGTTATCGACATCGCCGCTCGCGCGGTTGGCGGGATTCTCGCCGACGCAACCAAGTACAAGACGCCGATCGGCGACGGTGTCAACACTCCTTCGACCCAACCGGTCACGGTGTTCCCGTTCGTCGCGCCGGCGTACAGCGGCCGCGACAGCGTTCACCTTGGTCCTGGACAGCCCGGTTGCGCGAATCTGCCGGGCGGGATCTGCGCCGGCAACTGACACGATAGCCGGAGAAAAACGATGAAACAGACACTATCGATTATGGTTTTGATCGCCGGGGCGGCTTTGTCCGCCCCCGCGGTCCCCGCATTGTCCCCCGCCGAGATCGGCATTCAAAAGGCGCAAGAGCATATCGCGAAGCAGCCGGATCACGCGCCTTACTACAACGCGCTCGCCATGGCCTATGCGCGTCGGGCTCGCGAGACCTCCGACGTCGCCTACTATGCGAAAGCCGAAGAAACGCTTCAGAAATCGTTCGAGCTTGCGCCCGATAATTTCGAAGGAATGAAGGTGAAAACGTGGCTCTTGCTCGGGCGGCACGAGTTCGCAAAGGCACTGGAGTTGGCGGCGAAGCTCAACAAGCAAGTCCCCGACGATGTCACCGTCTACGGCTATCTGGTCGACGCGAACGCCGAGCTCGGAAATTACCAGGCCGCCGTCGACGCCGCTCAGTGGATGCTGAATCTGCGACCCGGCAACGTGCCCGGCCTGACTCGCGCGGCTTATCTTCGCGAGCTTCACGGGCAGCTCTCCGGCGCAATCGAGCTAATGCAGATGGCGTACGATTCCACTCCCTACCAGGAGATGGAGGATCGCGCCTGGCTGCTGACGCAGATCGCGCATATCGATTACGTGGCCGGGGACTTGAAGCAAGCTGAGACCTATGCGAACGGAGCCCTCGGGCTGTTCCCCAATTACCACTACGCGCTGGCGGTCCTGGCGCAGGTGCGGGTCGCGCAAAGCCGCTATGACGATGCCGTCGGGCTTCTGAAGACTCGCTATGCCGAGGCGCCGCACGCAGAGAATTTGTACTCCTTGGCGGAAGTTCTGGCCGAAGCGGGACACGCCGAGGAAGCCGCGCGGGATTTCGCCGAATTCGAGAAGCTGTCGCTTAAGGAATCGAGCCTCGCGGATAACTCCAATCACGAGCTGATGGCGTACTACAGCGATTTTGATAATGCGCCGGAGAAAGCGCTCAAGATCGCGGAGCAGGAGTTGGCTCGGCGGCACGATGTGTACACCCTGGATTGTTATGCGTGGGCGCTTGCTGGGACCGGTGATTACGCTCGGGCGGAAGCCGAAATCCAGAAAGCGCTGGCGGTCGGGGTCAAGGATCCCAAGATCCTTCACCACGCGCAGGTGATCGAGGACCATTCAAAAGCCGTGAAGGAAGCGGCTCAGTAATGAATCGAGTTTGCCGGGGCGCCCTGACCGTTAATATGAATGGGTGCCCCGGCTCTTTCTGATCGATTCCTTCGGCTTCATCTTCCGCGCCTATCACGCGCGGGCGCGGTCCGGAGCGCCGCCGATGCGCACGGCTTCGGGCATCGCCACCGAAGCCGTCTACATCTTTCACAACATGCTGCGCAAGCTGAAGGCCCAGCACCAGCCGGATTATCTGGCCGCGATTTTCGAAAGCGCGGGTCCGACCTTTCGCGACGAAGCCTTTGAAGCCTACAAAGCGAATCGCACGGAAACCCCACCCGATCTGCTCGAACAGATTCCTTGGATTCGCAAGACGCTCGATGCCATGCGTATTCCGGTTCTTGAATACGCGGGCTTCGAGGCAGACGACGTAATCGGCACGCTGGCGCGGCGGGCCGAAGGGCAGGGTGTCGACGTGGTGATTGTGTCGAGCGATAAAGACATGCTGCAGCTCGTCGACGATCGCACTTCAATGCTCAATCCGATGAAGGACGACATGATGTACGATGCCGCGGAGACAGAGAAGTTCATGGGCGTGAAGCCGTCGCAGGTGGCGGATTTATTGGCGCTGAAAGGCGACTCCGTCGACAATATTCCCGGCGCGCCGGGAATCGGCGACAAAGGCGCGCGCGATTTGATTCTGCGCTTCGGCTCGGTTGAAGGCGCGCTCGATCACGCGGCCGAGGTCGAGCGCAAAACGTACCGGGAGAGCTTGCAAAACCATCGCGATCAAATCTTACTCAGCAAGCGCCTCGCGATGATTCACCGCGACGTCCCCGTTCCACTGGAGTTGGATTCGCTGAAAGCTTGCGATGCCGATGTGAGCGCGCTTCGCGAACTCTACCGGACGCTCGAATTTCATTCCCTTCTGCGCGATCTTGCTCCGGAGCCGAAACCCGCGGCCCCGCGCGATTATGCGGCTCTTGAGTCTGCTGATGCGTGGCTCGCTTCGATTCCCGCCGAACAGCCGGTTGCGATCGCGGTCGGCGAAGTAATGGAGGAGACAGTCGGGGGATTTTGCGCCCAGCCCGGAGTCGCGCGCTATGCGCCGGTCAAGCAAATTCCGCAACGTGTCTCGATCTGCCACGATCTGAAAGCGCTGATCCGCAGGTTTGGCGACGCTCCTCCGATCGCGCATGACGTAATGCTCTACGGGTTCCTGCTCTCTGCCGATCCCGGCGCCTGCTCGCTCGCGACCCTGTCGGAAACGCACCTGGAGGAATCGTTGGAAGCCGATCCCGCGGCGCAGGCTGACGCAGTACTGCGGCTGTATCAAAAACTTCGGCCGGAGGTCGAGTCGGCGTCGCTCGCGGAGTTGTACGAGACCGTCGATTTGCCGCTTGCCCGCGTGCTCGCGCGGATGGAGCAGACCGGAATTCTGATCGATCCCAAGCAGCTCGGCGTGATGAGCGTGCGCATGGAGGAGGAACTGGCTGCGCTCTCGGCCGAGATCTATGAGCTGGCCGGGAAAACCTTCAACATCAATTCGCCGCAACAATTGGGCAAGGTTTTGTTCGAGGATCTGAATCTGCCCGCGCCCGTCAAGATGGGCAAGGGCAAGGTGATCTCGACCGCGGCGGATGTTCTCGAAAATCTCGCTGGTGAGTTTCCCATCGCCCGCAAGGTCCTGAACTTTCGCCAGACGGCGAAGCTCAAGGGAACTTACGTCGACGCGCTGCCGGCGCTGATCGACCCAGAAACCGGCCGTCTGCACACCACCTTCAACCAGACTGGCGCGGCGACGGGCCGGCTCTCTTCGTCCGATCCGAATTTGCAGAACATCCCGATTCGAACGGCTGTCGGACGCGAGATTCGCGCGGCGTTTGTGCCCCGGCCCGGGTGGAAATTGATCGTCGCCGATTACTCCCAGATCGAGCTGCGTTTGCTGGCGCATTTCTCGCGCGATCCGGTGTTGGTTGAGGCATTCCGCAACGGCGAAGACATCCATACGCGAACCGCGGCGGAAGTGTTGGGAGTGCCGCCGCTGATGATCACTCCGGACCAGAGGCGCAGCGCAAAGGCGGTCAACTTCGGGATCGTATACGGACAAACGCCGTTCGGGCTCGCCCAGACGTTGGGCATCGAGCGCAAGGAAGCAGAGCTGTACATCCGCGCCTACTTTGAGCGCTACGCCGGTGTTCGGCGATTCATTGACGCCACGATCGCCAAGGTGCGAAAGGACGGCTTCGTTATCAGCATGTTCGGCCGGCGCCGGCCGATTCCCGACATGAACAGCCGCAATCCCAACGCTCGCAACTTCGCGGAGCGCACCGCCGTAAACACTCCGTTGCAGGGAACCGCGGCGGATCTGATCAAGCTGGCGATGATCCGGATCGACGAGAAGCTGCGCGGCATGCAGACCAAGATGCTGTTGCAGGTGCACGATGAGCTGGTGTTCGAAGCTCCGCCGGACGAAGCCGGCGCTGTGCGCGTGATGGCCAAGAAGGAGATGGAGGGAGTGGCGAAGCTCGACGTGCCGCTGCTGGTGGATGTGGGCGCTGGCGATAATTGGCGTGATGCGAAATAGGCGGCTCGCCGCGCTTACCGTTCTTTGCGGGTGCCTGGCGGCCTGCTCGAAAAAACCGGAGAAAATTGTCGTTCCCGAGGTCTACCGCGCGAAGTTTGAAACAACGCAGGGCGATTTTGTAGTCGAGGTGGCGCGCGCCTGGTCTCCGCGCGGCGCGGACCGGTTCCATGAGCTGCTGCGGATGCACTACTTCGACGAGGGCCGCTTCTTCCGCGTGCTCCCGGGATTTATCGCCCAGTTCGGCGTGAACAAGGACTTCAGGGTTCACGACGTGTGGCGAGAGTACATGATTCTAGACGATCCCCGGACGCAGAAGAACCTGCGCGGCACGCTGGCCTTTGCGCAGTCGGGGCCGAACACGCGCGCGACCGAAGTATTCATCAATCTTGCGGACAACCCGATGCTCGACGATCAGGGCTTCGTGCCGTTCGCAAAGATCGTCGAGGGAGTGGACGTGCCTGAGAGATTTTATTCCGGCTACGGCGAACTCGCCCCGCGGGGAAAAGGGCCGGACGCCGGACGTGTGGAAGAAGAGGCCAACGAATACCTGGTTCCGCGCTTCCCGAGCTTGGATTACATCAAGCGCGCGCGGTTCGTTCCGTAGCTCTTCCGCGAAAGAAGCCCTCCGCGCTAAAACGAAAAAGCCATCGGCGGTAAAATGGATTTTCCCATGAAGCGCCGCCTCCTCCTGCTCTCTCCCGCTATTCTTCTTTGGGCCTGCGGCAAATCCGCGCCCGCCAACGTCGCGGCCATGGTCAACGGCCGCGCCATCACCTACGCTGAGCTCGACAAGTTGTACGAAACCAATTTCGGCGGCGCGAACGATCCGCCCGGCGGACCCGCTTCCCAGCAATCGGCGCGGCAAGGCGATCCGCGAGGCGGCGCACCTGCTGGGGGTCCCGGCGACGATCAGATCGTCTTCCAACGCATGCAGGTCCTGCGAACGCTGATCGACAACGAGATCATGCTGCAGCGCGCCGAAAGGGAAGGCCTGCTTGCCGCGGACGCGGACGTGGAAGCGAAGTTCGCGGAGTTGCGCGCGCCTTATACCCAGGAAGAATTCCAGCAACAGCTCAACAGCCGCAAGATGACCGCGGAGGATTTGAAGACGCAGCTACGCCGCGAACTCAGCGTGGAGAAGCTGATCAACAAGGAAACCACCTCGCACATCACCATCACTGACGGCGAAATCACGGAGTTCTACAACGCGAACAAGAGCAACTTCAATCGCGCTGAGCCGATGATTCACATGGCGCAGATCCTGGTGACCCCGCAGCCCGATCCCAACGTGCGGAATCTGAAAAACGACAAGGCTCAGGATGAATCGCAAGCGCGCAAAAAGATCGACAGGTTGTATCAACTTCTCCAGCAGGGCGAGGACTTCGGGATGTTGGCGCAGAACTATTCCGAAGACACGAACTCGGTGCAAGCGGGCGGAGACCTGGGATTCATCGGCGAATCTGCGCTCGAAAAGGCCAATGCGGATTTGCGAAAGGCAGTCATGGCCCTGCAGCCCGGACAAATCACCCAGGTGATCGCCTCGCCGGAAGGTTTTCGAATCTTGAAGGTGTTGAGCCGTGAGCCGGCCGGCCAGCGCGATTTGAACGATCCAGCGGTGCAGCAAACCATTCGCGAAACGCTCACGAATCGCAAGGATCAGTTGCTCAAGGAAGCCTTCTACGAGACCGCGCGGAATGAGGCGAAGGTAGTCAATTACTTCGCGCAGACGATCCTGGCGGACCGGGACAAGAAGTAGCGCCGTCGTGACCGGCGGTTCTACTTCTGCGGCGTCTTGGCCAGTTGTTGTTTCGCCCATACGCGCGCGGGATTGAGCCGGAGCGCGTTTTCCAGCTCCTTGCGCGCCTCCGCGTCCCGATTCGCTTTGCGCAACGCGATCCCCAGCCACAGATGCGCCTCGGCTGACGCAGGAGCGAGCTCGATCGCCTTTTGGAAATCCTTGATCGCGGCATCGGCTCCGCCGCCGAGCGCGGCCGGAAGATAATAATTTCCGACGCCCCGGCTCAGATAGTTTTCCGCCGATTTCGGATCCAGATCGATGGCTCGCTTGACCTCGTCCTGTGCGCAGTGGCCGTAGCGCAAGCCCGTCAGGACGTTCGCTGGAATGGCCTGCCCGCAGAGCGTCCCAAGCAGGCGATGATATTCGGCCACATCGGGCTTGAGCATCGTGGCGCGCTCTGCCGCTTTCATCCCTGTCTCCGCGGCTGCGCGGGCGGCATTCTTGTCGCCGGTTTCCATCGCGACTTCGGAAAGATACGATTGGGTTAACGCGAAGCGGTACTGCGCCTGCACATCGTTGGGCTGCTTATCGGCCGCCGCTGAGAACGGGCCTGCGATGCGTTCGAGCGCGCCGCGATCCTGGGCGTCGCGGGCTCGATTCAGCTCCGCCGTGTTGAATCCCCCGTTTTGCCAGAACGCGAATGTCAGCAACCAAACCAGCGGCCTCATGATCGATTCCATTTTAGCCGACGCCTCGGCTCAGGCCGCCCGGTACGTACCCAAAACTCGCAGATAATCCGCGAGCTCTGCCAAATGTCCAAGCGCGTGCCCGACTTTCTCGTCGTCCTGCCGGCCGATGAAATCGAGATAGAACAAATACTCCCAAGGCTTGCCTCGCAGCGGACGGGATTCGACCTTGACCAAATTCAGATCGCGCAACGCGAGCGCGCTCAGCGCTCGAAATAGCGCGCCGGGGACGTTGCGGATGGAGAAGACCAGCGAGGTTTTCCACGGCCTTTTCCCTGAGCCCTTGGGCGTTCGCGGTTTGGACCCCGCGGCTTCCAGAAGAAAGAACCGAGTGAAATTTTGTCGATCGTCCTCGATTTCGCGCATCAACACGCGAGCGCCATAAATCTTAGCCGCAATCTCAGAGGCGATCGCCGCGCCTCCGGACGGTCTTTTTTCCATGATCATCTTGACGCTGCCCGCAGTATCGTAGAAAATTTCGGGGCGCATGGATTTGTGGCGCGCGAAAAAATCGCGGCACTGGTTGAGCGCGACATCCTTCGAAAACACCTGGCGGACATCGCGCAACGCCAGCCCCGGCGGTGCGATCAGGTTCATCGTGATTCGCACGTTGGTCTCCGCGGTGATCACGAAGTCGTGCTTGATCAGGAGATCGTAATTCTCGTGTACGGAGCCGTGCAGCGTGTTCTCGAACGGCACCGCGGCCGCGTCGACTCGACCTTTGGCCAGCGCCGCGAACACTTCATCGAATCTCGGGCAGGGAATCGGTTCAGCATGCGCCCCGAGAAACTGACGGATTGCCTGCTGGCTGAACGCGCCGAGCTCCCCTTGAAAGGCGACCTTCATTCCGGTTTTCTGGCTCATTCAGTTTTCACCCTGGGCGGCCCGTCCCAACGTGCTGCGTCCTCGGCCGGAAAACCCAACAGGTCCATGACGCGATCCACGCTGTGGTCGACCAATTCTGCGACGGTCTTGGGGTGATGGTAGAAAGCCGGCACTGGCGGAGCAAGAATCGCGCCCATTTCAGCCAGAGCGGCCATGGAACGAAGATGCCCCAGGTGCAATGGCGATTCGCGCACCATTAGAATCAGCCTCCGTCGTTCCTTCAGTGTCACGTCCGCCGCGCGCACCATCAGGTTGGAGCTGATTCCCGAGGAAATCGCGGACATGGTGTGAATCGAGCAGGGCGCGATCACCATGCCCGAACAAACGAAGGAGCCGCTCGCGAGCCGGCAACTGATATCTTCTGGCGAGTAGGTGCAGTCGGCCAAGGCCCGGAAATCGGCCGCGGACTTTCCCAACTCCAGAAACGCGGTCCGTTCTCCGGATCGCGAAAGGATGAAATGGATCTCCGCGTCCGGCTGCGACCGCAGTTTTTCCAATAATCGCCACCCATAGATCGAGCCGCTGGCGCCTGTAACGCCCACGATGAACCGATTTTTCGAGCGTGTATCGCGCAGACCGTTGGGTCCTTCCCTGGATTGTTCCAAAATTGGGTGATCCCGGGCCGAATTGTTCTGATTTCAGAACAAACTTCTTGCGGCCACGTAGTACTAGCCAGTATAATTCCCTCTAGGCAAGCGAGTTATCCGTTGCGGGCCTGCCGTTCGATACTTCCGACAAATCAAATTCGTCCTCTCCAAATCTCCATCATGGAGGAAGCCGGTCAGAAACTCAAGCGTGTCCGGGAGCGCCTGCGCCTCAAGTTCAGGGACGTGGAGGAAGCCAGCTCCCGCATCGCCGAGGCTCACCAAAACGACGAGTTCTTAGTCGCGCTAAGCCGTTTGGCGGACATCGAAAATAAGGGGACTACGCCGAGT
>Ga0335078_10012324_pt1 | contig 12676 bp, 7 predicted proteins | sample Lox_Sample_32_FD_206711 | JGI IMG/M metagenome (GOLD analysis project Ga0335078, IMG submission 206711) | Soil microbial communities from Loxahatchee National Wildlife Refuge, Florida, United States - Lox_Sample_3.2 | ecosystem: Environmental > Terrestrial > Soil > Wetlands | place: USA: Florida... | reverse complement strand
CCGGGCGGCTTCTCCCGGACAAGCCGCAGCGGCCGCGGCGGCGGCTCAACCCCCTGCTTGTGGTCGTGGGCGGCGGCGTCATCCTGGCGCTCGTGGCGCTGGGCTTCTGGCTGCACTTCCGCTACCGCATATCGAGCGATGACGCGGAGGTGGACGGCCACATCGTCCCCATCTCGGCCAAGATCTCCGGCAGTATTCTCGAGGTGCTGGTCAACGACAATCAGCAGGTGAAAGCCGGGGACCCGCTGGTGCGCATCGATCCGCGCGACTGGCAGGCGAAAGTCGATCAGGAGAAGGCCGCCCTGGCATTGGCCGAAGCCCAGGCGAGCGCGGCGCAGGTGACCGTACCCCTGACGCGCCAGACCACGGAAAGCGGCGCCTCGAGCATGTCCGCGGGGCTGGCCACCGCCGAGGCGCAGGCCACCCAGGCCAACCTGGCCGCCCAACAGGCCGCGACTTCGGAACTCGCCTGGGCGCGGTCCAACCTGGCCGCCGCTCAGGCCAACAACGAAAAGGCCCAGGCCGACCTTGCCCGCATGCGTCCGCTGGTCGAAAAGGCCGAGATCTCGCAGCAGCAGTTCGACTCCTACACGGCCGCCGCGAAGGTGGCGGAAGCCCAGGTGAAGGCCGCCCAGGACCGGGTGCAAGCCGCCGAGCAGACGGCCGCCAACAGCCGGGCCGCCGCGCAAGCCGCGCACGCGCGCGTCGAGCAGATGCGCGCCGAGCTGGCGCAATCCCGCGCCAATCTGCAGCAGGTGCAGGTGATGACCGCGCAAGCCGCATCGGCCGCCGCCAAAGTGCAGGAGGCACGCGCCAACCTGGAAGCCGCCGAGTTGAATCTCAGCTATACCGCCATCGCCGCGCCCAGCGATGGCGTGGTGACGAAGAAGTCCGTCGAACCCGGCCAGATCGTGCAGCCGGGCCAGGCCTTGATGGCTCTGATCCCGCTCAAGGACGTGTGGGTGACCGCCAACTTCAAGGAGACCCAACTGGCCAACGTGCGTCCCGGCCAGGCCGCCGAGGTCAACGTGGACATGTACGGCCGGACCATTACGGGCAAGGTGGATTCGATCGCCGGCGGCACGGGCGCCCGCATGAGCCTGCTGCCGCCGGAGAACGCCACCGGCAACTTCGTCAAGGTGGTGCAGCGCATCCCGGTGAAGATCGTCTTCGATTCGCTGCCGCCGGGAGTGGTTTTGCGCCCCGGGATGAACGTCGACGCCACGATTCTGACCAAGTAACGGGCGCGCCCGCGACAGGTTTTCAAAATGGCGAACAACGACAACCCGGCAGGTGTCTCCATCAACCCGTGGATCATCGCCGTAACCGTGATGTTGGCGACCTTCATGGAGGTCCTCGATACCAGCGTCGCCAACGTGGCGCTGCCGCACATCGCCGGCAGCCTCTCCTCTACTGTGGATGAGACCACCTGGGTGCTGACGTCCTACCTGGTCTCCAACGCCATCGTATTGCCGCTGAGCGGCTGGTTTTCGTCGCTGATCGGCCGCAAGCGCTTCTATATGACGTGCGTGGCCCTGTTCACGCTCTCCTCGATGCTGTGCGGCCTCGCTCCGAACCTGACCATGCTGATTCTGTTCCGCGTGATGCAAGGCGTCGGCGGCGGCGCACTGCAACCTATCTCGCAAGCCATCCTGGCGGAGAGCTTTCCGCGCCACAAGCAGGGCATGGCGATGGCCGTTTACGGCATGGGCGTGGTGGTAGCCCCCGTCATCGGTCCCACGCTGGGCGGCTGGATCACCGACAATTATAGCTGGCGCTGGATCTTTCTGATCAACATCCCGGTGGGCGCCTTGTCCCTGACCCTGACCTCGATGTTGATCTTCGATCCGCCGTACCTGGTGCGCCGGGCCTGGAAGGGTCTCAAGGTGGATTACCTGGGGCTGGGATTGCTGAGCCTGGGGCTGGGAGCGCTCGAGATCACGCTGGACGACGGCCAAAAGAACGACTGGTTCGGATCGAACTTCATTGTGGCCACCGCCGCCATCGCACTGATCGCACTCGTCGGAGTGGTGGTCTGGGAATTGCGGCAGAAGGAGCCGGTGGTGGATCTGCGCATGCTGCAGAACCGCAACTTCACGCTCTCCACCGCTACCATGTTCCTGCTGGGCTTCGTGCTTTACGCGAGCACCATGCTGCTGCCCGTGTTCCTGCAAACCCTGCTCGGCTACACGGCCATGCGCAGCGGGCTGGTGCTTTCGCCCGGGGGCCTGGTGATTGCGATGTCGATGCCGCTGGTGGGCTTCCTGCTTTCCAAGATCGAGGCGCGCTGGCTGGTGATCTTCGGTTTGTGCGTTTCCGCGATCGGGCTGTTCCACATGGCGCGGTTCGACCTGGATGTCGACTACCGCACGGCCATGCTGGCGCGGGTGGTGCAGAGCGCCGGACTGGGCTTCCTGTTCGTGCCCATCAACACCATGGCGTTCGGCTCGGTGGCCCGGGAGAAGATGGGCAGCGCCACGGGCCTGATCAACCTGGCGCGCAACGTGGGCGGCAGTTCGGGCATCGCCATCGTCACCACCCTGCTGGCGCGCCGCGCGCAGTTCCATCAGCAGAGGCTGGTGGAGCACCTGACGCCCTTCGACCTGAACTATCAGCAGGCGCTCCAGGGCCTGACCCACACGCTGGCTACCAGGGGCGGCGGCGCTTCGCAAGCCGCGGCGCAGGCGCAGGGCATGCTCTACGGCATGGTCCAACAGCAATCCACGATGCAGGCGTTCGTGGATGCCTTCTGGATGCTGGGGATCGTTTTTCTGGCCGTCATCCCGCTCATGTTCTTCATCAAGAAATCCGGACCGCACAAGGGCCCGGTGGTGATGGAGTAATCGCGGCGGTTAACGAAAGCTAACCACCGCCCATAACTCTCGATATCTGCCCCCTGAACGGCGGTTCTGGTACGCTCGGGCGAGCGCCGTGAACCTCCCACAAACTGCCGATCCCATTGCTGCGCCGGATGCGCGGGAGCCCCGCCCCTATCGGACTCCCGATCCACCGCCGATATCTGACCGTAGGATGCCGGTTTCGATGGCGTGGATCTACGTCCTGTTCTTCATCTCCGGCTTCCCGGCGTTGATCTATCAAATCGTCTGGCAGCGCTCCCTGTTCACGATCTACGGCGTCAATATCGAATCCGTAACGATCGTGGTCAGCGCCTTCATGCTGGGCCTCGGGCTCGGCAGCCTCATGGGCGGGGCCCTCTCGAAGCGGCCCGGCCTGCCGATGCTCGCCGTCTTCGGCGTTATCGAGTTGTGCATCGGTTCGTTCGGCGCGGCGTCCCTGGGCGTCTTTCATTGGGCGGGTGCGCACACGGCGGGCGCTTCGCTGCCGGCCACGGGTGTTCTGACGTTTCTGCTGGTGCTCCTCCCCACGACGTTGATGGGAGCGACGCTGCCGGTTCTGGTCACGCACCTGGTGCGGTCGTCTTCGAACGTCGGATCTTCGGTTGGGATGCTGTATTTCGTGAACACCCTGGGGTCCGCGGTGGCCTGCCTGGCGGCGGCTGCCTGGCTGATGCGATTGCTGGGGCAATCCGGCTGCGTGCGGACGGCCGCCGGCATCAATTTCACGATCGGGATACTGGCCCTGGCCATGTACCGGTTTCGCGGCAGTGACCGGCAGCACGAGCTTTCCGGCCCCGAGACCGGCTCGCCGGCCGTGCGTTTCGACGCCCTGCTTCCGTTCCCGGCCGCCATGTGCCTGGTGTGCCTTTCCGGCTTCATTGCGCTGTCTTACGAGATCCTGTGGTACCGGGCCTATTCGTTCGTTTCCGGAGGCGAGGCCCGCGCCTTTGCCCTTCTGCTGGGCGCCTATTTGGAAGGCGTGGCGTTCGGATCGCTGTACAGCAAGACGCTCTGCGCGCGCCTGGGCGCCGGGCCGCGCCGCGCGCAGATCCTGCGCACGATCTCCATTCTGCTCATCGTGGCGAACGCATCCGGCTTCCTGGTCGTGCCGCTGCTGGCGCACGCTTCGAAGTGGGTCCAATACGTGGCGACGCTTCCTGCCGTGGCGTTGTCGGCCGGTTTGCTGGGCGCGGTGTTCCCGCTTCTGACGCATATCTCGGTGGCTCCGGACGGCCGGGCGGGCGCGCGCCTGAGCCGCTTGTATCTCGCCAACATCGTGGGCTCGGCGTCAGGCACCTTCCTGGTCGGATTCGTCCTGATGGACCACTGGTCGATGCGGCAGATATCGGAGTTCCTGCTGCTGCTCGCGCTGGGCATGGCCGCCGCCATCCAATGGCATCTGCCGCGCAGCGGACGGCGGCTGGCGGTGCTCGGGGGCATCGGGGCGCTGGCAATCGCCGGCATCGCCGCGGCGCCGGGGGTCTACGGCGCCATCTACGAGCGCATGTTGTATAAGGGCGCGTATCGGGAGGGCGCGTTCCGGCATCTCCTCGAATCGCGCAGCGGCGTGGTCGCGGTGGACAACCAGGACATCGTCTTCGGCGGCGGCATGTACGACGGCCGCTTCAACACCGACCTGATCGGCGATGCGAACTGGATCGTGCGCGCTTACGCCATCAGCGCCTTTCATCCGGATCCGCGCCACGTTCTCATGATCGGCCTGTCGTCCGGCTCCTGGGCGCAGGTGATCGCGAATCATAGCCGGGTCGAGCATCTCACCGTAGTGGAGATCAACCGCGCTTATCTGGAGCTGATCCCACGGTACCCGCAAGTGGCCGGGCTGCTGAAGAGTCCGAAGGTCGATATCGTGATCGACGACGGGAGGCGCTGGCTGGCGCGCCACCCGGAGCGGCAGTTCGACCTGATCGTGATGAACTCCAGCTTCAACTGGCGCGCGCATATGAGCGATCTGCTCTCGGCCGACTTCCTGCGCATCGTCCGCCGGCGCCTCGAGCCTGGAGGCGTCTTCTACTACAACACGACCGATTCCGGCGAGGTCCAGCTTACCGGCGCCACGGTGTTCCCGTACGCGCTGCGCGTCATGAATTTCCTGGCGGTCAGCGACCGCCCGCTCGCGGTCGATCAAGACGCCTGGCGGTCCGCGCTGATTTCCTACAAAATCGAGGGCCGGCCGGTGCTCGACCTGACGCGCCCGCGCGACCGGCAAAAACTGGCGGCAGTCCTCGCCATGGCCGGCAACCTCGGCCGGCCGGACCTGGCGGCGAAGTCCCAGATGGAGTACGGAGACACCATCCGGCAGCGCTACAAAGACAAGCGCATCATCACCGACGACAATATGGGCACGGAGTGGAATTAGCGGGCTTGGCCCGATTGGCATGACTCGCGGGGCTAAGCCCCCAGCCCGCGGGCCCGCCAGCTCACTCCCAACATCGCCCGTTCGTAACATCAGCCGCTCGCAACATCACCCGCTCGCAACATCGCCCGCTCGCAACATCACCCGCTCGCAACACCGCCCGTTCGTAACATCAGCCGCTCGCAACATCACCCGCTCGCAACATCAACCCCCTCGCCCCCATCGGACCTGTCGATCTGATAGCATGAGGCCGAATGCCTCCGCGCACCCTATATCAGGTCCTCGAAGAAACCGCGGCGCAGTACGGCGATGCGCCCGCCCTGCGGCAACCCATCGCGGGAAAGGACGGCCAGCGCGATTATCTGACCTACTCCTGGAACCAGTACAAGACCGCCGCGGAGGAGATCGCCGCAGGCCTGCGTTCGCTCGGCCTGCGCAAGGGCGACGTCGTGGCCCTGGATTCCGAGACGCGCCTGGAGTTTTACCTGGCCGATCTGGGCGTCCTCACCGCGGGCGCCATCGCCGCGGCCCTGTATCCCAGTTATCCGCCTAAGGACCTGGTCCGCACCATTCAAAACTGCCGCGCCAAAGCCCTGTTCGTCGAGGATCCCAAGACGCTGGAGATGTTGCGCGACGCACCGGACATCCCCCGCATCCTGCTCACCGGCGAGGCCGCCGGCGCGCTGTCCCTCGAGCAACTGCGGGCGCGCGGCCGCCAGGCGCTGGCCGAAGATTCGGGCTACCTTTCGCGGCTCAAGGCCGAAGTCACGCCGTCCGACTACGCGATCCTGTATCTGACCTCCGGCGCCACTGGCGAGCCCAAAATGGCCCTGGTGACACACTCCGCCGTGGTGGCGAATCTGGACATGGGCCCCGTCGCTTTGCCCATAGGACCGAACGATGCGACCGTGGCGTTTTTGCCTTCGGCGCACATTGCGCAGCGCGTCGTCATCGAGCTGCTGACCATGCGCCTGGGCACGCCGGTGACGTTCGCCGAGAGCCTGATGAAGCTGCCGCAGGATATACGGACCGTGCGGCCGACCATGCTATTGGCGCCTCCGCGGATGTGGGAGCGGATCTACTCCACCATCTGCACAGAGCTTCGGAAACGGCCGGCCGTGGCGCGCAAAGCGTTCTACGGCGCTTTGGGGCTGGGCTTGGCGGCCGCTCATTACAAACGCCAGGGAAAGCCGGTGCCCGCGCGCATCCGGGCCCCGTTGAAGATCGCGGATCGCCTGTTCTTCCAGAAGGTGCGGGCGCGCTTCGGCGGCCGCCTGGCGATCGCGGCTTCGGGCGCCGCCCCGCTGGGCAAGGACCTCGCCGAATTCTACGAAGCCATCGGCATGCCGCTGGTCGAGGGCTATGGGCTCACCGAAGGCGGCGTCGCGGCGTTGAATCCGCTCGTCCTGCCCAAGGCGGGCAGCATCGGCAAAGCGCTGCCGGGAGTCGAGGTGCGCATCGCCGAACAGGACAGTGAGCTGCTCATCAAAGGACCCTGCCTGTTTTCCGAGTACTTCGGCGACCCGCAGGCCACCGCCGAAGTCCTGTGCGACGGCTGGCTGCACACCGGCGACATCGCCTTCATCGACGACGAAGGCTTCATCTTCATCACCGGCCGCAAGAAGGAGCTGATCGTCTCGTCGACGGGCAAGAAAATCCATCCATCCCGCGTGGAAAGCCTGTTCAAATTCGAACCGCTGATCAGCCAGGTGATGCTGATCGGGGACCGTCTGCCCTACCTGACGGCGCTGTTCACCATTAATCCCACCACAGCCGAAACGCTCAAGGGAATGGAAGGGCTGGCCGGACGCCCCACCGCGGAGTTGGCGGCCGCCGAGCCGGTCCTGAAGGAGATGCAGAAGCTGGTTGCGCGGGTGAACAAACAACTGGCGCCCTTCGAGCAGATCCGCAAGTACCGCGTGCTCGGGCGGGATTTCAGTATCGAGGACGGCGAGCTTACCGCCACCATGAAAGTGCGCCGCGCCCGCGTGATGGAGAATTTCCGAGAGAGCATCGAAGAGCTATACGCCGGGAAAGAGATGTAGGGCTCCGGCGGCCTCCTTGCCAGGGCCAGCGCAGGCGGCGGGGGCGGGGCGCGTGGGCTGGGCCGGGCACGTCTGGGATATGTGGCTTTAGAACAGGTCCATTTGGCGCAACCGCAGGGGCCACAACCGCACGGGCATGGGCGCCACTTCCAGTTCATCGGTAAGCCACAACTGCCCGCGTTTGCGGGCGCGGGTACGCCGCGCCATGGCGACGCGCTGGGCCGCATTGTGTTTGGAATGGCAGCTTGGACAGAGAACCGTAAGCGCTACGCGGTCCGCCGGATCGTGCGACAGATGCGCTACGTTCAGCAGCCGGTGGGGGTGGTGACACATCTGGCAGACGTTGCCGGCCGCCTCCAACATGCTGAGGCGGAACTTGCGCCAGCGCGCATCGTAATACTTCCGGTATTCCGCTCGTATGGGCATTTGGCCGCCGCTTGCAGGCCCGTGGCGAAAACCGGCGCTCCGACAGGCGCGGCCCGGCAACGCAAGGAATCCCGGGAGCCGCACGCGGCCACGCGCCGCTAGAGTTATTTTCCTGCAACGGAAACGATTGTCAAGCGCGGCGTCCCCGCCGCCGGCGCCGGATCACTGAATTACGGCGTTGGTGAAGAGCTCATCGTAAGCCCCTCGCGGATCCTGCAGCTTCTGAAAGTTGTACCGGCTCATTTGCACGGCGATCCCGTTGGAGTCATTCCGGACGATCCGGCCGAAGACGCTCAGTTCGAGATAGGGCTCGTTGCCCAGAACCGCCGGCCAGCGGATCGAGAGTTCCACGGAGCGGCCGTTCGGCGCCTCACCCCCCGTGCGAAACAGAAGGCCTCCGCTGCTCATGTTCGCGGTTCTACCGGCGCCCGTGGAAACCACCTTGCCGGCGTGTGTAACCCGGTATTCCAAATCTAGTTCGACAGGATAGCGACGCTGTAGCCTGCGGTCGCCCTTGATGCTCTCTCTCGCCAAATGGGCCTCCCCTGGACAGCCCCATTATCGGGCACAGCGGCGGGCACAGATAGTCATGCCGGTACTAGGAGGGTACGTGCCAGGGGACTAGCATATCCTGAAAAGTACAGGGTTTTCAGCCGTTTGCGGCTTCTTCGGGGAGTGCTCAGGGCCGCATTTCGGCGGGGTCGGCGATGGTCAGGCGCAGGGCGGCGCGCAAGCTCTGCGATTCCGACAGGCGCAGCATGGCGAAGGCGGACCGCAGCAGCGCGGGACCCTCATTCGGCCAGAGCTCCGCGAGCGGCCGCGTGACGCCGTCCTCGCACTGGTAAAAGAAGCGATCCACCCACCGCCGCCGTTGCGCTTCGGGATGGCGCCGAACGATGTCCTTGACGGTTTCAAACCAGCGCAGCCGGAGCGGCTCGCGGTACTGCGGCATGAAAAGCACGCGGCTGAGGCCGTCGCGGCGGATCTCCGCCACGAATTCGGCGAAAGTGGCGGCGTGCGTCAGGTTCAGGTTGGCATTCGGTTCCAGGCCGTGGCGGTCGCCTCCCGAGATCACGGGCTTTTGCCAGGTCTGCGCCAGGGCCAGCGCCTCGCGATTCTCGGCCAGGGAGCGCAGGCCGTTCAACTCCACCGCGTGGATCCACTCTCCGTGACGCGCAAGCAAGGCGCGAAGCGCGTCCCGGTGGTTGTCGGCGCCGATGTCCGCCTCATCCCAAAGAGGATGATTCAAGACGACCAGCACTTCCTCCCGCTGGTGGAGCATTTCCAGCAGTTCGCCAAGGCGCGCCGCCTGCGGAAGCCCCTCCGTGTAACGTTGCAAACCGGCGGCCATGGCGCGCGCCTCCCCCGGCGGCAGGTTGTGGACTCCCAGGTGAAAGAAGGTCCCGGCAAACGGGATGGTCCATTCGAAGGAAACTGGCGCGGCGTGCCCCGGCGGGCTACGCCGCAGCGCTAAGCCGCTCTCGATATCGTCGTGATCGGTGAGCGAGACCATGGGCTGGAGGCCCAGATCCGCGATCTGCCGGGCTTCCAGGCGGTGCGCCTCGACGGGCGCGAGCGGAGGCGTCCAGAGCACGCGATCGAGCGCCAGGTCCCGCCCCGTAGCGCGCCGGTGATGCCAGCCTGCGATGCGCAGCACGGCGGGGATCAAGGGCAGCGGCAACTTGAAGGTATGCAGGAAGCGCAGGTTCTCCCAGGAGTGCGAAGTGTGGCCGTGCAGGGAAACCGCGGCGGGAAAACGGCTCGCGGCGTTACGTTCTTTCCACAGGAAGTGCAGAGAGCTTCTCTTCACAGAGCCTCCTCGGGGCGGACGCAACGGCCCCGGTTACCCAGAAACATTTCTTTAGAGAAATGTTATATCCACAGGGTAAGGCTCCGGTCGTTGCAAAACGATGAACAGACGGTGAAATTGTAGGATGTTATCGGCCGGAAAGGCGCCGGCCCGCGTTCTCGCGAAATGGCGTGAAACCGGATTGTAACGATTGGCGGCGCCGGAGGGCGCGAACGGCGCGGCGCGCGTCAGGCGAGCAGTTCCCCTTGCCATCCTTCGTGACATAGAATGGCCGCTTCTCGATCTCATAAGCGGTGTCCGGCGCAATCCCCAGCGCCGTGTAGATGGTGGCGTGCAGATCTTCGATGGTGACCGGGTTCTCGACGATGCGGCAGGGGCGTTCGCCGGCGGTGCGGCCGTACAGCTTTCCCCGGGGAGCGCCGCCGCCGAACATCAGCACCGAACAAGCCTCCGTGAAGTGGCGGTGCATGCCGTAGTGCTTCGGCTCGGTCATGATATCGGGCTGATTGACCTGGTTTTTCACTTCCGCGCCGGGTTTGCCCTCGGTCATCATGTCGCGGCCGAATTCGCTCGCCAGCACCACCAGGGTGCGGTTGAGCAAGCCGCGCTCTTCCAGGTCGAGAATCAACCGGGCAACCGGCGCGTCGATCGTCTCCTTCATGCCGGCCGCGCGCTGGTGACCGTTTTCGTGCGTGTCCCAGTAGCGGAACGGAATGTACTCGGTAGTGACTTCGATGAAGCGCGCGCCGGCTTCCACCAGGCGCCGCGCCAACAGGCAGCCCAACCCGAAGCGGCCGGTGTTATAGACGTCGTAACTCGCCTGGGGCTCCAGGCCCAGGTCGAATGCGCGCGCCGCCGGGGAACTCAAGAGGCGGTGTGCGTTGTCGAGCGATCGCAGCAGGCTCTCGCGCTGGAAGTCGCTGCCATATTGACCCACGGGGCTCGCCGCCACCAGCTTCTTGTATTGTTCGTAGCGATTGGCGAACCGCGCGGGGCCGATGTGCGCCGAAGGCTGCACGCGCGCGACGGCATCCCGCGGATCGGCGATCAGAAAGGGGGAATGCTCGCTGCCCAGAAAGCCGGCCGTGTGAAATGCCTTGACGGAGTCGGTTTCCCCGCCGATTTCCAGGTTCTGACCGATATCGATGAAGGCGGGAATGTCCGGACTGCGCGGCCCCAGCGTGCGCGAGACGACCGCACCCATGTGCGGCGCCGCGACCGACTGCGGGGGCGCATATCCGGTGTGCCAGTGAAACTGATGGCGGGAATGCAGGATGAAGCCCAGATCGCCCACCCGGTGGGAACGAATGAGCGTGCCGCGATCCATGATTTTGGCGATGCGTTCCAAGCCCGCCGAGATCTTGATCTGGTCGACCGCGGTGTCGATCGCAGGAAACGTGCTGAGTACGCGCTTCGATTCCATGCCCGGCTCGAAGGGCGTGTAAAGCTTGGGATCGAAGGTTTCAGTCTGCGCCATTCCGCCCGCCATCCAAAGCAGGATCAGGCTATCGGCGCGGGGATCGATCTTCCTGGTTCCCGCCAGCAGGCGCGGTTCGGAGCCGGTCAACGCAGCGAGCGCCGCTGCGCCGGAGGCGCTTAGGAAATGACGGCGGGACAGGCTCTCTGGAACGCTCATTTGCCATCCACCGAAAAGGCCAGCAGCGCATTACCGGGAATGCCGCCGAAGGCCCCATACCCCGAGTTTACATACAACAGGCCGCCGACCACCACGGGCCCCGGACCATCCAGGGATCCGCCATGCGCCTTCAGGCCATTGACGGTTGGATACTCTAGTGCGGTGTCGACGTCCCAAACGATCCGGCCATCGGCGGTTGCGTAGGCGCGCAAGTGCCCGTCGAGCGAGCCGGAGAACACCACTCCGGGAATCACAGTCACGGCCGCGGATTGCGCCGGGCTGCATCCCGGCTTGTCGCCGCATCCGGGAGGCGGTGTGTACCACACGCGTTCGCCCGTCGTCAGCTTGAGCGCGAACATCCCGCCGCCGGCTTTGGGGTCGGTCTTGAAGAACCCGAACATAGCCTTGTGTGCGCCGGGATCGGACGGGCCCGCCGGCATGATTTTCACGTCGGAGAGCGCCACGTAAACATTCTCGCCGTCGGACGCATTGCCCCACTGCACGCCTCCCAGCGAGCCTCCTTTGCCGACCCGCACGCTCCATAGCACCTCGCCCTGCTGATCCGGATCGATCGCATGCACCATGCCGGACTTCTGGCCGGCCACCAGCGCGCGCTTGCCGTTGGGCAGATCCACTAGGTTGGGAGAGCAGCCGAAATCGAAATCCGGGCCGTTGGCCTCCGGGCAATTGTCGCCGGAGGGGCATCCCAGGTTGAAGGCGTCGCCCGCGGTCATCTGGCGCGACCAGAGCATCTTTCCGGTATCCATGTCGAACGCCACGAATGCATCGCTGGTGCGCGCCGCCGGATCGGAGTAGGCGTCGCCGGTGGTCACGTAAACCGCGCGCTTCTTCGGATCGAGCGTGGGCGACGACCACACGCCCGCGCCGGACGGACCCCAAAGCTGCGTGCCCTGTTTGTTCTTGCGGACCGGATGGGGCTCTTCGGGAATCGTGTAGCTCTTCCAGACCTGCTTGCCCGTCGCAGCATCCAGGGCCGCCACGCCGCCGCGAAACTTACAGCACTCGTACTTGGGATTGCCGCCGGTCACTTCTTCAAACGAAGAAAACGGGACATACAGGCGTCCGTCGAGAAGCGCGGGCGCGCCGGTGATCAGCGCCGCCGGATACTCTTCGACCCGCACTTTCCATAACTGCGCGCCGGTGGCGGCATCCACCGCGTAGGCTTGCGCGCGCTGATCGCCGAAGTAGGCTACCCAGCGGTCGCCCACCTGCCCGATGCTGATGGCGCTGCGCACCGTCGCATCGGCTTTAAACGTCCAGTATGTGCAGCCGGTGCGGGCATCGAGTGAGTACACCTTTCCGGTGTCGCTGCCGGCGAAGATGCGTCCTCCGGCAATCGTAGGTTGTGCCGCCGCGCGCGCCGCTCCGGGGAAACCGAACGCCCACTTCAGCTTGAGCTTGGGGACTTCGCCGGCGCTCAAGCCGGCCATGGCCGCGGGCTGCATGCGAACGTTGGCGGCGTTCACGCCCCAGCCATTCCAGTAGGGTCCGGAGAACGGCTTATCG
>Ga0335078_10012323_pt1 | contig 12679 bp, 11 predicted proteins | sample Lox_Sample_32_FD_206711 | JGI IMG/M metagenome (GOLD analysis project Ga0335078, IMG submission 206711) | Soil microbial communities from Loxahatchee National Wildlife Refuge, Florida, United States - Lox_Sample_3.2 | ecosystem: Environmental > Terrestrial > Soil > Wetlands | place: USA... | reverse complement strand
TTTCTGCTTGGTTGGTTTTCGATCCGCGTTCATCTGCGGCCTTCATTTTGCCGCCATCTTCTTCCGGTATTCCGGATAAATCGTCTCGGGCTTTCCGATGGCGGCGTCGCGCGGCACGCCGTACTTCTTGGTCATTTCATCGACGAAGGGATTCTTCTCGGGCGGGTAGTGCGGCGCAGTATCGCCGACGCTCCCTTCGTAGGTGGTGACACATGGCGGCCCGATGGGAGACATCGGCGTAGCGCTCAGTTGCAGGCTTCTCGACAGCACCCAGGGTTCGGCCAGATAGATGGGATCTTCGATGATGGTCATCACAATCAGCATGTCGCCATGGCGGTAGAAGCGCGTCGTCATAGTGGTTTCGTCGCTCGAGGGCGCGCCGGTCTTTCGCAGGAATCCGGCTTTCATGTGCGTGGTGTAGGTGACCAGTGTGTTGCCTTCCCAAACGCCGGTCGTGAACCCGCTGCGCGTGTGCTCGGCATATTTGGACGGGTGCGGCCGGCCGTCCATCCAGATCGTCATCGGCGCCCGGTCTTCCCATGCGCCGATGGTATACGAGATGACGTTTCCTTTGACTAGATCGGTATCGCTCCAGATCTTCATACCGAAAGGCCCCTGGACCAGATAAAAGGCGGGCCACCCCTGACACTGGCGTTCCACCATGGCGAGCTGCGACTCGGAATAACTCAATGCGCGAATTCGTCCTTCTTCGTTGAGCGGTATGCCCGTGAAGTCCACCGGCAACCCATCACCGGTAAGAAACTCGCTGCTGCGCGGCGTCCACGAGCCCGTCAGCTCCATCTGTGCGGTGGCAGTCCCGCAAGCGAGCAGGCACAGCTGCGCAATTATTTTGCCGTACAAGGCGTGGGATCCCATTTGGAACCATCCCCCTCCTTCTTGAATTGCGAAGTCACGATGTACGGCTGCTGGAGGTACCTCGGATCATCAACGATCGTGGTGACGAGCAGCACCTGGCCTCCGCCCGAGAGCGGCGCGACATCGAAGTACTCCGTAACCGCCGCGTTCTCGCTGTACGGAACGCCATTCTTTCGCAGATACCCGGAGCGCAGGTTGGCCGTTGTTACTTTGAGCGACGACGGCTTCTGCCACTCCGCATTGGAATAACCTTGCCACGTCCGTTCCGCCGGCGCAGCCGCTGAGTTGAAATGAAACAGCCGCGTCTGCATGCCCGCATCGCTATCGACGCGCAGCGTATTCTCGTCCTGCCAGGTGATGTGGAACCGCGACGGTATCCGCATGATCGCCCCCGCTCCGTACGCCTTGCAGGCGTTGCCCGCGGCTTGGTCAGCCGCCGGATCCCAAGCATCGGCGATCTTCCGCGCCTCGTCCGTCAGAGCCACCCGTGAGTAATCGCCTTTGGGAGGCGTGATCATGCGCAAACGCCAGTCCTCGGTGACCAGAGCGACCCAATAGCCCGTCACATCGATGGTTGCGCCAGCCTTTGCGGTGGCCGCTTGCCCGGCGGCGCGCGGCACGATGGCGAAGAGTGCCAGAGCGAGAGCCGCCGCCAGAAAGACTCTCATGGCGCTTTCTCACTGATGGTGCGAAACACCGCTTCGACGAAATCGTTGGTGGTCCAGGAGCCGGTGTCCGACCCGTAGCGGCGAATGTAGCCCCGGGCCGGCGCAGCGGCTTTCACCTGTTCCAGCGTGAGCCCCTCCTTTTTCAAATCGCGGATGCGATCGCGGATGATGGTCACCATGTCCCGGTACTCGACCACGTCGAGCTGATCGCAAATCCGGCCGTGGCCCGGAATGATCAGCGTCCCCTCCTCGCGCGATACGATCGGCACGGACGGGATGGCCGTATCGACCAGCTTCTGCAAAGCCGCGATCTCGCCGTGAATGGTGCCGCCTCTGGCGGTATCGATGACCGGGAAGCGCCTGGTGTCAAACACGTCGCCCGCCACGACCACATCGGAGCGGCGGAAGAAGACGATCGCATCGCCATCGGTGTGCGCCGCCGGTTGGTGGAAGACTTCGATGCCCTCGTGATTGAGGTACATATATTTCCGCGATTGGCTGAAGGTTTCCGAGGGCCACGCTTCCACCGGGAATTGCGGGGGCTTGCCGGCGCTCATTCTCGTCAACACCTGCTCGACGGAGAGAATCGATGCGCCTCCGCCCAGGAAATCGGCGCCGATACCCGGCCCGCCGCCTTGCGTAAAGAGCGTCTGCCCGGCTTTCGCGACTGCCGCATTGCCGCCCACATGATCCGCATCCGCGCTGGTATTGATCACGTATCGGATGGGCTGCGTGGTTATCTTCTTGATGGCCGCGATCACGGCGTTCGCGTTCGACGCGCTGCCGGAGTCGACTACCACCACACCGTCCGGTCCAATCTGAAACCCGATGTTGCCGCCCGCGCCCGCGATCATGTAGAAGTTGGGCCGCACCTGGAGCACTTCCAGATCGGCCGTTGACGGTTGTGCCGCCAGCACGCTCAAAGTCACAAAAGCGGCAGCAACGCTCGCGAGGGTGCGCATGACAACTGCCATATCTTATCCCAGGCAGCGAGGGCGTGCTCGAAGCGCCGCCCTTGAGTGAGAAGACGGCCGGGGAGGCTGGATAGCAACCACGCGCCGGACCACGAGCTGTGTAGCGTTGACACGCACCGGCCCTCTCAAGCGCCGGAACCTTGCGCCGCGACCGGTCACCGCGTCAGCGCGGGATTCCCGCGGCCAGCTCTGCGCGCCAACCCCTCCCAGCCGTGGCTGTGGCGAAGCGTTACGCCACCAATCTCAAAACTCTGTGCCTCGGCGGCTCGGCGGTGAATCCGTTTTCCTGTTTGGTTCCGGCTCTGCCGGGTTAGGGAGCGGTGGTTCCGGACAACCGCCGAAACACAAAATAAACCGGTACCCCAATCAGCACGATCACCAAACCCGGAAACGTCGTAGCCGGACGATAGACAAATAAAACGCCCAGTATGATCGCCGCGGCCACGATATACAGCGCCGGCACCGCCGGATATCCAAACGCCCGATACGGCCGTTCGGCCTCCGGCTGCAAAGCTCGGAGCCGAAATACCCCTGCGATGGTAAGTATATAGAACAGCAGCGCAGCCGATATTACATAATCAAGTAAGTTGCTATACAAATTGCCGTAAGTTCCGCTAGCCGGATCGTAAGTGCGCGCCAGAACCAGAAGGCTAGCCCACGCCCCTTGCATGGTCAGAGAAGCACCCGGTACGTGTGCATGATTGACCTTCGAAGCCCGCCGGAAGAAGAGACCGTCACGAGCCATGGCATAATACGCACGCGCGCCCGAAAGCAGCATGCCGTTGATGCACCCGAAAGCCGAGACCATGATCGCGGCGGCCATCAGGGACGCACCCACGGCGGGGAACACGGCCTGTAGCATCGCCGCCGCGACGCGATCGGATGCCGCATGCTGCACCTGCTCTAAGGGCAGCACCACCACATACGCCAGGTTGGCCAAAGTGTACAGGCCGATTACGATGACGGTACCCAACGCCAGCGAGAGCGGGACATTGTGCCGTGGGTTCTTCACTTCGCCCGCGGTGAACGTAATATTGTTCCAGGCGTCGGCCGAAAACAACGATCCCACCTGCGCTACACAAATCGCGATGAGTAACCCCGTGAGTGTTTCCGGTGTGATGCCCGGAGCGACAGGCGTGAAGCCTTGTGGTGTCCACAGATGCCCGAAGTTCGTCCGGACCGCGTTCGCGCTCCACCCGATCAACAGGCCAATCAGAATTACTCCCGCCAGCGCCCCGATCTTAGCCGAAGTGAACACGTTCTGCACGATCTTTCCATAGATGATGCCGCGGGCGTTGCTCCAGGTTAGTAACCCAATCAGTAAGATACCGACTAACTGGGCCGTCGAGAGCGAGACCGCATACTTACTGGAGACATGAATCGGAGCAATTAGATAGTTACTTTCCGAAATGCGCGGCCACAATACGCCGAGATACCGCGCGAAGGCCACAGCCACGGCGGCGACGGTGCCTGTCTGGATCACCAGAAAAAGCGTCCAGCCGTACAAAAATCCCCAGATCGGCGACCACGCCTCTCGCAAGTAGACATACTGGCCGCCGGCCTGAGGCATCATGGCCGCGAGTTCGCCATAGGAGAGGGCCGCGGCAATCGTTAGCAAGCCGGTCAGGATCCACGACGCCAGCAACCATCCCGCGCTCCCCAGTTGCCGCGACATTTCCGCCGACACGATAAAAATGCCTGACCCGATCATCGATCCCGCCACAATCATCGTCGAGTCGAACAAACCGAGCGTGCGGTTGAGTTGTTCGCTGGGCTGCATCGTCACTGCCTCGCCGCTACCAGCCGCACAAAATCAGGCAACTCATACAAGGAGACCACGCCGCCGGCGGGTCCCAGCATCGCCAGTCGCTTGGCTTCCTCCGGATCATTCATCATCAGAATGGGTTGGACTCCGGCGTTCTTAGCTGTTTGGAGACCTTCCGCCGTGTCCGTAAGGAAAATGGTCCGTGCCGGATCGAGAGAAGCGCAATCAAAAGCCTTCCGCAGCGGCGCATCTTTGATTCCGCCGGCATTGTTGCGGCCCCACGCCGCCGTGAAGATCTCCTGCAGCATCCACCGCTCCAGGAATCGTGCGATGGCCGCGTTCGAAAGCGACGAAGCGATGAGCAACTGTATCCCCATCGAGCGCAATTCCGCGAGAGCCGGCACCACATCCTCGTACGCACTCGCGCCTTCCACCGCCTGAAGTTCCAGCGATTCGGCGAAATCCTTCTGGGCTTGGCTCAGGCCCCTCTCGGCGCTCTCCAGCAGGTTGAGTAAGTGCCAGTAGGTCCGGCTCGCCGACTTACTCAGCTTCTTTCTGGCCCCGAACAGGCGCGCCGTAATTTCATGGAATGGTTCCGATGGAAATTCGGCCAAACATCCGACAGGCTCAAACAAGATGGCTTGAATCGGCCGCATCTAGATCGTGGGGCCAGGCCTTCCGGCCTGCCGCCGGGCTTCCGCCCGGCGTGGTCTGTAGCCTACCAGCGCGCCTCCAAAAAGAGCGACAGCAGGTCCGAAGCCGGCCCTATCCATTCGGACATCCTACCGAAGCCAGCAGCCCCTTCGCCATATCGATCTTAGTCGAGTTATATTTCAGCGGCGCGGCATTCCCCAGCGCTATCGAAACAGCCTGGTCGCTCAAACCCGCGGTGAGCCTCTTTCCCGCGAGAAAATTCTCCACGGCCCGCTCTCGCAGCGGCTTCCCCGATATGCCGCCGAACACGACCCGGGCTTCGTCAATCACGCCGTCCCGAACCTGTAATCGCATGGCCAGCGAAGCCATCGCAAAATCCCAGACCCCGCGCGGTCTCAGTTTCTCAAATGACGCTCGCACCCCGGGTTTCGGTGGCGGAATTGTCACCTCCGTCAAAATCTCGTTAAACCGAACCACGTGCGATTGAATTCTCCCATCCACCGTCAGATCGCCTGGCACCAGTTGTTCGACCGACAATTCCTTCACCCCGCCAGGAGTCGCCAGCTTCACTCGCGCGTCCAGTGCGATCAACGCCGGCGCCGCATCGCCAGGATATACGGCGTAACATAACCGCCCGCCCATCGCGGAGTGATAGTAGCTGTTGTCGCCGATCGCGCCGTAACACATGTATCCGCCATTTCGCCAGCACGAGTAACCTCCTCGTAAATACTGGCACCAGACTTCCTGCAATAAGTCCCCGCCCAAAGTCGACGCGTTGCGCAGTTCCGGCGACGAAATCATGTTCACGGCCTGCACGAACATCGGATACTTCTTCTGCAACAACTCCGACTCGGCCAGATCCGACAACTTAGTCGCCGTGCCGATCGCCACGCCACCCTGCGCATCTTCCCGGATGTAGCGCAGGTTGTCGATCTTCTTGATATCGACCAGGTAAGTGGGAGCCTGCTGCAACCGGTTCTTTAAGCGGATCAAAAGATCGGTTCCGCCCGCATACACGCCCGCTTCCAAGCCATGCTTCGAAAGCAGCTGGATCGCTTCCTCCACACTGGCAGGCCGGTAGATTGAAATGTTCTTCATGCCCGCCTCCCTTGCGCCGCCAGCCCGGCCATGATCTTCTCCCTCGTAATCGGATGTTCCCGAATTCTCACCCCGCAGGCGTTGTAGATCGCGTTCGAAATCGCGCCCGGCACCGCCCCGATGCTGGTCTCGCTAAAACTCTTCACGCCATAAAACCAGCGCGGCTCCAGGCTGTCGATATACACCTGGGTCTGCTTGGGAACGTCCATGATCGTCGGCAGCCGATAGGAAAGATACCCGACGCTGTAATGCCGCGTCCCGGGAAATTCGCGGTCCCACGGAATCGCGTCCGTCGCCACTTGGGTGCTCTCCACCAGCGACCCCACCATGTCGGCCTCGGCTACCAGCGGGTTGATCACCAGCCCGGTGTCGTGCGGATAGACCGCTCTGACGAAGCGCCAGTCGCCCGTCCAGGTGTCCACTTCGACCTCCACAAAACACGCGCCCACGCCCTTATTCGATGCCCCACGCTCGCCGCCGGAAACGCCTCTACCCGTCGCTCGGATCGAGCCGCCGTTCGTCTTCACCAGCGCCGCAAAAGTGGTCTTCTGAGAGCCTTCCGTCGATAGGATCACGCCATCCCGCATCTGCAGCTTCGCTACATCGACCCTTAGTAACTCGCTGGCGCGCCGCAGTAGATCCTTGCGCAGCTTATCGGCGGCGCTGCAGATCGCCGCGCCTTGCAGCGTGATGGTTCGGCCGCCGAACCACTCGTCGCTCGAAGGCGCCATATCCGTGTCGCCCCAAATCAGCCGGATGTGGTCCCGCGTCGTGAAGCCCAGCATCTCCGAAACAAGATGCGCCAGCGCCGTCGCGGCGTTCGATCCGCTATCCGGCAGCGCCACTTTCATGATTACCGATCCGTCGCCGTTCAGCTCCAGTTCCGTGCCGAACACCCCCGCGCCCGGCAGAGCGGCCAGTTTTGCGAAGGCTGCTTCGCCCTCGTGATAGCCCATCAGGCCGCCGTGGTGTTGCGACATGCCCACGCCGAAGCCGCGCTTGAATCTCCCCGCGGAGCCGCCCGCCACCGGATTCCTCTGGTCCCATCCAAAAGCCTTTGCTCCTTCTTCCAGTACTTCGACGGACGGAAACGAGTCGTATGGATAGCGCGTATCGCCCGGCTTAGGCCGGGTGATGTGCATGAGCCGAAACTGCACCGGATCGAGGCCCACCGCTTCGGCCATCTCATCCATCATGTTTTCCCACGACCACTTAGTCTCCTGCTGGTAGTAACTGCGCGAAGGTCCCGGCCGCGGCGCATTAGTACGATAAGCGCACCACCGTGACCGCCAGTGCGGCACCGTCGACGTATATAGCTCTAATTGGTTGGCAGCGTTTCCCGGTGTGGACGCGTGTCCGCCCGATTCTAAGTCGCCGACACTGACATAGACCACGTGCTCGATGGCAGTGATCCGCCCATCCTTCTTCGCGCCTACTTTGAACTTAGTAATCGTCTCCGGCTTGATTTGTAACTGCGCCAGTTCCTGATCCTTCGGTAACATCACCTTGACCGGCCTGCCGGTGACTTTCGCCAGGTGTGCAATTAACGGATAGAATCGCTCCGCGGCCAATCTCGCAGCGCCGAACGTCGAGCCGTTCCACTTATTCAGGAACCGGATCTTCGAAGCGTCCATCCCCAGCGCCGCAGCCAGCGCGTCGCGCACCGGATAGATCCCTTGACCCATGCCCCAGAACGTCAGCCGGTCGCCGTCCCACTTCGCCACGCTGCCGCTTGGCTGCATCGGCACGGACACGCCGCCCACGAAGCGGTATGTGAACTCCTTGACTACCTCCGCTGCCGCAAATCCCTTTTCAACATCGCCGTGTTGCTCCGCCCAGGTGGCCTCGGGAAAATCTTTCGGCGAGTTGGCGTGCCGCAGCAGGTTGCCCTTGCCGCCGCGCAGGTCGGGAGCACTCGCTGCCATCGCGTCTTTCAGAGTCGAAGCGAACGGAAGCACCTCATACTCCACCCGGATCGCGTCCGCCGCATCTTGCGCCAGGTCCTCCGTCTCCGCCGCGACGATGGCCACCACTTCCCCCTGCAGATTCATTTCCTGAGGCAGCGCTTCGGGCACGGCCCGGAATCCGGTGGGAGCCGGCGCGCCCACAATCCTTCCACCCGTAGAAACCGAAACCGCCGCATTTTGTTTCGGCGCGTTTTTGTAGGTGAGGATGGCATGCACGCCCGGCATCTTCTCCGCGGCTGCCGTATCGATGTCCTGGATTCGCGCATGCGGATGCGGGCACGTCAGAAACTTCGTGTAGAGCATGTCCGGAAACCACACGCGGCTCGCATACATCGCTTTGCCGGTGAACCGCGGAACCGAAACTTCCGCCAGCGGCGGCAGCGGCTTCCCGAGCACATTCAGGTTCTCCGGCGGGTAACCCTGCCATTTCTTGGTTACCGTCTTACTCGGGCCTTCAATTACTTCGTCGCCGGCCAAGTGGCCGCCGTAGGTCGAATAGTTCCGCACCATCGGCTGTTTGATCTCGATGATCGATTCCGGCTCCGGTTCGATCCTGATCTTTTCGCCGCGCATCACCGCGGCCGCGTCGATCACGGTGCGGATGATCTGCGGGTACGAGGCACACCGGCAGATGTGGCCCGCCAGTGCAGCCTTCACCTGGTCCGCCGACGGGTTGGGGTTCTTATCCAGTAGCGCTTTTGCCGTGACCACCCACCCCGCCGTGCAAAAACCGCAGTCCGCGGCCACGCGTGTGTGGCCGATGCGCTGGAGCGGATGCAAGTTCTTCTCGTCGCCCACTCCCTCGATGGTGAAGATTTTCTTGCCCGCTGCTTCGGTCGCCAACGTGTGGCAGGAGTAAATCGGTACGCCCTCCACCAGTACGCTGCACGCGCCGCAACTGGCGCGGTTGCAACTGCGATTCGTCCCTGTGAGCCCCAGCTTCACCGCCAAAACTTCCCACAAGGTTGTGCGCGCTTCGTACTCCGCCACGTGCCGCTTTCCGTTGATGGTGAATGCCGATTTCTCGCGCGTTATGGCAAGAGGTAGCGTCGTAGTCGCCGCCGTGAGCAGAGCCGTTTCTCCTCCCACCGCCGTGAGGACGATGCCCGATCCGGCCGCCTTGAGAAAATTCCTGCGCGAGTAACTCATTTCGACCCTCCCTCATGCGGAAACACATTAGGCCGATATTGTTTGTGACATGTGGTGCACGAGGCGTCGATGCGGTCTGCCAGAGCGGCCAGCGCCGTCCTGTCTTTAGCCTGCGCGGCCTGGTACGCCGCCGCTCCCGCATCCGCGAGCAGTTTCGCGTCCTTCAGCCAGTCGCCTTGGTCTCGCGCGCGCCCGCGTTCCGTCAGCACCTTCCCCGCTTCCTCCAGGGTAAGCGCGCCGCGCCGCACAGCGGCCCATTCCTTCTCACCGCTGGGTCCGCCGCGACTGACCGCGAGCAAGATGTCATTGGAAGCCGGGTGGATCAGATCCAGCATGAGCTGCTTCATGCCAGGGCCCTGCGCTCGCGCGATCATCCCGAAAACAAGAAGGACCGCCGCGCTGCACCCTCGCTTCATGTAGTTCTGATCAGAATATCAGCTTCATTTGCGAGGTGGCGCGGGCCCGTGCCCCGCTAACTGACCTTCGTCAAAAGATCTTTTTGAACAACTTCCCGACGCCTTTGGCGACCTTGCCGGTGCCTTTCACCGCCCCCACGCCGGCATCCTTCCCGCCGGCCACTGCGCCCTTACCGGCTTCGCCCGCGCCTTTGATCGGGTGAAGCGTCACCACGTCCGCGGCGCCTTTGGCCACCTTGCCGGCGCCCTTTGCTGCGCCCCCGGCGATGGTGCCCGCGCCGCTGCCCATTTCCTTGGCCGGGCCATTGTCGGCCCAGGTTGGAGCTAGCAGCACTAACGCGAGAAGAAAAACCTTTCGAAAACCCGCCATGTTACAACCCTCACACTTCTTAGACGCGGCCACGAGAGACGGAGCTTCCGTAAGGGCAGGCCCCATCGTGCGTTCGCCAACCAATACACCCTTCTTGGCGCGGAGCCCGGTCCAGTTGGCACTTCGCCGTAATAAAAAACATTTCTTAGCCATATTGTTTTGAAGCTGTAACCGACTCCGGAACATAAATAGGCATGCGTTGCGACCTCCACGTGCACACCGACCGTAGCGGCATGTGCACTGTTCCCGTGGCCGATCGCTTCTGCCGCGAAAGCTACAACGACCCTCTCGCCGTCTACGAACTCTTGCAACGCCGCGGCATGGATCTGGTGACAGTCACCGATCACGATTCCATCGACGCCGCCGAGTGCCTGCGCCGCTATGCCGATTTCTTCGTGAGCGAGGAAGTCACCGTCACCCTGCCCTCGGGTGGCGGCGCCCACATCGGCGTCTACGACATTTCCGACCGCGACCACGTCGAAATCCAACGCCGCCGCGCCGATGTGCCCGCGCTCGTAGCCTACCTCACCGAACACGCCATCCTCTTCGCGGTGAACCATGTGTTCAGCGCCCTCACCGGGAAACGTACTTATGCTGATTTCGCCTTATTCCAAGACTTTTTTCCGGCTCTGGAGACGGTCAACGGCCAGATCCTTCCGGCCTGTAATCGCGAGGCGGAGGCGCTATGCGCCCGCTGGGGGAAGATTCCGTTGGGGGGCAGCGATTCGCACACCATGGCGGAGCTGGGACGAGCCTGGACCGAAGCTCCCGGCGCGCGCTCGAAGGCCCAGTTCCTCGCCCGCTTGAAAGCCGGACAAATTCGTGCGCGCGGCCGTTCCGGCGGCTACTGGCAGTTAACGCGCGCCGTGTGGACGATCGCCGCCAACGTCCCGCGCGAATACGCGTGGGGTTTCTTGCTCGCGCCGCTCGCCGCCGTGATTCCTTTGGTGACGTTCGCCAGTTGCGCGCAAGACCGGATGTTCGCCGCCACCTGGAGCCGCCGTATCCGGGGCGCCGGCCTTCCCGCGGCCTCACTTGAGGCTCACCGCCGGGAAGTAGATCCCTCGGTCTTCGCGGCGCCACCATCCCTTCTCGCCGAACCGGGTGAACTGGTATAGAAACACGCGCGCGCGGATGTACTTGGGCGGCGCTTTCGGGAACGGATTGTACTGGAGCAGGCGCAGCACCGCCGGTTGCCCCTCCAGCAGCCGGATCATGAAATTGACAAACCAGCGATTCTGCTGGTAACTTCCCAGCGCCGCGAACCACATCTGCCAATCGAGGCGCGGCTGGTGCGGCGCCACGATGGGCGGCGCGCGCATCACATCACCCGGCTTGTAGCGGAATTCATAGGCGCGCCAATTGTCGCCATCGTCCGAGCCCTCCACGATGATCTCGGGCCGCTCCGTGCTCATCACCGTGAACAGCCCGTAATAATTAACGATCTCCAGCCGCGCCGTCACATGCAAAATCGCCGCGCCGCCCGGCGGAAGGCCGACTCCGAACAGCTCCAGAAATAACAATCCGCTGGTCACTCCGATAAAGCAGATCAAAGCTACGCTCACCACTGCGTGTGGCCGCGTTCGCTTCCCGCGCGCTGGCTCGATGAACAGAAACAGGCACAGCGCGATGGTCAGAAAGTTGAAGAAGGTGTAATTGCCCGTCAGCAGGATCAGCACCTGCAGCCCGATCGTGATCCAAGCCCCTGCCTGCCGCACCCGCCGCGGCGCAAAGAACAAGAGCGGAACGAGGATTTCCGCCGCCAGCGTGAACCCCGTCGAGAGCTTCTGGAAGAACAACGGCAACTGGTTCATGTACCAGGCCAGCGGCGTCGGCAGCGGCTGCGTCTGGTAGTGAAAGCTCAGCGCCGTGAGATTCCGCCACGCGGGATCGCCACTCAGCAGTTTACCCAGGCCCGAGAAGATCATCAGCCGGAAAATCAGCCAGCGAAAGAGCCAGACGCGCACCCGCGAATCGTCCACGAAGATCGCCAGAAAGCCGGCTTCGAGCAGCAGCGTGTCCCACTGGAACGACAAGAAATCTTGTCCCACTGCGCACAGCGAAAGCCACAGCACCAGGCAAACCGCCAGCACCGTGCGCTGCCGAAAACCCGCCGCCGCAGCCAGCCCGCCGAGCGCGCCCAAAATCCAAACATTCGCCAGCGCGGCGTCGCTCGAATTCAGCCACAAGACCGTCGGCACGTTCCAGAACGCCGCGCGCCCCAGCGCCTGCCGCACGCTGCTGAGGTACGGCGCATACGGCAGGATGCCCTGCGATCCGATCAGCCCGGAGGCTTGCACTCCGAACGATACAAACGCGATGAGGTAGATGGCCCCCAGGACGCGCAGGAATGTCCGGATCACCCTCGGCGATCCTAGCGTTCCAGGGAACTGCGTTGTTCGCTCAACGGGGGAGTCGCAAAGTCAAACGCGTCCGTTGTGTTCGTTGCGTTGTATTGGACGACGCCAAAGTACGTGCGATGTAATGCGAACGCGACCCGGATGCTCTTCAGGCGGGAAGCGGCAGCGTAAGCATCGTATGCCCGGCGAGCGATGTCCCAGGCCTTGGTCCGTTTCGCATGAGGCGGCAAATCTCGCAACGGCGAGTTCACCACATCCACCACCAGGTGATCGCCGTTCATCAGTTGAACGTGAACCTCGCCCAGATCTTTGGCCAGGCTCGTCTGTATCGCCAGGAGGTCGCGAATCGGCCGGGCCATTTCCTTCACGCGGCCGCACGAGA
>Ga0335078_10012322_pt1 | contig 12680 bp, 12 predicted proteins | sample Lox_Sample_32_FD_206711 | JGI IMG/M metagenome (GOLD analysis project Ga0335078, IMG submission 206711) | Soil microbial communities from Loxahatchee National Wildlife Refuge, Florida, United States - Lox_Sample_3.2 | ecosystem: Environmental > Terrestrial > Soil > Wetlands | place: USA... | reverse complement strand
CGGCCGCCGGGACGAGCGCACGGCCGCCGACCAGCAGCTTCGCCAGGGCCTGGCGCTGCCCATCCAGACCCTGGCCGACCGGGAGAACCAGGACTTCCTGGTCGCCGCGCACGCGCTCGCGCTGGAACAGAGCGGGGAGACGCACCAGGCCATGGCGAGGCTAGCCACGATGCTGCCGCGGCGCGACGGGGAGATGACGCTGATCCACCAGTGGCTGCCGGATCTGGTCCGGCTCGCGCTGGCCGCGGGTGACCGGCCGATGGCGCTGGCCGCGTCGCGGGCCTGCCAGGCTGAGGCCGCGGCGGAGACCCATCCGGCCCGGGCGACGGTGGCCAGCTTGCGATGTCGCGGGCTCCTTGAGTCCGATCCCGATGCGCTCACCGAAGCGGTCGCGCACTATCGGGCGCTCGGGCCAGGGCGAGTCGACCTCGGACATCGCCATGAGCATGTCCTTGTCCCGGCGCACCGTCCAGACCTATATCTCGCACATCCTCGCCAAGCTCGGCGTGAAGGGCCGGGTGGACATCGTCCGCGAGGCGCTGCGCCAGGGTGTCTCGCCCTAGGTGTCACACCTGCCCCTGGCCGTCGCGTCACCGCCGCCGCGCGATTTATCGTCAGATGACGATTGTCCACCGCCCGTTCGGCCGGTTCCCTGGACCTATGTCCACCGTGGGTCTATGCCAGCCGCTGATTGCCCGCGACGAGCTCGTCGTCTGCCTCGACCGCATGACCGCGCGGAAGGTGACGATGATCTCCGCGCCGGCCGGCAGCGGCAAGACGTCGCTGCTGCGCGCCTGGGCCGAACTTCCAGACCGAGACCGGAACCGCCGGCTCGCCGTCGTGCCGGTGCGCCGCGACCAGCACGACGCCCAGCCTTTCTGGCTTGACCTGCTCGACGCCGTCCGTCAAGCCTGCGGCACAACCCAGGGTGAACCGCCATCCGCGACGCTTGATTTCAACGGGCGGGCGATGGTCGACCGGGTGCTAGCCGAGCTCGCCGAGCAGCGTGGTCGCGTCATCCTCGTTATCGACGATGCCCACGAGCTGGCCTCGACGGAGGCACTCGCCCAGCTCGCGCGCCTGCTGATCAATCTTCCGCCGCAGGCGCACGCCATCGTGTCGACCCGCCACGATCTCTGGCTGGGCCTGCACCAGCTGCGCCTGACCGGCGAGCTCGCCGAGATCCGCGCGGCTGACCTGCGCTTCACCGAGGCGGAGACCCGCGAGCTACTCGAAGCCTCGGGCGTCACGCTGTCCGGGGCGGGGGCGGCGCTGCTGCACCAGCGGACCGAGGGCTGGGCCGCGGGCCTCCGCCTGGCGGCGTTGTCCCTGGCCAGCCACGCTGATCCGGAGCGGTTCGTCGCGGAGTTCTCCGGCATCGACCGGACGGTCGCCGACTACCTGATCGCCGAAATGCTGGAACGCCAGCCCGCCGAGGTGCAGGATCTGCTCCTGCGCATCTCGCTGCTCGACCAGGTCAACAGCGAGCTGGCCGGCCTGCTGACCGGGCGGCCGGGCTCGGAGCGGATCTTGCTGGAACTCGAGGACGCGAACGCGTTCGTGGTGTCGCTTGACCCCGGACGGACCTGGTTCCGCGTCCACCAGCTGTTCGGGGACTTGCTCCGGCTGCAGTTGCGCCGGACGCTGCCCGAGCAGGTGCCGGAGCTGCACCGGCGGGCCGCCGCATGGTTCGCCCGGCATGGCCACATAGTCGACGCCATCCGGCATATCCAGGCGGCGGGCGACTGGCCCGAGGCGGCCCGGCTGCTGGCCGACCATGCGTTCAGCCTGACCCTCGACGGGCGGGCGCGAACCGTCGAGGTGCTGGTGCGGGCCTTCCCGCTGGGCGCCGCCGCCGACCCCGAGCTCGCCCTGGTACGCGCGGGCAGCGACCTGGTCCAGGGGCACCTGGACGAGGCAGCCGCCCATCTGGCCGTGGCCGCGGCGCACGCCGAGACGACGACGCCTGATCGCCGGCGCTGCCTGGAGATGGCGATCGCATCGCTGCGGCTGTGGCTGGCCCGGCGCCGCGCTCACCTGGCCGGCGTCGTCGAGCAGGCCGGGTTCCTGGCCTCGCCGGTGACCGGACGGTGCGGCGAGGAGATCGCGATCACCAACGACCTGCGTGCCGTGGCGCTGATGAACCTCGGAACCGTCGAGGCATGGTCCCTCGCGCACACCGACGCCGAACGCCACCTGCGCGGGGGCGCCACCCTGGCCCGGGAGATCGGCCGCCCCTATCTCGAGGTCGCCTGCCTGGCCCAGCTCGGCTTCGCGTCGGCAACCGGTTCCCTGGCCACGGCCCAGGAGCGCTGCCGTGAAGCCATAGCGCTCGCTGAGCGGCACGGCTGGAGCGCAGAACCCGTGATCGCGCCCGCGCTGCTCACGCTCGCCGAGACGACCATCTGGACTGGGGACTTCGGCGAAGGCGAGCGGTGGCTGCGGCGCGCGGCACGAGCCCTGGAATCTGACGACGCTCCCGGCATCAGGCTGCGGCTTCATCTGGTGACCGGGATGCTCCACGCCGGCCGAGGGCGCCTCCGGGAAGCGCTCGAGCAGTTCCGCGCCGCCGGGCGCCTGCAATCTCAGCTGGCGAGCTCGCTCTCCTTGAGCACCCAGGTGACCGGCTGGACGCTGGCCACGCAGGCCCGCCTGGGGCTGACCGGCGAAGCACGGGCCGGGCTGGCGGCGCTGGCTGACGAGACGGCCGGCGCGGGCGAGATCCGTAATGCCCGCGCGGTGATCTGCCTGGCTGACGGCGACCCGGCGGGGGCCCTGGGCGCGGTGCGGGAGGTGCTGGACGGTACGGCGCCGGTGACCGGGTATGTCACGGTGGTAGAGGCTCAGCTGCTGGCCGGGCTGGCCTCCCGGGCGCTGGGTGACCGGCGCGCGGCGGATCAATCGACCGAACGGGCCTTGGCTCTCGCCGAGGCTGACCGGCTCATGCTGCCGTTCGCGATGACCGGTTCCCGGGAACTGCTGGAGGCCCTGCCGCGACACCAGACCGCGCACGCCGCGCTGCTCACCGACATCCTTGATCTCCTGTCCGGCTCATCCGCCCCGGCCAGCGACCGGCGCTCCTCGCCGCCGGCTGACGAGCTCAGCCCGGGCGAGCTCCGGGTGCTGCGCTACCTGCCGACCAACATGTCCCGGCCTCAGATCGCCACCGAGCTGGCGGTATCGGTGAACACCGTCAGCACGCACATCCGTAGCATCTACGCCAAACTCGGCGCCGAGGACCGCTCAGCGGCGGTCCACCGTGCCCGCGCGTTGCGGCTCCTGTCTGCGGTCCGGTCATAGTAGGCGTATGGAGGCTGGCGATTTCCCCGTGCCGGAGGCCCTGCCTGCGGTCATCGGCGCGCGCGGGGCCCGGCATAACAACGATCAGGGCCCAGGCCGGAAACGGCATCGAGCTCGGCCCCGCGGCCGGCACCCAGGGCGGCACGGTCATCGCCCAGGGGCCGCCCTTTCAACACACGCGAAGGGCAGTGCCCCACCTGCCTGGGGCTCGGTTACATCGACCTCGACGTCCAGTACCTGCCCGACATCAGCGTCCAGTGCCCGACCTGCCGCGGTGCCCGCTTCAACGACGCCACCCCGGCCGTCCGGGTCGACGGCCTGACCAGCGCCGACGTGCTCGGCCTGAGCGTGGACGACGCCCTGCAACGGCTCGCCGGCCGGCCCGCGGTCGCCGCGGCGCTGCAGCCCGTCAGCGACGTTGGACTGGGTTACCTGCGGCTCGGCGAGCCGACGCCGTCCCTGACCGGCGTGTTCGGCCGGCTGCTGCGGGCCGGGGCCACCATCATCGTCATCGACCACGACCTGGACCTGCTGGCGGTCGCCGACCACCTCATCGACATGGGCCAGGTCGGCGGCCCGGACGGCGGCCGCATTCTCGCCACGGGCACGCCCGGGATGTCGCGCGCGCCCCGGCCAGCGTGACCGCGCCCTGGCTAGCCGATCACCTGGGCGTGGCCGGGTCGAAGACGGCCGAGAACAGGTAGCTGGTCGCCAGGCTGCGATAAGGCCGCCATTTCTCCGCGATGGCCAGGACCTCCTGCTGTACGGGGAGGTGATCGAGCCGGTAGGCGGCCTGGATGGCCTTGCGGAGCGCGAGATCACCGGGCAGGACGACGTCTTCACGCTGCAGCGCGACGATGAGGGCACCCTGCACGGTCCACGGGCCGATGCCCGGAATGGCGGTGAGCTCGGCCATCAGCTCCTCGTCCGGCAGGCGGCTCAGCACGTCCGGGTTCAGCCGGCCATCTGACATCCGCTCGGCCAGGTCCCGGAGCGTGCTGACCTTCCGCCACGAGAGCCCGGCCGCGCGGAGCTGGTCAGGCTCCACGCCCAGCAGGCCGGCGGGTGCGGGGAGATGCCCGCCGAACATGGCCTGGATCCGGGCCAGGGTCCGCCGGGTCGCCGCGACCGACAGCTGCTGGCCGGTGACCTGGAACAACAGGGCACCGAACAGGTCCATCGGCGGCAGCTGCGATATCCAAGCCCTGGGATCGAAATCCGGCCGGTCGTCGATCAGCCGGGCCAGCACCGGATCGGCGTCGCGCAGGTACGAACGTGCTCCGGACAGCCACGCGGCGCGATCAGAATCGTCGGTCACCCATTCATAATGACCGCCCGTCAGGTGAAGGATGGTCACCTGATTCTGATGAATCACCATGATCCGGTGATGGCTGCTCACCTACCTGGCGGGGACGGTTGGCGTGTCGCGAAGGTACGGCCGCCAGGGGCGTGCCTGGATCCAAGGGAGATACTGTGACCTCACCAGTCGAATTGCCGGAGTACGCGCCGATCCCGAAGTCCGCGCTCGGCCCGGCCCTGAGCGACCAGGGCTATTACGTCGGGCGGGTCGAGCGGAATCTGTACTACGTCACCGACGGCGTCTACCAGGCCGCGTTCCTGACCACCCCGGACGGCGTCGTGCTGTTCGACGCGCCCCCGTCCATCGGCGGCAACCTGCGCCGGGCCGTCGACGAGATCACCGCCGCCAACGGCGTGACCAACCAGGTGACGCACTTCGTCTACTCGCACCACCACGCCGACCACGGCTCCGCGGCCTTCCTGTTCGACGGGGATGTGACCCGGATCGGACACGAGGAGACCAAGCGGCTGCTCCTCCGCGACGAAGACCAGGCCCGCCCGCTGCCGGATATCACCTTCGCCGACCGCTACACCCTCGAGGTCGGGGGCGAGCGCGTCGAGCTGGCCTGGCACGGCCCCAACCACACGCCGGACAACATCTACATCCACTTCCCGGACCACGACACGCTCATGTTCATCGACGTGGTCAACGCCGGCTGGGTGGCGATCTACAACCTCAACCTGTCCGAGGACGTCATCGGGTACATGGGTGCCCCGGCCATCGCGCTGTCCTACCCGTGGACCCACCTGATCAGCGGCCACCTCGGCCGGCTCGCCACCCGCGACGACGTCGCGGTGCATCAGCAGTACATCGCCGACATCGACGCCAGCGCACGCGAGGCGCTGGAGTCGGTCGACCCGGTGCCCTACTACGTGGCGGGCGGGCAGAACTTCTGGGCCGGGGTCAAGGGCCACCTCGACGCCGTCACCGAGCGCGCGGCCGCGCCGATCATCGCCAAGTACACCGGCGTGCTCGCCGCCGCGGACATCGAGGACTTCACCAGGACCACGACGTTCCAGATCATGCAGTCGTACCGCCTGGACCGCGGCCACAGCGGACCGGTCCATCCCTGACCAGAACGCGTGGATGCTCCGGGCCTTTCGTACGCCTCGGCGTCGGGGCGGTGGGTGCTGGCCGTCAGCGTGCTCGGCTCGGGGATCGCCGCTCTCGATGCCACGGTCGTCAACATCGCCCTGCCGGCCATCGGGCGTGACTTCGGCACCGGCGTGGCTGCCCTGCAGTGGGTCATGAATGGCTACACGCTCACGCTGGCCGCGTTCCTGCTGATCGGCGGGTCGCTAGGCGACCGCTTCGGCAGGCGGAAGGTGTACCTGATCGGTACCGCGTGGTTCGCCCTGGCCTCGGCGGCGTGCGGGTTCGCCCCGGACGTGGTGTTCCTGATCATCACCCGGGTTCTCCAGGGTGTCGGGGCGGCCCTGCTGACCCCGGGCAGCCTGGCCATCCTGGAAGCCTCGTTCCGGCCCGCCGACCGGGCCCGGGCGATCGGCGCCTGGTCGGGCCTGGGCGGTATCGCTATCGCCGCCGGGCCGCTGGTCGGCGGCTATCTCATCTCGGCTGCTTCCTGGCGGTGGATCTTCTTCATCAACATCCCGGTCGCGGTGATGGTGATCGTGCTGGGCGCGCGGCACGTCCCCGAATCGCGCAGCACCGATGCGGTCGGCAGAACTGATTACCTGGGCGCGGCGGCCATGGTGGTGTTCCTGTCCGGCATCACCTTCGCGTTCATCGAGGCCTCGGCGCTCGGCTGGTCGTCACCCGCTGTGCTCATCATGGCGTCGCTCGGCGTGATAGGGCTGGCCGTCTTCCTGGCCTGGGAGCGCCGGGCGGCGTCGCCGATGCTGCCCCTGTCGGTCTTCGCCCAGCGGCAGTTCGCGGCGGTCAACGCCGTGTCGTTCATCGTGTACGGCGCGCTGACCGGGGCGACGTTCCTGCTGCCGGTGGTTCTCCAGGTCGTATCGGGCTACTCGCCGCTCGGCTCGGGGCTGGCGTTGCTGCCGCTGACCATCATCATGCTCGCGCTGTCGGGCCGGTCCGGGCAGCTTGCCGCCCGGATCGGCCCCCGCCTGCAGCTGGGTGCGGGTCCCCTGGTGACCGGTGCGGGCCTGGCCTTGCTGACGCTTGTCCCGTCCGGGTCCAGCTACGTGCTGTACGTCCTGCCGGCGGTGGCCGTGTTCGGGCTCGGGCTCGCGATCACGGTCGCGCCGCTCACCGCCACCGCCATGAGCTCGGCGCCCGCCGATCATGCGGGCATCGCTTCGGCGGTCAATAACGACGTGGCCCGGTTCGGCGGCTTGCTGGCCGTCGCCATACTGCCCGCCCTGGCCGGCATCACCGGCTCCGCCTACCTGGACCCGGACGCCCTCGCCGCGGGATTCCGGACCGCGGTGCTCATCTCGGGAGCGCTCTGTGCCGCCGGAGGGCTGCTCGCCGCCGTCACGATCACCAACCCGGCCCGCGAGCACCGCGACGCCGCTATACCCGAGCCGTGCCTGCACTGCGGCCTCGACGCGCCGCCGCTGGCGGTTAGCACGGATCGCCGCATTCTGGCGTTCCAGCCTCGGGGATGAGCTGGCGGACCTCGAGCAGGTCGAGGCCGAGCGCTTCGATCTCGGCCAGGACGCCGTAGAGCCCGGGCTGGTCCAGCATGCCGGTCAGGACGGTCTCGGGACCCCGCTGCTCCCATGCCATCGCGGGAAACGCGGACAGCAGCGTAGCGCCGAGGTGGCCGTTGATCCGGATCACGTACGCGGCGGATGCAGGGCCCATGCACCGATCGTCCAGCGCAACCAGGTGAGTCGGCATCGCCGGGATCTGGTGACTAGGCTGGGAGGCGACAGGCTAGCGCGCTGGGGGATACGAGTTCAGAATTTAGGCGTGGTGTTCAGGGCAGATCACCGAGAGCCGGGGCCGGCGGCTCCGCGGCTGATTCAGCGCGGGGACCTGCTCGCATCCCTCGATCGCGCGGCGCAGGCCAAGGTAACGCTTATCTCGGCCCCCGCGGGCAGCGGCAAGACCTCGCTGTTGCGGGCCTGGGCGGATGGACCGGGTCATCCGTATCGGCGGGCAGTCGTCCCGGTGCAGCGCGACCAGCAGGACTCACAGCAGTTCTGGCTCGCCGTCCTCGGCGCCATCCGGAAGGCGAACGGCACGCCCGGCGAAGGCGAGCAGCCGGCCGCGACACCCGGCTTCAGCCCAGGGGCGATCGCCGACAGGGTTCTCGCGGAGCTCGACGGGCACCGCGACCGCACCTTCCTGGTCATCGACGATCTGCACGAGCTGACCTCGCCGGAAGCGCTCGCGCAGCTGACGCGGCTGCTGGAGAAGCTCCCCCCGCACGTACACGCGATCCTCGCGACCCGGCGCAGCCTGCCGCTACGGCTGCACAAGCTGCGCCTGGCCGGCGACCTGGCCGAGATCCGTACCGCGGATCTGCGCTTCACGCAGCGCGAGACCCGCGAGTTCCTGGAGGCTTCGGGCATCGCCCTGTCGGAGGAGGGGGCCGCGCAGCTGCACCAGCGCACGGAAGGCTGGGCCGCGGGCCTGCGGCTCGCGGCGATCTCACTGGCCGGCCGCCCCGACCCCGAGCGATTTGTCGCGGAGTTCTCCGGCAGCAACCGGACCGTGGCCGAGTACCTGCTCGCCGAGATGCTGGAGTACCAGCCAGCAGAGGTCCAGCAGCTGCTTCTGCGTACCTCCCTCCTCGACCGCGTCAACGGCGAGCTAGCGGACCTGCTGACTGGTCACCCCGGCTCCGAGCGGATCCTGCTCGACCTCGAAGACGCCAACGCGTTCGTCGTATCGCTCGATCCGGCCCGGACCTGGTTCCGCTATCACCACCTCTTCGCTGACTTGCTCCGGCTTGAGCTGCGCCGCAGGCTCCCCGAGCAACTGCCGGCCCTGCACCGGCTGGCCGCCGGGTGGCTGACCGAGCACGGCGAGATCGTCGACGCCATCCGGCATACTCAGGCCGCGGGTGACTGGTCCGACGCGGCCCGGCTGCTCGCCGACCACTCGTTCGGCCTGACGCTCGACGGACAAGCCCAGACCATCCAGACGCTGCTGGGAGCCTTCCCGCCCGGTGCCGTCACCGAGGGCCCGGATATCCCTCTCGCCCGGGCCACCAGCGACGTCGCCCGGGGGCGGCTGGACGAGGCGGCCGCTCACCTGACCGTGGCCGAAGCCTCGATCGCCGCGACCGCGGCCGGGCGCCGGCACCGCCTCGACGTGGCGACCGCGGCGCTGAGACTGTCGCTGGCGCGTAAGCGCGGCCACCTGGCGGGCGTAGTCGAGCAGGTCAGGTTCCTGGCCTCGCCGGTGACCGGGCAGTCCGACGAGGACATCGCGCTCGACAGCGACCTGCGCGCGGTGGCGCTCATGAACCTCGGAATCGTCGAAGCGTGGTCGCTGGGAAACCAGGACAGTGAGCGGCACCTGCTCCAGGGCGCCGAGCTCGCGCGGAGGATCGGGCGCCCGTACCTCGAGGTGGCCTGCATGGCCGAGCTGGCCTTCGCCGCGAAGATCGAGCCCTTCGCCACGACGCGGCGGCGGTGCCTGGAGGCGATAGCGCTGGCCGAGCAGCATGGCTGGGGCGCCCTGCCGGTCATCTCGCCGGCGCTCGTGAACCTCGCGGGCGTTCTCATCTGGACCGGTGAATTCGACGAGGGCGAGCGCTGGCTGCGCCGCACCGCCCGCGCACTGGAGACGGACTCCGGGTTCCTCATCCGGCTGCTGCTGCATTTCGGCACGGGCCTACTGATGTCCGGTCGGCGCAGGCAGCACGAGGCGCTGGCGGAGTACTGCGCGGCCGAGCGCCTGCAGGCCCGGCTGGAAGGGTCACACGCGCTGGCGCCGCAGCTGACTGGCTTCCGGCTGGCCACCCAGGCCCGCCTCGGGCAGCTCAGCGAGGCCCGGACGTCGCTGGCAGCACTGGACGAGGGCCTGGCCGGCTCGGGCGAGATCGGCAATGCCCGGGCGGTCATCTGCCTCGCCGAGGGCAACCCGGACGCTGCTCTCGCCGCGGTGCACGATGTCCTGGACGGCACGGCGCCCGCCGTCGGTTACATGACCGTCGTCGAGGCGAACCTGCTGGCGGCGCTCGCGCATCGCGAACTCGGCGATCAGCGTGCTGCCATCGCGGCCACCGAGAGCGCGCTGGCCCTGTCGGAGGCGGACCGGCTGGTCCTGCCGTTCGCGGTAACAGGCGCACGTGAGCTGCTCGAAGCCATGCCGTCGCATGAGACAGCTCATGCGGCGCTGGTTACCGACATCGCCGAGGTCATCCGGGGATCGTCCGGAGCGTCGGACGATGAGCCTTCGCCGGCCGAGATTGAGCAACTCAGCCCGAGCGAGCTGCGGGTACTGCGGTATCTCCCGACGAACCTGTCCCGGCCGGAGATCGCCAGCGAGCTGTCGGTCTCGGTGAACACCGTCAACACCCACATCCGCAACATCTATGCGAAGCTCCAGGCTCAGGATCGTTCTTCGGCCGTGCGACGCGCGAGAAAGATGCGGCTGCTTTCTGCTGGGCTGAACGGCTGAACGGGCGCGGCTGGCGGGGAATCGCTGGATTCGGTGAGGACCGTTCACCTGTGCGATGGCCATCCTGGCCACGGCAGCAGGCCCGGCCACCCTGCTCCCGCCAGAGGCAGCAGCGACGGGAGAACGACGATGCCGAACGACCTGGTGTCCGGACCGCGCCGCGTCAGCTCGCGGTGGTCATTGAGATGGCCGGACGGCGAGATCGAGGCCCATCTGCGCGACCTGCTGGAGGTCCGGCTCGCCGCCCTGCCCCCGGAGACCAAGCTCTCATCCGGTCCATGCTCACCGCACCGGAGGCAGCAGCCTCGATGAGCGCGTTCCTCAACGAGCGGGTCGCGAACCTGAGCCGCGCCATGGGCGGCGACGATGCCGACCTGCGGGCCGCGCTCATCGTCAGCAGCATCCTCGGACTCACCATCCGTTAGGCCTCGGGGCCGGCCTCGGGGAAGGGGCCGCCCGGCCCCAGGTGGGTGCGGGTGCCGTCGTGGTCGAGGATGCAAAGCATCTCCGCGGCTCCCTCCCGCACGCCGAACGCGTGCGGCTCCATCGTGGAGAACTCGGCCGCCTCGCCGGCCCGGACGACGATGGTCCGCTCGCCCAGCCGCAGCACGATGGTGCCGGACAGGACGGTGAACCAGTCCCGGCCCGGGTGGACGCGCAGCCTGGCGGGCACCGGCCTGGTCACCCGCAGCTTCGCGATCGTCATGCCCCGCGGCGCTCCGGTCCGCGACAGCAGCCAGGTCGTCATGCCCCGTGCCTCGTCCCGGATCGGCCTGATCACCACGTCGGCGTCGTCGTCGGACTCCACTAGCTGGTCAAGCGTGGTGCCGAGTGCCCTCGCGATCGGCGTGAGCTGATCCAGGGCGATCCGCCGGTGACCGGTCTCGATCCGGCTCAGCGTGGACGGGCTCAGGTAGCTCCGGGCCGCCAGCTCGTCCAGCGGCCAGCCCAGCGACGTGCGCAGACCCCGGATGCGCTGCCGGACAAGAGCGTCCAGGTCGGCGTCTTGCTTCATGCGCAAGAGTGTATGCCGTAACGGCAAGGCGGAGGTACTGTCGGGGATATGGCACACGAACACCTGGCTGACCTGCTCGACCTCGACGCGGAGGTCCTCAGCGAGTACCACCGGGAGGTAGCCGAATGGGTCTCGTCCAGCCTCACCGGACGAGCCCGCGTTATCGACGTGGGGGCCGGCACGGGCACCGGCACCCTGGCGCTGGCCAGGCAGTTGCCGGACGCCGAGGTGATCGCGCTGGACGTCGACGAACAGATGCTGAAGCACATCCAGGACAAGGCCCGCGCGTCCGGGCTCGCCGACCGGATCCGCACCGTCCAAGCCGACCTCGACCAGGCATGGCCTGATGGTCTGAAGCCCGCTGACCTGATATGGGCCGCCAACTCGCTGCACCACATGGGCGATCCCGCCCGGGCGGTCGCGCAGATCTACCAGGTGCTGCGCCCGGGGGGACTGCTCGCGGTCACGGAACTGGAGTCGTTCCCGCGATTCCTCACCGACCCGGCGGGCGCGGCGCTCGAGGACCGGATCCACACCGCTATGGCGCGGGGCCGTGACGAGGCCGGCATGCACATGCATGAGGACTGGCCTGCCCGTTTCGGCGAAGCCGGGTTCGCGGTCGAGTCCGAACGCCGCTTCGAGATCGCGCTGCAGCCGCCGCCGGATTCGCCGATGGCCGCCTCGGTGACCCGTTACGCCACGGCCACCTTCGGCCGCGCCCGGCACGGCCTAGGCGACAAGCTCAGCGCCGGTGACATCGCGGAACTCGATGCCCTGGCCCCGGCCCTGCCCGCCCGCGACGACCTGACCGTCCGCACCAGCCGTACGGTCTGGCTGGCCCGCAAGCCCGCCGGATAACCAGGCCTCGTTGATGGATGTGACGGCGAAGGCCTCGCGGACGGTGCGGAGGACGCGGTCGATCTCTTCGCGGGCGGCTGCGGTGACGCCGAGCATGTCGAAGCAGCCGTGGATGAGCCCGAGCCCTGGGTGCACGGTCACCGGGACGGACGTGGCCCGGAGGGCCCTGGCGTAGGCGGTGCCCTGGTCGCGGAGCGGGTCGTACTCGGCGACGGCGAGCACGGTCGCGGGCAGGCCGGTGAGGTCTGGGTGCAGCGCCGGGGAGATCCGGGGGTCGGCCGGGTCCGTGCCGGCTGGGAGATAGTTGCGCACGCACCAGCGCAGCTCGTCGCAGGTGACGTAGTAGCCGTCCGCGTTGTCGTATAGCGAGGGGTAGCGGTCGCTGCGGTCCATGTCGAGGTCGAGGACCGGGTAGAGCAGGATCTGCGCGGCGAGGCGCGGCCCGCTGTCGCGGGCCAGTTGCGCGGCCACGGCGGCGAGGTTGCCGCCGGCGCTGTCGCCGCCGACCGCTATCCGCGCCGGGTCGCCGCCGAGTTCGCCGATGTGCGCCGCGGCCCACTGCAGCGCGGCGGCGGCGTCTTCGGTGGC
>Ga0335078_10012321_pt1 | contig 12680 bp, 12 predicted proteins | sample Lox_Sample_32_FD_206711 | JGI IMG/M metagenome (GOLD analysis project Ga0335078, IMG submission 206711) | Soil microbial communities from Loxahatchee National Wildlife Refuge, Florida, United States - Lox_Sample_3.2 | ecosystem: Environmental > Terrestrial > Soil > Wetlands | place: USA... | reverse complement strand
GCTTTTTCAAGCGGCTGCGTGACGAACGCAAATTCTCCGGTCCTGCTGAACTTCGCGAGCAAATCCTCCAGGACATCGAACAGGCAAAGGACTACTTCCGGAATACAGCGGTGAAATGAAGTTCGTTAGGATTTCGCGCGGCAATCCTCGCAGATGCCGCCGATTTCTGTGCGAGCGATGGAAATTTCGATGCCGCAGTCGCGAGAAATCTGCTGCTTCAGCTCTTCGTAGAGAGGGCTTTCCACTTCGCGAACCTTGCCGCACTGAATGCAGGCGACGTGAATGTGATCTCTCGGCCCGTGGCTTTCGTAGTAGTGCCGATGCCCGCGCAGATGAAGCAGATCGAGCTCGTCGATCAGTCCGTGCCGCTTTAGCAGATCGAGCGTTCGATAAACCGTTACCGGCGTGATGTCCGGATCCTTCTGGCGCGCCAGTTCGAAAATCTCATTCGCGTCCATGTGGTGCGCCGCAGTTTCCATCACCTGTAGGACCACACGGCGTTGGCGCGTCAAGCGAATCCGGCGTGCACCCAGCTCACGCTGCAGGTGCCCCGCTTCCTCGCCGACGTTGATGCGCTCGCCCGTCGAGACGCGATGTGCTGGCAGAGTAGACATGATGCTACTGCATTATAGCAAAGGGTGTAGGTCGATTGGACGGACGGTTAGTGATGACCTTGAATGACCTTGAGAATGTCGCTATACATCACGAGCGCAAATAGGCCCAGGAGAAAAACGAGCCCTACCTGCACGAAGCGCTCTTTGAACGCGATGCTCAGGTCGCGGCGCATCATGCCCTCGATGGCTAGCATGAGCACGTGTCCGCCGTCCAGGATTGGAATGGGAAGTAAATTCAGCAAACCCAGGTTCAAGCTAATCACTGCAGTCAATTCAAGCAGCCGCAACGGACCCCGCTTAGCCGCGCGTCCTGACTCCCGAGCGATGCTCACCACGCCCTGTAAGTCGCGAACCGAGACTTTTCCGCTAAAAAGTCCGCCGAGCACTTGTCCGATTTGGCGTGTGGCCGAAAGTGTCGCAAAACCAGCGTCTTTGATGGACTGTGCGAATCCCTGCCGCTCGTACGAGTCCTCCGTCTTCTCCGCTATTCCGATTTGCCAAGCCAGCTCTCCGGTCGAGTCCATCATCCTGACCGGCGTGATATCCATGGGGATCTGGCTGCCGCCACGCTGGACGACGAAATGGATGGTATGCCCGCCCGAATTCCTGACTTGATCGAGCAACTGCATCCAGCTCGCCACCTGCTGCCCGTTGATTTGTACGATCCTATCGTCGGCCTTCATTCCCGCGCGTTCCGCGGGCGAGCCGATCGAGATCTCATCGGCGATAGCCGGATAACCGGCGTATCCAACAATTGAATCCGTCGACGTCGGGTGCTCCGGCTGCTTGGCAGTGAGGGTCAGTTGCGTGCCCGCGCGCCCGACCTTGATGTTGACTGGATCGCCCGGTTTGACCTTTGCGAGTTCGAGATCGACGCTTTCCCAAGTCGGGGTGTTCACTCCATTGATCGCGAGAATCCGGTCGCCAGGCAACACTCCGGAGGGCGACGCATTCTGCGGTAGCGCGGCAACATTCGGCGCGTAGCTCATGAACACATCGATGGGGCTTCCAACAAAGAAGTAAATCCCCCAAAAGATCCCGAAGGTCAGCAGCACGTTCATTGCAGGCCCGGCAATAGCGATCAAACAGCGTTGCCATCTCGGGCGCGACAGAAACTCATAGGGTGCTCCGGTGCGCTCTTCGACCGGGTTATCGCCCGCCATGCGAACGTAGCCGCCGAGCGGCAGCCCGCTAATCCGGTAGTCCGTATCGCCGCGCTTCACACCCCAAAGTCTGGGACCAAAGCCGATGGAAAAAACATCTACGCGCACACCGCACCACTTCGCGGCGATAAAGTGGCCCCATTCGTGGAGCAGCACCATGATGCCGAGGACAACGCCGCCGGCCAGAATCATTCGAAGGGTATCAGTCATGAATTCCCACCCGGATTAAGCTCTCCATACACAAATTATCGCAGAAAAGTCGACAAGCGAAAATCGGGTCTTACGAGTGACGTCCTGGATCCAAAACCGTACCGCGAAAGTTACTAGCGAGGCGATTTCTTCGATAGCCTGTCGACTTGCTCTCGCGCCAGCTGTCTGGCCTCCGCGTCCGCAGCCAGCACATCGTCGATGCTTGTCATTGCGCTGCGCGGCAGCTTTTCGAGCACGCTTTCGATTACGGCTGGAATTCCCGGAAATGGCAGCCGCTTCTCCAGAAACGCGGCAACCGCGATTTCATCCGCTGCATTCAGCGCGCACGGCAATGGTCCGCCCTGCCTCAGCGCTTCCTTGGCCAGCTCAAAACATCGGAACTTGCGCGCCGGGACTTCTTCGAAGTCAAGTCTGCTCAGCGAAGACCAGTCCAGCGCACAATGATTGGACGGAATTCGGTCGGGGTAGGTTAGCGCGTACTGAATCGGCATGCGCATATCGGTAGGTCCAAGCTGCGCAAGAATCGAGCCATCCACGAATTCGACCATGGAATGAATCGTGGACTGCGGATGAATCACCACGTGGATTTTTGCGAGATCCATATCGAAGAGCCAGCGCGCCTCGATCACTTCGAAGCCTTTGTTTGTGAGCGTCGCCGAGTCGATCGTGATTCGCTGGCCCATCTTCCAGTTCGGATGCGCGAGAGCTTGCTTGGGCGTCACTTTCGCCAATTTCGAAAGTGGTGTCTTTCGGAACGGCCCTCCTGACGCGGTCAGCACCAGTCGCTTCACCTCGCGGCTCACTCCCGCGCGCAGGCACTGATGAATCGCGTTGTGCTCGCTGTCCACGGGCAGCAGCGAAACTCCCCGCCGCCGAACTGCGGCCATCACAACTTCGCCCGCGGCTACGAGAACTTCCTTGTTCGCCAGCGCGATATCCTTGCCCAGCTCGATCGCTTTATAGGTCGCCCGCAGCCCAACGACTCCGACCGCGGCCGAAACAACGACATCCGCGTCTGGCTGCGTGGCAACCCGCTCTATTCCCTCTTCGCCAAACAATATCTCTGGCAGCGCGCCAGATTTCGCCTTGCCCGATTCGTTCGCGCGGCCGCTCTTCAGCGCCTCACAAAGTTCTTTCGCCGCTTTCTCCGTGCCGACGGACACAATCCGCGGCCTGTAACGCGCCGCTTGCTCGGCGGCGAGTCTGATGTTCGACCCAGCGGCGAGTGCGACGACTTCGAACGCCCCCGGCAGTGAGTCGACAACGCTGAGACATTGCCGCCCAATCGATCCGGTTGATCCCAGAATTGAAATGCGTTTCATGTGTTCTTCATCTTACAGATTTTCCGCCGAATGTCAGTATCAAGCGCGGCTTTGTACGCCTCGCGCTCTGTGCTAAATTATCGCCCGCTCGGATTACCCCAACGACCCGAAGAAGCAGAAGGAGCCAGCCCATCATGAAATCCTTGAATCGTGTTTTGATTGCTCTCTCCGCCATCGTAGTTGCGCTTGCGTTCACCGCCACAGCGCGCCCGAATTACGACGCCTATCACGATGCGCTCAATCAATTGCGCACCGCTCGCGCTTATATCGAACACCCCGATAGCGGCGTCCTCCATGATCAGGAAAAGGGCGCGATGGCGGAAATCGACGCGGCCATCAACGAACTCGAAGCTGTCGCCAACGACGGGCGCGGCCCGGGCGATCACCAACCGATCGATACGCACAAGCGCTGGATCGCCCGCCTCAACGAAGCCGCCAAGCTTCTGAACAAAGCGCATGACAACGTGCAGCGCGAGAATGATGGCTCGGAAGCAAAAGATCGCGCCATTCAGCACATCGGCCAGGCGTCGAAATTCATTCAGCAGGCCATCGCGCTCGAACAGTAGGCGCTCCTCCCGAAAACCGTCATCCTGAGCGGAGCGTCCCGACGCCGCTTTTCCTGTCTCTCGCGAGGCCTGTCAGCCTTCACGAATCTTCGTGTGGTACGATAGAGCGCGAAGTCACAGGATCAACAAGCGATTGAGTAATTCCTCGTTGTGGGCCATTCCGCTTGGCGGATTGGGCGAGTTCGGCATGAACATGCTCGCTCTCCGCTGCGGTGACGACATGATCGTCATCGATGCCGGCCTGATGTTCCCCGAGCAGGAACTCCTCGGCGTCGACATCGTCATTCCAGATATCACATACCTCAAGCAGAACAAGCACATGCTCCGTGCGATTGTTCTCACGCACGGTCACGAAGACCATATCGGCGCGATTCCCTACATCCTGCCCGATCTCGACGTTCCGATTTACGGCACGCAGTTCACGCTTGCGCTGGTCCGCAAGAAACTCGAAGAGCACGCGCTACTCGACACCGCGCGATTGCGGCAAGTCACTCCCGGAGAAACGACCGAAATCGGCCCGTTCCAAGTCGAATATTTGCATGTGACGCACAGCACGATCGACTGCGTCGCGCTCGCGATTCGCACGCCCGTGGGCACGATCATTCACACGGGCGACTACAAAATCGATCCGACACCCGTCGACGGCGAGCCTTTCGATCTTCATGCTTTCGCACGGTACGGACAGGAAGGCATCCTCGCGCTCTTCAGCGACAGCACGAATATCGAGCGTCCGGGCTACACACAATCCGAGCGCGCCGTCGTCGTACGCCTGGAAGAACTGTTCCGCGCCGCGCCCGGGAAAGTTGTCGTCTCGTGTTTCTCGAGTTCGATTCATCGCATCCAGCAAGTGATCGACATCGCGCGTACCGTCGGGCGCAAAGTTGGCTTTGTCGGCCGCAGCATGGTCGACAACATCGAGATCGCTCATGGCCTCGACAAACTGCGCATTCCCGACGGCAGCGTCGTCCGCCCGCAGGATCTGCGCACCTTCGATCCGCGCAAGCTCGTCGTGCTCGCGAGCGGCACCCAGGCCGAGCCGATGTCCGCGCTTTCTCGCATTGCCGTCGATAATCACCGGCTTCTGAGCGTCGTTGAAAACGACACCGTCATTCTTTCTGCGCGCATCATCCCCGGAAATGAGAAAAGCATTTTCCGGATGATCGATCACCTCTTCCGCAAGCGCATCCTGGTCTATTACGAAAGCGGCCGCAACGCACCGATTCACGTTTCCGGCCACGCCAGCCAGGAAGAGATGAAAATCCTGCTGCAACTCGTGCGCCCGAAGTATTTCGTTCCGATTCACGGCGAATATCGCCAGCTCTTCCAGCACGCCGCGCTTGCCGAACAACTCGGCGCGGTTTCTGGCCAAGTCCTTCTTACGGAAACGGGCCATCCCATCGAATTCACGCCGGACGGCCGCGCGTATCAGCGCGAAGCCGTGCCCGCCGGGCGCGTCATGGTTGATTCCGGCTCACTTGAAGAGGTCGAGGAGGTGGTGATTCGCGACCGCAAGCATTTGTCTGAAGACGGCGTCGTCGTGCCCATCATCGTCATCGACAAACACACCGGCCGCGTCGAACTTTCGCCCGAAATCGTCACGCGAGGCTTCCTGCCCAGCGAAGATGGCCACGAGATTCTCGCGAAGGCTCGCGAGGTCGTGCTGAAGACGGTCGATCAATCCAGCGACGAAGAAAAAATGGACTGGAGTGTCATCAAAGAGAAGATTCGCGTCGACTTGAAGCGCCATCTCAACAAGCAAACCGCCAAACGCCCGCTAATCCTGCCAGTCATTTTGGAAGTCTGACCGGCTCTTGTTATTCGCCTTTTATTCTCCGAGAATCTCCGCTCGCATCTGATCGTCATGGAGGAATTCATGGACTACAAAGAACTCTTCATCAGGTATTGGGAAAAGGAGGGACCGGCCACGCGAAAAGTGATCGGCAGAATTCCTGAGGATCGCTCGGACTATCGCGCCGATCCCAAAGCGCGCACGGCTCGCGAAATCGCCTGGCTGATCACGCAGGAAGAAGCCGCTCTAGTCGACGGCCTCGACAAAGCAGAGTTCACGTGGATCGAAACTCCCTGTCCCACGAAGGTAGCCGATATTCTCGCTCAATACGACCGCCAACACGACGAGTTGACCAAGCGCCTCCACGCAATTCCCGCATCGCGCTGGGACGAAAAACTTCCGTTCCTGATGGAAGGAAAAGAGGTCATGCGCGAATGGGGCAATGACTGGGCCTGGGGATTCCTGCACGACGAAATTCATCACCGCGGCCAGCTCTCGACGTATCTGCGGCCCATGGGCGCGAAAGTTCCCGCGATCTACGGCGCCAGCGCCGACGAGCAAGAGCAGGTTCACTGAGCCAGCATCGGTTAGCGCGCAACCATTGTCATTCCGAGCGGAGTCGTGCGTCTTCGTCTTTCTGATCGCATCGCGAGGGGCGCACGGCGCAGTCAAGGAATCTGCACTTGCCTGTTGCCATGACGGTCGCGTTAGTTGGTCTCTCTATCTTCTCAGTGCTCTCTTGCACTTCTCTGCGCCCTCTGTGTCATGTTTCTTTTTTCGGTGTATTGCGGCTACTCTTCCTCCGCCATGAAAATCTCGCTGCGCCCCTACTCCCCTTCCGATTTCGAGGGTCTCTACAAAATCGACCAGGCCTGCTATGAGCCTGCCATCGCATATTCGCGCCGCGAGCTCCGCAACTACTTGCGCTTTCCGGGCTCCGATTGCACGGTCGCGTCCGTCGGACGCAAGCTCGCCGGCTTCATCCTCACGGCCCACGAAGACCAATGGGGCTACATCATCACGATCGACGTCCTCGCCGCGTATCGCCGGGAAGGCGTCGGATCACTACTCCTTGTCGAAGCAGAAAACCGTCTCGCCGCTGCCGGCGTGCGCGAAGTCGGTCTCGAAACCGCAACCGACAACGCTTCCGCCATTGCCTTCTGGCGTAAGCACGGCTATCGTAAATTCGGAGTCAAAAAGGGTTACTATCCCGGCGGCCGCGACGCATATTCGATGGCCAAGCTCCTCGCATAACCGCCCGGTCAACCTTCCTGCTTAGCTTGTAGGAACCGCTGCCAGTCGCCCAAGAGCGATTGGGCCCCCGGAGGAATTTTGAACGATTACGCCTTGTCCGTGATCCTCGGCATCATCGAAGGACTCACCGAGTTCCTTCCGGTCAGTTCCACGGCGCATCTGCGTATTTCCGAGGTGCTCCTTCACATCAGCCTGCAGAGTGGCTACTGGAAAATGTATTCAATCGTGATTCAGCTCGGCGCGATCCTCTGCCTTCCAATCTATTTTCGCGAGCGCATCGCGAAATTTCTTTCAACATTTCCGCGAGGGGAACGCGGAGACCGGACGGCTCTCACGCATCCGCTCACTCTTGTTTTGATCGCGTTCGTGATCACCGCGATTCCTTCGTTCCTGCTCACCAAAACCATCGGCAAGCATCTGGAGAGCCTCACGATTATGGGCACCGCGCTCATCGTCGGAGGCGTCGTTATGTGGGTTGTCGACGCAGTGAAAGCGAAATGGGAAACAGCCGGTCCGGACGCTCCGGGCAGCCATATTCACACTTGGCATATGGAAGACATGAGCCTCGGCCAAGCGGCCTGGATCGGTTTCTGCCAGATTTTCTCAGGAGTGTTTCCCGGAACCTCGCGGTCGATGTCGACGATTGCGGGAGGCCAAATCGTCGGGATGTCTCGCGCCTCAGCGCTGGAATTTTCGTTTTTCTTGTCAATTCCCACGATGGTAGCCGCCACCGGTTATGACCTGCTGAAGTCCCTGCGTGGGCACGGGGAAAATGCGATCGGTGTGTCGGGGATCGATTCGCACGGTTGGGTCGTGCTGGCGATCGGGTTTGTGATGTCGTTTATCGTGGCCTACGGGGTCGTGGCTTGGTTCATGGCCTGGGTACGTCGCCACGGTTTTGTACCCTTTGCGATCTATCGCATCATTGCCGGCGCCGCGGTCCTGTTCTGGCTGGCGAAGCTCCCGCCGTCTTGACCGGTCTCGGCAACGGTGCGGCCGCAGATCTATTTCATCAAGCCCATCCAAAGCCAGGTTCCTGCGCTAGCGAGCACGAGCAAGCAAGACATCACAGCTAGGACCATAATCACTCTCTTCAGCCGGTCCATCTTGCCGATGAGCATTTGCCGCTGAGCGCCCATCATGTTCTGCTCGGCCTTGTTGAGGTAAAGCTGGTCGCCTTCTCTTGTGGCCAGCATATCTCCGTAAATCACCAAGATCGTCAGAACGGCGGTGACCAAGCCGCATGCGATCAGCAAATAAGAAAGCGGTGCCGGTATTCCAACCATGGTTCCCTCCCGGGTCGCGTACTTTTGCAAGCCCGACCTTCGAGACTAGATTGCTCCGGAGGTTCGCAGGGCGCTGTGATCCTGCGCACAAGGGGTTGTTACGGTGGTCACACCTAGATCGCACTGACTCATCGATGCGCTGTGTACTTATGAAACAGCCGTCGTCCTGAGCGCACACACGACCAGCGATTTCTGTCCTAGCTCACCGCCCGTTCGAATAGCACGTAGCCAGCCAATTTGCGCCAGCGCTCTCGCGTTTCTGGTGAGCTCAAGATTCCGCGGATCGTGAAGAGCGCCTTCATCACAAATGGCAACTCGACTGGCCGCTTTAGCCGTGCCGCCTCGTCCATGAAGTAGCGCGTCTCCTTCGGCCGCCAGCCGTGCTGCCGGAAAAAGCCGAACCAATCCTTCGGCGCGAACTTGAACGGAGCATTTTGCATTCGGCGCTTCATAGGCCCACGAAGTCGATACTTCATGGTTTGCGGCGCAAGATACTCGACGATCCAGAGTCCTGAATGCTTCAGTGATTTCAAGTCGTCGGCCAGCGCACCCGCTTCCTCCTCGCTCAAATACGGAACGACACCTTCTGTGAGCGCGATCATCTTGGCCGCTCGCGAGTCTACGCTGGCCAGCATCTGGCGCCGTTCCGTTGCGTTCGAAAGGTCCGCTTTTACTCGTTCCAGCCGGCAGCGCGGCTTCTCGCCCGCGAGCTTCGTTTCTTTGAACTCGATCATCTGCGGATAGTCCGCCTCGATCCAAAGCACCGATTCCGGCAATTCCATCCGGTACGGACGCGTATCCAAGCCCGCACCCAAGTTGACGACTGTGTCCACTCCGTTCGCGATAGCCTGCCGGATGAAATCGTCGATGATGCACGTGCGCATCACCACGGTCCACTGCGTCCAGAAGCTCATCGGCATCGAGCGGGCGATCCTCTCTCCGCGCTCGCCCGCCAAGACTCCCGCGAGCGGATCGCGAAACAGCCGATCGGGGCGCTTGCTCTCCACAGCGCGGTAGTACGCGACCCAAAATGCCGTGTCCGAAACATTCTCGATTAACTCGCCAGGCATCGCTCCTCCAAGTGCTGTGGATTCTATACGGCATGGGTCGCTTTGGTCTTACATTCCTCGGGCCCGTGCGTAAGAAACTCGCGAAACTTCAGTCTTTACTCGCGCTTCCCGTTTGCTATATTCGTTCGCGTATTCGCGTTCCTCCCTTTGGGCCACCGCGCGACAGCGCCCGCGCGACCCGAGCAGAACGGGAGCCTTCCCCTGTCTACCCAATACAACCCGGGCAGCCTTTCGAGACGTCCGGTTAGATGGAGAGTTTTGTGCGCGTCCTTACACCAACGGAAAATAAACGTCTCAACGAGCTGATCGGCTTTGTCGGCCTCAGTCTCGCGATCCTGCTCACGCTCAGTTTGCTGTCGTATTCGCCGTCCGACGCCTCGTTCAACGTAGCCGCTCCGGCTGCGGTCTCAGGCCCGGCGCGAAATTGGATCGGCCCCGTCGGAGCGCATATCGCCGACGCCTTCTTCCAACTCATGGGCTATGCGGCCTTCCTCCTTCCCATCGCGATCTTTCTGCTGGCGATGTCTTGGTTCCGAAGTGACGCGATCGAAGCGCCGACCGCAAAAGGAATCGGTTGGTTGCTTCTAGTCACTGCTCTCTCTTCCGAATTGACTCTGGTGCACATGCCCGAGGTCCGTGGCGCGCTGCCGGCTGGAGGCTTGCTAGGAAAGGTTGTCGCAGAAGGATTGCGCGAAGGATTCAATCCGCTCGGCGCGAACCTGGTCTCCGTCGCGGCTTTGCTGGTCGCTCTTTTTCTCACGACGCGGTTCTCGTTTCAGCTGGCTCTGGATTGGGCCAAAAAACCGATGGCTGAAACCGGCTTCATCGGCAAATGGATGGCAAAGCTGAAGGATTGGCGCGAGGAGCGCGAATCCGAAAAGCTCCGCAAGAAAGTCGAAGAAATCAAGATCGCAGGGCGACCTGCTGTTGCTCAGCAGCGCGTTTCAACGAAAGAGCAGGACGAGGAAGAGGAAGAAGCTTCCGCCCCTGCTGCGAGGCCTGCCGCCGAGCGCGCGCCCGTGGTAATCGAATTTCATGAGAACGCTGCGCCATCCGCGCCGAAGAAGAGCTCATCATCCGAACCCAAGATTTCGCGCAGCAAGACGCCCTATCGCCTGCCGTCGACCGCCCTGCTCCAACTCGCTGAGCGCGGCCAGAAAATGGACGAGGCGGAGCTAAAGGAATGCGCCCGGGCGATCGAGCAGAAATGCTCCGAGTTTGAAGTCGGCGGCCATGTGACGCAAATCAATCCCGGCCCCGTCGTCACGACTTTCGAATTCAAGCCCGAGGCCGGCATCAAATACAGCCGGATCACCGGCCTTGGCGACGACCTCTGCCTCGCCCTGCGCGCCGAGTCGATCCTGATTGAGCGCATCCCCGGCAAATCAACCGTCGGCATCGAAGTCCCGAACGCGCGGCGCGAAACGATCGCTCTGCGCGACGTGGTGGAAGCGCCCGAATTCACTCAATCAAGTTCCAAGCTGACGGTGCCTCTCGGCAAAGATCTTATCGGCCGGATTCGTGCTGCCGATCTCACGCAGATGCCGCACCTGCTGATCGCCGGTTCGACTGGCACGGGGAAGAGCGTCTTCATCAATTCGCTCTTGATGGGCATGCTCTATAAGGCCACGCCTGACGAATTGAAACTCGTGCTCGTCGATCCGAAACGCCTCGAGCTTGGCCTCTACGCGGACATTCCGCATCTTTTCACTCCGGTCGTCACCGACGCGAAAGTCGCGGCGAACGTGCTGCGCAACGCGACGCGCGAGATGGAGCGCCGCCTGAAATTGCTCGCGGGCCGCGGTGTGCGCAACATCGATCAATACAACCGCACTTTTGAAAAGGGCCAGTCGCTTTCGCTCTTCGAGAATTCCGAGGATGAAGAGCATCGGCCGCTGCCTTATCTCGTCATCGTGATCGACGAGCTCGCCGATCTGATGATGGTCGATACGAACGGCGTGGAAGAATCGATCACGCGCCTGGCGCAAATGGCGCGCGCCGTCGGAATTCACCTGATTCTTGCGACGCAGCGCCCGTCGGTCGACGTGATCACCGGCCTCATCAAGGCGAATTTCCCGGCGCGCATTTCGTTTCGCGTGGCGAGCAAAGTGGATTCGCGCACGATTCTCGATGCGAACGGTTCCGAATCGCTCCTCGGCAAGGGCGACATGTTGTATCTGCCCGCAGGTTCGTCGCGCTTGCACCGCATTCACGGCCCGTACGTCCACGAAAACGAGGTCCTTTCCGTCTGCGATTTCTGGCGCGAACAGGCGAAGGCCGTCTACAACGAAGAACTTCTCAGGCCGCCGAAGGCTGAGAATGCCGTCGATGGCGATGATATCGAAAGCGAAGGCGGCGAGGCTGTGGACGACGAACTCTACCAGGATGCGGTGCGCGTCTGCTGCGAGATGGGCCGCGCGTCTACGTCGACCCTGCAGCGCCGCTTGCGCATCGGCTATGGCCGCGCTGCGCGACTCATCGACTTGATGGAGAAGGACGGCATCGTCGGCCCGGCCGACGGCTCGAAGCCGCGCGAGGTCCTCAAGAAAAAAGACTGGATGCGCGAATTCGACGAATCCATGCACTAAGAATCGCGGCCCTGCTCTCTGCGGTTCAATCCTCGCCACGCAATAAGCTGAAGAGGGATCCTTCGACTTCGTGCTCCGGCCGCCTTCGGCGGAAAAGCTATGCGTCGGTGCACTCGGCTCAGGATGCCGACTAACTAACTTAACTAGCCACCAGCCTGGCGTCGAATCGCGTTTTCGCTTTGCGGCGCTGCCGCTTTTCCGTAAAATCTTTGGACGTGCCGAGGTAGCTCACCGGTAGAGCGCGGCCCTGAAAAGGCCGGCGTAGGCAGTTCAACTCTGCCCCTCGGCACCACCCGAAAGTGCTAGACGGTTCTCTACCGAACTTCCAGCCAGCAATTCCCACCGAGACATACCCTCGTAGAATTTCCGCCTTGGCGCTGCTTGAATCCCTATAAAGCAACTTCCGAATGTCCCTAAGGCCCTCAGTCATGAATCTGCGCCTGTTCTGAATCCTCACGCGAACGCTATCTGGGTATGTGGAGAGCACCTGATCCTGAATATGGCGAATTTCGCGCTCTCGTTCGGCGATCTCATGGTGGATCGTGGACGGCCAATTCCGACCCACGCAGCGAGCCGATTTAACGAATGGCTTACGTGTGCATTTTTCGATTTGGTGGGTCAATCGATGCATCCTCATGAACCACCCGCATCTGTCATTACGAAGGCTCGAAATTGGTGTGCACCGAGGCGGTCTAGTAGCCTGTACCAACTGATTGTGTACTGATATGGCGTGATGGGTCGGCATATTTCCACTTCACGGTGCGGGGAGATTTGTTGTACTGACGGATGTATCGCAAGAGCTTTCTCTTTAGATCAGA
>Ga0335078_10012319_pt1 | contig 12682 bp, 10 predicted proteins | sample Lox_Sample_32_FD_206711 | JGI IMG/M metagenome (GOLD analysis project Ga0335078, IMG submission 206711) | Soil microbial communities from Loxahatchee National Wildlife Refuge, Florida, United States - Lox_Sample_3.2 | ecosystem: Environmental > Terrestrial > Soil > Wetlands | place: USA... | reverse complement strand
CTTTTGTGCGGGCGTTTTGAGCGGATAGAGACCGGGGCAACAGCCGAACGTCTCGTGAAAGGTCGCGCTGAAATGGCTCAAACTGTTGTAACCGACTTCCAGCGCCGCTTCGGTGACGTTGAATTCGCCGGAGCGGAGCAATTCCGCCGCCTTTTCCAGGCGCAACTGGCGCAGGTATTGTGTGATGGTCTGGCCCGTGTGTGCGGAAAAGATGCGGCTCAGATAAAAATGGCTGCAGCCAATTTTCCGCCCCAGTTCCTCCAGCGACGGCGGATGGGCCAGGTCCTGATTCAGCAGGAAGATGACCTGTTCCACGCGTTCCTGCGCCAAACGCTTCTGACGCGTGCAAAACATCTCCCGCTCCGGTGGCGGTTGCAGCAGAAAGGTCACCGCCAATTCGAGCGCCTTGCATTGATACCAGAGCGGCTGGGCGGCGGCATCCACCGGCGGCCGGCGCAAAGAAGCAATAATCTGTTGTTGACCGGCGGAAAGGTGGACCGTGGCTCCGGTTGCGTGCTTGCAGGGACAATCTTTTATTGCCGCGCAAACGACCGGATGCAGTGTGGCCTCCACCCCGGCCAGATGCTTTTCCAGAAACGGACAGGAAAATTCCACCGTAAGAAACTGATGCCGTTCGTTGGCGGAACGGCGGGCGGTCAATGGCTCAACCTTGTGATGATAAAAGCCGGCGGTGTTGGGCGCGAACTCCGCCCGGCTGTCGCGCCCAGCCACATACCCGTGGCCATCGAGGTTGAGGCACAACTCCACGCAATCGGGATGGAAGCTGGCGGCCCAATCGAGTTCGCGCCGGGCAAAGAAATCGTGCCATTCGAAGCTGTAACCCGTGCCGCGAAAACTGCCGAACAACGGTTGCCAGCCCGCGCCGACGTCGCGCCACGCACTGCGTTCCGTAAACGCCGCGGTCGGGCGGCTGGTTGGTTGGCCTTTGGATACAACGCTCCTCATAGACTCTGTCAGGACATTTTCGTTGGCCAATGCGCGTATGGCAAGACCGATAATCCTCGGACTTCGGCAAGCCGACTAGCTCGTAGCCCCAAGGTTCAGCTTGCGGCTCAGCCAGCCGGGCGTTTCAGGCGGTTTGAAAACGGATGCTGGAGTCGTGGACAAATTCGGCACCTGTGTCATGAAATCGGCCGTCGACGGGGATTACGTGACCATTTTGGATCTGCGCATCATGAAGACTTCAACCCGCGGTCAATGGAGTTTCAATACTCGCCGGAAACGTTGGAGGTCGCCGGGCCTTGGTGGCTTGCTCGAAGGCGAAGACGAGACTCAATAGCTTCGGTTCGGTCCACGCGCGGCCGAAATAGGAGATACCCACGGGAAGGCCAAACACAAAGCCGGCCGGTACCGTAATGCTGGGATACCCGGCGACGGCGGCCAGCGTCGTGCTGCCACCAAGCATGTGGTCGCCCAGAACCCAGTCGGTAACGTGCGCCGGCGAGGCAGTCGGCGCGACGATGGCATCGAGGTTGTGTTTGTCCATTACGGCATCTATGCCCTCATCTCGAGCGAGACGCCGACACTTGGCAAGGGCATCGAGATAGGCTTTGTCCGTCAACGGACCTTTGGCTTGTGACTTGATCAACTCGTCCTGCCCGAACCAAGCCAATTCCTTGTCCGCATGCTTTTCGTTGAACTCAATAATTTCCCGGAGTGTGTGGACTGACGCATTCGGGCCGAGACTGGCTAGATAAGCGTTCATGTCGGCCTTCATTTCATAGCACATGACTTCGACCTCGGCTTCTTCAAGGCCCGGTCCGACTTTCAATTCAACCGGGTCAATGAGGTTTGCTCCTTGCTGTTTCATGGCGGAAAGCGCCATGTCCATGAGCGCATCCACCCGCGGATGAAATCCAAAGAAAGCGCGGGCGACTCCGATGCGCGCCCTACGCAAGCTGTTCGGATCGAGAAAGCGCGCGTAATCGGGCTGCCCTTTGATTGTGCAATCGGCCGTAGCCGGATCGCGCGCGTCGGCGCCCGCCAACACGCCGAGGAGAATCGCCGCGTCGGTCACCGTCCGGCCCATCGGGCCCGCGGTGTCCTGGCTGTGCGCAATGGGGATAATGCCTGATCGGCTGACCAATCCCACCGTCGGCTTGATTCCCACGATGCCGTCGAAGGAGGCTGGACAAAGAATCGAGCCGTCTGTTTCTGTGCCGACCGCCGCGGCGCAGAGATTGGCGGCAACCGCCACTGCGGAGCCGGAGCTGGAGCCGGAGGGATTGCGGTCGAGCGCGTACGGATTGCGGGTCTGTCCGCCGCGCCCGCTCCAGCCGCTGGTCCCGAGCTCGCCGCGGAAGCCGGCCCACTCGCTGGGATTGGTTTTGCCCAGCAACACCGCCCCGGCATTTCTCAATTGCTCGACGATAAAAGCGTCACGGGGCGGGATGGACCCTGCCAAGGCCAGCGACCCAGCAGTAGTGGTCATGCGGTCGTGTGTGCCGATGTTGTCCTTGATAAGCACCGGGATGCCGTGGAGCGGGCCGCGCGGACCTTTGGCTCGGCGTTCTTTGTCTGAGGCGGCGGCGAGCGCCAGCGCATCGGGATTCAACTCAATCACTGAATTCAGCGCGGGACCGTGCCGGTCAATCGCCGCAATCCGTGCCAGATATTTTTTCGTCAAACTGACGGCGGAATATTTGCCCGTTTCGAGCAGATGTTGCAGTTCAGAGATGCTCAGCTCCTCCAACTCGAATGATTTGACCCGGTAACGCGGCCCGGCGAGCACGCGCGAACCGGCCAGACTCGGGAACGCGAAGGTGGCAACACTTCCCAGTGCCGCCAGACGGAGAAAGTCTCGCCGTTTCATAGGGAACCTAGCGGCACAAACTTTAGCCGGTGGCCGGAAGAAAGAAAAGCACGACTCGCACGCAAATAAGGAGGTGCAGCGCACAAAATGAAAGCTGCACCGGCAAGGCGTCGTTCAACCGATCAGTGCTGTCCGAACTTGTTTGCCAACCACTGCAACGCTGCCAGTTCACCGAAGGCCCGCCGGCGATTTTCGTAATTCAGAATGTCCTGGTCCGACAGTGTCGGCAGCAGCGGTGTGGTCTGTTGGACCAATTCGGTGATAGCCGACCGGTTCTGGGCGATTTGATTGAGTTGATCCTGGACCGTCTGACCGTTATTGCCGTAAGGACTGTTGGGATCCATCGCGCTGAGCGCAATTTTCTGGATGGCCGCGCCGACCAGTTGGCTGATCAACGTCCAGTCGGTTGATGGGTCGTCATAACGTTGGCCAAGGTTCATCGCCATTTGCAGGGTGGCTTGCGCGGACGCCTGATCGCCGGATTGCTGGTAAGCGTTCGCCAAATCTACCAGGTCCACGCCCAGGTGTTTAATTTGATAAAGCTGCGACAGCGTCAGCCAACTGTCGGAAATTCTCGAGGCTTCCGCCGCCGAGTAACCGGCCGAGAGATAAGCTTCTTCGTCGTCCTGCGCACGTTCCGTTGTGTAATCGCTGACCCCTTTGCCGGAGGATGCGACGAGTTCCTGAATCCCCTGCTCGATTTGGCCCGCGTTGAAGTAATTGTAGGCCGAAAGATAATTGGCCAGCGCATTGTCGGGCGCGGACTTCTCGAATGTGTTCAACCATTGTCGCTGTTGGTCCGGGGACAAATCCTTGTCGAAAATCGCCTCCAACGCCACTTGTGGGTCGTTGGGAAATTTTTCCATCGCTTCCTTGAGCAACGCCCGGTCCCCGCTGGTGCGATACGCAGCCAACAGGCTGGCCGCATTGGTCCGGTTGGCTTTGAGGAAGGCCGCGACCTGCGCGGCGGTCAACTTCGGTTCCTCGTTGGTGAACCGGGAATACAAATTGGTGAACGGCACATCGCCAGGCGCAAATACCACTGCGGGCGACGCATTCGTTCGAGCGGCTGCGGGCAATGGTGGAGCGGGCAGGCGCGGAACCGGTGCGGGCGTCGCCAGCCGCGCGCGTTCGGTGGTCAGTTGGCTGATTTGCTGACGCAAGGATTGATTTTCCTCGCGCAGCTTGATTTGCGCGTGCTGCTGAAACACCAAGGCGGTCGCCGCGCCGGCCACGACCAGCGCGCCAATACCGAGTTTGAAATTTGTCATGGTCATAAATTTTAAAAGCGTGAGGGTCGTTCCGGTTCCCATCGCCGTGCCGGCAAGGGCTGCGCTGGAAATGGAAGCCGCCAATCCCGCGGGCGCGGCGGTGACGGCCCCGGCCGCCAGCACGGTTCCCAACGCCGCCGCTGACAACGTAACGCCACGATGTTTCAGCGCAGCCTGCAACTTCTCCAACGCCCGGTGCACCCGCATCCGGGCCGCGTCTTCGTTGTTGCCCAGGGCTTCCCCCACCGAGCGGAAATCGCGCTGCTCGAAGAAGCGAAGCAGAATCGCCGTCCGGTCTTCCGCTCCCAACCGGTTGATGACCTCGTCGAGAATGGGCGCAAGCTGCGTCAGCTCCGACCCGGTATGATCCTGGAACGCGTTCACTTCAACCGCCTGCCTTTCACGGGATTGACGACGACGTTCGGTGCGCATGATCTTGGCGGCCACAAAGCAGGTGTCGCGGTGCAGCCACCCGCCCAGCATCACGTCGCCGGGCAACGTGCGGGCCTTGCGAGCCAGATTCACGAAGACAGTCTGGGCGATGTCTTCGGCCAGATGCGCGTCGCCACCGACCCATCGAATCGCAGTGGAATAGACCAGCGAAAGATAGCGCGTTACCAGTTCGCGAAATGCTTCTTCCGAGCCGTTCCGGGCGTAATCCGCTAGCAATTGCCGGCTGTCCGTCATCTTCAAATCATCATTAAAAACCCGCCGAGGGCCAAAACCGAACAAAAAAGATCGCAAAAACGCATCGCCCGGCATCGAAGGCCCTACCCAATTGTTTTGGTGATAATTCTTGATGACAATTCCCCACCCTGTTTTGATAACAACATGCAGGATACGCGCATGGTTTCATCCACCAAAGTCGTTCATGTCAGTTTCGCCGACGCCCTGTCACAAGGGCCGCCGCCGGCGGGCAATCTGGCTGTCCCCATTTTTTCGCGCGGCTCACTCGCCGTCGAATTGTATTCGCCGGCGGGCCAGGACCCGCAGAGACCGCACTCACGCGACGAGATTTATTTTGTCGCCCGTGGAACGGGCCTGTTCTTCGACGGAGAACGACGACAACCGGTGGAAACCGGTTCATTCCTGTTTGTCCCGGCCGGTCAGGTGCACCGGTTCGAGAATTTTTCACCCGATTTCGTCGTCTGGGTGGTTTTCTACGGGCCCGAAGGAGGCGAAGCGGATACCTGATTCGCCTTGCGGTCTGGTCTTGAATTACTAAACGGCAAACGCACTCAATTATGTCCGAGTACAAAGCCATCATCACCTGGAAAAACACCGGACCCGATTTTCTCAAGGGCAAATATTCACGTGAGCACACCTGGACATTCGACGGCGGGGTCACGGTCGCCGCATCGGCGTCACCCTCCGTGGTGCCGCCGCCATACTCCAATCCGGCGCAAGTCGACCCGGAGGAGGCATTTGTCGCTTCGGTTTCAAGCTGTCACCTGCTCACGTATATCTACCTGGCTTGCCGGCAAGGTTTCCAGGTGGACAGTTACCACGACGAGGCGGTGGGGGTGATGACCAAAAACGAAAAAGGCGTGCCGTGGGTAAGTTCCATCACACTTCATCCACGGATTGCCTACGGCGGCGGGAAGTTGCCCACTGCGGAAGAAGAGGCGCATCTGCATCATCTGGCGCATGAGCAATGTTACATTGCCAATTCCATCAAGACCGAAGTAACCGTGAACGCGGCCAGGCGTGAGCCGTAAATCGCCCGCGTAACTCACTCCGCGCGCGATGAACGACGCGCCAAAATCGAACCTGCTATGGTGGATCATTCCCGGCGTCCTGGCCGGGATGCCGATGCCGTTCATCCATCCCGACCGCCGCCTGGCCGGCGGCGGCGCGTTGACCGCGTTCGAGGACGAGTTGGCCGATTTGCACTCGGCTGGCGTCCGCGCCGTCGTTTCGCTCCTCAATATTCCGAGCGATGCTTCGGTTTACGAGTCGGGCGGTTTCTCGTTCCTTTGTTTGCCGGTTGCCGACGGCGGCGCGCCCACCCTCGAGCAGGCGGAGGAATTCGTTCGTTTCGTGGCCGGACAACGCGCGGCGCAACGCCCGGTGGCCGTTCACTGCGAGGCCGGCCTGGGCAGGACCGGCACGATGCTTGCCACGTATCTGATCGCACAAGGTGACAGCGCAGCGGCGGCAATCAATCGGGTCCGCGCCGCCGAGAGCCTCGCCGTCGAGACACCGCAACAGATTCGTTTCCTGGAATCATATGCCGGGAAATTTCACACGAACTCGTGAATCCGGCGCGAATTTGAAGACACGAATGGTGAAACGGTTAATGCGATTGCGACCGCAGCAGGCTCAAACCGGGCACTTTCATCGGTTCGCCCCCGGCGCGCTCTGTGCTATAATACTCCGGCACCATCGTGTGAAGCATTCGCACGGCTGATTCAGAGACAAAGCACAATGATTTTGATTACAGGAGCGACTGGAACGGTGGGCAGCGAGGTCGTCAAAAGGTTGTCTGCCCAAGGCATACGGGTGCGCGCGGTCACGCGCCACCCGCAAAAGGCGGCCGCGAAATGGTTGCCGCACGTCGAATTTGTTAAAGGCGATTTCGACGACCGCACTTCGATCCGCCGGGCTTGCTCAGGCGTGGACCGGGCATTTCTGTTGAGCAACTCGACACACCACGCCGAACATCAACAAATCACTTTCGCGAATGTGGCGCGGAAATGCGGCGTCAGGCACATCGTGAAGTTGTCCCAGTTGCACGCGAACACGGATTCACCCGGGCGGTTCCTGCGATATCACGCCGCAGTCGAGGCGGCAATTCAGGCTTACGGTTTCACCTACACGTTTCTGCGGCCCAACCTTTTCATGCAGGGCGTGTTGAACTTCCGGCAAAGCATCGCGGACCAGAACGCGTTCTTTGCCGCCGCCGGCAGTGCGCACATCAGTGCTGTGGATGTTCGCGACGTGGCCGACGTTGCCGTAGCGGCACTGACCACCTCGTCGCATGACAATAAAACCTATTCCCTCACCGGTCCGGCGGCTCTGACGTTCACCCAGATGGCCCACCAACTGTCGAAGGCCGTCGGCCGCACCATCACTTTCACCGATGTGCCGCCCGATGCCATGCGCGCGGCCCTGGTTGACCTGGGCAGGTCAGCCTGGCAGGCGGACGGGCTGGTTGAAGAATTCGCGATGTACCGCCGCGGCGAGGCGGCCGGAATTGAACCGGGCGTGCCGGGAGCTCTGGGCCGGGCGCCCCGATCATTTGCGGAGTTCGCACGTGACTACGCGCCGCAATTCGTTTGAGATCAGGCCCGTGAAAGCCTGAAACAACTTCATCAACAGAAGCAAACAATGGGAACAAAGGGAGGTTCAACCGGTTCATCCGCAGCCCGCCTCGCCGAAATGGTATGGAGGCGGGATGTCGCCGATAAACGCAGATTTTCCGGTTTCTGGTTTCAGCTTTTGACAACTTGATTTTCGGCATCCAATGTTGTGGGTGCGTTGTTGGCGGTATCACACAAAGAAATGATGCGTTCGATGATTTCATCTCGCGCGATGCTCGCAACCTGCATGGCCTTTTTGTTCGTGGCAGTGGAAGGGAGATGTGCCTCGTCCCCGCCTGATGCGGCCCAAAAGGGTCGGACTTTTTTGGTGAACCTGGTTGATCCTGACCTGGGTCTGCTACCGGAGTATCACGGGGCGAAAGTCTATTGGCTTTTTCACGACAACTACCTTGCCGCAAAGGTGCTAGCGGTCGGCCACCCGAGAACAGCGCAGCGTATCATGGACGCGATCCACCGCGAAGGCATCTGGAAATCCGGCAAGATCGAACTGCTCTTCGGCGAAGTTGAAAAGCCATTGCCATTTCGTCTGCCTCAACTCGTGGACGTGCGGCAGGTCGGTGACAAAATCATCCGCACCGAAGCAGTGACGGACCGGGTTTTCGACGGTTGGGAGAAATATGCCGACCTCCAATTGCTGGCCTGCATCGCGACAGGCCGTCAGTCGACGGCCCGGCAACACTGGGACGCAGCCATGGGAATGTGGGACGGCAACGGGTTCCTCGACGCAGCCGCCCGGCACGACCATCGTTATTCAACCTACAAGCTTGGTCTGGCACTGCTGGCCGCTAATCATCTGTCGCCGCCAACCAAACTGCCCGCAGGCTTGCTGGATAAATTGTTGGCCCTCCAGGATGAGTCAGGCGGCTGGATAACCGACTACGATACGACGGGTCAAAAGATCGGTCTGGCAAATGTGGAAACGACATGCCTCGTTATTCTGGGGATTGAGTCATTAAACGGGCACAAACAACCTCCATCAAAATGACCATGCCACCAAACAGACCGGACAACTAACGCCCAACAGCCAACCTGTCATTTCCATCGGCTGAGGCGGCACGCAGGGTAAGCGTCGTTGCCGTCTGAGATCGTGCTTGCTACCCTCACGCCATGATCGCTTTGGCCGCTGTCCTCGGTCTTATGCTACAGCCCGAATTCGGCAGCCGTACGAACCAGCCGGTGGACGCGACGACGCTGCACAAGAAAGTCCTGTGCGGGTATCAAGGCTGGTTCCGCGCCGGTGGCGATGGCGGCACGGAGTGGGATCATTGGGATCGCCACTGGAGGAAACCGCCCGCGACCAACGCGCTCGACATGCTCACGTTTGATATGTGGCCGGATGTGAGCGAATACACCCATAAATATGCCGTGCCTGGATTCACTTTTCCGGACGGTTCGCAAGCGTATTTATACAGCGCGCTGGACCAGCAGACGGTGGACAAACATTTCGACTGGATGCAGCAATACGGCATTGACGGCGTAGTCGTACAGCGTTTCGTCACGCAGACGCCGCCGGACAAGGTTCAGACCTGGAAGAGCAACGTACTGCGGAACGTGCGAGCAGCGGCGAACCGCACTGGGCGGGTTTTCTGCCTTGAATATGACATGTCCGGCGCAAACAACCGCACGCTGTTCAGCCAGTTGACCAACGATTGGGTTTACCTGGTTGACGACCTCAAGCTCACACAAGACCCGCGTTACCTGCACCACAACAGCAAACCGGTGTTGATGATTTTCGGGTTTTATCCGGAACGATTCCCCGACACCGCGGTCCCCAAACAAATCATCGCATGGTTCAGGACGAACGTGACCTGCAGAGTGACGTTGATCGGGAGCGGCTGGTGGGCCTGGCGGTCCGCCGCCACGGGCGAGTGGGCGAACATTTACCGGAGCTTTGATGGCTACTGCCCGTGGAATACGGGGAATTGGGAGCCCGTGGTACATAATGGCGTGACCAACAAATACGCAGTGACCGCTTATTGGCGGGATGATCTGGCCGCCGCCACGAAAGCGGGGATGTTTTATCTGCCGCAACTGTATCCGGGCTTCAGTTGGGACAATTTGAAACGGCTCGCGCCGGGGCAATCCAACATTCCACGGCTCGGTGGAGATTTCTTGTGGAAACAATTTTACGATGCGGCCGGGGACGGTTTTGACATGGCCTACGTGGGCATGTTTGACGAAGTGGACGAAGCCACGGCCATTTTCAAGGTTACCAGTTCACCGCCCACACAAGGTCACTTCGTCACTTACGAAGGTCTGCCGCCAGACTGGTATCTGCGTCTGACCGCCGAGGGATCGAAAGTAATCCGGGGCGAACGGCCGCACCAACGGACAATCCCCATAACACCGTGAAATCGCGCCGGTATCTATGGCTGGCCGACTGCAGTTGCCGGCGGTCTGAACGCCGCAACCACATTGGCACGCATCATGAAAATCAGCAGCAAGACCGGATAAATAATTCCGAAGCAACCGCCCACCGTTCCACCAATGGCCCCACCGATCGCAGCCGCGGCTTCCGGCCCCTGCTTGCCGTGGGCCTGTTCAAGCATGGGTTGCATCAGGAAAACGTAATTGACCGTCGTGCCAACCAGGACCATAACAATCTCATAAATGCCATAGACAATCGAAAGCGTCCGCGCCCATGGTTTGAGCTTCAACAAGCCGATGCCCGCCGTCAGCAAGACCGCCCTCGCTAGAAACCCCAACACGAGGGACAAGTTCATCCATGCCGCGTAACCCGGATTGTTATGGATGAGTTGGAGCACGGGATTGTTGGTCGTGTCCCTGACCATCGCGAACATCAGAATTGTGACCAGCAGGCTGACGAAGCCGACTACAGCGAACCCGATATTGAGAATACCAAATACAGTCACCGATGTTGGCCGTTGCATAGTGTTATCCTTTCAGTTCGTGATTAGCCAGTCGCTTTATAAAGTCGTACTGGTAAGCGCCCAAAGGTAGTTCGGTGGTTTCCACGGATTAACTAATAAATCGCCGGTTGGCTGGTTACACCCACCGTCGAACTTTGTCCAGTGAAATATGGCGACGAGTATAATAGCACCGTCACCTGCGGTGTTGGAAGCGGCTCGACAGAGTTTCACCCCGCAGCGGCGCTTGGAATCCGCGTCATCCGCGAAATCCGCCGTAACAATCGCTGTCAGACATCTTTCGCTTCGCCTGAGTGGAGCAAATTGATACCGTTCGTCGAACATCATGAGCGCACGGTCTAACTGGTGCATCGCTGCGGCCTGTGTGTGCCTCGCCGCGGGGGTGACGCTTTCGCATCGCGTTGAACCCGGTGTCAGCGTCAAAGCCGTGACGCTCGCCCGAGACACTCCTGCGCTCCAATTTATTCCCTCCGGTTCCGGTCCGCACCCGGTCGCGTTGCTCGCTCACGGAATCACCGCCTCGAAGGAGACCCTGTTTCGCTTCGGCGAAGCGCTCGCGGCCGCTGGATTTGAATGCTATGCCGTTGACCTTCCCGGACACGGTCAATCAACGCAACCATTCTCATTCAACGAAACTGCGCCGACATTGGATAAAATCGTGCATTCGCTCGGCTCAGTGGACGTTTTTCTCGGCCATTCGATGGGCGCTTACGCGGGTGCCGGAAGCGTGCGCGACGGAAACCTGAATCCGCGACTTTTCATCGCTGTTGGGGCTTCGCCCAACCTCGGCGAGCATGGCCCGCCCCTGCTCCTCCTGACGGGCCGGTTCGATGAAGCCTTTCCGCCTGCCCGGCTCCAAGCGCGGACGGATGCGCGCCTCGTGCTCTCCCCGTGGTGCGATCACGCGTTCGAGCCGTACGACGCTTATATGGTAAATCCGGCTGTCGAAGCCGCATGCGCGGCGGTGAGCAAGCCGCCACCCGTTCCGCCAACACGGTGGCGTTGGCGACTGGCCGGCATGGCGCTCGGCATTTTGGGCGCGCTCGGTCTGGCATTTTGTGTACCCGCGTTTCCGCCGGGCTGGACGTGGGTGCGCGGATTGCTAATCCCGGCCATTTACATCATTGCCATCAGCCTCACTGCGGACACGTGGCTTGGCATAATACCGTTCTGGCGGCGCACACCACTCTACTTTGCATTCATGATCATCGGCTTCTTGCTGGTGTCTGGCGCGAGCAAACTGCGCATGCCGCGATGGAGTTTCCTTGCGCTTACTATTGTGGTCTGGCTCGGCGGTTTGGCGGCCGGCGCGCATGTTTTCGCATTCTTCATGTCGCTCTTCGCGCTGATTCTGTCGGTGGGTACGGCTCTCAGTGCGATAGCTGCGCGTCACGGGTCGCGGTGCGCCGGCGACATCGCCCTGGCCGTTTTCATGGGTTATGCCCTCGGGCAATGGATACCGATAATATACTGAACCAACCGAGAGTCGAGAGGCGAACGACGACTGGTCTTTACTGCGTTTCGACTCGGCATAGATTGAGTGTGGAAAAAACCTGTCGGAGCTGGAATCTTTGTAGTTACGCGCCACCTCACCCCACCCCGCTCCCCCAATTTCATTGGCCGCGAGGGAGAAAAGTTTGGAATCGTGTGACCCGAGTCACCCGCGGTCAGAAGAATTGTCGTCGTGTTTCAGGCGGTCAATTTTTTCCTCCAACTTCTCCAGCCGGGCCAGGATTTTATTTTCTTCGGCCACGATCGTTCGTTCTTTGGTGCCGATGAAGAAGGATACAGCCAGTCCGCTCATTCCGCCGAACAAGCCGACGCCGCAAAACATGACAATCATCGCCAGCAACCGGCCCTCGGTTGTCACCGGATATTTGTCAGCCGAGCCGACGGTGGTAATGGTAGCCACGCTCCACCACACCGCGTCGTTGGCATCTTTGATATTGGCCTGCGGGTCGGTTTGTTCGCAAATGAGAATTCCCAGCGACCCAAACGCGAGGAGCAGAATGGAAGTCAGGACCACCGAAGCCACGCCGGTCTGAAATTTATTTTTCAGCAGCAGGGCGGAGATTTTGTGCGTGGCCCGCAAGGCGCGGATCAGGCGGATGATGCGGAACAAACGCACCAACCGGCCCCAGCGCACCCAAGGCACGTACGGAATGCTGGAAATTACGTCAATCCAGCCCCATTTCAGAAACACCAGCTTCGATTTGGCTCGATAGAACCGGACGCAAACGTCGGCGATGAAGACGAGGCAGATGAGCGTGTCAATTTTCCGCAAGACGGCGGAAATCTCCGGCGGTAAGGCAAACACCGTGTCGGCCACGAGCATTCCCAGCACGAGGAACGACAGGATGAGTATGA
>Ga0335078_10012318_pt1 | contig 12683 bp, 10 predicted proteins | sample Lox_Sample_32_FD_206711 | JGI IMG/M metagenome (GOLD analysis project Ga0335078, IMG submission 206711) | Soil microbial communities from Loxahatchee National Wildlife Refuge, Florida, United States - Lox_Sample_3.2 | ecosystem: Environmental > Terrestrial > Soil > Wetlands | place: USA... | reverse complement strand
ATCCGCGTGGCGGTACCCCACTGTGCCACGCGGAGGAACGCTTCGCCGATGATGGCGCGGCTCATCTTGCTGGCCCCGCGCTCCCGTTCCACGAACGTGATCGGCACCTCCACGATGGTCAGTCCCGCCTGGGCCAGCCGCATGGTCAGGTCGATCTGGAAGCAGTATCCGGCTGATTCCACCGTGTCCAGGCTGATCGCCCGCAGCGCGGAGGTCCGGTAGGCACGGTAGCCGCCGGTCGCGTCGCGGATGCTGAGCCCCAGCATGACCCGGGTGTAGATGTTGGCGCCGCGGGACAGGATCTCCCGGGATTTTGGCCAGTTCAGCAGCTGGCCGCCCGGAATCCAGCGGGACCCGATCACCCCGTCGGCGGCACGCAGCGCGGCCAGCAGCTGCGGGAGCTGCTCTGGCTGATGCGAGCCGTCCGCGTCCATCTCGACGACGGCGTCGTAGCCGCGTTCCATGGCCCAGCGGAATCCGGCGATGTAGGCGGGGCCCAGGCCCGCCTTTACGGTCCGGTGCAGCACCTGGATGCGCGTGTCGGTCTCGGCGAGCTTGTCGGCCAGATCACCGGTCCCGTCAGGACTGTTGTCGTCGACCACCAGCAGATCGGCGTCCGGGACCGAGGCGCGCAGGCGGCCGGCGATGGCCTCCAGATTCTGCCGTTCTTCATAGGTCGGCATGATGACGGCGACGCGCTCGATCGGTGAGGTGGGCTCTGCCACGCTTGGTGCCTCCGCCTGGGGTGATGTCGCTAGCTCAGCCGACAAGGATATCGGCCTGATGCCGTGCATTATCCGAGGGCGAGCTGAGCGTTGCCCATGGATGGGCCGTACGCAGCCACGGCGCCACGCAGGGGTTACCCACAGTATGCGGGCCGGTGCGCGCGAGATCAAAGGAAAGGGACCCGGGCGGCGCCTTCGGACCGAAAGCCATCTCGACGGCTACGAGATACGGTTTCGTTGTCTACTGGGCGCCCGGGTCCCCTCACAAGCCCAACCCCCCGTCCAGCCGGATTTCGCGTAGCAGCCCCAACTGGCCCTGCCGGGCACGCTGGGATCGCTGGCTGCGACCCCGGCCAGGCGTGGCCCAGATCACCATGGGCCAGCTACCCCCGCTGGCCAGCCCGGTGCTGGACTGTCGACCAGCAACTTACCGTGCATCCAGGCGATGTCAACCCCGGAAAAAGTTACTCTATGTATACACAACCGGGGGCTAAGCGGCGGCAAATCGGGACAGCACCGGGATCTTTCGTTACTCAGCGAAGTCAGAGAGCGGCCGGCATTCCCCGCTGGGCAGCGGTACCGGATCCGCCCCGGGCACGGGCCCGGGGCGGGCACGGCTCAGGCCAGGTGCTGGGCCCGGGTCAGGCCGGGGACGGCGGCCCCGGGATGACGACCGTGCCGGTGGCGGTGGCCACCACCAGCGGCTCGGGCAGCACTGCGGCCGCTGACGGCCCCCCGGCCGGGTCGGCCCGGCAGATCACGCTGGCCTCGAACGTCAGCTCCCGGCTGCGCCGCCCCACGGCGGTCACCGCCGCCGTCGCCTCGATGATGTCCCCGGCCTGGACCGGCGCCCGGAACTGCACGTCGGAGTAGGCGGCGAACAGCCCCTCGTCGCCGTCCATCCGGATGCACACCTCGGTGGCCACGTCACCGAACAGGCCGAGCGCGTACGCGCCGTCCACCAGGTTCCCGCCGTAGTGCGCATCCCCATACCGGACGTACCGGCGGTGCGTCACCGAAAGCCCCAGCCGCGGATCCGGGCTAGACACCGGCCGCCTCCGGGTCTGGCCCCGCGGCCGGGTCCAGCGTCGAGGCCAGGTAGCTGGCCACCTCCCGCGGCGTCGTGCCGCGGCCGAAGATCGCGTCCACCTGCAGCTCATCCCGGGCGGCCGGGTCGAACCGCGGGCCGCCGACCACGAGCGTGGGCCGGCCGGCGCCCGGATAGGCGGCCCGGAAGGCGGCCGACATCTCGCGCGCGTTCGACAGGTGCGCGTCCCGCTGCGTCACCACCTGGCTGACCAGGACGGCGTCGGCCCGCTCGGCGCGCGCCCGCGCCACCAGGTCCGGCACCCCCACCTGCGCTCCCATGTTCACCACACGTATCTCCCGGTAGTACTCCAGCCCCTTTTCACCCGCGTGCCCCTTAACGTTCAGGATCGCATCGATGCCGACGGTATGCGCGTCGGTCCCGATGCACGCACCCACCACCACGAGCTTGCGGCCCAGCGCGGAACGGATGCGCAGGCTGACCTCCTGCGCGCTCAGCAGCGGGAACTCCCGTTCGGTGACCGTCACCGCGGACAGGTCGACCAGGTGCGACACCCGGCCGTAGACGATGAAGAACGTGAAGTCCGGGGCGATCCCCTTGGCGTGCACCACCATCGCCGGGTCCAGGCCCATCGCGCCCGCCAGCTGGAGCGCGGCGCCCTCGGCCCGGGCCCGCTCGGTGTCGCTGCCGAACGGCACCGGCAGCGTGAACGACGCCTGAACGCGCCCGTCCCCGGTGGTGTCCCCGTAAGGGCGGATGACGGTGCTGGCCCGGGGGGGCGGCCCCCCGGCGCGGGGCGCCTCGCCATCCGGCACTGTCATGTTCATCACCGCTCCACCGGTTCGCGGAGCGGGCTGGGCTCGCTCTCGGGCGCGTCGTGCTCGGGGTGGCCGAGGACGACGGCGGCGGGGTTCCAGTAGCCGGGCGCCTTCACCACCACGCCGTCCAGGCCGCGGCCGCCGTCCGGCGGCCGCCTGGTGACGCCGAACGTGCCGTCGGCGATCGCGCGCAGCAGGCCCTCGCCGCCGATCCGCCGCAGCAGGCCGGTGGCCTCCGCCAGCACCTCGCGGGCCCGCGCGGCGACGAACCCGCCCGGCTCGGGGCGGAAGCTGTCGCCCAGCCGCCCGGCGGCCGCGCGCACGTAGCGGACGTTTTCCAGCGCCAGGTCCCGGTCCGACAGGAACGGGGTGTGGATGCCCTCGGTCATCATGCCGATCAGCAGGATCGACTGATCCGTCATCAGCCCGCACAGGTTGAAGAACGCGTCCAGGAGGTAACCGGCGAAGATGTTGCCGGTCATGTGCTTGGTCGGCGGCATGTACTTCAGCGGCGCGTCCGGGAACAGCTCCCGCACCAGCTGGGCGTGCGCCAGCTCGAGCAGAAACGAGTCCGGCACCGCCGGGTTGATCTCGAACGCGTGCCCGAGCCCGAGCTGGCCGTCGGCCAGCCCCGCCTCCTTGCCGAAGTACTCGTTCAGGAGCTGGCTGACGATCACCGTGTGCGCCGCGTCCACGGCGTCCGCGGTGGTCAGGTAGTTGTCCTCGCCGGTGTTGATCACGATCCCGGCGCGCGCGTGCACCTGGCGGGAGAACCGCTGGTCGATGAACGTCCGGCGCGGGTTGATGTCACGGAAGATGATCCCGTACATGCAGTCGTTGAGCATCATGTCCAGCCGCTCCAGCCCCGCCAGGGCGGCGATCTCGGGCATGCACAGCCCGGACGCGTAGTTGGTCAGCCGCACGTACCGGCCCAGCTCCCGGGACGTCTCGTCCAGCGCCGCGCGCATCAGCCGGAAGTTCTGCTGGGTGGCGTAGGTGCCGGCGTAGCCTTCCCGGGTCGCGCCCTCGGGCACGTAGTCCAGCAGCGACTGGCCGGTGGAGCGGATGACCGCGATGATGTCCGCGCCCTCCCGCGCGGCGGCCTGCGCCTGCGGGATGTCCTCGTAGATGTCCCCGGTCGCCACGATAAGGTAGATCCAAGGCTTGGGCGGATCGGCGGTCACGGCGATCATGCGGGACCGCTCCGCCCGCTGCGCGTCGATGGTGGCGAAGCCGCGGGCCACCGCGCGGGCGGCGGCGCCGCGGGCGCGCCGCGCGTCGTCGCCGTCCGGCAGCCGGAACGTCACCGTCCGCGCGGCGGCGGCCTCGGCGAGGTGCCGCAGGCTGGTGTGGCCGGTGGTGTGCAGGGCGTGCCAGGCGGGCAGGGCGACGCCGTGCTCCAGCCCGACGCTGCCGGCGATCGCGTCGGCGAGCCGGTTCACCCACGGCATGCCGTCGCCGTCGGCCCCGTCCAGCCCGGCCAGCCGCAGCACGGCCCGCTCGACGGACACCGTGGTGTGCGTCCTGGCCATCTCGGTGATCGGCTCCCCCGCGCGCCGCGCCAGCTCACGCGCCTCGCGCACGATGGCGGGGTCCAGTCCCAGCTTCGACGTCATCACGCCTCCCTTCCCCTCCCTTTCCCCGCCCCGGCGCTAGCCCCGCGGGATCGGGGCTCGTTTTCCGCAGATACTGCGGAAAAATCGTCACGATCATGGCAAACGCGCCGCTCGAACAGGGCGCGGAGCGCGGTGTTGCGGCGGATGAGGTCCAGCGCGAGCTCGGCGTGCCCGGGGACGTAGCCGTTGCCGATGAGCATGGTGACGTCGGCAGCCATCCCCTCCGCGCCGAGCGCGGCGGCGCTGAAGGATGTGGCCATCGAGAAGAACACGATGGTCCCGCCCGGCGCGGTGGCCAGGATCGCGCCGCCCTCGCAGCCGGGCACGTCCACGCACACCATGGTCACGTCCGCGGGTCCGCCCGCCGCGCGGACCCCCTCGGCCAGCGCCACCGGGTCCCGCGCGTCGGCGAGCACGACCGCGTCGGCCAGGCCCGCCTCGCGCAGCAGCGCCGCCTCGCCCTCGGCGGGCACCACGCCGATGACCGCGGCCGCGCCCGCGGCCCGCGCGGCAGCGGCCGACAGCGAGCCGCTCTTGCCCGCCGCGCCGAGGATGGCGACCACCGGGCCCGGCCGCCCGGCCGCCCGGGTCCGGCCCGCCCCGGGCGCCTCGCCCGCCCCGGGTACCCCGGGTGCCTCCGGCGGGAGGGCGGCCCCGGGACCACGGCGCGTGCGGTGCGCGCCGACCACGCGCTCGGTGAGCGCGGGGGCGCCGCACACGTCGAAGACGGCCAGGGCGAGCTCGGCGGGCAGGTCGCCCGGCAGCGGGACCGCGATCGACCGCGCGAACAGGATCGCGTGCCCCGCGCACGGGATCTGCTCGGACTGGCCGTCCCAGCGCGTGAGCCCGTCGGTGATCACGAGCGGGGTGAGGCTGAGCGAGACCAGCGTGGCGATGCGCATCCCGGCGCGCAGGCCGAGCGGGGAGGCCGGCCCCGCCTCCGCCACCACGCCGGTGAGCATGCCGCCGGAACCGGTCACCGGATTGTGCATCTTGCCGCGCTGGCCGGCGATGCCGAGCACGGCCGCGCGCATCGCCCCGGCGGTACCGCCGCTGGACTCGCGGAGCTGGCGGAACGAGGCGGCGTCGAGGTTGAGCCGCTCGACCTCGACCCGGACCTCATCGGGCCGGATCCGCGGGTCCGGGTCGAGCCGCCAGGCCGCCTGCGGCAGCACGGCGGCGCCGTCTGGCGCGGCACCGGGCTCCGGCTCACGGACGCGGTGCAGCCCGAGCGGCGAACTGATCATGCCTGCCATCCTTCCCCAGCGGTGCGGTTTCCCGCGGCACGCCGGTATGCGGCGCGCGCGTAACAAGAAATTTTCCCGCTAGATACTACTTTGACAAAATGTTCTTTACTAGACTGCGGCTATCAGGCCAGATTATTATCCCCTGATGGGTGACCGGGAGGCCCTCGTGATCGACCAGCCGTACCTGTACCGGCGCCGGGAGCTGATCGAGCCGGACTGGCACCGCTTCCCCGGCTGGGCGGACGTGACCACCGAGGAGTGGGAGTCCGCGCAATGGCAGCGCGCGCACTGCGTGAAAAACGCACGGCAGCTCCGTCAGGTGACCGGCGGCGGCCTCAGCGAGACGTTCTCCGCCGACCTGGAGCAGGACCGGCGGTCCCGGGCCACGATGTCGATGCTGGTGCCGCCGCAGATGCTCAACACCATGGCGCCCGCCGCCGATCCCGCCGCGCCCGGTTTCACCGAGGCGTTCTACGCCGACCCGGTGCGCCGGTACATGATCCCGGTGCTCAGCGACCGCCGCGCGGACTGGCCGTCGCATCCGTACGCGCAGCGCGACTCGCTGCACGAGGCGGAGATGTGGGCGGTGGAGGGCCTGACCCACCGCTACCCGACCAAGGTGCTCGCCGAGGTGCTGCCCACCTGCCCGCAGTACTGCGGGCACTGCACGCGGATGGACCTGGTCGGCAACCCGACCCCGACCGTCGGCAAGCACAGGTTCGAGCTGCCGCGCGCCGACCGGCTCGGGGCCATGATCGCCTACCTGCGCCGCACCCCCGGCGTCCGGGACGTCGTCGTCTCCGGCGGCGACGTGGCCAACCTGCCCTGGCCGCGGCTGGAGGAGTTCGTCGCGGCGCTGCTGGACATCGAGAACATCCGCGACATCCGGCTGGCCAGCAAGGCGCTGATGGGCCTGCCGCAGCACTGGCTGAGCGAGGAGGTGCGGGCCGGGATGGCCCGGCTGGCCGCGACCGCCGCCGGCCGCGGCGTGAGCCTGGCCATCCATACGCACGTCAACGCGGCCCAGTCGGTCACCCCGCTGGTGGCCCGCGCGGCCCGCGCGATGCTGGACACCGGCATCCGGGACGTCCGCAACCAGGGCGTGCTGCTGCGCGGGGTCAACGACAGCGCCGCGGCGCTGCTCGACCTGAGCTTCGCGCTGCTCGACGAGGCGAAGATCATGCCCTACTACTTCTACATGTGCGACATGATCCCCGGCAGCGAGCACTGGCGGCTGAGCATCCGCGAGGGCCAGGACCTGCAGCACCAGATCATGGGCTACCTGCCCGGGTTCGCCACGCCGCGGGTGGTGTGCGACGTGCCCTACGTCGGCAAGCGCTGGGTGCACCAGGTCGCGCGGTACGACACCGATCTCGGCATCTCGTACTGGACGAAGAACTACCGCACCGCGGTGGAGGCCGGCGACCCGCTGGCCATCGGCCGCGAATACCCCTACCACGATCCGATCTACCTGCTGCCCGAGCACGGCCAGGCCTGGTGGCGGGCCCGCGCCCGGCAGGCCGCGGCGGCGCCCGCCGGGCAGCCCGCCGCGGCTACGGCCTAGCCAGACCGCTGATTCGTTACCCGGAGTGGGCCACGGGTGCCGTGCCGGGTTAATGGGCCCGGGTTCCGCAGCTGAGCTTTGGACAAGGAACAAGATCCGGGCAAAATACCAGTTCAGGACGACACCGCCTAGTGGAAGCCTCCGGTTCGCCTAGATACACGATCCGGACATAAAGGACCCCTTGAGCTGCCGTGGTACGCGCAGGTCGCGTTCGCGGCGGAGGCGTGCACTGGGTGCAGCGCATCCACGCGGTGCTGTTCCACCAGGGCGCCCCGGCCTTCCACGATCTTGGCCGGGGCAGAACCTGCGCCCGCCGAAGGCGCGGACCTGGGCGCCCCGCGGGCGGACCCCGGTGGTCCGCGTGCCCGGCAAGGGGCTCCGGGCGGGTGTCAGTGGCGGGCCCGGCGTGCCTGCAGCCCGGCGCGCGGGGCCACCTGTATTACCGGGTCCGGATCCGCCGCGGGCGCAAGGGCGAGCGCCGCTCGATGCCCGAAGCTGACTACGCCGGGCTGATCACCGCCGCGCACCAGCAACTGCAGGCCCCGGTCATCTTCATCTGGGACCGGCTGAACACCCACATCAGCGCCGTGATGAGGGCATTCATCAGCTCTCACCCAGGCCGGCTGACTGAGGCGCGGCTCTCCACGTCGGTGAGCCCAGGAGTCCGGCAGAGGCGGCGATGCCCCGCACGGCAGGTGAGCGGGCGGTGCAGCGTTGTGCCTCACGCCGCCGGCGCGCCGGACGCAAGGGCGCCGGGGACCACGGGCCCTAGGCGGTCAGGGTTCCCTCGCTGCCGTCGGCGGGCAGGTTGAGCGGCAGCGATGGCGATCCGCATCTGCGAGAAGCCATCACGGGCCAGCGTTATGTAGCCGCGGTGGCGGACCAGGGCAAGCATCCGGGTGTTGCCGGCCATGATGTCGGCTTGCAGCAGGCCGTCTGCGAGTCCGAGGGTCCGGGGCAGCACGGTGGCTGCTCCGTATCCCTTGTCTTGCTGCAAGCATCGGCGCGGACCGCCCTGGCGTCGCCCGCAGAACTACTCACCGCCAGTGCTCACCTTCCTCAGGCTTCCTTTCGAGACCAGCGCCGTACGGATGCGCTACACCGACGTCCGCGTCCTTGCATGCTCGCCGGGTCCGGCGCGATCGATGTCGCCGTCTGCTGCGGCACAGCCTGGGCGGCTTCGCCGAGGGATGATTGCGGGAGGGATGCGGGCTCGGCTGGGGAGCTTGATTGGCCGTCACTGAAAGCTCAGTGGGAGAAGCGGACGTGGGGGATGACCCGGTCCAGCCACGCCGGGCGATACCAGGCGTGGTCGCCGCCGAGACGCAGGATGACGGGGAGCAGCACCAGGCGCACGGCGAGCGCATCGAGCGCGACCGCGATCGCGAGGATGACGCCCATTTCCTTGGGAGCGAGCGGCCCGGACAGGGCGAAGGTCAAGAACACCGCGATCATCACCGCCGCGGCCGAGAGCACGACGCGGCCGGAGGTGCCGACGGAGCCGGTCATGGCGTCCTCGGGGTCGGCGCGGGTCTGGTAGCGTTCCCTGGCCGCAGCACGGCGGGCAGGAGGGTCAAGGTGGCGGCGAGCACCGCGACGACGGAGAGCATGATTCCCAGCGCCATGGACCGCCGGGCTGTGGCGCCACGACGGTGGAGACCCGCCGGTCGGCTCGCAGCATCGCCGTCACGTTGCCGAGGACCCTCCTGGCGGCGGGGTCAGTAGCGAGGGGGGCGTCGTGGTGGTCGACGACGGCGACCTGGAGGGCACTGGAACCCAGGCCGGCGAAGTCGCGCTGGATGAGGTTGCGGGCCGCGACCGACTGGCTGGTGGAGTCCTGCCAGCCAGCCCTCGCCAGCGAAGACAAGACACTAGGCGCGAACGCCCCGAAGATGGCCAGCACAGCGGCCCAGGCGAGAAGCACGGCACGCAGGTGGGTGGCGGTCCACGCCCCAAGGCCAGCCATGACGCCCGGGCGCGCCGGCCCGGGAACCTCCGCGGTTAGCCGCTGGCCGGTGTGGACAGTGATCATGATCGGGTCGCCTCCGGGCGGGGGATGGTGGGTGTCGGAGTGGAAGACTTCGGGCCGTACGGACCTGATCCGTCGAGCTCGTCTGGTTACCGGGCGGCCGCGCGGGATGTGCGCCGCCCCGAGCCTGTTCCTGGCTGTGGCCGGGCCACGACGGGCTCACCCGGGCGGTACAGGCCCCCAGACGGGTCGCTGCGGGATCGCTGCACGCCCGGCCGGCGGCCGCCGCAGCCAGCGTCGGATGCGGGTGGCCCCGGGAAGGCCGTCTCGGGAGTGAGCGGTGTCATGTGGACTCAGTGGCCCGGGCGCGTGCGTGCACGCTGACCGTGTAGCCGGCGCTGCGGTTGATGACCCGGTGCAGCTGGCCGGCCCCGTGCACCCGTGTCCGGCCCGGCAGCAGCGGCGTCGTGGCGACACCGCCGTCGCCGATGGCCTGCTCGATGACCTCCCCCGCGACCACGGTCACCACCGCGCACCCGCAGTCGCCGTCATCCGTCCAGCCACCGTGCGCCGACGGCGGGATGATCATGAGCCACGCCTCGGCCGGGCCATCCATCGGGATGCTGACGCGCACGGGCCGTTCCGGGTCGAACCGCACCAGCCCCCACCACCGCCCGGGGGCGGCCATGATGAGCCGCAGCTGGCGGGCCAGCTCACCGACCGTCGGGGGCGCTCCGGACGCCGCCCCGGCGGCGGCGGCCGCGCCGGGCGCGGCCACGTCGTGGGAGCGGGCCGGCCCGGGCCCGATGAGCTGGGCGATTTCCGGGGCGACGGAAACGTCGAGATTCACGACATCCAGTCCTTCACGTGGTGTCCAGGGGATACCCCGGCCAGCGCCGGGGTGCCGGGGCGTAGGCACACGGCGCCGGCGTATGCCAGGACCGGCCGATCGGGGAACGCCGGCGGCCTCGGCGTCGTCGCGCGCGGGCAGGCGCCGATCCGGCCGGCGGAAACCAGGGGTCAGATGATCTTCCCGTGGGCCGGTGCTGGTACCGGGCGCAGGCACTCGGAGGGGAGGTGGAACCAGCGCAGCGCCTCGAATTCAGGCGGCAGCCCGGCCGCTGCGTGATCGCGGATGTCCGCGTCATCGGGGAGGTCTGCCCGGGACATCAGCAGGTTCCTGGCGTGCAGGAGGTGCGAGTCGAGCACGTCCTCGCCGGCCCGCAGCCGCCGGTGCGGGTGAATGGCCCGCCCGGCGGGCCCGAAGCGCACATCGGTGAGGCGGAGCGGTGGTTCGGCGGGGCCGGCGTGGTGCCGCCACCGGCCGGTGCGCGGATCGAAGTGGTAATCGGCGAGCAGCCGGTGCCCGTAGCTGGCGATGAGGTCGACGGCGTCGATGATGTAGTCACAGACGCGGTCGGAGATGAAGTAGTTGAAGTTGACCCGGGTCCAGCCGGGTTTGATGCCCTCCCAGCCGTCTGTGAGCTGGTCGCGCAGCGCCAGCGATTGGGCGGTGCCGATGTCGAGCAGCCGGTGGCCGTAGGGGCCCGCACACGAGCAGCCGCCGCGGGCCTGGATGCCGAACAGGTCGTTGAGCACCGCGACCACGAAGTTGTGATGCAGGAACAGGCCGCGATGGCGGAGCCGGAAGGAGACGATGGACAGGCGGCGGGCAGCGGGGCTGCCGAGCAGGTCGATGGCGGGGTTGGCGTCCCAGCGGCCGCGTGCGCGCCGCCAGAACCGTTCCTCGCGCGCCTGGATCAGGTCGGTGCCGACGGCCTGTTTCAGCGCGAACACCAGGCCGGCGCGGATGGATTCGACGATCGCGGGGGTGCCGCCTTCTTCGCGTGCCACCGGGTCGTCCACGTAATCGTGGCCGTCCGGGCCGACGAAGGCCACGGTGCCGCCCCCCGGCTCGGCCGGCACCCGGCTGGTGACGAGGTCCCGGCGCACGATCAGGACGCCGGGCGTCTGCGGCCCGCCGACGAACTTGTGCGGGGAAAGGAACACCGCGTCCTTGTGGTCGCCGCGGCCTGGCTGCGTCCCGGTCATCCGGATCGGCACATGCGGCGCCGCGGTCGCGTAGTCCCACACCGACAGCGCGCCATGACGATGCAGCAGCTCCGCGATCCGGCTGGTGTCACTCAGGATGCCGGTCACGTTGGAGGCGGCGGAAAAACTTCCGATCAGCAGCGGCCGGCCGGCGAAATCGAGGAGCTTGCGCTCAAGATCGGCGAGGTCGATCTGGCCATCGGCGTCCTCGCCGATGGCCACCACGTCCGCGAACGACTCCCGCCAGGGCAGCTCGTTGGAATGGTGCTCATACGGGCCGACGAACACGGCCGGGCGCCGCTGCGGCGGGATGTGCGAGGCCAGCCCGGCCGGGTCCCTCAGCCCAAGAATTGCGGTCAGCTTGTTCACCGCCGCCGTGGTGCCCGACCCGCAGAAGATGACCAGGTGGTCGCCGGTGCCGCCGACCGCGTCGCTGATCAGCTGCCGGGCGTCCGCGCGCAGCCTCGTGGTCTGCAGTCCGGTACCCGAACTTTCGGTGTGCGTGTTGGCGTAGCGGGGAAGTACCTGCTCGCGGATGAAGTCCTCGATGAACCCCAGCGACCGCCCCGACGCGGTGTAGTCGGCGTAGACCAGCCGCCGCGGGCCATAAGGACCGGTCAATATCTCATCGTCGCCGATGACGCCCCGCCCGATCCGCTCGACCAGCGGCGAGGTCGGCGCAGCGCCGGCTGCCGCCGCCAGGTGTCTGGGCGCTGTTTTCACCAAGTGGGGCATATCAGCCTCCCTGATCGGCTCTTGATCTTGGGACCCGGGCCCCGGCCGCTGTCCCGGCCGCACTGTGAGGTTGTCACCGCGCGGATGAGGCGATCGTTTCTTAAGGCCATTCGCAGAATGGCTCTTTTGCTTACTGTCGCGTCCATGATTTCCCCTTACGATCACCCGGATTGCCTGCACACCCGGCGGCGCGGCGCAGTAACCGCCACGGCACGTGCTTCCCGGAAACGGAGCAAGCAGCCCGCCCGATGATACACCCCGCAGGCCTGACAACTGCCCGAAGAAAGGCCCATGGCGATATCGGATAGTCACATCCTTGCTGGCCGGGCTGCGGATTGGAAGGAATAATCTGTAAACAAGCCGCAGGTTGCAAGGAATAATCCGGAAACAAATCGTATTCGCTGAGGCCTGGGCAGAACTTGACTGCAGCCGCGCAAGCGAATCGCTGACCAGCCACGACACCACAGTTGATCATGGCTGGTCAGACTTTGCGTAAGCCTCGCTGTGGCTCAAGCGCCTTAAGCGCGGTGGGACCACGACCAGGATTGCAGAGTTAACCGATCCGGCAGGGACGGGAGCGTCACCGGATGCATGGTTGCGGCGGCGGTGCCGTCGCGGGGCACGTCCGGGGCCAGTCCGCCGGCACAGATCACCGTGCCGGGCGGGTGGGTCTTTGCCAGGAGCGCTGGGAGTCGCTGGCGCACCGGGGATGGCAGGAGGCGGGGATGGCCTCGCTTAGCTTAGAGAACGTCAGGTGGCCTGGGGTGGCATTGGGCCGCTGGCGGCCGGCTGCCACGCGGGCTGTGCCGCGATGCCGGTGTTCCATGCGGCTATCTGGGTGCGGGTGTGCAGGCAGAGTTTGGTCAAGATCCCTCTACGCGGAGAAACCGGAAAATCCCAAGCCCGCCG
>Ga0335078_10012317_pt1 | contig 12683 bp, 9 predicted proteins | sample Lox_Sample_32_FD_206711 | JGI IMG/M metagenome (GOLD analysis project Ga0335078, IMG submission 206711) | Soil microbial communities from Loxahatchee National Wildlife Refuge, Florida, United States - Lox_Sample_3.2 | ecosystem: Environmental > Terrestrial > Soil > Wetlands | place: USA: Florida... | reverse complement strand
CACCAAGAGCCTCTATTGCAACATGCTCTGGAACTTCTATCACGAGATTCGCCCCGGCGACTTGTTAATTGCCAGACGCGGGCGGAAGGTCCTCGCTGGCGTCGGCATGGTCACTTCGGCGGCTGGCTACTCTCCGGGGAAGATTCCGCTGGTGAATCATGTCGGGATTCTAAACGTTGCATGGCAAGACGCACCCCGCAACAAGGACTTCTCCGACGTCGTGTTCCCGATGCATACCCTCACGGAGATCAAGGAGGATGCGTACCAACGGCTCGTGGGAGGTGCTGCCACAGACGTTACGCAGTCAGCACTTGCTGCGTCCTCATCTCCGCCCGCGACAGAAGCGAACCAAACTGAGTTCGTACTCGAGAAATACCTCGAAGAATTCATCGTCAGTAACTTTGACAGGATCTTCAAGGAGGAACTGAGCATCTATCATGACGATGAAGGGAACGATGGTCAGCAATACGACACGGATGTCGGGCCAATCGACATACTGGCCTTCGATACCCGCTCCAAATCTTTTGTCGTAATCGAGTTGAAAAAAGGTCGTCCGTCTGACCAGGTCATTGGGCAAGTCCTGCGCTACATGGGCTGGGTCAAGAAGAACCTTTGCCTTTCAGGTCAGAGTGTGAAGGCCTTGTCATCTGTCACGATCCGGATCCGAAACTGACGTATGCGCTCGAGGTCGCCGGCAACGTCAATGTTCGTTATTACAATGTATCCTTCACTCTAAGCGAGCACCCCTCCACGACAGGCGGGTGACTTCCTCTAGCGCACACGCAACGTCGGAACCAACAACATGTGCACCAGCGTTGATGGCAGTAACGATTACCCACCGCCGGTCCGCCGCAGCCATGCCTGTTTCGCTAGATCCGTGAGGAAGTCAGCCTTGCGTCTGACTTCGTCGCCTGTCAACTGGATGATGTACTGTCCCCAGCGCTTGTTATAGTCAAGCAGCGTGAGGCCTTGTGCTTCGACTTGACTGACAATCGCCTCCGACTCCGGCAGTTTTACCTCCAGGCGCAACAGATTCTTACGTGGGCGCAGCGCTACAAAGTTGAATGCTTCGCCGTTCTTCTCCAGCCCGATGTAGAACTTGTTGTACTTAAGCTTCAACGTTGGATCAAACCGGTGAAGCAGGCCCAGCACTTCGTCCGCCAACTCGATGGTCCCCTTTGTCGCGCGGTGCTCCCAGTAGGTGCGATCGGTCGGAACTGCAGCCGCGTCCTCATCCTCATCAACCAAGCCGCGGGAAAGCTCGTCCACAACAGTCGTAAATACGAGCGTTACGCTCTCGCCAATCTTCAACGCCTGCATCTGGATCGCGATTAGCGGGATCGCACCGTTGAACAGGGAGAGCACGTTCAGGAAGCGACTGGTGATGTCCTCCGCTACTATTACGGCGCAGTGGTCATACTGAGGATATCGTTTCCGCTCTATGTCCCAATACTCGATCGTTCGAATGATGTGTGCCTCATCAGTCGCTCCCAGCTGCACTTCAACTTCGTAGCGTCGCTGCGTGTCTGGGTCTTGAAAGAGTAAGTCGAGCCGGCCTGCCCTCGGTTGCGCCCGCTCCCGATCGCGCAGCACCAGGTCCCCTAAGCCGAGAAGGGATGCGTCCTCCGCTAGGCGGTCCTGAACCCACTTCTCGCTCAGTGTTGAGTCGCTCTTGAGCCAGATTCGCTCGGGCTTTATGTAATTCTTGTTGCTCATTGCAGACGGCCCCGGGACGCTCAAACCGGAAACGCTACAGTCTATTCCTCGTCTAGCTACCGGTGAAGATTATTCCCGAGTGCCTGAAAGGCCACGGGAGAAACGCGATAGTGTCGAGACTGGGCTGTTAAACGGCACCGGCGCCGTACGCCTGTGCGTGGCAGAGCGTGTTCACGAGTGCCATCTGCTCGATCTTGTTGCACGACGCGTCCAGCAACTGGGGGCTCGCGACTATGATCGCCAGGGACTTCGCCCTTGAAATTGCGACGTTGAGTCGATTGCGACTATAGAGGAACTCCATACCTCGCGGCACGTCCTCTGCCGACGAGGCGGTCATGGAGACGATGACCACCGCCGCTTCCTGACCCTGGAACTTGTCGACCGTGCCGACTCGCGCACCGGCAGGCAGGATGGACTGGAGGTGATTGACTTGGATGTTGTAGGGACTTACGACCAGGATGTCGTCGAGGGCAAGGGGCCGCTCGCCCTTCTCAGGATCGACCCAGCGCTGCTTGAGTAGGCTCGCGAAGATCTCGCGCACGCGCCGGCCTTCTTCTTCGCTTTTCTGACGGCAATCCTCATGCGGCACGGCAACGAACGCTAGGCCGGAAGCCTTGAGGGCCGGATCGGCGTCGGCGGACAGAGCCAGGCGCTGCAGCTCGGTGCCGCGGAAGGAGTGCAGCCGACCGTCATAAACGGCGTCTGAGATGAACCTGCAGACGTCGGGGTGCATGCGCCGGGTCTCCGAAAGAAATACACCGCGTTCCGGGGGAACCGTCGCGTAGCCTTCGAGCAGATACTCGAGCGCCGAGAGGCCCGACCGACCCGGGTGTGTTCCCTGAATCGGCTGGGTGAGCTGCATCTGGTCGCCCACCAGGACCAGGTTCTGCGCGGCGAGTCCCATGGCGACCAGATTCCCGAGCGACACCAGGCCCGCCTCGTCTACGAAAAGCACGTCGAGGGATTGATCGAGATGCGGATCGGCAAACAGCCAGGCCGTCCCGGCGACGAGCTGATGACGGGACGTAACTTCGTCATTGTCGAAGACGTCGTCGATCATCGGGAGATTGCAGCGCTGTTCGTCCTCACTGCATTTCTTGACCCCTCGGAACGTCACGTGTGCAGCCTGCGCGTGCTCGCCGACCTCCTCGAGCAGCCGATTGATTGCTTTGTGTGAGTGCGATGCCACGCCGACCCGCCGTCCTCGGCGTAACAGCTCCACGATGGCGGCGGCCGAGAGGTGCGTTTTTCCTGCGCCGGGAGGTCCTTGCACCAGGAGGCAACTCTGTTCGAGGTTCGCAATCGCCTCGATCGCGCCGCTGACCGCCTCATCCCCCGCTCCGAGGACAGGCGCGCCGAACACTCGACCCCGGATCCGGGGCAACTCGCCCTTGAGCACGGAGGTGACCGCCGCGTAGCGGTTCTCGCCCACGATCACGGCTGTGGCGTATCGGAGGACGGCCTCCCGCAGCACCTTGTCGTCGAAGGGAGCCTCTGGGATTAGGGACAGCAGGTCATCGAGTGCCGGACCTTTGGGTCCGAGTTTGAGCTGCAGCCGCCGCGCCTGCTCGTCGAGGAAGAAGATCTCGCCGGCAGGTTCGCGCGTTCCGGCACGTCGAGGGCGGCTGCCCTTCTTCATCTTGAAGTCCTGGGGCGGAAACAAGAATGTATGGACCGTCGAGCGTTTCTCAGCAAAGGGGGCAACCGATGTGTCGCGCCTGAGGCCTCCGATGCACTCGGCATCATCGATCAGTTCTTCTTCGCTCATATCCATGCACTGGAACTGGCGCCACCACGCGGGCTTGGCTTCCCGGCGGTGAAACTCGAGGAGCTGGCTCACGAGTTCGCGCGAGTTCTTTTCGGCTGCGGGCCCGCGCATCAGTTGTGCCGCCGTGTCGGCGAGTCTCGTATCGGTCGCCTGGCGATCGGCAGCGCGTCGCACTTCTTCTGCATCTGCAGCGGCGCGTTCATGCCATGGGAGCTCGGCAGGTCTTAAGCCGAGGAGCCATTCATGGAGCTTCAGGGTTGAGACGCAATCCGCCTCGTTGTAGCGCTCGATGTCGTCTAAGAGCTTTTGGCTCTTGAGCTTGCGCCAGCGTTCGTAGACCACGACGCTGGCTCCGGCGGTGGTGACCTCGCCCTGGCGTGGCGGCATGTAGAAGACTTCGATGTTTTTGAGGGAGTACGCGGGCTCCGAAATCTGCACGGACTCCCGTACCACCTTTAGGAGATCGACCAGCTTGCCCCGGCGAACCAGGTCGTCGACCGCGGCTTCACGGGTACCGTGTCGCATCGCAAGCCGTAGCAGTGCGGACTTCTCATAATCCCCATAGTGATAGATGTGTGCCTCGGGCTGCTCGGCCAGCCGGGCGGCGATGAAGTCGACCGCCGCCTCGAAAGCGATCTTTTCCGCCGCGCGGTCGTGTCCCCAGAACGCTCGAAAGGTAGCCGTTCCCTCGCGCCGCCACGCAAACCCGAAGAGGTACTCGAGTCCACCGTCAAGGAGAGGGTCCCCTTCCATATCGAAGAAGAGGTCGCCGGAATGCGGCTTCGGCAGCCGCGCGAATCCCTTGCCCTCGGCGAGCGCCAGCAGCGCCGTGTGGTTTTGGCCGTCGCGACGCTTGGCGTGCTGCAGCGCCGCCTGGCCGCGCAGCCGCGCGAGAGTGTCCGGCTGCATGCGCTCGATGCGCCGGTCGGCGGGGAGGCCCGCGAGCTGCGCGACGGTGGTCACGCCAGCGGCATTCAGCTTCCCGATCTGCGCACCGGTAATGCGCGCGACCAGGGTCAAATGGTCCGCCGTCTCCCACTCAGCGCCACAGCGCCCGCGCCATCGGCAGAGCTCACAGGCGCTGCATGGAAATCCCTGGGACTGCGCTGGCAGTGCATTCACGAAGGATTTGAAGCGACCGCGGGCATGGGCAAAGTAATAGCGAAAGTCGGCGGTCTGAAGCGTTGTGGTTTCCCCGCTGCCGAGGTGGATATGCAGGCGTTCGGGCTCGCGATCCTGCGCCGCGGTCAGCAGGTCCGCATAGACCGCAAGTTGGATGACGTGTTTCGGCTTCGCGCTGTGTGCGAGCTTCGTATCCAGCGGCTCGTAGTGGTGTGACCCGAGACTCGACGCGCCGTCCACGCGCAGCAGGAAGTCCGCGTAGCCATGCCATTGGCCTGAGAGGAAGGCGCCCTGGTAGATGACATCCGCGCCGGCATGCATGGCGGTGAGCGTGGCCGTCGTTCGCTCCTCGAGGGAGCCAGCGGATGCAATCTCAGCGACCCGCTTTCCATTAGCTCGAAACCGCATCAGCAGGGCACGCTCGTGCTCGAGCCCCTTTTCCTGAAGCAACTCGAGGTGAGGGTCCGACACCTCATCGGGCGGGGCCACGAGCCCGTCGACCCGCTGCCGATCCAGGAAGGTCGCGTGCCGGCAGCCTAAGAAAGCGACCAGGTCGCTCGCGGAGAAGATGAGGTTGTCGTTGTGCCGGTACACAGGCGGATTAGGCGGCCGGCCGGCGCTCCGTGTCCGTGTCGGAGTTCGCGCTGATGGCGAGGTGGCCGGCAAAATCCCTATCCGACCGCAGGAGCCGCGGCTCCGTCTCCACCGGCTCCAGGCTCTCGATGGGGGTCGCCGTGCCCTCGACCTCGAGCTCGTTGAAGCGCCGCACCTGCGGCATGACGGAGTGCTCGAGGCTCCCGACGAAGTCGTTAAAGCCCTTGACCGCCTTAGAGAGCCCGCCGCCGCAGGCCTGGATGTGCTCGGCCATGGTGGTCATCCGGCGGTAGAGCTCGCGGCCCAACTCGTGTACGCGCTGCGCGTTCTCGGCGACCTTCTCCTGGCGCCAACCGTAGGCGACCGCGCGCGCCAAGGCAATCAGCGTCGACGGGGTCGCAAGCACCACCCGCTGACGGGCGGCATCGTCGATGAGCGATGGATCGTGCTCCAGCGCCGCGGCGAAGAAGTTCTCGCCGGGGATGAACATGACGACGTAGTCCGGGGTCACCGTAAGCCCGTCCCAGTAGGCCTTCGCCGCCAGCTTCTTGACATGGTCCCGTGTCTGCGCGGCGTGGCGCAGCAGATGCTGGTGGCGCTCGGCATCGGTCGTTGCCTCGATGGCATCGAGATAAGCGGTGATAGGGGTCTTGGCGTCGACCACGAGATAGCGGGTGCCGGGCATGCGAATGACGACGTCGGGGCGGACGCGGCCGTCGGGCCCTTCGAAGGTCTCCTCGGTCGAGAAGTCGCAGTAGGGGCTTAAGCCAGCGAGCTCGAGGACATTCTCCAGCGTGTGCTCACCCCAGCGGCCGCGCGTTTTGGGCGAGGCCCTCAGTGCCTGCACCAGGCGCGAGGCTTCGGTGCGCACCGCGAGCTGTCCCTCGGTCACCGCGCGCAGCTCGCCGGAGAGCGCACCGTAGGCTTCCGATCGGTTGCGCTCGAGTTGCTGGGTCTCCTCACGAAGAGTCTGCAGCGCTTCCGCGATCGGGGTTACCAGACTGGCTACCGCGGTCTCGCGGGCGGCGAGCTCAGCCTCCGCACCCACCTTGTGTTTTTCGAATGCCTGGTTGGCAAGCTCGAGGAATGTCCCTTGATTGGTCTTGAGGACGTCGGCGACGAGGCCTTTGAGGCCGGTCTCGATGCCGCTCTTGACGTCCGTCAGGGCGGCGAGCTTCTCCTGGTGCGCCTGAGCCTGCTCTTGCATCTGGGCCATGAGACCCGCGTTGGTGGAGCGCAAACCAGTGATCTCACCCAGCAGGCCCGCGACCTGCCGCTCGAGGGAGGGCACTCGATCGGCTGTGGTCTCGAGACGGGACTTTTGGGCGGTGAGGTACTCCAGACGCTCGCGGAGGTCGGCGCGCTCCTTTTCCAGCTGGCCGACGAGCTCGATCTGGGTGCTCGCGCGTGCGAGCTCGAGCTCCAGGGCTCCGTGCCGGCGACGCCAGATCTCGGCCTCGGCGCGCGCCCGAGCGGCGCGAAGCTGCGCCCAGGCGGCCCATCCGGCGGCAGCAGCGAGAAGTGCCAGTAAGAGGAGATTAGTGTTCATGGCGTTCCCTCCAACGGTCAGATGCGCGCGATAGGGCGGTAGCGGTGACCGACGGTGATGATCGTCCCCGCCTCGTCGGTGACGGCGTAGAGCCGCTTGAGCCGATCGCGCTCGCGGATGCGCCTGCCTCGACGACCAAGCTCTTGGCCGTCTCGGCGCTCGAGGAAGATGACTTGGCCCCCACCAGGGGCAGGTGAGGTCTCCCCGAGCTCGAACAGGAGTTCGAGCGCCTCAGACGAAATGCCTCGCTGCTGCATGCGCACGCCGGCATGGGTGGTCAGGGATACAGTCATTGGCGCTCTCCACTACTGGATGACGGGCGCCATTTTCAGGGGGTCAGTGGCTCAGGGGATGAGCCTGTCAGTCGTAGCGGCGGGCGGCCTCCTTATGTGAATCAGCGACGCGCCTGCGCAGGCTCGGGGGGCTCAGCACTTCGACGTCCGGGCCATGTTTCAGGATCTCCATGACGAGCTCGCGATCGTCGGCGTAAGGGACTTCGAGGATGTAGCTGCCGTCACTTTCCAGGCGGTGGCGCTCGTCGGGGTGCCAGCGCTGGGCGGAGACCCAGCGGGCGGTTTTGGGGGTGAATTTGAGGGTGGCCCACTCAACCTTGCGGCCGGCGAAGATGCCGTATCCGGATCCGAGATAGGCATCGAGATCGGCCTTCGGGACGTCCTTGGCCTTGGTGTCTCTGAGTTCGGCGTTTTGGATGGCATCGACCGAGAAGCTGCGGAGGTCGTTCCGCAGGTGGCACCAGGCATCCAGATACCAGTTGTCGCGGTAGTGGACGAGGCGCTGCGGAGAGACTTCGCGTTCGGTCGTGCGGTCATCGCCCCGGTTGTAGTGGCGGATAAACAGCCGGGTGCGTTTGAGGAGGGCGGCGGCAATGACGCTGAACCAGGCGGCGTTCCCTTCTCGGCGTTCAGGCTGAAAAATCCGGATGCGCCTTTCGACTTCCTGCCAGGTGTGATCGCCGCTGCCTAAGATGGCGCGCAGGCGCTCGACGAGCGAGCCGGCTTGGGCGCCGAGCTCGCCGGGCTGCAGGTTGCCGAGGAGCTGCAGGGTAGTGAGGAGGGCGTAGATTTCCGCCGCGTTGAACCAGAGGCCGGGGAGTTCGTAGCGGGGGCCGGCGCGAGGTTTGCCGAAGCGGTAGCCGTTCGCGGAGCGGACGTATTCGATAGGGGCGTTGAAGCGGGAGCGCATGTATTCAAGGTCACGCTTCAGCGTGGCGCGCGAAACGTTCAAGGTCTCCTGAAATTGCGCGAAGGTCGCGACCTTGCTACCTTTCAGCAGCTGGTCGATTTTGTAAAACCGCTCGGTTCGGTCCACGGCAACCTGTGGTGTTGCGCCCGCTATCGTTCCAGCCAGAGCGCCCGAAAACGGCGGTATCCGAGCTCGGGCCGCGCGGTTCGATAGTTGTCCTCTAGGTCAACCACGTGGCAGGTTGCGGTCCCGCCAAAGCGCTCACCACGCAACCCGCGACCGACCATCTGCTCATACAACACCTGACTCACGGTCGGTCTCGCCATGATGACGTGCGTGACCTTCGGTGCGTCGAATCCCGTGGTGAGAACTTCGCAGTTGCACAGCACTTGCACGCGACCCGCCCGAAAATCATGAATGATCTTCCGTCGGGTTACATCCCGAGTGCCGCCGCTGACGAATGCTGCCTCAATGCCCCGCTGCCGAAGTAGAAAGGCCATACACTCGGCATCTTGCACAGTCGGCCCGAAATAGATGATCGAATTTTCTGCATCGGCGCAAATCGCTCGGAGTTCTTGGAGCACCAGCATGCGGCGATCGGAATTGTCGGCGCGGAGCTTCAAGGCGTAATCGATCTTCTCGATATCGCTCTCCGTAGGATTGTCGAGATCGATCCCCGCCGGAGCCTTCAGCTGGGTCTTAGTCTTGATCTCCGAGAAGACAGGCTTCGCCAGGTATCCGCGTATCTGCAGCGCCTCACGAGGCTCCTCGCCAAGCGTCTCGATGGGCTCGATAATTCGATTGAACAGCTCCCGCAGCTCGCGCGTACCGGCGATGGGATCATTTGGAGCGTACTCCTGCCGAAACGGCGTTGCCGTAAGGCCCACCACGGACGGTCCTGACGGAGCTTTGGTGAATGACTGGATGATGCGCCGGTAAGAGGGCGCCGCCGCACGATGGGCCTCATCGATAACGACCAAGCCCGTCAAGCGCAGTAGCGTCTCCACTATGGTTAGGCCGCCAGCCATCGCACCCTCCATGAGGTTCACCAAGCGATGGGGAGTCGACACGAGCACCGTCGGCTGCTGGTCTAATGCTTGTAGCGTCTCACCGTGCTTTTGTAGATCGCGCGTATAGCCACCCCAGAAGCGGAAGAGCAGCAAGGGGCATACAGCGCTGGACGCCTGCCAAACTTCCCGGAAGCAGGCGTAGGCTTGTTCGCACAGCTCATCAGTGTGAGCGAGCCACAGCACGACGTTCCCTCGCCCGGTCTGCGACTCAGCGTAACGTGCGCTGAGCCAGTCCCGAATCGTGTCCACGGCTACGCGCGTCTTGCCAGCACCTGTTGGAAGCGTGACGATGGCTCGGCCGGAGGGAGCGTTGATGACGTCACGGAGCTTGCGTTGGACTTCCACCTGAAAGTCCTGCAGAGCAGCTAAATCGATCCGTCCTTCCAAATATTCAAAGTCGGGCGGAGTCTCCTCGGCGGGAATTCCGGCATACTCCGGCGGGAATCCTGCCGCTGCAACGAATGCCAGCGCGGATCCCTTTCCTGGGTGCCACCGCTGCGGCCACCGCACTTTAGCCCTCTTGGCGACGAGCTCGCGCACCTCGGTATCCACGAAGAGATCGATACCCAGCTTGGTAAGCAGCGCGGCGGCGAGCTCCGCCTTGCTTCCGCGGCGGTCTTCTCCGGTCAGCGTCTGTCGTGCTTTGCGTATCGTGTAGACGAGCGGACCGCCTAGCAAGTCTTCGAAGTCCTGATGTGACAACAGCTCCCGAAGCCGCCCCGCCGCAGCTTCTTCGGACGCCGTGTCGAATTCTACCCGCTGTGATTCCAGCTCCTCGGTCGTGGATTTAGGCCTCTTGTTGAACCGTGCGATGAACCCGCCCTTGCCCTTAGGCCCGGGTTCAATCAGCTTTTCCTTGGCGAGGCGATCCTTCAGGGCGTCGTAGTCGTCCTCGGACACGTCCCAGAGGAGACGTATGTCATCTTTGGAGAGCTCACCGCGATCCAGGATCATCTTGATGATGTCCACGATGGGTATCTTCGAGGCGACTGGCAGTTGGAACTGCATTTGATCTGTCATTTTTTCGTGCGTTCCGGCAAGGTTATTCCCGATAAGCCGCTCGGAATCGTTGATACCTCTGCTCAAGCGACTGCTTGTTCGGCTTCTGGTCAGCGCGGGACGGCAATACGATCGCCTGCTCGTGCAGCCCCTGCAGGCCGTGCTTGAGCATTGGTCCGTCGCTCTCGTTCAGGATGTCGCGCCGAATCTCAATAATGTAGTCCGGACGGATCGCAAGGAAGTGCCTGTCAAATGCAGCGTGGTGGAGCTTGCAGAGGGCTATGCCATTGCTGGTGACGGGCTCGCCTTCCGGATCGCTGTCCGGGACGATGTGGGCCGCATCCAGCAGAACGCCATGCTTCAGGCGGCACAGCGCACACTGCTGCCGATAGGCGTGGAGAACGCGTTCCCGAAATGCCTGTTGGTGAATGCGTTGCCGGGCTAGACGGGTAATGTAGCCGCGCCGAATGTCGCTATCGGTCTGAACCGATGACTCCTCAGGGAGTTCCTCTAGTTGCCGCAAGGCGATCGAATCATCCACGGCGACCGTAAATGTCAGTCCGGGTTCATCGTCACCTACAATGAACACGGGCCAGGCGGGTACGTACGTTCCTTTCTCAATACCGTGAAAGTAGACCAGCGGTTTGCGTTGGCGCATGCACGTCCGTAGGCCGACATTGTCGCGATGCTGCGGATCGGCCCCTCGATAGCGGTAGCTCAATAGCCCGTCTTGACGAAAGGAATCGGTGTAAGGGCCACCCGCTACCGTAGTGATGGACAGGGGCAGCTCGAGACAGCGCGGCTTGAATATCCCTTGCGGCCCGACCAATCGAATCTGCTCACCGTCCAGCGAGAAACCCTTGGCAAGGACGGTCCGGTCCAAAGAATAACCGTGAACTCCGGTCTGTTCCTCGAGCCACGCGAAAGTCGCCTGCCTGACGGAGCGGTCGTCCATTAGTTCACTATGGCTGCGTATGGAGCTCTGCAGAGCTCTCTGACCGAGCAACTTGCGAATTGCGGCGGGACAAGACCTTATATTCCCCATGCCGTTCGGATCTTCTCCGCCAGGACCTCATTCCTCACCCAACCCGTGCGGTTAAGCAGCTTCTTCGCCCCGTACCCGAGCTGTTTGGCCAAGCGGGGAAGACTCTTCCTCCTTCGCTTTGGCACCTCCACGAAAATGAAGTTGAACCACATTTTCCTTCGCCGTCTGCTTTCTGTATGAACGACGACGCCCGGCGGTTCGACAAATTTCTGCCCATCCTCTTGTTGGAACACTTGAACCAGCTGGACATGCTCAAGGGAAGTACGTCCGCCATACAGCCAGATGGTCTCCAGGGCATGCGTACGGCGGTTCATCATTTTCCTCTTCGCGGCTCGTTCGCCCGTGCGCTCCATCTCCTCTGTGCCGTGCGGGGGGTCTATTTGCCGCAGTTGTATGATGCGAAGACGAGGTAGTCCTTGTTCAAGCACTGATCGACTCCGTCTCCGGCGCGGGTAGCCGCCGGCGATCCGCGGTGGTCTATAGAGCTTCTTCAGCCTCTGGAGTTCTTCAGGACCCAGTTCGTGCTGACACAAGCGCCGCACATAGCTGCGAGCTGCGAGCACCGTCCTCGGATCCGCCGTCGTCATGACTGCCTCAAGCAGTCTCTGGGCGGAGTGGTGCGAGGCGTTGGCCGAGCCAACATATGCCCGGTTGCCGATGACGAACACCTTTGAGTGCAGGTTCTCCACACTGAATACTCGCACGCCACGTCTGGCAAGGAGTTCCAGTTCGCTTGGGCAGGTCTGGCCAGCCGCTACGGCCGCTGGACTCGCGTCAACCACCAGTCGGCTGCCCCGGCGAAACGGCAATAACTTGCCAGCGGCTTTTCCGAGATACGCTACGGCGGCGAACGTCGGGCGCTGCGTCCTTTTCGCCGCGACGGCAAGGTCGCGCCAGATGTGTTCGGTGATCAGCTTAGCGGCCATAGGGGCTCACGCCCTCCTGAATAGCGTCGCGAAGTCCTGCGTGTGTTCCTTGGAAGATCCGAGCGCCCCAATGTCCACAGCGTAGTTCGCTGCCGTCAGCAGGCGCTCGTTGATGAAGCTCTTGCCGCCGTCCTTAGTCTCGAATGCGAAATAGGCCGCGAGCACGCGAACACCTTGCTTGTTCAGCGCCCGAACCAGTGGAACGAAGTCGCCGTCGCCGGTGACCAGAACAGCCACGTCAATCATGTGTCCCAGGCCCACCTGCAAGGCATCCACCGCAAGAGCTACATCTACGCCCTTCTCGCCGTGCGTCTGCGACATGGGGAGATACTTGGGATCCACGCCGGCGTGCATCAGATCATGGTACCGATTGCGATCGCGCTTCAGTTGATCGGCTGTCGCGTCCTTGGAGGTGAAGAGACCTTGGTGCCACGCTGCGTAGACAACCTTGTAGCTAGCAAAACCCTGCTCTCGCAAACCGATGTACTTCTCGAGGAACCGATGTAACTCAGGGAAGCGAAGCCAGCCCAATTGTCGTTCGTGGTAGTAGTGGTTCTGGGCGTACGAAAAGAACGTCCCGTCGTAGAAGACGCCCAATCTGCAGATCGCTGCTTGCTCCCCCATGCCCACTCTCCTCAAAAGCAGCCCATGTAGCCGACGAATAAGCTCTTGCCTTACAGAGCACGCTGCA